>Ga0208544_10000577_pt1 | contig 28170 bp, 27 predicted proteins | sample DEB08_DNA_9_FD_184526 | JGI IMG/M metagenome (GOLD analysis project Ga0208544, IMG submission 184526) | Aqueous microbial communities from the Delaware River and Bay under freshwater to marine salinity gradient to study organic matter... | ecosystem: Environmental > Aquatic > Marine > Coastal ... | reverse complement strand
AACAGTATTTTGTTCGTATTTATTTTTATTAAATAAATATAATTAAAATATTATTTTTAACCCTAAAATAATAACCTGAAAAGAGTTTATTTAAAATAAATAAAATTCTGCATTTTAAACATAAATAAAAATATTATTTTGATAATATTTTATTTTATTAACTAATTTTGGGCGAACCTAGCGATAAATTATTTTTAATTAGTCGAATCAATCGCAATTACCCGCTTGTCAAAGCTCAGCGTAACCTAATACTAATTCAATATTTTAATCGACTAGAAATCAATTCGTTATATTTCTTAGTACCTACTTTTTCTTTAGCCTTTTTAATTGTTGTCTTAAAAGACTTCATAGGACTTGATTTATATGCCGTTGGTTTTCCTTTCATTCCCTATTTAATAATGAGTTTCTTAGTAGGTCTTATAATTATATTATTCTTGAAAATTTTTCCCGATAAAAAACTACAGGAGACTGTTGCTTATTTAGAAGAATTGAAAGAGATGGTGTAATGCTAGCAGTTCGATTCCTGAATTTCTGACTATTAAAAAGACCATCTTCCAGCCTTTACAAAAAGATGGCATATTATTTTCTATAATATATCAAATAAAGTATTCGTCGGTGCATCCCCATTCGTCGCTCAGCTTTGGGGTTATTGTGGAAGAAATTAGTGCTTATTTACTAACAAATCAGCAATTTAGGCTCCAAATAATTCACCAATCATAAAATTTCCCTATCTTTCGGGAATTGTAAAGTATATTGAGAAAATTACACTAAGAACAGATTTATGAAAAACCCGCTTTTCAAGATTCGGGAGGAAGGAAAATTCGGATTTATCAATGCAGAAGGTATTGTAGTCATCGAGCCACAATACTATGATGCGGAGGCATTTTACAATAATTTTTCTAGAGTTCGCTTTAATGATAAACTAGTTCCATTGGACTGTATGGGGCGTTTATTGATGAAACAATTATTCAAGCATGTAGGTTATTTTGAAGACGGGTTGGCAAAAGCACAATTGGTCCAACGATGGGGCTATATTGACCGTCGAGGTAGTTTAGCTATTGACATTCAATTTGACGAAGCGGGAGATTTTTATCAAGGGGTAGCACCTGTAGCCGTCAATAGAAAATATGGTTATATTAATAAAAAAGGAGATTTTGAAATTAATCCACAATTTGATGCCGCTCAGGAATTTAAAGGAGATTTAGCGGCTATCGCTATTGATGGCGAATATGGATTTATCAATAGAAAGGGAGAAATTATTATTGAACCAAAATTTGAATCTGCAGATTCTTTTCAAGGAGACATAGCGGTGATTAGAGAAGATGAAAAATGGGGCATTATTGATAAAAAAGGGAATATCTTAATTGAACCACAATTTGACATTATTGAAGGGTTTTCTGAAGGTGATTTCTTTGATGGAATGGCATTAGTTGCAAAGAATGACCAATATGGTTTTATTGATGATAAAGGGGAAATAGTTGTTGAACCAATTTATGATTTTGCAGGAGATTTTGGGGAACAAATGGCCTTAGTAGAAATTAATGAAAAATTCGGGTATATAGATAAAAGAGGCAAGTTATTAATCTTGCCTAAATTTGAAGATGCAGGTGTTTTTTCTGATGGTTTAGCACAAATTAAAGTAAAAGATAGATGGGGGTTTATTGATACAGATGGTAAATTTGCTATTCCTGCTCGTTTTGAAGATGTGTTACCTTTTAAAAGTGGGTTAGCTTGGGTTTCTATTGATAATAAATGGGCTTATATTGACAGGTTTGGGGATATTGTTTGGAAAGAGAAATAGTTTGAAGCTCAAATTGCTAAAATTCAATATTTATTAGTCCATATTTTTCGCATTCATCGTTCATCGTTTATATTTAATCGTTTCTTAAAAAAAGCTACCCTATTAGAATCCAATTTATTTTTCTATTAATTGGATTATATTCCTATCTTTTTAGTTACTTTTATCCCTAACTATTCTTTCCTCTATAAAAAGCATTTATGTTCCGAAGTACCTTTTTCGCTACCATTCTGACGGTTCTATTAGTAACTATTACTACCATTGCTACAACTGCACAAAGTGATAAATCTTTTGATGTCGGTTTAGAAATACAAGTGTATCCAACGGGTGTTATTCCTGGGTTACATTTTGAATATGGTTTAAGTGATAAAGATGGCTTATTAGGTAGAATAGGCTATAATATTGTAAATCATAGAGATTTAGGCGTGCAAGACAATGAAAAAGGGGGTGGTTTTGGTTTTTCGGTAGGCTATCGCCGTTATTTTAAAACCAACCGACAAGGTTTTTTTTTAGGCGCTAGAACAGATTTATGGTTCAATAAAATTGACTGGAAACAAGACCCTAATTTAATTACCGAAGTCAAAGGTCGTACAGATATTACTGTTTTTCAACCGACTGTCGAAGCAGGTTATGTCGTTAATTTGAAAAAAGAAGGTTGGTCTTTTGTACCTTCCATTGCTTTTGGGGCAGAAATTAATATTAAGACAAAAGGAGAGCCTGTTGGAGAAGGCGCTGTTTTGTTATTAGGTTTTACTTTTAGGAAACGTTTTTAACAGAGTATGAGTACGTAAGCAAAATTAATTGAATTACCGACTTTCCAAAATAAGAAAGGCAATCTTTCCTTTTTGATAAAGGGTTTTTTTATAAAATGCTACATTTGCTAAAAAGATAAAATGAAATATGCTTGCCTTTTATTCCTATTTCTCTGTTTAAATTCAATAGAAGTGTCTGCTCAAAAGAATACTGCTACCAAACCCAAAATCCTTATCTTTACCACAGGCGGCACAATTGCTAGCATCAATGGCAAACCGATGATTGATGGCCCCATTTTGGTGCAAGCAGTTCCTGAATTGACGAATTATGCAGAGATAGAAGTCGTTGAATTCAGCAAAATTGGGTCTTCTCAAATGACGCCTGCTAATTGGTTAGAACTATCCAAAAAAATCAATGAAGTCTTGGCAAAAGATTCGTCCGTTACAGGCATCATCATTACACACGGCACTGATACGATGGAAGAAACAGCCTTCTTTTTAAACCTAACCGTAAAATCCAATAAGCCCGTTATTCTAGTCGGTTCTATGCGCTCTAGCAATGAAATTTCTGCTGATGGTCCTGCTAATTTATTAAATGCGGTCAGAGTAGCCATTGATAAAAAAGCGATTGGGCAAGGGGTTCTAGTGGTCTTAAATGAACATATAGCCGCTGCTAGAAATGTGTTTAAAAATCATAATCGAAATGTGCATACTTTTCAATCGCCTGAGTTGGGTTACTTAGGATTTGTTGACCCTGATAAAGTTGTTTTTTATCAAAAGGTTTTACATCCACATACAGACCAAACAGATTTTGATATTCGCTCCTTAACTACTTTACCTAAGGTGGTATTGGTACAGGATTATACAGGTTTTGATGCGACTATTTTAGATTATCTTTTTAATCAGCATATTGAAGGTTTAGTTGTCCAAACTTTTGCAGGTGGTCGGGCAAGTGCAGGTGTACGAAAAGGTTTACAAAATGCGACTAATAGTGGTATTCCTGTCATCATCGCTTCTGGTGTGCCAAATGGTCGAATTATTGGAACATCGCCTTATGATTTCCCCGCTATTTTTTCTAATGATTTTCGAGGGAATAAGGCTCGGATTTTATTGATGCTTTGTTTGGTGGAAGGGATGGATATGGAGGGAATTAAGACGGCTTTTGAGATGTACTAATTTAATAATAAATCCGTTGGGAATACAATCCGTTGGGGTAAAATAATTTATTCCCAACGGATTGTATTCCCAACGGATTTTAAGCTTTAAGTTAATATATAATCTACTTCAAAATCCTTTATGGTTCCACAATATTAAACAACAATTCAAAAGGCGTACCCACCATTTTCTGGAAATCCGCATAATCGTTTTTACTTCCCTCAATTGTAATATTCCCAGACAGTACCTGTTTTAAACCCGTTGTCTTTTTAGTAATAATATCATTAAAGACATTTTTATTCATCGTAATCGTCGCATTTGGATTATCAGCTAAAACACCGACTCTATTATGCAAAACATCATTTACCAAATACAGCGAAATAGATTGGTCAATATCTGGAAAAACCATATTAAACGTATAGTTTTTTCCGCCCGTTTTAGAGCGGTCTAATCGAACTGCCATATAATCATAAAAATTTTCTAAAGGCAGGTTGGTAATAATATCGTCGGTCGTCGTAACGCCTTTTAAATGTTTGAGTAGAATCCCATTTTCTAATTCTTGTGCGCCTGTTAAATAGAAATTTCGCCAAGGGCCAGATTCTGCGGTATACGCCAATTGTCGATACACTTGCGCTAATAAACTTCTAGCTTCTTTATTGTCAGGTTCTGCAAAAACGACCTTATTTAAGACCGTTGCTGCCCAACGATAATTCCCTTTGGTGATATCGGTTTGCACTTTCTCCAAAATGGCAGCCGAACCGCCCATGTATTCTACATAATGTTTGGCTTCCGCTGCTGGTGGCAAAGCGTGTAGATTGGCAGGATTCCCATCAAACCAACCAAAATATAATTGATATTGCGCTTTTGAATTATGGCTTAAAGTTCCATAATACCCTCGATTGGCAAAGAAGGAAGAAAGCGATTTTGGTAATTTAATTTGCTCGGCAATTTCCGTCATCGTCAAGCCATTATTCGCTAAATATAAGGTCTCATCGTGAATAAATTTATACAAATCTCTTTGCTTTGTCCACAATTCTAAAATATCTGTTTTACCCCAAGTTGGCCAATGATGACTGCCAAAAGAAACGACGGTTTTATCGCCAAATAACTGGATGGTTTCATCAATATATTTTGCCCATTTTTGTCCATTTCTGACTTGTGCGCCTCGCAGCGTATATAAATTATGTAGGGTATGATTAATTTCTTCAGCTTGACAAAAGGCTTTATATTTTGGAAAATAGAACATACATTCCGAAGGTGCTTCTGCTTCTGGTGTATTTTGAAACACCATTTCCAATCCATCAATCGTTACTTTTTGCCCTGTTTCGGTAATCGTAATCGTTGGTTTTAGAATCCCCACTTTGCCTGCGCTTACTTTCTGCCCTAATCCATTGCCGACCATCCCCATTGTATCCGTTGGCAATAAATGTCCAAACATATAAGTAGCTCGGCGTTTCATCGCATTTCCGCCGATGATATTCTCACTAATGGCATGTTCGTAAAATCCTTCTGGAGCGATAATTTCTACGCCTGCTTTTATTTGTTCTTGCGTCACGACGCCCTTAATGCCACCAAAATGGTCAATATGGCTATGCGTAATTAACACCGCCTTGACTGGCTTTTTTCCTAACTGTTCATCGACTAACTCCATCGCTGCCCGAGCCACCGCTTCCGTGGTCAAAGGGTCAATCACTATCCAACCATTATCCGTTGCCACCACCGTCATATTCGCCAAATCAAAACCTCTCACTTGATAAATCCCTTCCGTTACTTCATATAATCCATGCTTTCTATTCAACTGACTCTGTCGCCACAAACTAGGATTCACCGTACTCGGCGCTGCTTGTTGCAAAAAATCAAACCAACTTAAATTCATTGCAATACTCCCGTCCGCATTTTTAATCGCAGGGTCTTTTCGAGTGGCTATGAAGCCTTTGTCTGCTCTTTCGAAATCACTTGTATCATCAAAAGGTAATTCTGCTAGGATTTGTTGGTGCGTGGCTGTTATTGATTGGGAGGGGGCTGCTTTAATCGGTTCGGTTGTGTTTTGTTCGCTACTACAGGAAAATAATAAGCTGGTGATGCTTGCTAGTAATACTAGAGTCCATAAAAAGGAAGATGTTTGAATTTGTGGCATGGTCGTTTTATTTTTTCGGAAAGTGGTCAGTTAATTAGGCTACAAAGCTAACTAATTAGGTTTGGAAAGGTGGTACGGTTGGAGCATTAATCCACTTACTTGGAGGCATTTAAAAAGAGTTACCACCTGCCTTAAATAAAAAAGGTATCGAATTCGATGCGTTTAAATTCTAGATAACCTTTCCTATTTCATTTTACGCAAAAAAAAAGCCGCACAAAAAGTACGGCTTATTAACAAATTATAATCCCATGAACATATCCAAAATTAATTCTTTAGTTTTCTATTTGGTTAGTATATTATATAAAGTAAAGATGTATCTGATGGAGTAATTTTAGTTCGCTACAAATCCTTCTTTGAAAGTATGAATGTTAGCAAAGCATTCTAAATCCCACTAAAGAGTGCTTTGCCAACTTCAAATCCCATGAACATATCCTAAAATTATTAAGCTAATCTTTTATTAGCTTTTGCGTTAATTACTTAACACACTACAAAGATACAGGCAAAGAAGCCTTATCTAAAGTACAAAAATAGTCATTTGTGAGAATTTAATAATTAGTAATTTATTAGTAATTATTTGATTATCAATATTTTAACATGAATTATAAATAGGATTTTGTGAAAATAAATCAATTTTTACACTTCATTTTTTGTCAATATTCATACAAAAAAGAAGCAAATTTTAACATATTTTCAGTTGCATCTTTGTTTTTAAGCAAATTTTAAGCAATGATTTTACTAATCTTATTCATTTAACTAACATCTGTGTCCCTTCATTAATCCGTGGTAGAAATATATACCGCGGATTAATGAAGGGACACGGATACTTATCATTTATTTAACGAAACGCTCGATTGTGCATTTATCATTCCCCTTTCTTCAACAAACGCTTCATAATCTTCCCTGTAGCACTTTTAGGCAATTCCGTATCCAAAATTTGCACGATTCGAGGATATTTAAAAGCGGCCATTTTGGATTTACAATAAGCCTTAATCTCCTCCTCCGTAACCTGCTGCCCTGCTTTTAAATACAAAACAGCTTTGACTTCTTCTCCTAAATCAGGATGTGGCTCACCAATCACCGCACATTCTTGTACCGCAGGATGTTCGTATAAAATTTCTTCAATTTGTCGAGGGTAGACATTTAAGCCGCCTCGAATAATCATTTCCTTGATTCGGTCAACGATAAATAAATACCCCTCTGCATCTAAATACCCAATATCGCCTGTACTCAACCAATTATTGACATAAGACTTGGCATTGGCATCTGGTCGATTAAAATAGCCGTTCATCATTCCTGGGCTGCGACATATCACTTCGCCTAATTCGCCTTGTGGTACTTTATTTCCTGCTTCGTCCACGATTTTTACATCTGTTCCCCACATAGGTTTGCCCGCTGAACCTATCTTAGCCTTCACATGATCTACGCTATTGGTCGTTACACCTGAACCCGTTTCTGTTAATCCATAACCTTCTTGAATCTCTGCCCCTGTTGCTGCGAACCAAGCTTCTGCTAATTCTACAGGCATCGGTGCACCTCCACTACCACAAAAATCTAATGTACTTAAATCTCGTTTGGTGAAATCGGGATGATTCAACAACCGATTATACATGGTCGGCACCCCCGCAAAATCGGTGACTTTATCTCTTTCAATCACTTCCAATACTTTGCCTGGTTCAAAGCGAGGCAATAAAGTTATCGTCCCCGCTAACCCTATATTGACACATAAGACATTAAACAACCCATAAACATGAAAAAAAGGCAAATGCGCAATGCCGACACCATGTTCTTTTTTACCTCGACCGTCTAAAGGCACTAAGGCACTTTGATAAAAAATACTAAAATGGCTTAAAACGGCGCCTTTGGGAATACCTGTTGTCCCACTCGTATATAAAATTAAGGCAGGGTCGTCTGCACCTGTAAAAACCAATTCAATATCTGTGTTGGCAGCTTGTGCCATTAAGGTCTCAAAATCATGGATATTCACGCCATTCGTCGCCGCTTTTCCTATTGTTTTGATAATAATTAAATGTTCACAGCTTTCTATTGCCTTACAGCTTTTTTTTGCTTCTTCCAAATAATCTTCCCAAACTATTAATACTTTCGCTGCACTATCTTTTAGTCGAAAACTAATTTCGTGCTCTTTGTATAAAATATTAACAGGCACATTGACTGCCCCCAAATGAGCTGTTCCAAAAAAGCAGACTGGAAATTGCGGTACATTTGGAATTACTAATAAAGTCCTATCTCCTTTTGCTACCCCTAACTTTTGTAATACCGCTGCAAAATTAATCGCCTGTTTTTCTAATTGTTGATAATTCACTTTGACCTCGTCCATTATTAATGCCGTCTTATTAGGCGCTCGACGGGCACTTTCTTTTAGTAACATGGCAATGTTAAAACTCATGGTTTTTTATTTTGGTTGATGATTACTTACGTTTCGGCTGAATTCAAAACAAGAAAAAATATCTTGAGCGTTTTGAGTCGGTTATTCATTTTACTTTTTTTCATTGCATAAAAAAGTAACAAAAAATGCTAGTCAAAAAAAATCGCTCCGCATTTTTTGACAGGCAGTCGCCACCCAGATGGAAAATCGACAGAATTCAACTTTAGAGTCTTAATGCAGAATTAACCTTCACTCAGAAAAGAATTTCCAAGTTATTTTTTTCCTGCTGCCAACAATTCTACCTCAAAAGCCAAAGTCGTATTCGGCGGTATGATAGTTGATAATCCTTTCTCTTTATAAGCCAATCCAGAAGGCACAATAAAAAACGCCTTTCCACCAGGTTTCATTAATTGTAAGCCTTCATTCCATCCAGCAATCATATTTCCTATATAAAATTCAATGGACTTCCCTCTTTTATAAGAAGAATCAAATACTTTTCCATCTAAAGTATAGCCTTTATAATTCACTTTTACCCAATCGCCCCAGTCTGCATTTTCGCCCATTCCTGTTTCAATCATCTGATAATACAAACCCGATTCAGTCGATTGTAATTCGATGCCTTCATCCATCATATAATTGATGATGGTGTTTTTATCTTTTTCAGCTTGTGTTCGAGGATTGGCGATTAATTCTCCTGCCATAGAAAAGAGTAAATCATCTTCGTTTTCAGATTTTTTGATTTCTATGGTGTCTTTGGGTGCGTTTTTTGGAGGAGCGTTACCGCAAGCATAAAGGAGAATCGTTAATAAAAAAAGTAGGTAATATTTCACTAGCTTCGTTTTAAATAATTGAAAACGTATCAGACATTTTTAGAAATGTCCGATACGTGGCGAAGCATTATTTCGCCGCTCGAATAACCGTATTCCGCTGTATCCAACAAGGCACTTTAAAAGTCCCACCTTCTTTCAAACCACGAATAAAAATATCTTCCTTATTAGGCATGTATTGGGCATAGCGACGAATAAATTTATTGGCTTCTGGGGCTGCCGCAGGATCTAAACTTTTAGCTTTATTCCACATATCTAAAGCGACCCAAACAACTATTTGGCTATCAAAACCTGTACCTGGGCCACAAAGCGGGCCACTAGAAGCGTATAAACGACCGATGATTAGGTAAGGTTCTCCCCAATTGGGTTTAAGTTTGGCAGCTTTTAAAGCATATTCTCTAGCTTTAGCAAATTTTCTTAGATGCACATAATAAACCTTCGCAATTCGTAGCGTATAGGTTGCTTTTTTCTCCACATCTGTTTCGTTTGCTATCAATTCTTCATAATGCGCAATCGCCTTTTTATATTCTCCATTTCTTAAGGCATTCGTCCCCAATGTAGCAGGAGAAGTCGCAACAGTACTAACCGTTCTACAATTTTCGTCGTAAGCAGCATTCAAAACAACTAAAGCGGTATCTTCGACTGCGCAACCACCCCACTTCAAACGACTATAAACGGTAGTCAAAATATCGCAATCCGTTGGATTTGCTTTAAATTCTGCATAGTATTTTTCTTTATAATAGGCACAATCATAAAACCCTTTAATCGTCTCCAAATCCTCTAAGCGAACTGGGGCATAACTCTCGATAATTTTCCAAGATTCACAGGCTTTTCCTTTACAATCTGCTACACCTTTAGCGATTGTTTCTTTAATTAAATTTTGATATTTAAAAGCCTCTTCATGTGTGATTTTTTCTTCAAGCGTCAACTCTACTAAAGTTGCTGTAAAAGGATTGATAATAAAATAAGGCATATCGGTCCCTTCGGTATCTGCAACCTCTTTGAAAATTTGATACGTATCGGGAGTAGTTGATTTATGCGGATAATTAAAATACAGATTAAAGCCTTTTAATCCTTTATACTGTGCTGCTTTTTTAGGATAGCATTTCGAGGCTTCATCATAGAGGTCAAATATTTTATCAATGTAAGCGGACTTTTTATCTAGGTCTGTTTCTTTGCCGTACATCCACTTATACAATTTTACGCCGTCCATAAAATGATAATCTCTTAATCCATCTGCTGCTGGTGCCATTTTCATTGCCTTTTCCCAAAGTGGCATGGCTTCTTCAAAATTCTTTAATTTAACCAAATCACGGTATAGTACATGTGCCGTCTCTGCTTCATCAGGATTGCCTGATTCAAAAAATTTCCCACATGGACTTAAATCTTCTCGTACAGGCGGAGGCGGAGGTGCTACTTCGGCAACCTCTTCGACTATTTTAGGCGTACAGGCCAACACAAGAAATAACATAAAAAGAGATAATTTGGATAATCGTAGTTTCGTATTCATCGCTCAAGTATTTTATATAAAAATTTGTAATTTATTTTTTTAAAAACTTCCTCAATTTTCCACCAATTTCTTCTAAGGTCAATAGAATAGCTGCCTGTTCTGCTCGCTTTCTTAAATCATTATTACTTAAATCTTTATCTATTTTTTGGGTCAAAAAATCCTTGGTAACAACTTCGGAATGTGGAATAATCCCTGTCCGAATATCCATTAATAAGGACTCGCAAGTGGCATAAGCTTTGATGTCATCCTTTTTAAAGACTTTATATTTTTGGTAAATATCGGAATTGATTGAAAAAATAAATAATAAATCAGCCTGTAATCTAACTGCGGATTCCCGCAAGGTAAAAATAGTTGGATTATCTCCAATAATAATCGTCGGCATTAATATTATTTTCTTTACGGTAGCTACCTTACTCAGTTCTGTTTTTAAAGTCTCAATATAGGCTTGTTGTAGTTTTAGGTAAGCTTCATTATTCCAATAGGCATCATAATAACGACGAATGGAATTGGCCGAATAATTCAATAACGCAATCCGAATGGTATCGGGTAATACAATTTTACTATCCAGTATTTGTTGAATGCCTATTTCTGAAATCGTTCTATCTTTGGCGTTAAATAAAGACTGTTTTAAAACGGGCGTAGCTTCATATAAGGTTTGATCAAAATTATTTCCTTGCCCTCTCTCATTTCCAGGATACGTTTTATAACCACAACTAGATAAGATAAATAGCCCACACAAATAAACGAAAATACTTAGTTTATTATCAATTGTCATAGTTGGATGATTTATTACGTAAAGTTAAGTATTTCAAGAGGAATATTGCCCTAAAATAGAAAACGCCTTGTTCTGCAAAGATGCGAACAAGGCGTTTTATGGTGTGTATTGAAACATTGCGTAATCATAAATTCCATCCTAATACCCACTAATTTATCCCTCTATATTTATCCAAAAATGATTAATATCTACTTGACCACTCGTGACTCTAGAGTGTTTAGAACTTAATTTCCCTATTAACCCAAACTCGTTTTTTTTCAAAAATTCTTCATTCTCCCAGTCACTTTCTTCAATCCATTTATTAATTTGATTAAGCCAAAAATCGAAACTCGACTCAGTAACGTATGCAACAATTCCGTTTCTGTCTAATAGGTTTCCCTTATCATCTAAACCATGAATTTCATTTTTAAAACGCTCTACACCGCCTTTCTCTGAATATTTTCCTTTTACCACTCTGCCAAATAAATACTCTTTTTCCCTTTTTCCTCCAATTTTATCAGTTGGAAGTTTCTTTGCTTCAATGCAATAAATCACTTCCATATCAAAATCAATGGTATTTATTCTAACAGCAATATCCGTTCGTCTTGAGTGTCCTTTTTGATTCTTTTTCTTTTGCCCTTTCTCTGGTTGAAATTCAAATGGGTATTCTATTTTTTCGGAATTAATCTTCCTTTTTCTAGTCAAATGCTTATATAACTCTTCCGTTAAATCATTTTCGTTTTGGCTACTATAAGGATTTCTTTCTTTTGAGAAACTTGGTAAGTACTTAACTAGGAAATCTATTAATTTATTAACTTGCCCTAAAGAAGAAGTATCTTCTGGTATATTTTCAAAAGGAATGTCATTTGGGTATGGTAATTCGTTCATGTTTAGAATCCGTTTCTTTTTAGGTCAGCAAAAGTTTCATCTGCATCTCTTAAGGCTATTGATTTAAGCCAATATCGTAAGTTTTTCGGTTTAATGAAGATTAGTACATCATAGCCGTCTATGTGTAAGTATTCTCTCAAAACTCTATTTATACGTACATTGCGTTGGGTTTTATTATGTAGCAGCCTTTCTATATCATCTAGCCCTCCTTCAAAAATAGATGGCAAAATATTCTTTTTAGGTTTTCCATAACAAAAAATATAAACAATACCAGTTTTTTCTATTTGATATCCTTGGACAAACCACTTTGAGCCCTTTTGAGCATAAATAGGATTTAGTATATCGCAAAAAACTTTTCCAAATTCTTCTAAATTTTGTTCTTTAACATCATGGTTTAAAGGAGAATTGCCACTAACTTGGTTAGAATTAATATAATAATTTAATACATCATCTTTAATAATATTTTCGCTAAAACCTAACTCCAAATCTTCTTTATTTTCAGAAAAGGGAAATGACATTATATCCTTTTTTAACAAAACTTGACTTGACATACTAATTCCTGCTTGTCCACTTCGACAGATAGAATTAAATCTATACAAATCCATATTATTCCGTAAACCTTCAAAAACTTTTTTGAGATTTTCTCTATCTGAACTTGGTGCATGAATCCCAATGATTTTATCCTTAAAACATAGGTATTTATCAGAAAAAATCATGGGGATTTGTTTTTTCCCTAAGTTTGCTTTTATTAAAATATGAGGGTTTTGAAAAATAGCTTTCTTTCTTTTCCTTGGCCACTCAAATAAAGTTTCTATTTCGGTATAAGTTTCAAATTCGCCAGTCTCTTTAAAAGAATTAGTATCAATTGTAGGCTTATTGGTTATCCAATCTATATTATCGTAAAATCTTCTAGTCCTTCCATTTGCTGTTATTTCTGTTGTGGTTAAATTACCTTTATGCCCAATAATATAACCCTCCCCATAGTCCCAGTCATTATTTTCTTTCTTATCTTCCAAATAGTCTTCTAAACTCCTTAGGTTACCTAAATACTCAAGTAGTCTAAGTAGACGTTTTCCTCCCAGTAGATTTGCTTTCCAAACAAGTGGGTTATTAATAACTTTTTGATAATTAATCTTATGAAAATCGTAATGGTCTATTTCAAAGGAAAATCGTTCTTCAGCTACCTTGCTTCTCTTCACTACTATATGTAATAATTCATTAGGCATTTCTTTGGGCATATCCGTAACTAAAGTAGCACATACTGCCACACTAGCTCTTCCATGAAATAATCTATCGCTTAGATGAGTAAAATCAATGATTTTACTTACCCTAAATTGTTCCATAAAATAGCTTCGATAGCCTATTGAATTATTATTGTATAACCAAGCACTTGCAGGAAGAATAAAACATAGTTTTCCCCCTTTTTTTCTTAAATTTATTGTTTTATCTAAAAAGAAAAGTCCAATATTATCATCATTTAAAGGATGGCTTGGTTCAATTTTATGCTCACTTTTAATATGTTTTAAATAAGATTTGTTATTAAATCCATCAGGAGGATTAAAGGGGGGATTACCAATTACCAAATCGTATTTTTTCTCTTTAATTTCATTATAAATAATAAAGAAATCATTAGTACGGATATTGTTTTTTGCTAAATTTTCATCAAATCTCAAATTATCCCAAATCTCCATAGGAGATAGTTTATCACATAAAGCAATACATAAACTGAAAATACTTATTAGAGTTGCTCCTTCTTCAATGTCTATCCCAAAAATATTATTTCGAGTAATACGTTGAATTGTTTGTATATCTGGATAAATAACAATTCCTTTTTCTTTATAATTTAGAATTGCCTTCCATTGAATCATTCGCTTTAAAGCAGCTACTAAAAAGATACCCGAACCACAAGCAGGGTCTAAAATCTTAAATTCTTCATTCTCAAAATATTCTTCTGCCTTATAAAGTGGCATACACTCATCAATCAAAGCATTAACTAAATAAGGAGGTGTATATACTACTCCTTTCTTTTTTTTGAGAAAGGCCTCATATATACCACTTATCAATTCTATTGGAAGATAATTGAACGCATATAATTCCCAAAGGACATACTGTTTTCCATCTATATTTCCATCAAATATCGCAGCTATATAAGCTAAATTAGCATTTTCAAGTTCTGCTTTTTCTTCCTCACTTAAATCAAAGATTTTTCCATTAAATTTATCATCAAGCTCATCTAAAAATAATAATAAAGCTCCAGTCCTAAGAATATCTGTAAACTGCTCACAATCAGGAAACTTACGATATAAATCTCTACTTATTTGTAGCAGCTTAACGCCATTGCCATCTTCTTTTTCTTCAAGATAGCGAACCAAAATCCCTATAATCAACAATTTATTAATCGTTGTTGATTGAATGGGCAATTGTTTTGTTTCTAAATCTTTTTTAGCATTCAATAAACCATTTAATAATTTACTATATGGCCCTTCTTTAGCATCAATTATTTTATCATTAATCTCCCAGAAAGTACCATTATCAAAAAGTTTTGTAGAATATTTTTCATATTCCAACTTTTCTTGAATGTCTCCAATTAATGAGAAAACCTTCAATGGTTTAGAGACTAAACTTCTTTTATATTTTTTAATACTTTTAGTACAGTTGAATATTTTAACTTGAGTATCCGTTACAATATAGAACAAGGGGACAATGCCACTACTCCATAGTTTAGTATGCACATCAATTAATTCTTCATCCGAAAAATCTCTTTGATAAATATATATTTGAGGTGCAGAGTAGGAATGATGTTGAAATCTTCTAAAATAAACTGCGTCAGCTTTGTATTTTTTAGCTTCTACTAACGCTAAAACTTCAGAATCATTAACAGCCTTATCGAGTTGGTCAATAAATATTAGACCTCCTCCCTGCTCTATATCGAACAATGAAAGTGTGCTGTTAATTTCCATTACAAGTTATAATAATTGTTTGTTTAATTATAAAACCAAAGGTATAACATTGTAATTAATACTCCAAAAATAAAACAAAGTGTTTTTAAAATTATTAATTTTAAAATTTGTTTCATCTAAACAACGATTTCCCAGAATTACTTTATCTCCCAAGTCGTCCCACCAGCAATCATCGCATCTAAATCCCCGTCACCGAACTGATTAACTGCTTCGTCTAATTGAGCAAATAACATATCATCATAAGTCGGTCTCTCGGTAGAATAAATGACGCCAAAAGGTCTTGGTAAAGCTGCTGGATTTGTCCGAGGGTCATCAAAGAAACGGGTTAACATTTGCCCTTTCATTTGATCCTGCTCATCGTGAATCCACAAATCAGCTACGGTATATTTACCCTCGTTTAAATCCACAATCTGCGGCTTAAATCCATCCAAACGAATCCCTTTTGTGCCACCACCAAAAATTAATGGTTGCTCATGTTCTAAGTAAATCGTCGTATCAGGCCTGTTTTTCTTTTCTGTAAAAATGAAGAAAGCACCATCGTTGAAAATATTACAATTCTGATAGATTTCTAAAAGCGCCGTTCCTTTATGGAAATAACTCCGCTTCAACATCTCCTTCAAATGCTTTGGGTCTCTATCCATAGAACGAGCCACAAAAGTTGCATCTGCCCCCATTGCCAAAGCCAAAGGGTTAATTGGATGGTCTAAAGAACCTAAAGGACTAGATTTGGTCTTTTTTCCTACTTCTGAAGTCGGTGAATATTGCCCTTTGGTCAATCCATAAATCTCGTTATTGAATAATAACATATTGATATCTAGATTTCGACGCAAGGCGTGAATCATGTGGTTGCCACCAATAGAAAAACCATCTCCATCTCCCGTTATCATCCAAACATCCAATTCAGGATTCGCCAATTTTAAACCTGCAACTACCGCAGGGGCACGACCGTGAATGGAGTGCATCCCATAAGTTTCCATATAATAAGGAAAACGAGAGGAACAGCCGATTCCAGAAATAAAAACGGTATCATCTTTATTGAGTTCCAATTCTGCTAAAACCGATTGCACTTGCTTCAAGATGGAGTAATCTCCACAGCCAGGACACCATCTTACATCTTGGTCGGTTGCAAAATCTTTGGCTTTTAATTTTTTTACTAGGTTGTCAGCTGGTAAAGTAGACATTTATATAATTGTTGCGGGTTGCGGGTTGCGAGTTGCGGGTTGTCCTACTAGAAGAACCCGCAACTCGCAACCCGCAACTCGAATTTTTAATAAGTTTCACAAACGCTTCCCACAAAATGCTTCAATTCTGCCTTAGAAATCGGCACACCTTGAATTTTATTATATTGTAAAACAGGAATTTCGTATTTATCTCGAATGATTTTAGCCAATTGTCCATTATTAATTTCTGGTAAAATGACCTTATCAAAACTACGCAATAATTTGCCTAAATTTCTTGGAAATGGGTTCAAATAGCGCAAATGGGCATGGGCGATACTATGCCCTTCCATCAATAATGCATCGACGACGGATTGAATCACACCGTAAGTAGACCCCCATCCTAAAACTAAGACATTCCCTCTAGTTGGACCATTATCAATTGCCTGTTCTGGAATGTGATTGGCAATTTCATCAACCTTTGCTTGTCGAATCTTCGTCATGTATTCGTGGTTTGCAGGGTCGTAAGAAACATTTCCTGTATTCGCTTCTTTTTCCAAACCACCTACTCGATGCGCTAAACCTTTAGTCCCTGGAATTGCCCAACCTCGAACATGTTTTTCATCTCTTTCATAAGGCATAAATTTCGCTTCATCATCATCTGTCGGTGGCACAAAATTGACTTCGATGGCTGGAATATCTGCTGCTTTTGGAAATTTCCAAGGCTCCGCACCATTGGCAATATACCCGTCACTTAATAATATAACTGGCGTCATGTGCTGCAAGGTCATTCGACAAGCTTCGTATGCTGCATCAAAACAGTCCGATGGTGATTTGGTCGCTATAATAGGTAGTGGACTATCCCCATTTCTACCATAAAAAGCTTGTAATAAATCTGATTGCTCCGTTTTAGTAGGCAATCCAGTAGAAGGACCACCTCTTTGCACATTCACAATGACCATCGGCAATTCTAACATCAAGCCTAAACCAATTCCTTCTCCTTTTAAAGCAACACCGGGACCAGATGTACCCGTTATCGCTAAATTACCGCCATAAGCAGCACCGACCGTGGCACAAACTGCCGCAATTTCATCCTCTGCTTGGAAAGTTTTTATTCCAAAATGCTTATAACTTGCTAAGCCATGTAAAATATCGGAAGCAGGCGTAATAGGGTAGGAGCCATAAAATAAAGGCAACTTTGATTTCTTAGAAGCGGTCACCAAACCCATCACCAATGCCTGATTTCCCATGACACTTCGGTAAGTCCCTTTTTCCATTGGGGCGGGCTCGATATTATAAGTTGTCGTAAAAGTCTCTGTTGTTTCGCCGTAATGATACCCCGCTTTTAAGGTTTTCATATTGGCTTCTAAAACATCAGGTTTCTTTTTAAATTTTCTATTTAAATAATCAATCGTTGATTGTAAATCTCGATTATACCGCCAGTATAAAAAGCCTAAGACAAACATATTTTTACATCGGTCTTTTTCTTTCATCCCCAAAGGCGATTCCTTCAAACAAGTCCTCGTCAATTTGGTAACGGGCATTTCATAGACCGTAAAACCTTGGTCTTTGGCATCCTCCGTTGGTTTTGCGCCGTCGGCATATTTTGCCAAACGCAAATTCTTTTTATCGAATCCATCCGTACTTGCGATAATCGTTCCTGCACGTTTGATGCTCCCTAAATTTGCTTTTAAAGCCGCTGCGTTCATCGCTACCAATACATCCACTTCATCTCCTGGTGTAAAAATCTTTTTACTACCAAAATGCAATTGGAAACCAGAAACACCTGCTAGCGTTCCTTGAGGCGCTCGAATCTCCGCAGGAAAATCGGGGAAGGTCGCCAAATCACTACCCGTCAAGGCGGTATCATTGGTAAATAAAGTACCTGTCAATTGCATGCCGTCTCCAGAATCTCCTGCAAATTTGATGGTTACTTCTTCTGTTGTTTGAGCTATTGTACTCATTTATTTATGTTGAATTTTATTATTTTCTTTTACAAAAAAAGCCTTCCTGTTGTTGTAAAGGCTATTACTGATTTATATTTTATTACAAACCATTGACAATTACCTTTCTTTACAAGATAAAGCAACAACAACCGCCTTTATTATTTTTATTTAAAATAGTTGATTTCATATAAAAGATATAGAAATAGTTACTAAATACCCTCTAAAAAGGTTTCGATAGGGCTAATAGTTTAAGAAAAAATGACTTTTCACCCCTTTTCCCTATCTTTTTTGTAATAGACTACAAAATTAGTCTTTTTCTATATTTATAAAAAACGATGGTGGAATATATGTATGTTTGTTAATGTTTTTTGATTATGTTTTTCTTACTCTCTTTAAATCAACTGCCAACAAGCCCTTCTCAAAAATCAAAGTAATATATTCGGTGATTTGTTTCGCCGTAATCCCAATATCCTTTAATAAGTTAAGCGAGATTTCACTACGGGCGTGTGGACTTACAAAAGTCTGTGAACCGCCATATATCAATCGGGTATTTAGCAGAAATGTAGGGGTACATCAAAATCCATTTCGCAGATACCTTTTTCTTGGTCTATATTGGTAATCACGCAACCAAAATCTTTTAGAAATCCTGGTTTTCGACTATTAAGTTGTGCTAATATTTGTTTGGTCATAAACTATTTTATAAAATTTAAATGCATTTCTATGTGCTAAGTAATACCTTGTTTATCTAATATCCGTAGTACTTTATTCATCCGTGGTATATTAAATATAAGTTGTCATACCAATCATCCGCTACTAAGTTATCAAAATAACTTTCCCTTTTGCTCTTTTAGATTCAATATATTTTTGTGCTTTTTGAATATCTTCTAATGGAAAGACTCCATCTACCACAGCTTGAATTTTATTAGCTACAATTTTATCATAAAACCATTTAAGGTCTGCCTTATTAGATTTTACGACCACCATGCTCGCTTTCTTTTTCCTAAAAAGATTAAAAAATTGCTCTTTAACTATGGCTGCTTTCGGTACCGTCGTGATGTATTTTCCTTTCGGCGTTAAAATTTTAGCGACTTTTTGATAATTATAATTGCCAAAAACATCAAAGAAAATATCAAATTTATTTTTCGAGTCTAAAATATTAATTTGATTATAAGAAAGCGTCTCGGCTGCACCAAACGATTTACAAAATGCTAAGTTTTTATCGCTTGAAATAGTCGTTATGATTCCTCCCAATTCCTTTGCCACTTGTATCGCCAATGTGCCTACGCCACCAGATGCGCCATTGATACAAATTTTCTGTCCTTTGCTTAATTGCCCTTTATCTCGGATGGCTTGCAAGGCGGTTTGTCCTGCTAATGGAATACCTGCGGCTGCTTCAAAGGAAAGATTGTCAGGCATTTTGTACAACTCATTTACATCAACATTCACAAATTGGGCACAACATCGCCCTTGCATCCCATTCACCATTCCAAACACTTTATCTCCCTTTTTAAAAGAATGACCATTTCCATCTTCAATAATTCCAGCAAAATCATAGCCTATTCCTTGAGGAAATTTACGACCAGTTAGTTGCTTAAATTTTCCTTTTCTGACCAATATATCCTTGGGGTTTAAGGCAGCCGCTTTGACTTTAACCAGGACTTGTTTTTTTGTTAAAGTTGGTGTTTCTGTTTCTATTAATTTGATGACGTCTAGGTCGCCGTATTTTTGGATGGTTGCTTTTTTCATTTATGGAAATTCCTTTAGGTAAATTGTGATTTAACAGGGCTTTGAAAATGTGCCTTTAATTGCTTATTTTTGAATAAAACGAGTATAGCATGACAGTCATTTATAAGGTATACGACCAAGTTGCAGACTTAATTGCCCAGTTAGAATCTGAGAAAATATTGTCCATTCAAATATCTGCTGAAATGCAAACTAGGTTTAATGCATTGGTTGAAAAATCTAAACAAACACAAATTCCAGTAAGAGAAAAAGATGAATTAAACCACTTTATCGTTTTAGAGCGACTTTTTCGGTTGTCTACGATGAAGACGTATGTTGCGAACAATATAAAAAAATGAGTCACCCTATCGAAGAAAAAAATAATTCTAAAAATAGTACTTTCACCCTATCTACTATAGAAATAAGGAAAAATGTAAGCCTTGATATCATCGTAACCGAACAACAAATCATCCCAATTACTTATCGGGAAATTCAATTCATGGTTAAAGATACGATTTGGAAACATTCTTTAGAAGAGTTACTAGAGGCACTCAACTAAGAGCTTTTACGTTCAATTCTTTCCAATTAGCAATAACAAAAGCACAAAGTTCGCTTAAGATATCTGCAGGAATAAAATATGGAAGCGGTTGAATTAATTTAATTAAAACCTTTTTTAAAGAAAGCTTGGGTTGCTTTTCTAATAGTAGGCTCATTTCCTTTTTTAATAGTCGTTTTTGCGCTCGCAAATAACGCTTCGGGAAAACAATCTTTTTTGATTGCACTAAATTAAAAGCATCGCGAATATCTTCAGGGAAAAGATGTTTATTTTCCTCGGAAATAAATTTAGGGAATTGATTATACAGGCAGATTTGTGGGTAGTTGTAGGCATTTTTTTAAGATTAGAGGTATTGAGAAGTCAGACCATCAATTTCATTGATTGTCAGACCGAAAATTAAAATTTTCTGTCAGAAGTCAGAGCTTGTGAATTCGTCGTTTATCATTCATATTTCATCGTTTTCTACGTCGTTCGCCCAAAATCTTAACGTCATACTTCTCGTCGCCTTCATATCTTGGAGCATATTTATCAAAAGCGGCTTTGACTTCTTCATATTCCTCCGTAATGCGTACCATATTATAGGAATGTCCCACTAAGTAAAATTGTCCTGCTTTCATTTGAGGTAATAACCTATCCGCAAATTCATCTGGAGACATGCCTTCTTTCATAAATTTTTCAGGGCCTATTTCGGTAAATACAAATCCTGGAATAATGAGACCTATCTCCATGAAATTAGGCGCTTCATCTCTTAAGGATTTAGTCAATCCCAAGATGGCACATTTGCCAGAAATATAGTGTGCATTAACCACTGCATTAAAAAAACTATTTTCTGAGCCGACATTATAAATGGCACAAGATGTTCCTGCTGCTATCATTTGTTTACCAAAGATTCGAATACCATTCCAAACACCAAAGTAATTCACGTTTAATAAATCCATTATTTCGGCTTGACTAATATCAAAAATGGATTTTCGAACGCCGCTAATACCTGCATTATTCACCAACACATCTACACTTCCATAAAGCGTTCTGGTCGATTGTTCTAAAGCTATTAAATCTACTTCTTTGGTAACATCACAGATTTGATAAGAAGCAGTTACACCTGTTGCTGTTAAAATATCAACTGCTTCTTGCAGGCGGTTTTCTCTCAATCCTGCAATTCTGATGATTGCTCCTTCTTTCCCGAAACGTTTGGCAAGCCCGAAACCGATGCCCGTTGCACCACCTGTAATAACGACAACTTTGTTTTTGAAATCTTTCATTTAATCCCGAATAAATAAACACTAATAATTAGATTACAGACTGCTAAAACCAAGTCTGTTTTAAAGATAAAATACATCCTTCCTTTTAATACCGGCCATAGCGGTTGCATCTTTCTTTTTTCCTTTAAGGCAATTGGAAGGTTTACCCAAAATTGACCAAAATGAGCCATAAAGAACACAAAAAACAAGGCTATATTCCAATCACTATCCAATATAGGATAATGATATTTAACAAGGCAAATAACAGACAGCATAGCAAAAGCCAAATTAAAAGCACCAATAAATTTTACCGCATGGGTTATAATGGAGTAAAAAGGTTCAATTCGATGTTCTTTGGATAAGAGCATTTTAGTCGTTGATTCCGATTTAAAGCAGAAAAAACGGAAGCCCATGCTAAACCATAGCACATTAAGCGACAAAATAAGCAAGATAAAATAGTGCATGTAAGTATTTTAGTCGAATGGTAACAGACGCTTTATGCTCAAAGTTAGGGAAAACTTTTAAAAGACCCATCGCTTATTGGTAAAGGAAGCATTGAATGGAAAGCAGGCATAGAAATTATCCTTAAAGGAGAGGTAGCAGCAGGCGATTTTCATCCAACTATTAACCCAACAAAAGAAGCACTTTTTATTATTGCTACCATTGAAGGGAGTATCATGCTAGGACAAATTAAAAAAAGTACTGCTTTGATGTTGGATATTGCAGATAATTTGAATCGATATGTTGAGTTTCGGGTTTTTATCTAAAAGCACTAAATTAGCTTCATAGTCTTCCATAATTTTTCCAGCGTTACTTTGCATCCGTGTTTAACTTTCAATTGCTTATAGCGCAATAATCGCTGAACCTGCTAACTTTTCTTCGCCTGCTTGATTGACGACCGACAAGGCTAATTTTACACAGTTTTCGCCATTGAGCACCATTTTCTCCTTGATAACTCCATTGCAAGATAGTTCATCTCCCAAATTGGTAATCGATTTAAAGCGAGTAGAAAATTCTCGGATAGCTGTTTGAGGGACCCAATTGGTTATTACTTGTCCTAAATAAGCCATTACGAGCATGCCATGTGCAAAGACATCCTCAAAGCCAGATTTTTTGGCAAAATCAATGTCAATATGTATGGGGTTGTGGTCATTCGATGCACCTGCGAATAAGGCGAGGGTCGTTCGATTAATGGGGCTTTTGACTAAGGAAGGAACGGTATCTCCTATGTTTAAATTATTATATTCTGGTAAAGTCATCTTGTTATTTTTAAAAGAGGTCAGAGGTGCTGACTTCTCGATTTTTAGTTCATTACAACTGTTGTCACCAACATCTTTCCAACCAACGCTTCATTTTGATTCATTAAAGTTACCTCTTCACTAATCAATTCCATCTTTCCACCTTTTTTAACTAAAATATCCACAATCGTTCGCTGTAAAGTAATTTCGTCACCAGCAACTATTGGTTTGAAATATTGAAATTTTTGTTCGCCATGTAGGACTCGTCCTAAAGGAATACCCATTTCTTTCATATACCCAAATGAATTAGGCGATGCTAAGTTGAGGGAGAAACCAAAAGTGGGTGGAGCTGGTAAAGCAGGATAACCGCTCTTTTTGGCAACTGACTCATCTGTATAAACTCGGTTGTTTTCGCTAACTGCTTTGGCAAAAAAGCCTAATTGTCCTGCTTCTACCTTAGTTGTTAATGGTGGAAAGGAATGACCTATCCATTTTTTGTCTATCATGTTTTTTATGTTGCGAGTTGCGGGTTACGGGTTGCAGGTTGAAATATTCAACTCGCAACCCGTAACCCGCAACTCAATTACGAATTCTGTTGATACACTTCCGTATTAATTTCGGTTCTAAATTGAAAATAGGCGGTTAAAACGCCCTCAGGGTCTTCCAATTGTGGCCAATGCCCAATTTCTTTATTTAGCAATTTAACATTCGGATTAGGAATTAATTCTTTATACCGATTCGCCATGTGGATTCCTGAATTGGGGTCAAAAGGGCCATTGATAAAGCACATAGGCACCTCCGTAGTTTGCATGGCAGTGATCCATCTTTCTTGATGATTAACTTTGTCAAATACTAAACGACCAATTAGGTAGGCAATCGCTTTTCCATCTTTATGATTCAAAATATCCCAAAATTGATTTAACAAAAGCTCAGAAGGCTGTGTTGTTGGACCAAAAACACTTTTAATCGCTTGGTCTAATTTCTTTTTAGAAAGTAACTTACTAAGTAATTTTCCGATAGGTGCGGGAGACTGTGATAATAATCGTTGGATAAATCTCGGCTGATAAGTATCCATAAATAAACCACCATTCATATAAACTAAAGACTGCATTTTAAAGGTATTTGTTCCTTCTTTATCTCTAGCCAATAACTCTTGGGCAATACTGACGCCCAAATCATGGGATAGAATATGGGTGGTTTTAATATTGAAATAATTCAACAGGTAATTGACTATTTCAGCATGTTCTTTAAAACTATAAACATGATTTTTGGGCTTATCTGAAAACCCCATTCCTAAATAATCAAAAGTTAGAACATTATAATTTTGAGTTAATTTGTTCCATACTGATTTCCATTCAAAAGTGTTGTAAGGGTATCCGTGAAGAATCAATAAATTTGGTCCTTTTCCTTCTTGAATATAAAAAATATCATGTCCAAAAACGGCTAAATATTTTCCTTTTTGCTGCCATAAAAAAACATCCTTATCCATGTAATAATTTTTATAATAAAAAAATACAAGCTATTTCTTTTTCATAATGGATAATTGTAAAAATCGGTCGTTTTCATTTTTATATAAATCTTTTGGTCGGTTTCCAGTATACTTTTTTATATCTTTTACAAAATGAGGTTGGTCAAAATAATTATGTTTGGGTGCTATACTAGAAACGGTCAAGTTTTGTGAATTGTTAAGAAAATCTTAACAAAAATATAACTATTTGATTATCAATGTTAAAACTAACGTTTTGCAAGCATAAATCTTGGATTTAAAATCAAAATACTTGACCGTTCAGAGTATAGTTGTCCTTTTTTGATATGCTTGAAAGATGCCGCACATTTTAAAATATTGCAATAAGATTTTAAAGACAAACCAAATCTCTTTTTGAAATATCGATTCAATTGTCGGCTTGACCAGAAAACTTGTTCGGAATAATAAGTTATTGATTCGCTTCCTTTTGTTTGGTATAACAGCTTAAATAATTGTTGTTTTCGTTCGTCTATTTTCCTTTGCGCATTTATTATAACTAAGCATTTATTATTGAGGAAGTCAACCGTTTCTTTTTGATTATTAAAGGTGATACGATTTAAATTCCAATAAGCTAACTCCATTATTTGTTCGCTATTAATAATAGCTGCAATGTGTTGTTTTACCAGATAATCAACTGATAATAATCGGAATTGAATACCTAAAAGTTGGGTGTTTGGAGCAATTTGCACCTCCAATTCATTGGAATATAGTCCAGTTAGCACGATGCGTTGTAACTGATAATTTTGGAAGTACAAAATCATATCAAAACAACCATCTGGCAAAATGGTATAATTTAGCCGTTGATTATCAGCATTATCTAACCACCAATAACACCTAATAAAATCAGCTAGTAAGGAGATTGGAGGAACTTGAGTATAAGTCATATTTTATAAGTTAAGACTAAGGAACGCCAAGTTACAAAAAATATAAAATTTGCTATTTAAAAATATTAATCGTAATTTTGCGATAATAAAACAATATACAACTACATGGGTACTACCAAAACAGAATTATTTACAGCCGAACAGAAAAGGATGGCCGCTTTGACAAAAGCGTTGGGGCATCCTGCAAGAATTGCTATTTTAATGCATTTGGTAAACATTAATTCTTGTGTTTGTGGAGATATTGTAGAAAAAATACCTTTGGCACAATCAACGATTTCTCAACATTTAAAGGCATTAAAACAAGCAGGAATTATTCATGGAGATGTGGAAGGTGCTAAAACTTGTTATTGTATTAATCCGAAAGTTTGGGCGGAAATGAAAGGGATGTTAAGTCAGTTCTTTGGAAATTTTAAAAACTGTTGTTAATGAAAAATTTTCCAATCTGTTATCTGTTGCTATTCTTTTTTTGCTGTGGCAATAAGGCGACTGCCCAACAGTTACCATTAAGTACGACGGTAGACTCTGCCCGTTATTACTACTATCAAGGATGGGAAAATGTAATGGATTTAGGGCATTATACGAACTCTGCTATTGCCTTTCAAAAATGTGTAGAAAAAGACCCGAATTTTTTAATTGGTCAATGTTTATATGGTAGAATATCGAGTGATTTAGCCGAACAAGAAGTCATTTATAACTTAATTGAAAGCGAGAAGTCAAGTTTGGAAGGAGCCGAATATCAATTACTAGAGGTCTTTCATAGTTTGTTGAAATTGATGATACTACGTCAGAAAGACCCTTCAAAAACTAAAGACCAATTGGTGTATGCCTTGAAACTTGGAGAAAAGAATTTTCAGCAGATTGTCCAGCAATATCCAACAGAGATTTATTATAAAGCAGAATATATTGAAATGCTCAATTATAATCATGGGCCAGCAGTTGCTTTAGATTCTTTGGCTATTTTAGCAACGGTTAAAGAACAACAAAATCCTTTTTTATTAGGCTATGTGGCTATGATGGAAGCATCCCTAGGAAAATTTGATTCAGCGTTAGAAAAAGCAAAGCAATTGGAACAGCATTTTGAAGGGAAAAATGTACCTAAACCTTATGTGGTTTATGCGGATATTTATCTTAAACAGGGGCTAACCGAAAAAGCGAAGATATATGTCGAAAAAGCATTGGCGTTGGATAAAGGAAATATTGATGCACAGCGACTAAAGAAACAATTGGAGAAGAAATAAAAAATTTAGTATGGGTTTTTGGAAGAAAATAAGTGATTTTCTTTTTGGCGAATTGATAATTATCCAAGATGATGTCTTTGGAGAAATGATAGATATGGGGGCTGCTTTTGAATGCCAAAAGCTATTTTTAGCAACAGGAAAAGAAATTGTTTTACATATTGAAAAAGTCGATGGGCATGTTAGTGAAAAACAAAAAAACTTTGTTTCTAGTTTAGACAAAAATTATGACCAATTTATACTTAAAATTAAACCAATTTTAGAAAAGAAAATTAAGGAATGGATAGCAAATTTCCATATTCAAAACTTTAAGAATGAGTTTATTTTAGAATTTTTGTCATTACCAAAAATGGAAGATGAATTATTTGAATGGGAAATTGCTTTTTATGCAGATAATGATTTGCAACACTCTTGTTTATTGACAATAAAAGGAAATCAAGTAATAAATATTAATATTGACGGTTAGCTAAAATAGCTATTATCGTCTATTTTTTTAATTAAATTAATCGTAAAAATACGATAAATATTTCATTATCTAACAAAATTTATTATCATGACCACACAATCATTTTTAGAATTACTAACCAACAATCCACAAAAAGAATTGGTTTTTGAATATGAAGCCAATCAATTTATTCCTGTTTACCATATCACAGAAATCAAAAACGTACATTTTGAGTCCGTAGATTGTGGTGGTAATGCGCATGAAGAATTCCAAACAATTGTGCAATTATGGATTAGTCCAAAGGATTTCCTTTTGAAAAAACGGATGACTGCGGAAAAAGCCTTAAAGATTTTTACTATTGTTGACGGGGTTAAGCCTATGAAAAAAGAAACGGAAATATTCTTTGAATACGGTTATAAAGATTTGCGGACTTCTGTTTATTCTGTAGAAGCTATTGAAGAAGCAGATAATCAATTAATTATTAAAATGTTTGTACCGAAGACAGTTTGTAAACCCTCTCAGCAAGTCTTTGAAAAAGGAAAGAAGGTCTTAAATTCTTGTCAACCTGTTCAGCAGGCTATGGAGCAAGGGAAGAAAGTATTAAGTTGTTGCTGATTATAAGTGATAAAAATTAAAATCCGTTGGGCGTTTAAAAAATGTATTTTCCCAACGGATTTTATCAATTTATTTGCTAATGCCCTGCATAGATAATCAGCTTAAAATTGATAAAGAAAGATACTATTTAATAAAAATATTTTCTCTACTCCATTAATTTATAAAGGTTTTAAAATCCGTTGTTTATATAATCCGCTGTTGAAAAAGCACTTTAGAACAACAGCGGATTATATAAACAACGGATTTTAATCAATTATTTATTGACGCTCTACAGTTACTTAAACTATTGATTATCAATTAAATAAATTCTGTATAGGCTACCCTTCTAGCGTTGTAAAATATTGCCTTTCAAAGATTTATCTTTCCTTCTTCGGGGTTCTTTAAACCCTGTCACGTTTTCGCATAAAAACTCGAAAAGATCAGGGAAGTCTTGCTTAAATAA
>Ga0208544_10000575_pt1 | contig 28203 bp, 25 predicted proteins | sample DEB08_DNA_9_FD_184526 | JGI IMG/M metagenome (GOLD analysis project Ga0208544, IMG submission 184526) | Aqueous microbial communities from the Delaware River and Bay under freshwater to marine salinity gradient to study organic matter... | ecosystem: Environmental > Aquatic > Marine > Coastal ... | reverse complement strand
GTTCTACAATCGGTGCTTAGTAAAACCTTTAAAATGGAAGTTCAAAGGGTTCGACAAAGGAAAGAAATTGAAGAATATTAACTGCCGCTAACTTCTTGCGCAAACCACTAGTAAAAATGAAGAGGTGGAAATGCAACAATTAATGAATCTTGGATTAGATGGATTAATCACTAATTTTCCTGATAAAGCGTTAAAAATACGAAGCAGCACCCAAAATAACCGTCCTTAAAACAGCCTGCCCTTCAGAAACGAGAAAAATAAAATCATTTGGTTCTTCTTATTCGACTAAGTGATTGTTGGGTAATCCCAATATAAGTAGCAATCATGCCCAATGGGATTTTTTGTAGGAGTTGTGGATAATTTTTCACAAAAGAAGCATACCTTTCTTTAGCGGACAAAGACTGAAATTCGTAGGTTCTAGATAAAGTATGAACAAAGGCCTCTTCTGCCATTTGCCGAACAATGGAACTCATTTCAGTCGTTAATTTGAATAATTTTAATACATCGTGCCGACTCAGGCAATATACCTCGCAATCTTCCAATGCCTCTATACTTTCCATACTAGGTTTTTGCATGATAAAAGAAGGCATGGAAGAACAGAACATATTTTTTGTAGCAAACCAAGTAGTGATTAATTCTCCTTTAGGCGCAATACGGCCTCTCATTGTCCCTTTGACCAGCCAATAAAATTGTCTAGCGGTTTGTCCTTCTCTAATTAGAATAGTGCCTTTTGGAATCGTTTTATAGACAAGCCGTTCCTTAATTAGTTGGATGCTCGGTTCGGAAAGTTTTGTATAACTATTTAATTTCTTAATAAGGTTTTGCATTAATTTTGAGTAAGGCTTAAACTATTTTGACCATTTTAAGCCAATATACTAGTTTCTTAATAAATCAGTTTAAATTTGATAATTTTTCAATCAAGAAAATATGAAAAACTGGGCAGGAAATATTACCTGGACTCCTTCCGAAATTGCTTATCCTACTTCAGAAGCAGCCATTCAGCAAATAGTATTAAAAGCAGCTAATGACCGTAAAAAAATTAGGATAATAGGCACAGGTCATTCTTTTACCGCTTTGTGTCAAACGGAGGAGATATTAATTAGTCTTGATAAATTTCAAGGGCTCATTAGTGCGGAGAAAGAGAAGGTACAAGCGACGGTGAAAGCAGGCACTAAATTAAATTACCTCGGCGAATTGCTTTTCAAAGAAGGCATGGCGATGGAGAATTTGGGTGACATAGATGTGCAGTCTATTGCAGGTACGATTAGTACGGGAACACATGGTACTGGTAAAAATTTTGGTACAATTAGCACCCAAGTAATCGCCCTAAGATTGGTAAATGGGAAAGGGGAAATTGTGGATTGTTCCGAGACCAATAATCGGGAATTATTCAAAGCAGCTCAGATTTCTTTAGGCGTTTTAGGGATTATCACTCAAGTTACCCTGCAATGTATTCCTGCTTATAAATTGGCATTACAAAATCGTAAAGAACCTTTAGCGACTGTTTTAGAGAATCTAAAAGAGCGCAATGCAAGCAATCGTAATTTTGAATTTTATTGGATGCCATATACGAAAACCGCTTGGACGAAAAGCTCCAATATCGTAGAGGCCGCCGAACCAGATAAAGTTAATTTTTTCAATTATTGGTCAGAATATGTGCTAGAAAATTATTTATTTAAATTGCTTTGTGAATATGCGACTTTATTTCCTTCTAAAAATATAGCGGTATCTAAAATAACGGCAGGTTCGGTTACCGATGTCAAAAAAGTCTATTATAGCCATAAAATTTATGCGACCCAACGGATGGTTAAGTTTAGAGAAATGGAATATAATGTACCGAGAGCAGCATACAAGGACGTTTTCAAAGAAGTGATCAAAACCGTCAATTCTAAAAAATTTAATATTCATTTCCCCATTGAAAGTCGGTTTGTCAAAGGAGATGATATACTGATGAGTCCAGCTTATGGAAGAGATTCCGCTTATATCGCTTGCCATGTATATGCAAAAAAAGATTGTCGCCCTTATTTCAATGCTTTGGAAGCTATTTTTAGAAATTATGGCGGTAGACCACATTGGGGCAAAATGAATACTTTGACACCCAATGATATAATTGATTTATATCCAGAATTTACGACTTTTAGGAAGCATCGAGCAGCACAAGACCCTGATAAGCTGTTTATTAGTCCTTATTTGCAGCAGTTGCTTGGGGTTATGTAATTTTCAATTTTCAAATATCTTTGATGGGAATTTGAGATTAATATTGAGATTACTATTAAAACCTTACGACTCGACAAAATAGATTTGGACACGGAGAAGACACAAAGAGCACCAAGTTATAATATACAGATAATCAATCCTTTGTGTTCTCTGTGTTTTCTTTGTGCGCTCTGTGTCCTAAAAATGTCCAATATTAAGTATTAAAACTAGTCACTTAATAATTTTTAACACCATCAGAATATATCTATGCACAACGATAAAAAAACCACTTACTTCCAACAGCTAAATCAAGCACTTAAAAATCACGAGCGAACTATCCCTAGTCTTTTGATAGATTTAGACCAATTGGATAAAAATATTTCGGTTTTAAAGGCATCCATTTCTTCCTCAATGGCATTTAGAATAGTCGTGAAGTCCCTACCCTCTTTAGAATTGGTCCACTATATTATGGAAAAGGCAAGCACTAATAAATTAATGGTTTTTCATCAGCCTTTTTTGACGCATTTAACTGCTTCTTGCGATGATAAAGCCGACGTTTTAATGGGGAAACCAATGCCTATTAAAACGGCCTATTATTATTATAAAAACTTACCCAAAAATGAATTAAATTTTAATCCTTATCAGCAAATTCAGTGGCTGGTTGATACCACCGAACGCATCCAACAATATATTGATTTAGCCAAAAAGATAGGGCAACAATTACGTTTGAATCTAGAAATTGATGTGGGTTTGCATCGTGGTGGATTTTCTAATTTAGCCCCATTAGCTAAAGCCTTGGCCTTAATACAAGCCAACAGCAAGCATGTTAGTTTTAGTGGCTTAATGGGCTATGACCCGCATGTCGTTAAATTACCAAAATTAATTCGCTCGGAACAAAAAGCTTTTCAATTGTCCGTCAATTTTTACCAGCAATGCAAAGATTTAATTCAACAAGAATTTCCCAATTTATGGCAGGATACTTTAACTTTTAATGGCGCAGGTAGTCCCACTATTAGTCTCCATAAGGAAGGAAACTCTCCATTAAATGATGTTTCCGCAGGTTCTTGTCTAGTGAAACCAACAGATTTTGACATTCCTACTTTAGCAAGATATGCACCTGCTTGTTATATCGCCACTCCTGTTTTGAAAAAATTTTCGGGTACGACTATTCCAACAATGGAAGGTATGAAACGGATGCTCAATCAAATCAATAAAAGCAATCGGCAATCTTATTTTATTTATGGGGGTTTTTGGAAGGCGGATTATTATTATCCGACTGGCACAAAAGCTAATGGACTGTTTGGCAATTCCACCAATCAGACCATGTTGAATGCGCCGCCAACAGCTAACTTGGAAGTAGATGACTTTGTTTTTTTACGACCGCATCAAAGTGAATTTGTATTTTTGCATTTTGGGTGTATTTTGCCTATAAGGGATGGAGAATTGTTGTCGGCTTGGCAGCTTTTGCGGAATTATTGATTAGTTTTATAATTTCCTTTTCACAAATCTTCTTAACCTATTCCTAAAGGTTTCTAGGTCAAAATTATTAGGCCTGCTTAAATATTCGTTCTTTAAATCATTATAGAGCCCGTTGGATTTTCCAAGGATGTCATCTAGCGCATCAAATGCTGCTTCAATATCTTCAACAATCAACCTTAAAATTTTATCTTGATTGCTTAATTTTTTTGGAATGATAGATTTAGCCATAGGTTCTTCTTTTTTTTCCTTAAAATAACTGCTCTAGTCTTACTATACGCTCCAATAATAAAATCTTTAGACCCTACATTTTCTATCCGTTTATATAGACTTATAAATAAAGCATAACCATGTCCAAATATTACGGAATCGTTTTCCATCTTTCGGGAATTATATTTTTTTACATACGTACGGTGAATGGTAAAGTTATTAAATTAATAGGTAACTCTACTTTGTTACATTAGATTTTGGTTTTGTAAAACCTAAAAAATAAAATTTAACTTTGGTTTTAAAGCCGCAGATATGCCCTATTTTTAAAATAGGGCATATCTAATCAAACAATATTTTAAAGTGACAAAGTAGAGGAAGTAAAGGCTTGCGTAAAAATAAACGCTACACTAACTAATGGGGTTTTCCTTAAAAACATAATGTTTACTGGAGTACTTGTTTTTACGCAAGCCCTAAGTATAGTCAGACAAAAATAAGTAAATAACTCTAAATTTGTTGCTGGTTAGGACTTTTAGCCCGATACGGCTATTTTTCCTGCCTCTGGCAAGTGTAAATAATTGACTTTTTGAAAAATATTTGCCCTAATCTCGCTAGAGGCGAGCCGAATAAAGGTGTCGGATTAAAAACCCTAACCAGCAATGTTTCTTTAAAATTAGGAACAGAAATATCAAAATTGCAGTAATACGCTATTTGAAATATAAAAGAGTTGAACATAATGATTTACGTTCAACTCTTTTAGGTTTGAGATACCCTTCACGTTCAACTCTTTCAGTGTTGGGAATTTGGAAAAATTCTCCTATTCCTAGAATTGCCTGTCTGCCGATAGGTAGATTATTCGGGGCGATTCAAGTTCAATCTTTTAAGGATTAGTGCTTCCTCCAATTTTCATTGCTTTATTGCACAACCCTTTCCCCCTTCCCTTGCTTAAATTCAATTTCATTCATCTGTACCAGGATCCGTCCAACTTCCGCTGCTGGATTTTTAAATACAAAATAGACATCATGTAGGCCTTTTACGCCATTCATTGGAACAGTAAATTTTGGTTTGAACATATTTCTTACTCGCCAATAATTAGGTTCAGGCCCTTTTTTTCCACCTGCTTCCCATGCTTTTCTTACTTTTCCGTATTCCGCTCCAAAATCTATATCTAGCGGTACTACTTTTTCTGTAGCCCCAACCAAAGTTCCTGTTGGGCTATCCAATCGAATCTCGATAATAGCGCCTGCGGCAGATACTTGTTTGGAAGCTTCTGCGCCTATAATAATTTCATTGATGCCTGTCAAATCTAATTGTTCATAGCCCAAATAGCCATTATTTTCAATGATATTAAAAGAGCGACCAGGCGTTGTTAATAATTGAGTGCCTTTAGCGGCATCATACTTTTCTGGATTGATAACAGGATTTCGTAATGCCACTATTTTTTCAGCCGTCAGTGCTTCCAAATTAGCTGTCCCTTTATCTGTATAGGCAGCCCGAAGCAAATACGCACCTTTACCTCTTGCACCTTTAGGGGTTTGAGGAGTATAATCTCCTGCTAATGGAATGGTTTTTGGTACTGTTTGTGGGTCATTGAGACTCATAATATAGTCAATCATTAGGGTAGCATCTCTTTTGGATAAATTTGGATGCGCACTCATGGCATGTTCTCCCCATAAACCAACGCTACCATTGATAATTCTATCCGCTATAATCGTTTGTCCTTTCTTGTCGCCCTTATATTTTTTGGCTACTTCCATATAACTGGGGCCAATAGACTTCACATCAATTCGGTGACAAGACAAACAATCACTTTCAGCTATCAGCGATTTACCTTTGTTAAAAACTATCCATTCATCGCTACTTAGGTGATTTTGCGCAATTTCAATCGGGTCAAAACCTTCAGGCACATAATCAAAATTAACGGCTATTGCTTCTGAGGCTATATTACCTCCTTCTGAAGTCCCATCTTCGTTATCTTTTACTTTAATCTGATACGTCAATGGATTATCTGGAAAGAAAAAAGATTGATTGCCTTCGGTAATTTGAATATCTACTTCGGGTGGTTCGTTGCCCGCCACAATCTCAAAAACTTGTTCATTACTATTGCCTTTGGCATCGGTAACCGTTAAATACACATTATATAGGCCTTCTTTATCAAAAGTGAAGGTTGGATTTGTCTCTTTTAGTACTTGATTGGTGCCATCTTCTGATACAATGGTCCATTCATAAGTCAATTTATCTTTATCATAATCAATCGTTCCTGCTGAATTTAACTGTACCGTCAAGGGCAAAGCGCCCGCTACTTTATCCGCACTAGCTTGCACAACGGGTGGGCGATTGCCTCCATTATATTGGACTCGTTTAATATAAGCATTATCATTCCCTCTAAACCAAGCCGAGCCATATTCCAGCACATATAAATCTCCATCAGGGCTAAATTGAATGTCAATCGCACTTTGAAAAACTTCTGTCGGTAAAAAAGGTTCCATAGAAACATAATCTCCATTTTCATCCATCGTAACGGACATAATCCAACCTCGCATAAAATCAATAATCAACCATTTACCATCATAATAAGCAGGAAATCGCTTATCAGATTTTGGAAAATCAGCAGTTCTAAAAACAGGTCCACCTGTCGCATTTCGGCCTGCACTACCCAATAGTGGAAAGGTATCAGAATTAGCATAAGGATACCAAATAAAAGCTTTTTCTGGAGGCGGCAGCTTAGTCAACCCCGTATTATTTGGCGAATTATTGACCACATTATTGACATCAAAAGCTTCCCCGTATTTGTCCGTCGCATAATCATAATCGATATAAGGCTGATTATCTCCGATGAAGTAAGGCCAACCAAAATTACCTGCTTTTTTCGCCTGATTGAATTCATCATACCCACGAGAACCAGCTTCTGTATTTTGGGAAGCATCAGGGCCAACTTCCCCCCAATAGATGTAGCCTGTTTCGCTATCAATGGAAATTCTCCAAGGATTTCGATGTCCCATAGTGTAAATTTCAGCGCGAGTTTTAGGGGTTCCTTCTGGGAATAAATTATCTGCGGGGATCGTATAAGTTCCGTCATCCTCTGGATGAATTCGTAGAATCTTTCCTCTTAAATCGTTGGTATTCCCCCCCGTTCTTTGATCATCCGCATTTTTGTACCCTGGCCGCTCATCTAGGTTAGACGTTCCTTGTGGTGGATTAATGGTATTATTTCCAGTCGTTACATACAAGTTACCGTTTTTGTCAAAGACCATTCCTCCGCCAGTATGACAACATTCTTGGCGTTGGGTAGGATATTCTAAGACAATTTTTTTAGAATTTTCATATAAAGAATCATTCTTAAACTCCCATCTAGCTAACACATGTTTTGGTTCATCGGGGTCGGCATAAAGCATAAAAACCCAGTTGTTTTGGGCATAGTCTGGATGAGCAATAACGCCCATTAATCCTTCTTCCGCTTCCCTGGATTGTCCTTCTGCGTTCACATATTTGGTATTAACCCGAACATAGCCAACTTGCCGCATAGATTTTGTGGAGACATTAAATGCTTTTACCCCGCCTTTTCTTTCTACCAATAATAATTCTTCGGTTGATAAAAAAGTGAATGCCATTGGTTCATCCAACGAACCTGGTTCATTTAATACCGAAGTGGTAAAACGATTTTCATCAGGAGGTAGTTGGTCATTATTTTCTGCTTGTTGGCAAGAAAAAAGGAATATTGACAAAAATAAGCAAACGCTTAGCATTTGGCATAAAGTAGTCAATCGAGCAAGAAATATTAGTATCATAAATAATTGATATCTTAATCTTTTTGAAATTGAAAGCGGAAAGGTAGAAAAATAAATAAATAAGTTGAATATTAATTATGTCTATAACACTTAAACAAGCCAAAATACCTCTATTTTTATGATTTAAGGGAAATATTTGGTAAACAATCTATTTATTAGACTCAACGACGTTTCCCTAATCACGCAACCTTCTCCCACATCGTAATTTTTTGAATCTCAATTTTTGATAGCACTTTATAGCCTGCTGGAATTTCATCATAAGCGCTATAAAAAGTCACTAACCTTGTTCCAATTGGCAACACAGCTAGTTTTTCTTTTACCGTCAAAGAATAGGCTTTATATAAGCTTTTATTTAATTCAATTGTCTCATCTATTCTTTCTGTTGTTTCAATGTATTCAAAAAAAGAATTATAAAAATAAAATGCTTGATATTCGCTAAAATCAATTTGGGTAATATTAGCATGAATGAACGCTACATTTGTCAATTGATGATTTTCGGCAATTTGACTCGCTATCTTATGAAGATTTCCTCTTAATTCTACGCCTGTAAATTGTCCCTCTGTGCAAGTCGCTCCAACAAAACAAAATTTCCCCACGCCAGAACCAATATCTAGTACTTTAGTTTGAGCGTTTTCTACCAAAAATTGAGCAGCTATTTGAGCGACCTCAACGGGTGTAAAATGAGCCAATGCTAGCTGTCGAATAGATTCAGGATAAATGGCATCAAATTTTTCATCACTAATCGTTTGGGATACCCTTAATTCTTCAAAAACCATAGAAGTATACTGATTTATTTTTTTAATAAAGTTTTCTTTTATCAATGATAGAATCTCTTCACACTTAAATCTTACTACACTATAATATTGAGGCGATATATAGCATTCATGATAGTGAGATTTTCAGACCTATCTAAAATTTATATTTAGTCATTATTGCCAACTTTTTTGCCATTAAAAAGTAGTATTTTTGTTAACGAATTTTTACTAAAAAGAAAACAGCTAAAATGCTTTCATTATTTATAGCAGCCTTATTACTAATTATCTTATACATTGGTATTTCTTGGTTTTTATCTAGCCAAATTCTTTCCCCAGAAAGTTCAATGGCACTTAGCCAAGCAAAGATACAAACAGATTGGGGAACGAGCTATGAAGAAATGATAAACTTACTTCCTAAACCCATTGATTTCACCACCAATTCTTTTGATGGGATTCCCCTCAAAGGAAAATATTTTGCTAGTGAAGCTACCCCTAAATGTGTTATTATCGCTGCTCATGGCTGGACGGGAACTTGGGCAGAAATGCTTAAATATGTGCCCGCTCTAGCAGATTGTCAATGTGATTTAGTGCTTTATGACCATCGAGCGCATGGACTCAGCGGCAAGGCATATCCAACGGGTGGAATCAATGAGTCGAAAGATGTATTAGCTATAACAGAATGGGTACAAAAAACGAAAGGATTTGAAGACCATAAAATTGGCTGGTTAGGTTCCTCCTGGGGAGCGGCGGCAGTTTTAAAGGCAGGCGAAACAGGAAAAAATGTTGGTTTTATTATTGTGGATGCACCTTTCCAAGATTGGCATGCGGCCATTTTTGAACGAGCAGAACGAGATTATGGTGCATGGACAAAATTGATATCCATGAGTATCATGGAAATGGTCAATTGGCGAACAGGAGTGGATTATCGAGCAGCTAGTCCTTTGCAAGCTACAAAGGAGATAAAAGTCCCCATTTTGTTGATTCACTCCAAAATGGATACCGCTACCAATTCGTCGCAATCGGTAAATATTTCTAAAAATCTAAATGCTAAATCTGTATTTCATCACCTAATTTGGGGAGGAGATCATACACTAGATGTAGTGCTTCATAAAGAAAAATTCAAAACATTAATTAATGATTTTTTGAGGACGGTGGATGTACAATTTTTGAGAGAAAACAATCCTTAGTTTAAAAATTGCCCTTGTTCGATGCCTTTAAGCAATACTTCAATCGCCTTGTATTCCCAATTACCTTCGATAGTGGGAAAGCTTATAAAAAACTAAGGGTTAAATGATTTCCAGAAATGGCGATCTGTATTTTTTCAGGTTTTCTTATGCGAACCATCACAAAAAGGTTGGTCAGAACTACAACTGCACCACCAATATAATTTATTGGGCTCAATTGTCTTTATTTAGACACCATATACATGTTTTCATTTTAAGCACTTACTTTTAATTCTACATTAAGACTCTAAAGAAATCAGACCGTTTTACTGTCAGAAGTCAGACTTCATTTAGGAATAAAATCAATTTTACGGTCTTTTTGGGTCTTTTTTCTGACAATGAAATGGTCTGACAGTCAATTTTAATTGACGGTCTGACTTCTGACCTCTAGAGTCTTAATCTAGAATTAATCACCCTATATTTAATACGGTAGGTACAAAGACGCAAAATAAAAGACAATGCGCCTTTGCAATCCATAAATTTTATAGCACCAAAGCAGGTTCAGCAGCTTCAATATCCATAAAATCAGGCTGTTCATAAACAATATCTTGCCACATTGGCATAAAACTAAAATGACCAGCTAAAGGAAAGCCTACCTCATTGTTTCTCGTCTTCAAGGCGACTTCATGCTTTATTTTAATTGGCTCTTCGCCTGTAGCTTTCGCTAATAATTGTGATTGACAAGTACGCTCCATAGTGATAAACCAGAAAATACATTCCTCAATACTATGTCCTACTGTTAATAAACCATGATTTTGGAGAATAACCGCTTTTTTATCGCCTAAAGCTACCCCTATTCTATCTCCTTCACTTAAATCCCCTACAACGCCCGTATAATCATTATATAAACCGTGGTCTTGATAAAAGATACAAGAATCTTGGGTCAAAGGGTCTAATAATTTACCGAAAGCAGACCAAGTTTTTCCATATACAGAGTGGGTATGAGCTGCTGCAATTACATCTGGTCTCGCTTTATGGATAGCAGCATGAATAGCAAAGGCCGCATTATTCAAAGCAGTATGTTTACCTGCTACTATTTTTCCTTCTTCATTGACCAAAATAAGGTCAGACATCTTTAGTCGTTTGAAAGAAACACCAAATGGATTCACCCAAAAACAATCCGTATGTTCGGGGTCTCTGCAGGTAATATGCCCTGCTACCCCTTCCGAAAAACCAAATTTACCACAGATGCGATAAGCTCCTGCTAAGATTTTTTTTAAGTAATGTCTTTTTTCCTCTACACTATCAAATGTAGGGTAAGTAACTAATTTTTCAATGCCAAGCGGATTCGATACAGCCATTTTTATTAAATTTTATTGTGATTATTGAGTAAAATAAAGATTAGAAATCATTTTATTGAGAGAATAGAGATAAATAGACGGCTAAAATTAGTAAAAAATAAGCCCTATTCTGACAAAAAACCAGTTTAAATCTCCTTTCTCTATTCTCTGCTCTCTATTCTGAATACCATTCGCCTCCCTTTCAGCCATTAGAAAGTGTCTTTTGCGTGGCGTTCTAAAAATTCAGAAATAGAATGACGGCCGTATAGAGTCACTTTGCGGCTCGGTTGGGTAAATCGGATGCTGCCTTCATTCCAATATTTTTGTTTGGTCGTTCGAAAATTCACCTGAAGTAATTTCATGGCTTCCTCATCCCTATACACATCTCTTTAGGTTGGCTCTGTTGCCTTAATAGCTTTTCCACCATTTCCTAGATAAGTGTATATAAAGCAACCAATTGTAAACAGACGACTTGCTAGAAATTTTCTAATTTTGGCATACGTGAAAGTTGAGTAAATAAGACATTCCATCACTCGAAAGTTACGAAAATTCTACAAATATGAAAAATGGTAGGTAAGTTTGATAAAAATAAGGGAGTGTTCAGATAACCTTGATAATTGTTTGGCAAAAGAAAAAGGAGTCATGAAAATTAATTCATAACTCCTTGATAATCAAGTCGGGGCGGCAGAAACTGAACCTAACCTAATTTTACTATATCAACTTTAAGAATAAAAAACATAACTAATTAACAATCAGTTATTTATAATTTTATTTATATTTTTTAAGGCTCAAACCATAATTCAATAATGGCATAAATTGACCGTAAAATTGGTCTCTATTCATCTTTTTACTTAGATTTGTAGCAACTAATAAATTGCTATATGTCAACAGTTAATTTTTACTTAGATAAAGTACAGGATAGCGGCAAACGCCCTATCTTTTTAGTCTATCAGGATAGAGGTCGCAAATTCAAATTTTTCACCAAAGAAAAAGTCTTACCTAAATATTGGGATAAGAAAAAACAACGAGCCAAAAATGTATCAGATGCTCCTGAGATAAATGATTTATTAGACCATTATGAATCTAAACTTAAGCGAGTAGAAAGACAGTTGAGAATGTCTAATGAAGAGTACACTTTTGAAGATGTAAAAATGGGTTTTCATCAGAAAAAAGAAAAAAAACTTAGTCTTTTTGAATATTTTGAAAAATTAATTGAGCAGGTAAAAGCGACTCATAAAGTCAAATCCTTAAAAGAATATAGAACTGTTGTAAATGATTTAAAAGAATATCAAGTATTTTATAAAACTACTTTAACTTTTGAGAAACTTAATATGGAGTTTTTCAGCAAGTATCTCACTCTACTAACCGAAGAAAAAGAAAATACCCGTAATACGGTCGCAAAGAAATTATCTACTCTTAGAACGCTCCTTAATTACGCTACCAAAGCAAAAGTAAATACGAACCTAGACTATAAAGATTTTAAAGTAAAAAGAATAGAAACGGAAAAATCTTTTCTTACCAAAAAGGAATTATTTAAGTTATACAATTTAGAATTATCAGAAAACAAAAGGCTAGAACAAGTCAGAGATGTCTTTTGCTTTGGTTGTTTTACAGGTTTACGCTATTCAGATATTGAGCGGTTAACATTTGATGATATAACTACAAGAATTGATACTGATGGTAAAGAATTTACCGTCTTAAATTTTCATGTTTACAAAACCAAAGATTTATTAATGGTACCTCTAAATGAGTATGCAATTGAAATTATTAAAAGGTACAGAAAAAAAGCAGTAGCAGCAATTAGTGTAATCAATGGCAACACAAAAAAGCTAATGATAGGAAAAAGGGTCCTACCTGTCATCTCTAATCAAAAAATGAATGATTATGTGAAAGAGGTCTGCAAAATAGCTGAAATAGATACACCTATAGTTGTCACAAAATATATTGGGGTCAATAGAATAGATACTACCCACCCCAAACACGACTTAATCTCTTCTCATGCCGCAAGAAGAACATTTGCTATCGTTTCCCTTGAACAAGGAATGCGAGTAGAGGTGCTGCAAAGAATCCTTGGTCATAAATCGATTAGAACGACAATGAAATATGTATTTATTATGGAAGAGGTGAAAAATAATGAAATGCAAAAGGCATGGAAGAAGGATAAAAACTAAGCAACAAAGTATTACCTAACAAAAACGCATAAATAGTCTAAAAAGTAAAAAACATATAACCCTTATTTTCTAACAAAAAAGGAGAAACACTGACCCTAGAATTGCAACTCACGACTCAGTTATTTCCCCTTTATTAAACGTTGTTTAACATGAGCAAAGTTAATGAATTGCACGTGAATGGGCAAGTTTTGCCCAAAATGAAAATAAAATCTGATTTTACGCAGATTTCTAATGCTGTATTACTCGATGAACGGCTTTCCTTTAAAGCACGAGGAATTTTAGTACTCCTACTCTCCCGACCTGCCGATTGGCGCATCTATCTCGGTGAAATTTCAGAACGGTCTTCTAAGGATGGTAAAAAGGCAGTCCAGTCCGGCTTTAAAGAATTAGTCGAAATGGGCTATTTAATCCTAACTGCCTTTGTAAATCCAAAATCTGGACAATTTGAAGGCAAAGGCTATGCTATTTGTCAAAAGGCAGTTAACCACCGAAAACCCTATTTTAGGTCCGTCCTAAAGGCGGACTATCCGAAAACAGCACCGTCCCAAAATAGGATAATCCTAAAAACGGACCATCCTAAAAGGGCGTCGTATAGTAATACTAACAGTAGTAATACTAATAACAGTAACATTAAAAAACAGCAACATCAAAAGGCAGTCGCCTCAAATGTTGATGATGATGTGATTTTAGAAAAAATGAAAAAGGGCATAAATGCCTTTTACCCTACCCTCTTAAAAGATGATATATGGCAAAATTTATATCTAGAAAACGATATGGGTTTATCTGCTAAAAATTTGTACCTGCTCCTACGCCACTTCAAAAACACTTCCTTAAAATCTGGAACAATCTATGGCAATTTGATTGAAGTCAAAAAACATTTTGCCAATTGGTATCAAATCAACCAATCTAAAAAGGCACTCGAACAATTTCTGCAAGAAGGTAAAAAGGCAGAGCAACGAGCTCGGGCGTTTTTATTCCCCCTCATAGCTAAAGTCAACTTCTATTTTGATGCTTTACTTAAAAGGCAATGTAGTACAATTGACCATGTCCATGAAATCGAGCAAAAATTAATAGACGCAAAAGAAAAGCTCTTGCTCAAAGGGCAGTTTTTGAGTAAAGCTACGGAAAGAGAGAGTATTGAAAACCTGATAACTGATATTTCCAAAATGCTAGGTAAGCTTAAAAATGCAGCTGATGTCAAACAGTTAGACTGGTTCTGTTTACCTAAAATAACTGCGCAAGTTTAAGTCGATTTATCTATAAATCATTTATCAATAAATTTTGATAACTGCCTTTTAAACAAGCTAATATCAGCAGTTAAAAGGCAGTTTGGGGGTAAATGCCTTTTAAATATAGGTTAACTGCCCTTTAAATTAAAAAATAAATAAACCATGGAGTCTAAAAATACACTTCAAAAAGATTATGGAAATCTTATACCAACTATTAAAAAACTATCCTTGGCAGCACAATTCATTAGTGGCTCAACGGCTGCCTTTGGCATTTATGCGGTAATGATTCAGAAAATGCCTTTTAGTATCAAAGCTATTGCTGTTCTTATCACTATCATTTTAACGACCATCATTATTGGCAGCTTTGAGGGCGGTATTCGCAAATTATATCCGTATTGGGTACGTCAAATTTTGAGTTGGAGCTTAAATGGCACAACAGAATCTAAAAGGCAGAAGTCAGTTCGAGTTATTCTATTTAGCATGCTTTGCATTTTATTACTGCCGCTTGTGTTAGGCACAACTATATCCAGTTGGCAATCTTCTCCTGACTTAATTGCCTTTTCCAGTCCAAAGCCTCAAGTGCAAGACTTAACTCAGTTAAATGCGAGTTTAAACAAGAACACTACTCTATTAATTGAGCAATACCAAAAGGATATTCAACAAGATTCCCTTTTATTTATAAATCATTTAAAGGCGTTAAAAAGCAGTTGGGATGCTAAAATTAAGGCAAAAGAAGTCCAACGGAAGAAATATTTAGGTTTGTATGCTAAAGGGCATCAATGGGCAGCTGGTAGTGCTGCTAAAATCAAAAATCGAATCATTCCTGATTTAATAGCTCAAAAGGCAGTTGCACTCCAACAATTGCATACAGTCAGAACCAACAAGCTTGATTCATTACAAAAATATAAGGCTACCACCCTACTGACAGCCCAGCAATCAAAGAATCGTCTTTTAAGCGATAGTAAAAAGAAGAACGATTTATTGTTCCAAAAGGCAGATAGCAATATTTATAAATGGGGACATTTTTTAGCGGTCTTAGCTATCATCAGTACCTTCTTTACCCTTTTCTGCTTTACGTTTATCGAGGCGTATAAAGCTGGAATCATTAATCCTAAAGCGCACACACCTCCAAAACTAAACACAAACAAGTCCATTAAAGGGCACACAAGCAAACTGCCTTTTAAGGAAAGAAACTATGTGGCACATAGCACACAACCGCTAACCGTAACACACAAACACACACAACAGGTAGATTTTGTGTCTATTGATAAATTGATAAAACGCACACGGATGCAATGGCAACGTAGCCTTGACACAGAAAAAGATGAAATACACAGGACAACGAATCTCCAAAAGGCAGTTGAGAATATTGCCTTTTTAAAATCTCTTGGTGTATCTGTTCAAACAGACCAACTGGATGAAACTAAATTAATCATCAGCAAAAAAGAAATTGCATAACTGCCTTTTAGAAATCATTTATTATGGAAGATGACAAGAAAATATTGGTCAATTTATTGACGACCAAAGAAGAACTCAAATCTTTGATTACCGAATGCCTAAGCGCCATCAAAATTGAACCTCCTGAACAGGAGGTAGAAGAAGAACTTTTAACTATCAAACAGATAGCCGTCTTTTTTCAGGTATCCGAAACCACGATTCATGCTTGGAAAAATAAGGGCGTCCTGCCTTATATTAAAGTAAAATCTAGAATTCGTTTTAAAAAGTCTATAGTGTTAGATTTATATGAGAAACGACGTGGACGGAGGCGGCTGCATTTGTAGATAATAAGATAAAAAAAGTCAGAAACATCAATTCTGACCTTTTTTCAAAACGAATAACCAAGTTTCTAAAAACTAGTTTACCCTATTTTAATAAAATTCACCAGTTGCAAAATTATTACTGCGGATAATAATCAGGTAAATCCAACCCAGGAAAAGTAATCCGAAAAGTCTCGGCCCCAGCAAAATTTGGAGCCAACAAACGCTCTCGATGAAATTCACCACTCGCACCCGCATACTTTCCTGTTCCTCCAAGGATAGCGCCCGTGAATTTTTGACCTTTCACACCCCATTCAAAAAACATAATACCATGAATGGTATCTGTAACGGGTTCTCGCCAATCATTAGGGTCTTTACAATCTTTTGACCTAAAAGCAAAAGTAGCTCGTTGTTCTAAAATAATTTTACGGTCTAGTTTATCACATTCTCGAACGCTATGTAAATAGGCCTCGATTCTTTCTCTGTTATTTTTTTGAGGGATAACTTTTCTGTCTATGGATGCAGCTATAAAATCTTTAGAGACATTGGTTAGAAATCGATTCAAGGCAGTAAAATTACCAATGATTTTTTCGGGATGCGCAGGTTCAAAAGTATCGTCTCCCAGATATTTTAATCCCCCAGAAGTTTTGGCAATAAAGTCTGGGTCATTAGGGTCTAAGGTTAATGGATGGACACAACATTTTGCCTCGTCAAAAGTACCTACAGGATGGATAGGTCCTCCACCATGCGCCAACATACCATTGACTGGTAAATTGTCTCCTACATAAGACAAAGTGGACCGTGGAACCAAAGAAGATATTAAGGGTAATCTGGCTAAAATACCTCTACGCTTGATACCTGATAAGGCGTCTCTTAAGGCTCTTGTTTGACCTTGTGCCATTTTGTTCCCGTCGGATATCGTTTCTATTACTAACATAATTTGATGGTTTAGATTGTCAAATTGTTTGATTGCCTGACTGTTTGATGGTTTACGTCAAGTGTGTCAACCATCAAACAGTCAGGCAATCAAACCATTCTTTCATTAATAAACAATTGAGCGATAAGTCCCAATAGAACCAATATAAAAGCTACATACACCGCTAAACTCCCTAAATTAAGTACAGCAGTTGTAGGAAAAGCAATCGTTTTTTCCATTGCTGCTATTTTGTAATCATGAAACTGTTTGAAACTGGGGTCTGTTGACATTTTCATCATCACCCGCATACTTCGATAACGAACAATTGCACCTGAAGTCCATTCATCCGCATTGGTCACCCCCCATCTTTCTACTGCGTCAAATACCGCATTGCCACTATAAATTGGGTAACTACCATGCCTTAATAGAAAGGAAAAAACATGCTTGGTATAGGTGTCTAATATTTCTGCGGAAGCGTCTCCTGCTTTTTTGCCATTGATTAATTGCGGCGTGTCGTAGAGTTTAATGGCATTGACCATGTATTTGGCTTGTCCGTCATCACTTTCCATTAAAGCTTTTATCCTTTTGGTGTCTTTTTCTGGATTTAAAGCTTGGTATTTATTGACGAATACTTCTATTTCATCGGGTGTCAAAGGCCCTTCAAATGCGCCATGCCAAATAGAAAATAGTAAGTAAAGGAGGAATACTAGACTCCAATTAATGAGGGTTAATTTTTTTTTCAAAATAGGTACGATTGTTAAGATTAATCTACTTTTTTAAACATTAACACTAGAAAACGCTTTCAACACATCTGCCACCGATTCCACAGAGGTTATATTCCCCACCCCTTTTCCTGCTTGCCAAAATTTCACACTATCATCAAAAGCAGCTTTGTTATACCTTTTTAATCCTCGACTCATCAAATACATGCGAGCATATTTTTTCAATTTCTTTTTTGTCAACATGTAACTGATAATAGGCCCAGTACGCAAACCACCTTTCATAATATCATCGGTCTTAATCATAGAGGAATTATTCCCAGCAATTTTATTAGTCCATACAATATCATCCTCCGTAGAATCGACAATAGCTTGTTTATAACCATCCGTGACCTTACATTCGTGAGTGGCTAAAAACCGTGTCCCTAATTGCACCCCTGCATAGCCCATGTCTAAAGCTTTTTGAAAATCAGTAGCATTACCGATACCGCCTGCACAAATTAACGGAATACCAATATCATGCAATTCCTCCATAAATTTTTCGGCAGACTGAATACCTGTCTGTCCCCCACCCCGCCAATTGATGCAATTGATGCCGTCCACTCCTGTATCTCGCATCGCTAAAGCCACTTTTTTATTGGGTACATCGTGATAGACTTTGATACCATTTTGATGCGCAATTTTTACAATTTCTGTAGGTTTTCCCAAAGAAGTCAAAAAGTATTTAACGCCTTCTTCAATGGAAATCTCCATCCATTCTTTCATCTGGTCATGATACTTCTGATTTGCTCCACCGAAGATGGTAAAATTAACGCCAAAAGGCTTTTTTGTCAATTTTTTAATGAGTTGTAATCCTTCCCGAAAATCGTGTCCATATAAGGATGTCAAAGCAACGGGTTGGACGACTCCAAAACCACCTGCTTCAGAAACAGCAGCGATTAATTCTGGATTAGAACCAGGGTACATAGGTCCGCATACGATTGGTACTTCTGCGCCTGTGTCTTTTAAAAATTGTTGTGTTTTATTTTTCATGTTTTATTTTTTAACTGTAGCTTAGACCTCTGGTCTGAGTAACATATGTTATTACCAAGCTACTCAGACCAGAGGTCTAAGCTACAGTTATTTAACAATAAACAAATCCCCATCATTCGCAAAAACAATAGGCCCATCATAACCGCTTAATTCCTTTTTATATAAATTTTTAACTACTCTAAAATCGGGAGCAGGGGCAAAATGATGAAGGATTAATTTTTTGACCTTCGCTTTTGCAGCTATTTCCGCTACTTCCGATGGAGGGGTATGATAATCTTGAATATCGTGAATAATTTTAGCATTTCTAGTTAAGCCTTGTGCGCTTATAACAGATTCCATTTCTTTTAATAAAGAATTAAGAATAATCTCATGTAATAACAAATCTGCATTCTGTGCCATTTCCATTACCAAATCATTCTTTTTAGTATCACCGCTGATGACCACTTTTTTGCCTTTATATTCAATGGCATAACCAACTGCTGGTTCAATGGGTTCGTGATCCACATCAAAAGCGGTGATTGTAATCCCATCTTGCTGATAAACTACCTCCTTGCCACCTTGCACATTTTTAAATTCATGGGGAATGGCACGGGCTTTCGATATATCCATGATTTGCGTCCCGTGATGGTCAACTCGGTGTTTATTTTCTAAATGCAAATAGCCTTTAATAGATTGGTTAATGCTGTCGGTGCCATCAGGTCCATACAAATGCAAATCATTAGTTCGTCCTAATAACCAAGTACGACTAACCATACTTGATAAATCCATAAAATGGTCAGAATGCCAATGGGTAATAAAAATACCGTCTAGTTTGTTAAGTGGCAAACCCATATTTTCTGCTCGTCTAACAACCCCATCTCCAACATCGAACATAAAAAAATGTCCATTGACTATGACGGCTGTTCCTGTTTGCACCCGTTCACCAGGCAAAGGAGCAGATGTTCCAACCGTATAAACATAAATGCTTTCATCGTCTTGTAATAATTGATTATTTTTTTCTACTTGAGCAATTTGTCTTTTGAGTTGCTGTTGTAGCATCATGGGCACTAATTTCTCAGGAAAGAAAGTAGTAACAATCCAGCCTATGAGTAGTAACAAACCTATTAATAGAAGTGCGTAACGGAAAATTTTTTTCATGTTGTTTTGATATAATAGACTTAATTCTGAATGATAAATTTTTTCTATAATTTGCTTTCTATTTTTTGATAAGTTTGTAACACAATTCTCTGAGTTATGCCCGCTAATGATAAAATCACAACTCAGAGAGTTCTTTTCTACGTCTCCTCCTCCATGTAAAAAAGCCAATTAATAAAGCAAAAAATCCCATCAACCAAGGTCGAACGGCTCCAAGCACAATAGCCTGAATCTTATTGGTTAATTCTGCCTGCGCCTCATATTGCGTACCCATTTCCAAAACGCCCATTTTTTCGGTGTAAACCGAATATTCTTTAATCATTTCTGCGAATAGTTTAGGCTGCGATGCTGCTAAATCCTTGATTTCCCCTGGGTCATTTTTTAGATTGTATAGCCGCCATTTAAAATCACCTAATGGTTTGGCATTTCTAGTGATTTTATAATTCCCTTTAAATAGCGCACTATGTCCAGCAGCCTCTACGCCAACTGGTTCATTTGCTTGATAGACTCGAACCGTATCGTTTTGAATAGTTGGTAATAAATTCTTGCCCGTCATTGGAACAAGCAATGTTTTTTGGGGAATACCAGCCAATGCTAAAATAGTTGGCGCAACATCGGTTACAAAAGAAAAGGCTGAGCGTTTTTGTGCTTTAGGAATAGTAGCTCCCGAAATAATCAAAGGCACTCTCAAACCACCTTCTCCTGCATAAAATTTAAAAAAGGAAGAAGGACCAGCTGCTGCACTTGCCATTTCAGGACCAATAAAACCATAATAACCAGGTTCCCCTAAACGGTTTTGGTCCCGATGATAACCGACCCATTTCATCCACATATCTGCACGGCTATCTTTGACTACACTCCCTTCTGGTCCATTATCGGAAGTAATCAAGAATACCGTATTATCATATAATCCTTTATTTTTTAAGTAGATAATGTAGCGGCCAATGTGATAATCCATCGCCTCCAACATGGCGGCATTAACTGCCATATCATTGGCTGCGATTTGTTGTTCTTCAGAGCTGAGGTTGTCCCATTTTTGTAATTCTGGATGCTGTTCTCCTAATATAGCATCCTGCTGAATAATACCTAATTGTTTTGCTTTTTCAAAACGTTGTTGCTTTAGTTTATCCCACCCATCTTTATAAACGCCTTTGTATTTTTTAACAAATTCGGCTGGAGCTTGTACTGGAATATGAATGGCTTGAAAAGGTAAATAGGCGAAAAATGCTTGGTCTTTCTCAGATTCCTCTTCCATAAATTCCATCATTTTATCCACTAGAAATTCCGAAGAATAAAAATTATCTGGTAACTTTTCTAAAGGTTCACCATCCGCAAACCAAGGGGCATTTCCTTTAAAAGGCAAATACCCTTTTATATCATAATTGTCTCCACCCGATGCGCCTAAAACAAAACTACGGTCAAATCCTCGTCTGGTTGGTAAAGTATAAGAAGTGTTGCCTAAGTGCCATTTTCCTGCAATGTAGGTATTATAACCATTGGCTTTTAACCTAGATGCTACTGTTTCTACTCTAGTATTCAAAATTCCATCGTAATTAGGATGGGCTGTATGTTCTGGTGCTAAAAAAACGGGTAAGTTTGGAACGCCAGCTAGGTGACTGTCACATCCTGTCAGTAGCATCGCTCTAGCAGGGGCACACATGAGGGTACTATGGTGATTGGTAAACATTGTGCCACGACTAGCTAAATAGTCGATATTTGGGGTGTATGCCTCTCCACCGTAAGCACCAAAATCTTGTAACGCAGCGTCGTCCACTAGAATTAAGACAAAATTGGGTTGCTGCTGTAGCTTAGACATTCCTGTCTGAGCAGTCTGCGCATAAAGCTGGACAAACCAACAATTAAATACCAGAAAACAGAAAATAATATTCCTCAAAATTATCTTTTTTTAAATAAAAAATCGACCTAAATATACTCGTAATTAGTTAATTATCCGTTTTTTAAGTTAATTTTTTAGACTTGTTTAGATGCTACTCAGACAAGAATGTCTAAGCTACTTTTCGGCTTTTTTCCATACTAAAGTCTTAGTAAAAAATCCAGCAGAAACCGTTATATTCAAATCTTCTTCAGTAGGTTCAATAACTGCATCTAAAATTTTACCCCGTTTCGCAGCAAAGAGTTTTCCTTTCCATTTCCCATCTTCTTGTCGAAAGCCTTTTAGAATATCATTGCCTATTTTGGCTTTTGAATTATCTGAAGAAACAATTTTTCCATACCAAGCACCTTCTTTTTCATAAGTTTCGATTTTGGTATTTTCTTCACCTGTGACCCAGACACCTTTTGGGAAATCTTGGGCGGATAACCCTAAAGTCATAAACAAGGCAAATAGAATAATGCTTAATTTTTTCATTATTTTAATAAATTGAAGAGGTATTTAATCTAATACTTTTTTACCAGAATTTTCCATAATAATCGCCATCATTTGTTGTGCTGTTTCATACCCACTATTTTGGTTCTGTCCAGTAACAAATCGGCGTTCTTCATCCACCACCGTTATATGCGCAAAGAAATCTCTAAATGCAGTATTACTTTTAAAATTCACGCCCAATTTTCGCAATTCAGATTCTGGGTGTTGGGGGGTAAGCATAATGCCTAATTCTTTAATTTGTTTGTCAGTAACTCCCGTCATCGTTCTGCCTGTTATCAAATAATTACCTAGGGTATCTTTGGCTTGGATGAATCCTAAGGCACCATGACAAACACTTCCAATGATAGGCGTTTGCGCATAATACGCCTCGCTGATTTTTTCGCCTAACACTTTGGAATAACCTAAATCATAAGCAGCACCCCATCCACCAGCCATCATAATCGCATCATATTTCGTAAAATCGATTGCATCAATTTTTAGCGAATTATTTACTTTTTCTTGAAAGGCTTTATCTTTCAAAAATCGCTCATCTTCTGGCGTTTTAAGCATAAAGATAAGCGTCTGTGGGTCAACTGGAATTTTTCCCCCTTTAATACTGGCTACATCTACCTCCATACCTGCATCCAAAAATTCATAATAAGGGACGGTCATTTCAGAGGCCATCACGCCTGTTGGATTCCCAGTTGTTTCCCCTGGCGCATTTAATACGCTATGACTAGTAGTGATAACCAAGGCTTTTTTACCTTTTAGGTCATATTCTTTGGCATCTGCATAGGTGGCGTGTAAGCCTGCTTTGTGTAAAATCGTAGGCATGGCAAACCTAACAAAAAGTGCTAAAGAAACAAGAATAATTAGGGCTATTTTTAGTATTTTTTTCATGTTGTATTTTTGAGTTTAATGTAATCGCCAAATTCATTTGGCAGATTGTACACGTAACAAATAACGAATTTTTCTTTTTATTAAATCTTTTTGATAAACCTTAATTTATTTGCATTTCAGTCAGCCAAATAAATTTGGCGACTACGTAAGAAAAATATGCAATAAAGCCGCTATCAAAGCCATTACCAAACCCACCGTCATAGGAAATCCACCCAATTGAAACCAAGGGTCCACAGGGTAAGCAATACTTTTACTTAAAGCAGCAAATTTAAAATCATGCTTTTCATGAAATTCAGGAGTAATTAAAATTTCCATAAAATCTCGCCGACTGCGAAAGCGATTAATACCAGAAATTTGCCATTCTTCTGCATTTTCGATACCAATTACATCAACTGATTTACCAGCTACTCTGCCTTGAAATATGCCAATTCCTGCCCGTTTTAACATCGCTTTCATAAAGGATTTATGGTAAGTAATTAATGTTTTCAAGGAACTATCCCCTTCTTTTACCCCCTCAATTAAATCGGGTGTTTTTTTCAAGGAAATACTATTAACCATCACAAAGCTTTTGCCTGTATCGTTTTCCAAAAATTGACGCAGATTGGCAAGCCCTTGCGCACTATTATTATCGAATTCACTTAATTCCTTTAGATAATGGTCTATTTCTGATTTGGATAAGGGCTTTCGAAAACCTACGTACCAGAGCCAGAAAATGGCGTATAGGAGAAAGGCGGTTGTCCAAATGATTAGTGGTGTCATTTTTTTCATTTTAGAGGTCAGAAGTCAGACCGTTATTTACAATAACTGTCAGAGGTCAGATAGGAGATGAACCAAGTCTGACTTCTGACAGAAAATTTCGCTCCCCATCCCTTCGGGTTCGGAATTACTATTCCTCATGGTCTGACCTCTGACTTCTCTTACAAAGGATTAACTTGAATAAATTTATGCACCCTATCCGCCATCACTTCCCCAATATCTTCCTGGATAAAGTGATTGGCATTGTCAAATTGCTCATGAGCTTGTCCTTTTGCACCAGGAACAGAATTAATCCATTTTTCTTGAATTTGAGGACGACCTAATAAATTGTCTTGTAAACCAATAAACGATATAAAAGGCTTTTTGAATTTCTTCAATCCTTCCCATGCGCCTAATTGCTGACCGACTAAACCTACATTCATAGAAGGCAACGTTCGAGGCCCAGCCATATAAATAAAAGAAGGAAAAGGTGCATCATAAGCGGCCATTTCAGCCTCGGTCAAAGTGTTTGTTGTCGATTGCTGCATCGTATCTCCGATAAAATTTCGGGAATTTTGCAAACAGTAAAGTATCCACGCCTCGAACATATCAGGCATACCTTTCAACCAATATTTAGCAATATCTTTGATAGATTTTATTTTGGGATTGACCACAACTGGATTAGGAATGTAAAAAGGATTAGTTTCCTCCGTCAAAAGCGGTAAATCGCCATTGGCTAGCACCAATCTCGCAAATAAATCTGGATTTTCACCGACCAATCGAGTACCTATCAAACTCCCCCAATCTTGCACAAAAGCGGTGATATTTTTTAATTCCAATTTTTGAATAAGGGTCAGCATCATTTCACAATGCCTATCATAATAATGAAAAGCCTCTTTAATAGGCTTATCCGATTTACCCATGCCCATCATATCGGGTGCAATACAGCGATAACCTTTAGGCACTAATTCTTTTATCATTTTACGATACAAAAATGACCAAACAGGTTGACCATGTAATAATAAGATGACGGGTCCGTCTTTTGGTCCTTCATCTAGATAATGCATACGCATCCCCTCAATTTCTACATAATTGGGTTTGAAATCGTAGCCCGGTAAATTCTCAAAACGTTCGTCTGGAGTTCGGACATATTCGATGCCTTCCGCTGTTTTATGGATAGTTACCGTTTCGTCCCAGAACACTTCTTTCGGGTAAGGGGCTACTTCTTGAATCCTTCTGACCCCACCCTTTTCAAAATCAATTTGAATGGGAGATGGTACTAGGGAACTCGCTGCTTTTTTTATATTTTTAAATACGCTCATAGGCTAATTTTGAATGTTGAATGTAGAATTTTGAATAAGGCTTGTACGAAGTTTTGATAAATTGGTAAAATATTTCTTATTCCAAAGATTTTGAAATTGTATAAAGGTTGAAATTTTAAAAGATGGGCTAAATTAGGTTTTAAAACCTAAAAATAAAAGTATTAGAATGATTTTTTTTGTAATTTTGAAAAATAATGGGTTTCCAATTAAGCTTTGATGAAATAGATATTCCTAACCCGCCTGAATGTTAACGGGCAGATTTGGCATATATTGACTGATTCAAAATGGATGCAATTGGACTTTGCCCATTCAAAATTCAAAATTCTACATTCAAAATTACAAAAGTGAAAAAGACGCAAGAGAAAATATTAAAAAATGCCATCCAATTATTTAATAAAAAAGGGGTGAGTAATGTCCGTTTACAGGATATAGCCAAAAAGGCAGGTATTAGTGCAGGGAATTTATCTTATCATTATAAATTGAAGAAAGATTTAATTGAAGGCGTACTAGAATATATGGCTCAAACGGGTAAGGAGATGAGTAGTCAAAACATGGCGTTTGTAGAGAAGAATGAATATACAGCGGTTACTAGAAATTATATCAGTTTTCAAATTAGTCATCGATTTTTTTATAGGGATATTTTAGAAATTTGCAGTTTTGTCCCAACCGCTAAAGAACTGTTTGAAAAACACATAGAACAAGTCATCAATTTCGCCAAAAATGGCATGTACTTAGCCATTGGTAAAGGTTTTATTAAACCCGAACCGCATGAAGGACATTATCATTTCTTTGCCAAAAATATGTGGGCTATTTTAAATTCTTGGCTAATAGAGCGAGAAGTTTTAGGAGACAAAAAGGTGAGTATGCACCAAATAATGTTAGCTATTTGGGAGGCGCATTATCCTTATTTTACGGAAAAAGGACAGAAAGAATTTGTTCGATTGAAGAAAGAATTGCCTGCTTTGATTCAAGAGGGAATTGAAGTATAAGTTTCAACTATTGAACTTAAAGAACATGAAAAAAGACATCAATTCCACTTGCCAACGCTGCCAGTCAATTTTTGAGTGCAAAGCAAATGACATCAACAATTGTCAATGCGCCACCGTCACCATTTCTAAAGCAACACAACAATATCTAAGCACCACCGATTACGGTTGCCTTTGTAAAAATTGTTTAATTGAAATTAATCAGTCCATTGAAACTAAAACATCCACAATAAATTTATCCACATCAAAAGCTCCAGTATCATAAGTCTGCCCCAAACGAACAATTACCAATTCCATAGAAAGCACAATCACCACCTATTGCCCATAATGCCCTTTGACAGCAAACATATCTTCTAGTGCATTGTCTTACTAATTAAAGCGTACGTATAATTTTCAAGCTCATAAACTCCTCCTTCAATTTACGACTAATCGGAATCCATTTCTCGCCAATCTTGACGGAACCATCCTCAATGACTTCTATTTTATTTAAGTTGACAATATAAGAGCGATGAAGTCGATAAAATAGTCCAGTAGGTAATATTTCTTCAAAAGAAGTTAAGGTTTTTAAGGTCATACTCATTTGTCCAACCGTATGCAATTTTACGTACTCTCCATAGCTTTCTAAATAGAGTAAGTTCTTAAAAGCTATTTTGACCAATTTGTTTTCAACCTTTATAAAAATGTGGTTAACAGAAGTAGTGTCGGTTCTAGGAATAGGAGTAGCTAACATTTTTTTTGCTCTTACTAAATCCATTGCTTTGGTCACGGATTTAAAAAAGCGTTTGAAAGAAATAGGTTTGACCAAATAATCCACGACCTCTAATTCATAGCTCTCTAAGGCAAATTCAGAATAAGCTGTTGTCAAGATGGTAACTGGTTGTTCTTTGAGCATTCTCAATAAATCCAATCCTGTCAATTCGTCCATTTGTATATCTAACAATAAAATATCAACGGCATGCTCCTCTAAGAATTTCTTTGCTTGTATGGCATTGGAACAAGTGCCTACCAATTCCAGTTCACTCACCTTACTCGTATGCAGTTTAAGCAATTCACGAGCAGGTTTTTCGTCATCAACAATGAGGGTTTTATATTTTATCATCCGTCCTTTCTGTCTAATTGAATATCCAAGTTCAAATGAAATATAGTATCGGATAATTCGGTTTTCAAATCGTATTTATCTTTATAAATCAAATCGAGTTGTCTTCGCACATTCCTTTGACCAACTCCGCTTTTATTGTTCCTACTATTTTTCTTAACGGAATTAGAAATTTGGAAATGCAGTACCTCCTTTTCATCCACATTTGCAAATACCTTTATAAAACCATTTTCATTGACCAAAGCATCACTATGTTTAAACACATTTTCTAATAAATTTAACAAGATTAAAGGAGCAATCTGTAAATTGCCGTTAATATTGTTTTTTTCAAAAGTGATGGCTTTTTGTTCATCATTTTTCATCTGGTATAAACTAAAAAGGTTGTCCATACTTTGAATTTCTTTGGTTAAGGAAATTCGTTCTGCTTTACACTCGTACACAATATACCGCAAAATATTAGACAACTTTTCAATCATATCTGGTGTATCCCGATGCTGGATGCTGGCATAAAAATAAATATTATTTAAGGTATTGAATAGGAAATGAGGATTGATTTGAGCTTTTAGTAAGTTTAATTCGCTGCTTAGTTTTTCATTTTTTAAATCCGCTTTATCTTGTACAGCTTTCATCCAACCTCTACTGAGTACATGGAATGTTACACTTACTGCAATGGATATAATATTATAAGGAAGAATCGCAATTACAAATTGCCAAGCAGCATACTTCTCTACGGCTGATTGGTATAGCCATTCCATTGTCAAGTATTCTATACATAAGCTTATCGTTAATCAATAGTCCGTGCAATTTTTTAGGTAAAAAAACTTGACAAAAATAAAAAAAGCCGTGAGATTTAGTTTGCACACAAAAATCCACGACTTATGTTAAGCACCATTACAGTACTCGGACTAATTTTCGT
>Ga0208544_10000574_pt1 | contig 28252 bp, 28 predicted proteins | sample DEB08_DNA_9_FD_184526 | JGI IMG/M metagenome (GOLD analysis project Ga0208544, IMG submission 184526) | Aqueous microbial communities from the Delaware River and Bay under freshwater to marine salinity gradient to study organic matter... | ecosystem: Environmental > Aquatic > Marine > Coastal ... | reverse complement strand
TGTTTTTTAAAGCTAATTAGGTTAAAAACCTAAAGAATATTGGTTTGAAGATAAAATCTTCAAACATCGACACCTGCATAAATCGTTGACTATCAGTAATAATTTTCTTAGCCTGACGGCTATGGATGCAATCTTCAAACATCGACCACCAGTCTTCAATAAGTTATATATTATGATTTTGACTTTTCGTTCGCCCTAATATAAAAGATTGATTTGTAACTAATCAACTAGTAATTAATCAACTAATCAACCAAAAAATGTTTAAAATATTAAAATACAGTTTTTTTGACCTAATCAGAAGTCGTTGGACGTATATTTATTGTGCCTTTTATGCATTATTAACCCTATCGCTTTTTTGGTTAAGCAGCGATTTATCAAAAGTGATTATCAGTTTGATGAATGTAATTTTGGTCTTAGTCCCCTTAATTGCAACCATTTTTGGTATCATGTATTATTATAATTCTAGAGAATTTACAGAATTGTTATTAGCGCAACCAATCAAACGAACACATATCTTTTTAGGACAATATTTAGGCGTAGCAACCTCCTTGTCTCTGAGTATTTTGATTGGTGTCGGCTTGCCTTTTATCACTTATGGCATTTTTGGTTCTGCTGAAATTTGGAATTATTTCACCTTATTATTGGTAGGCGTCTTTCTATCCTTTATCTTTTCTGCTATTGCTTTTTTTATTGCTTTAAAAAATGAGAATCGGATTAAAGGATTTGGGTTAGCCATTCTGGTTTGGTTATTTTTTGCGGTGATTTATGATGGTCTATTTTTATTGGTTTTAGCTATGTTCTCGGATTATCCCTTAGAATCTTTTGCTTTAGGTGCATCTATGTTTAACCCCATAGATTTATCTCGGATTTTGATTTTATTAAAACTGGATATTTCTGCTTTGATGGGTTATACAGGGGCCGTTTTTCATAAGTTTTTAGGAAGCGGATTAGGATTGGGTATTGCTTTTTTGTCTTTAGTTTTATGGGTAGTATTACCTGTTTTGGGGATACAGCGGGTTTCTAGGCGGAAGGATTTTTGAAGCATGATAACAGTTTTTTAAATAAAAACAGGGTAAGCGATGTAACAAAGCTTACCCTTTATAGGAGATAAAACAAAACGCGAATTAATTAGAATTCCCTTCCTCGCAACATCCCATGCCAATAAATCCGTGGCAATCCGTACGCTTTCAAGGCATACATACTGTATCGTTCTTCTGCTTGATTGAAAGGGGTTGTGCTCCAAGCTGTTGAATTACCACTTTTATCCATGATTTTTTATTATTTCACATTAGTTATTATTCAGGTTAATTCAGCTTCCATTTCAAAAGCCACCTCGACCCTTTTTACAAAATCATCCAATTTTTTAAAATTTTCCTTGGTCAGGTTTTGTAAGGGTTCTACAATGGACAAAGTCGCTTCAATTGATTCTATATTAGCCGCTTTTTTAAAGCCCTCAAAAAATTGACTAGGTTCTCCTCCCATGCTACAAAAAGCAGCTACCTTTTTACCCTTTAATGGATACTGTTGTAAAAATGCTTTGAGAGGAGGAGGTACTTGACCTGCCCAAACTGGAGCACCAATAATAACTGCATCATATTTCGTCATATCTAGATGGCTGTTTTTGATAGCCATTTTTTTATAAAAGGTCGTTTTAAAACCATATACCATCATTCTCCACCATTTGGATTTTATGGGGTTACTAGCTAATTCAATGGCGTGCAAAGTTGTATTTGGCAATTTTCGATGCAGCTTTTCTGCTATCCATTTAGTATTGCCATCAAGTGAAAAGTAGGCGATTAAAGTCTTCATAATTTTTATTTTTTGAATAAAATCATTTCAGGAAGTTGTCTTTACTTTCTTTTTCAAAAGAACTAAAATCTTAAGTTTAGAGGGGTGACAAAAATCACCAAACCCCTATGATATTTCTCACCAAACAAACTAAAAGGAGGGGGTAACTTGCACCCGAATTAAAAATTTAAATTATTGAAATATGAAAATCATCTTCGTCCTTATCCTTATTTCATTGCTCATAGCACTTGGTTTTTTAGCCGCTTTTTTCTGGGCAGTTAAATCTGGTCAATACGAAGATGATTATACCCCTTCTGTTAGAATTTTATTTGAGGACACCAAAAAAGAAAAGAAATGATACTTATTATTAGGATGGCAGTTTACAGCCTCTTAGCCTTATTGGTTCTTGGAGCTATAATTATTGAAAAATCCATTCAACAACACGGGCCATAAGTCAACTTTTTGCGGCTAAGAGAATCAATTGTTAATAAACTAGAATCCTTTGTCCTCTTCTCAAGACTTAAAAAACATTATCGACTATTCAAAAATTTTACTATGTCTCGTATTGAAACATTTAGTTATGACAATGAGATTGTCAAAAAATTCACCTATGCCTGTATGCTTTGGGGAGTGGTAGGTATGACAGTAGGGCTTTTAGCAGCCTTACAACTAATTCTCCCCGCTTTAAATTTTAGTACACCCGAATTAACCTTTGGACGAATAAGACCCTTACATACCAACGCAGTCATTTTTGCCTTTGTTGGTAATGGTATTTTTATGGGCGTTTATTATTCCTTGCAAAGACTTTTAAAAGCCCGAATGTTTAGTGATAAGCTTAGTAAATTCCATTTTTGGGGTTGGCAAGCCATTATTCTTGCGGCGGCTTTGACTTTGCCTTTAGGCTATACTAGTTCCCATGAATATGCAGAATTAGAGTGGCCAATTGATATTGCAATAGCAGTTGTTTGGATTGCTTTTGGTATCAATATGTTCGGTACTATTCTTAAAAGAAGGGAACATCATTTATATGTTGCTATCTGGTTTTATATTGCCACTTGGGTCACCGTTACTGTTTTACATGTTGGGAATAACATCGAAATACCAGTTAGTTTATGGAAAAGTTATCCAGTTTTTGCAGGCGTACAAGATGCCTTAGTACAATGGTGGTATGGGCATAATGCAGTAGCATTTTTCTTAACGACGCCCTACTTGGGTTTGATGTATTATTTCTTGCCTAAAGCTGCAAATAGACCCGTTTATTCTTATAAATTATCCATTATCCACTTTTGGGCATTGATATTTATTTATATCTGGGCAGGACCTCACCATTTATTATATACCTCTTTACCCGATTGGGCACAGTCTCTAGGCGTCGCTTTTTCCTTGATGTTGATTGCGCCAAGTTGGGGTGGAATGTTGAATGGACTATTGACTTTGAGAGGTGCTTGGGATAGAGTAAGGAATGACCCAATTCTGAAATTTATGGTGGTAGCTGTAACCGCTTACGGTATGGCAACTTTGGAAGGGCCCATGTTATCTATTAAAAGTGTGAATGCCATTAGTCACTATACAGACTGGACGGTTGGTCATGTACACGTAGGTACTTTGGGATGGAATGGGATGCTGACTTTTGGGGTCGTTTATTGGTTATTGCCAAGAATATTTGATACTAAATTACACTCTGTTAAATTGGCGAATATCCACTTTTGGATTGCTACTTTAGGGACTTTATTTTATACCATTCCTTTATATTGGGCAGGTTGGACCCAAAGCTTAATGTGGAAAGAATTTTTGCCAGAAGGGATGTTAAAATATGGTAATTTCTTAGAAACGGTTACGCAGATTTTACCGATGTATGCCTTAAGATCATTCGGTGGACTTATTTATCTTATCGGTGTTTTTGTGATGGTTTATAACCTTTGGAAAACCGTTAAAGGTAAACAAGTTGTTGCCAACGAACCAGCACAAGCTCCTGCTTTGGAAGTCATGGTTAGTCATAAAGGCGAACATTGGCATCGATGGATTGAAAGAAGACCTGTTCAAATGTTAGTAGGTTCTTTAATTGTTGTTTTGATTGGCGGTTTAGTGGAAGTAATTCCAATGTTTATGATTGAAGAAAATGTACCAAAAATTGCAACGGTTAAACCATACACGCCACTAGAATTAGAAGGTCGAGATATTTATATCCGAGAAGGTTGTGTGGGTTGTCATTCTCAAATGATTCGACCTTTCCGTTCGGAAACGGCACGCTACGGGGAGTATTCTAAATCTGGTGAATTTATCTATGACCGACCTTTCCTTTGGGGAAGTAAGCGGACTGGACCAGACTTGCACAGAGTGGGTAAAAAATATCCAGATAGCTGGCATTATAACCACATGATTGACCCAACAAGTACTTCGCCTGGTTCGATTATGCCCCCTTATCCTTGGATGGTCGAAGATGAATTGGATACCTCTTTGACCGAGGCAAAAATTAAAGTGTTAATCATGCTAGGAACACCTTATGGTGACCGTTATGAAGAGATTGCTTTAGAAGATTTGAAAAAACAAGCTCGAAAAGTAGCCGAATCTTTACGAGCAGAAGGTATTGAAGATGCCGATTTAGAAAAGAAAGAAATCGTTGCGGTTATCGCTTATTTACAGCGATTGGGTACGGATATTCAGCCGGCGCCTAAGCAAGTGGGGAACTAGTTGATTGATTATTAATTATTGGTTATTCCTACTTTTTGAGTAATCAATAATTAATAATGCGACCTGTTGGAAGACAGACAATCAACCAATCATTAATCAACAAATAATTAACAAGATGTACAAACATATTTTAGCAGGTGCAGGTGATATTAACTGGATGGCAATTTTTGCCTTATTGACTTTCTTCTGGCTATTTACCATTAGTGCCATCACCATTTTTAGAAAGAAAAAATCTTTTATAGACCACATGGCAAATCTGCCTTTGGATGAAGAATAAAAGAGGTCAGCAGCAGTCAGACTAAAATTGAAATTTTCTCCCGATAGCTATTGGGAGCCGTCAGATTCGAGAATCTAAAAGTTTTTATCAAATCTGATTTCATAAAATATAAAGTAATGAAAAATAAAGGTTTAAAATATAGTTCCTTACTCCTTTTACTATTAGCTAGCGGAACTGCTTTAATGGCACAGGAGTCAGCTAAAAAAATTAGTACACCAGATGCTTTCGATTGGGTATTTCACAACATCATTTTATTGGTAGGGGCTGCAGCCATTTTTGGGGCAGTTTGGGCCGTAATCTATTTGAATAGTAAAATATTAGAAATTCAAAAAATTAAATTACTGAAAGAACACGGCATTGAGGTGATGGAAGAAGTGAAATTATTGGATAAAGAGCCTTGGTGGAAACGCATGTATGATAAATCGTGGAATCTAGTTCCGCTCGAAAAAGAAAAAGATATTCTATTAGACCATAATTATGATGGTATTCAGGAATTGGATAATGTCTTGCCACCTTGGTGGGTAGCTATGTTCTATGGATGTATTATCTATGGGTTTGCTTATCTTGGTTATTATCACGTTTGGGATATCGGGCTAGGTTCTAGAGCAGAATATGCCGTGGAAATGGAATATGCCGAAGCGCAAGTCGCTCAATTCTTATCCAGACAAGCGGACCAAGTGGATGAAAGTAATGTGGAAATCATAACGGATGAAAGTAAGTTGAATCTGGCAGAAGCTACTTATTTAGCGAATTGTGCTGCTTGTCATGGTCAAAAAGGCGAAGGTGGAATTGGCCCTAATATGACGGATAAATATTGGATTAATGGTGGCAATGTCAATGACATTTTTAAAACTATAAAGTATGGAGTTCCTGCCAAAGGAATGATTGCTTGGAAATCGCAATTACGTCCTTCTGATATGCAAAATCTAGCGAGTTACATTTTGAACATGCAAGGAACTAATCCGCCGAATGGGAAAGAACCACAAGGAGAATTATATGAGGCGAAAGAAGAAATGGGGATGAAATAAAATCAGTTGCTAGTTGCTGGTTTGGTGCAACCAGCAACTAGCAACCAGCAACTAAAACAATGACTAATAATCCAATCATAAAAGATACAGAAAAATATAGAGATAAAATCTCGACGGTGGACGAGCAAGGTAAACGGGTTTGGATTTATCCAAAGAAACCGAAAGGGCCGTTTTTTGATGCTCGAACCTATGTCAGTTGGGTTTTATTGGCGATTTTATTTGGCTTACCATTTATTAAAGTCAATGGCGAACCGTTGATATTATTCAATATTCTAGAACGGAATTTTATCATTTTTGGGCTACATTTCACCCCACAAGACTTTCATTTATTTGTCTTTGCAATGCTGACTTTTATCGTCTTCATTGTACTCTTTACTGTTATCTTTGGTCGATTATTCTGCGGTTGGGTTTGTCCACAGACCATTTTTATGGAAATGGTTTTCCGCAAAATTGAATACTGGATTGAAGGAGATGCCAATGCTCAAAAAAGATTGAACAAAGCACCTTGGACAAAAGATAAAATCATCAAAAAAGGGAGCAAACAATTGATTTTTATAGCAATCTCGGTTTTGATTGCCCATACCTTTTTGAGTTACATTTTAGGCTTAGATAGAGTAACTGAAATAGTCACTTCTTCTCCCATGGAAAATTTGGGCGGTTTTGCCTCGATGTTAATTTTTACAGGTGCATTTTATTTTGTTTTTGCCAGTTTGAGAGAACAGGTTTGTACGACTATTTGCCCTTATGGGAGATTGCAAGGCGTCTTGACGGATAAGAATACGATTCAAGTTTCTTACGATTTTGTCAGAGGGGAACCTAGAGGTAAAATTAAAAAACAAAAGAAGGTTAAAGCTGCTCCTAAAAAAGAGGACGATTGTCAAAATAGTTGTGAGCATTGTTCTAGTGGCAAGAAATGCCCAACAGAAGATTTAGTGGATAAAATGGCAGCTATGGCAACTGCCGAACCAAAAATTACCGCCACTTTTCCACCGATTGTAGAAGAAAAGCCATTGAAATTACAAGGCGATTGCATTGAATGTACGCTTTGTGTACAAGTCTGCCCAACGGGTATTGACATTCGAGATGGCGTGCAGTTGGAATGTGTGAATTGTACGGCTTGCATGGATGCCTGTGATGAAGTAATGGTGAAAGTAGGTCGAGAAAAAGGCTTGATTCGCTACGATAGCTTGAATGGGATTGAAACCAAACAAAAGAAGATTTTTACCCCAAGAGTTATTGCCTATACTGCGGTGTTAACTATTTTAATGATTATTAATATTGCCATGTTGGGTAGTCGGTCAGATGTGGAGGCGGTGATTTTAAGAACGCCAGGCATGCTTTATCAAAAAGTGGATGAGACACATGTCAGTAATTTATATAATTATCAGATTTTTAATAAAACGAATCAAGAATTAGCGCTCGATTTTAAATTAAAAACGACGGGAGGCGTTATAAAATTAGTTGGAAAATCGCCCATTGCTCCAAAGACAGAAATGGTAGAAGGCGCCCTTTTTATAGAAATGGAGAAAGCACAACTAAAAGGTCGAAAAAATGAATTAATCATTCAGGTTTTTGCAGGAGATAAATTGGTCGATGAAGTAAGTACGAATTTTTTTGGACCGGGATAGCATTTTAGCCTTGAAAAGGCGACATATCGTAACATAGGACGTGAGTCCTATGAAAAAACAAAGTCATGAAAAAAATAAACTGGGGAACAGGCATCTTTATATTCTATACTTTTTTTGCGACCACCTTATTCTATCAGGTGTATAAATCGACGCAATACGACCATAGTTTGGTGGTAGAAAATTATTATGAAAAGGATTTAGCCTATCAGTCAACGCTAGATAAACTGAATAATAGTAATGCATTGGAAACACCTTTGCAAATCAATTATTATGATATTTTGCAACTAGTGGAATTAGCATTTCCAAAAGAAATGAAAAATATAACGGGTTCTATCCTTTTTTATCGAGCCTCTGATAAAAAGGCGGATGTTCTTTTGCCTATCGAAGTCGGTATGGATAATTGTGTGGATGTATTTATCCGAACTTTAAAACCTGGTTTTTGGAAAATTGAAGTGGATTGGGTTGGAGATGGAACGCCCTATTTAGATAGAACGATGATAGTCGTGCCTGATTATATACCAGATGAATTAATAAGTGAGGTTTTAGATTAGATTAGATTTTGGTTACGATGTTGCCCTGTTGCCTTGTTACGTATGAAATAAAGCAACACAGCAACCCCAAATATTTATTATTGTTGGAAGCACTCGTGAAGAAGTAAACAATTTTGAAAATTGTTACTTGAAAATTTTAAATTGAAAAATGTTTTGGACCGCTTTTACCATAGGATTATTCGGCAGTTTACATTGTATCGGCATGTGTGGTCCAATTGCTTTGGCAATGCCATTACAGCAGAAAAATCAATGGCAATTAGTGCAAAATAGTGTGCTGTATAATTTAGGTAGAGCAATCACTTATAGTTTATTAGGACTGCTAATAGGACTACTTGGGGAGGGAATTGTCTTTGTAGGTTTACAAAAATGGCTATCCATATTGACGGGGATAGCTATTTTAATAGCCGTTTTATTTTCTGTTAATTTGGAACGAAATATAGTAGCTCTCCCCTACTTTAATCGACTATTTTTTTGGTTAAAATCTAACTTGGGTAAATTATTAAAAAGACCATCCAAAACATCTATTTTATCAACGGGTTTATTAAATGGGTTACTGCCTTGTGGATTGGTCTATTTGGCATTGGCTAGTGCCATTTCGCTAGGTCATTTTTGGTCAAGCGGCTTGTTTATGTTTACCTTTGGATTAGGCACAATGCCTTTGATGTTATTATTTATTTTGTTTGGAAAAAACGCCCATTTTAAATATAGATTTGCACTACAAAAATTATATCCCGCCTTTTTAATCCTGCTTTCCTTTTGGTTTATTTATCGAGGCATCCATTTTTATTTACCGCCTGGTTTTCAGTTATCTGCTAGTTTGGAATTTATGCCACTTTGTTATTAAACCTAAGACCAAAATTTGTTTGTCAGGTGTGTTCAGATTTTTATACCTTTACGGTTCAAATTGAATTGAAAAAGGTATGTCAAAAAAGAAAAAGATAAAGATTGATGATCTAACTATTTCAGTGCTAGATAATGAATACATTAGCATGACTGATTTAGCACGATTTCGTAGCGAAAAACCCGCAGATACCATTAGTAATTGGATGCGTGCCTTACCGACGATTAAATTTTTGAGCCTATGGGAACAATTAAATAATAAAAAGTTTAAAGTGGTCGGTGATGACCACTTTAAAGGTTATCAGACAATAGAGCAAGAATATATGGATAAAGGAAATTCTTTTGTCCTTTATCCTGCTAAATGGATATTTTATACGAATGCTGAAGGGTTTGTAGTTAAGAAAGGACGATATGGAGGTACTTGGGCACATGAAGAAATAGCCCTTGAATTTGCCTCCTGGCTTAGTCCAGAACTTCGATTATATGTAGTGAAAGAATTCAAACGTTTAAAGCAATTAGAGTATCGAATGATTGGTGATTCGTTTTCGGTGGCAAGAGAATTAACCCGAGCCAATAACCAAATAATGAAAGCCTCCATCGAGCTACATAAAATCCCACCTAATTTAGCAGGTACTAAAAAAGGGCGTCTTTATCACGCCTCAGAACAGGATTTAATCAATAAAATTGTTTACGGAAGAACGGCTTCAGCATGGCGAAAAGCGAATTCAGACAAACCTGTTCAAGCAAATATTAGAGATTTTGGTACCGCTATTCAACTGACCGTCCATAATAATTTATTGTCCTTAAATTCTCGCCTAATTAAATGGATGGTAGAAGATGATATTCGAGAAAGCATTTTACTCCATACGGCTAAAGACCAATTTGCTATTTTAAAAGATAATAAGGCCGTCAAAAGAATTAAGGAACAAATTGAAAAACAAAAAAAATTATTAGAATAAGCCTGTTTCTTCTAACCAGTCAGCCATTCATGGTGACAAAAGTCACCCTCTCCCCTTGACCAAAGTCACCTGTCGCTTTTTGTAATCCACCTATTTTTGAGTCATAATTAATAGCGAAATTATTTTTCAAAAAATAGAAGATATGAATGGAATAGCCACTAAAAAAGTAACTAAGATTAATCCTTATAAAATAGACCGAGCGATGGTTGCCCTAAAAATAGGCGATACGGATGATATGTTGTTGAGCTATCTCCGTTTTTTGGCAAAAAGGATACCTATTGCAACCTTCCAGTTTATTCATATTCTCCAAAAAAACAATTTACAAACGGCTTACTTCGAAGAGGAGACTAGAAGATTAATAGGCGATTTCGATTTAAAAGAGGAAGTCGTTAATAATCTGAAACAGAGAGTAGAAAGCATTATCCCTATCCAAGAAGATAGAGCTGTAGAATATTTGGTAAAAGAAGGCAATCCGCTAGAAGAATTGATTTATCGGTCTAAGTTAAATGCTGCAGATTTGGTCGTTATTGGACAGGATACGGAGTTAATTCACCATCATATTCTAGCCAGAAATTTCTTAAGAAAGGTGAGAACGAATGCCCTAGTTGTTCCTGATACGACGCTACCAAGATTGGAAAATATACTAGTGCCACTTGATTTTTCTAGCTATTCTTTGAAGGCATTAGAAACAGCGGTAGCCATCAATAAAAGTCTAGAAAAGAAGGCGAAAATCACTTGTATTAATGTTTATGAAATTCCCAATCTGACTTTTTATAATGTGGAGAAAACTCGACAAGATTTAAAGCAATTGATTGAGAAGGATAGAAAATTAGCGATGGTTCACTTTTTACAGGAACAAGTGCCAGACATCAAGGACAGAAAATATATCATAACTGAGTTGGTTCAAAAAGAACATTTTGATACGGGTTATCAAATCAATGAATTTGCAAAAAAGAATCATACAGATATGATAATTATGGGGGTGAAAGGCCATTCCAAAGCCGAATTATTAATGATGGGGAGTGTCACCGAGCGAGTCTTAGGGGTAAATAAAGTACCAACTTTTATTGTAAAATAATTAAAATCAAGAATCATGAAAATAGCAAATAATAGAACTTTAAAAGATTTACAGAATGATTTTCAAAAAGCTTTTCCTTATTTGAAAATTGAGTTTTATAAGTCTAGCCATCATTATGGTGAAGAAACACCAAAAGAGCAGGTATTAGACCCTGCATCAACAATAGGAACAGTGCGAACGATGGATAATTATGGCATCTTAAATTTAGATGAAAATCAGCAGACTAGTGAATTTGAAAAATTATTGTCTAAGCTATATGGCTTAAATGTGCAAGTTTTTAGAAAATCCTATGGTAAGTGGTTACAAACTTGGGCAACAGATAATTGGACTTTAAAAGAACAAAATGACCGAAGTGCCAAAATGGGCGATAAAAATTTTGAAAAATCAGCTAATCAAAAAGATAAAGATAAAATTTTCTCTTAATTTCAAAAAAGAAATAAAATGACTATTACAGATAATAAAACCATCAAGGCTATACAAGTTGAATTTAATACTAAATTCCCTTATTTGAAGCTTGAATTTTATGCGCATGAACATGAGGAGCAGGAAGGATCGCCAGATAGAGATAAGTTAGCGGATACGTTCACTATTGGAAATGCTAGAACTCAAATGAACGAAGGAGATTTGAGCATCCATGCCAATCAAAAAGTAAGTACCTTAGAACAGAATTTTCATGATATATATGGCTTAAATGTGCAGGTGTTCCGAAAATCGGGCGATGTTTGGTTACAAACCACTGCTACAGATCACTGGACTTTGCACAAACAAAATGAAAAAGGTGCAATAGCAGATAACATTACTAAAACATCTGCTTAGCTTTTCTATTTTTCCTAATCACAAAATCATTGGCTATGAAAGTAAATGTAGGATTTACCGATAGAATTATTCGAGTATTAGTGGCTGCTTTAATTGCAGGTCTAATAGCAAATCAAATGGCTATAGGCATGGGAGCGATTGTTTTAGGTGTTATAGCGGTTGTTTTTATCTTAACAAGTGTAGTTGGCGTTTGCCCACTCTATACACTTTTGGGTATAAATACTACACCTAAAACTTAATCATTCACCTACTGGTAGTTAGTCAACTTTGTGACGAATAATTCTTTTTTGTGAAAAGACACTTGGAGGTCTGAGAGACGTTCCAAGGTCAGGTAACAAAATGCTTGGAGCTTCTCTCAGACCTCCAAGCATTTTGACTACGCTACTTCATAACTAGATGTCAAACATCTAAAAGTTCAAGCTATGCCAAGTCCCAATCAACTTTATGATTTCCTCAACAGAAAAACTACTTTAAATATGAAAAGTATATTAATACCAACTGATTTTTCATTATGTGCGCAAAATGCGGAGAATGCAGGGATGCAATTAGCTAAGAAATTTGGTGCTAAAGTCTACTTATTTCATCATGTTGATTTGCCTAAGAATTGGGAAAGTCTGTCCGTAAGTGAACGAGAAGGTCATCCAAATGCATTGAAAAAAATATATGAAGTGGAAGCCTCTTTTGAAAGAATCCGAGTGTTATTTCCAGATATAACTATAGAAACACATATCACAGGTGGCGATTGGATTGACCGATTGCGGCAATTTGTGGAGCAAAAAAATATAGACTTAATAGTGATGGGTTCACATGGAACAAGTGGGAAAAATGAATTCTTTATTGGGAGTAATACTCAAAAAGTCGTCCGCAGGGTGCATTGCCCAATTTTGGTAATTAAAGAACCATTGAAAAAAGTAGCTTTTAACAAAGTCATTTATGCCTCAAGTTTTAATTTGACAGAGAAAGTAGCTTTTTTGAAATTTAAAGATTTTATCAAGCCTTTTCTACCAGAAATCCATCTAGTAACCATTCACAATTCTGAGTTTTTAGATGGTCCACTGATTTTACAAAATGAAGTATTGAAAGACTATGCGGAGCTATCCAAACCGTTTACTGCACATACGCATATCGTTGAGCATTTCACGATTGATGGAGGTATTCGCCTTCTTGCTGAAAATATTGGCGCTGATTTAGTAGTAGTTTCTAATCACTACAAGCGCCCCTTAAAAAGAATGCTTGTCGGCAGTAATGTGGAGGCTTTAGTGAATCATGCAAATATGCCTGTATTGACGATTGATTTTCCAGAAGAGGGATAATCTTTACAAACCAACTAATTATCAAAATATGAAAAAGATATTATTTCCAACGGATTTTTCTCCTGCTGCTCATAATGCCTATCAATATGCTATTGCGATGGCCAAAGAAAAGGGCGCAATGATAGATTTAATCCACGTTTATGCCGTTCCTTTTACAGGAACAGACCTTTATTTAGATTTGACTCAACAACGAGAATTGAGGATTCAAAAACAGATGCAAATGGAGCAAAATTTGCAGGATTTCATTAACCAATACGATTTTAAAAATATAGGCGACAAATTGGTTTATCCAGGCATGTTCATTGACCAAGAAATTGTTGATCGCAGTCGAAAAGGTTGTGATTTAATTATTATGGGTACAAAAGGAGAACGAAATGCAATAGATAAACTAATTGGTAGTGTTACTACTCGATTGATGATGAACGCAGGTTGCCCCGTTTTAGCCATTCCAGAAAAGGCTAAATATACCGGCATGAAAGAAATTACTTATGCAACGACTTTCAGTTTTAAAGACAAGCATTTTTTAGAGAAATTAGCCGATTTTGGTAGTGAGTTTGATACGAAAATCCATTTTTTACATGTGACCGATGACCCTAAAATTGATATGGAAGATGAATTATATGTAGAAGGGCTGCCGTCTCGGTTTATCAGATTTTCTGTTATTAGTAACTCTTCGGTTATGAAAGGAATAGATGATTTTTTAAAAGAGCATCCTTCTGATGCTTTGGCATTGTATATACCAAAACGAAATCTTTGGGAACGACTATTTCATAGCAGTTTTTCTAAGAAAATGGCTTTTCATACAGATATTCCTTTGTTTGTATTTCATGCGTAATTCGATACATCGCTTAGGCGTTCTAAGAGTTTCTTATTTGCTAAATCTAAATTCTAAAAATTTAGCGACCAGCCTATTTATAATTTATTAACATGAGCCTTATCCAATCACACGATGAACCCCAAATACACCAACAACATTCCTATTTTCAAAAGTTTCAGAATTATTTAGGAGAGTTTGTTTACGGCGGTATAGATGGCAGTATCACCACTTTTGCGGTAGTGGCTGGAGCATCAGGTGCAGAATTAAGCTCTGCTATTATCTTAATCCTAGGCTTTGCAAATCTATTGGCTGATGGATTTTCTATGTCCATTGGTGCTTACTTGGCGGCTAAATCAGAGCAAGAAAATTACGAAAAACATAAAAAAATAGAATATTGGGAAATAGAGAATATGCCAGAAATTGAACGGCAAGAAATCAGGGACATCTTCAAAACCAAAGGCTTTGAAGGGCAATTACTAGAACAAGTTACTAATATTATTTGCGCTGATAAAGACCGTTGGGTTGATGTGATGATGACTGAAGAATTGGGTATGATAAAAGAACAGCGGTCACCTTTTAAAATTGGTGGAGTTACTTTTATTTCTTTTTTGATACTTGGCTTAATTCCGTTGATTGTTTATGTGATTGATTTTATGCATCCATTCAAAAGCAATTTATTTTTAATTGCTTGCATATTGACCTTTTTCGCTTTTACGATGGTTGGTTATCTAAAATCTTATGTAACACAGACTAGTATATGGAAAGGTGTTTTAGAAACTTTGTTGTTAGGTGCTGCTGCCGCCGCAGTTGCTTATTTTGTAGGGGACTTTTTAGAAAAATTATTAGTATAAAAATTGAAAATTATTTTACCTTTTTTAATTAAATTTATTAAGAATAAATCATATGAGTAAAATTTTACGTAGTCTGATGTACAGCCGATAATTTTAGTCCAAGCAGCAACTCTCGGTACGGATTTTAACTAAAATGTATTTATTTGATAAGAAGCTAATTACAAATAGGTGATTTTATTGTAACTATTTTTTCTAGATAATCTAGCTAAAAAACTGATATTACAAAATCTCCTGATTATTGCTTAATAATAGTTGACATCCGTGTCCCTTCAATAATTTATGGTAGAATTTATTGAAGGGACACGGGTAATTATCAATGACTTTCCATCACTGAATACTACTTAAAATAAAAATGCCCTTGGTTTAGACCAAGGGCATTTTTATTTCCATATCAGGCATCAGAAATGCTACAATTAAACGATTTAACAATTCATTGCCTTCAATCGCTGCCCATCCAAGACAGTAATCACTCCATCGGTAATATCAATATACCCATCGGCCTTAAATTCGGTTAACATCCGAATCACACTTTCTTTTGCCGTACCAACTATTCGAGCAAGATCATCTCGCAAAATAGTGATTTGAGTCTGTCCTGTTTTTTTCTGTTGTTCGTTTAAAGATAATACGGCATTGGCTACCCTTTTTCTCACGGAACTATAAGCTAAATTTAATAATTGTTCTTCTTTGTCAATCACATTATTGGCAAGCATTTTAATCAGGCGGGAAGAAACATCTCGGTTTTTTAATAATAATTGGAAGAAATCTCCTTTTGGAATGAGGCTTAATTCTGTACCCTCTTTCATGGCAGTTGCTCCGTAAGTATAATTCTCCTCTGCTATTAGAGCTGTATAGCCAATAAAAGCGCCTTCTTCCAAAACGCTAATGATAAATTCTTTGCCATATTCATTGGTCTTAGTGAGCTTTACTTTTCCACTTTTGAGGAAGTATAAATATTTAGGATAATCCCCTTCAAAGAAAATAACTTCTTTTCCTTTAAATGTTTTTGTTTTTCGATCACTAGACAATTTCTTCAAATCTTCATACCCCTTTGCCTCATCAATAAATCGACTTAGACCTGATGCTGTGCCATCAAATGTCTTTTTTAGTCGGTCACTTTTCTTTAGGCGAGTTTCGATAACTTGTAATAATTCATCTTTATAGAATGGCTTTGTAATATAATCATCTGCCCCTAAATTCATCCCTCTTCTAAAATCTTCTTTTTCTGCTTTGGCCGTCAAAAAGACAAAAGGCACATCTGCCGTTTCTGGTTTCTTACTTAATATATTTAATACCCCAAAACCATCTAATTTTGGCATCATTACATCACAAATGATTAAATCAGGTATGTTCTCTAATGCTTTTTTTGCGCCTACCGCACCATTTTCAGCAGTGCTGACATCGTATCCCGATAATTCCAATACTTCTTCCAATACTTCCCTAACTTCTTGATTGTCTTCTATAACTAATATCTTTTTCATAGTTGTTTTGATAAAGCAGATTTAATCCGCAAATTTATTAAAATGAATAACGAATTAACCATCAATCCGTTTTATTTAATGGAATCTGGATAGTAAAAGTCGCCCCTTTTCCTAATTTACTGAAAAAACTAATCGTACCACCCAATAAATCTACATATTTTTTTACAATGTTTAAGCCTAAGCCAGTTCCAGGTATATTTTCTACATTATGCGCCCTAAAAAATCGACCAAATAAATGTTTTTGGTCTTGTTCAGGAATACCAATTCCTTGGTCTTTTATGATAATGATTAAAGTACTTTTATCAATTTTACTAGTAAAAGATATAAACTGATTTTCTTTAGAATATTTGATGGCATTGGATATCAAATTCATTAATGTATGATTCAAAAAAGTTTTATCTAAATACACTTCTTCTGATTTTCCAATTCCTTCAAATTGAATACTTTGCCCTTGTTTTAAAATTGGTTTTAGGTTTTCAATTAATTGCTGAGCGAATTCATCAAACACAAACAAAGAGGGCTCGGCTTTAACATTATTCATTTCCAATTTACTCAAAGATAAGAACTCATTCAAAACGCTTGTTAAATGATTGACTGAATTTTTGATACGCTCAATATTCCTAGGACATTTTTCATGACGACCAGCTGCTAAGTGTAATTCTAATAATTCAGCAGAAGTTAAGATAGAACTCAAAGGTGTTCTAAATTCATGAGATGCCATCGTTACAAACCGAGATTTCATATCACTTAACTCTCTTTCTTTTAATAAAGCAGAACGGGTTTCTTTTTCTTTGAACCTTAAACCTTTTTCTGCTGCCTTTCTATCTTTTATTTCCTGTTGCAATTGTTTATTAGTAAATAATAATTTATTCACTACTTTTCCTAATTCTTGGGTTCTTTCTTCGACCCGTTCTTCTAGTTCTTGATTTAGCTTTTTGATCTTTTCTTCTTGTGCTTTTTCCTTACTTAAATCATGTAGAATACCTGTAAAAATAATTCGATTTTCTAGTTTAACTTCGCTAATACTTAACCTCAAAGGGAATAGGCTACCATCTTTTCGCTGTCCATCTACTTCTCTACCAATACCAATGATTTTCTTGATACCCGTTGACAAATAATTTTGAATATAACTATCATGCTTTTCTCTATGCGGACTTGGTGTCAATAAACTAATATTTTGTCTAATCATTTCTTCAGGCTCATATCCAAATAAGATAGCCGCCGCTGAGTTAACAGATTCCATAATTCCTCTATGATTGATAATAATTATACCATCAGTAGCCGTATTAATAACGGCATTTAATCGCTGCGCATCTTCTGAATTGGATATTGATTCTGTCATTTATTTGCTATTCTTAAATTATATAACAAAGGTCGGTGATGATGACTTTTGTCATGGTGATAAAAGTCACCCCCCTCCAATGATATATGTCATAATCCTAATTTTACAATAATCGGAACTTGCCCATAATTCAATCATTAAACACCTTTATCATGAATGTATTAGCACCAGTTTCCACCATAATGAGTACCGATTTAATCACAATTACGCCAGGAGAATCGCTAGTTGCTGTTCGGGAAATATTTGAGAAAAATAATATTCATCACCTGCCAGTTGTCCGCTATAAAAAGATTGTTGGAATGATAAGTAAAACAGATTATTATTATTTCAAACAAGGATGTGTTGCTGGAGAAGGGCAAAAAGAGAAAGAAACCTATCAATTAAACCAATGGAAAGCCGAAGAAATAATGACGAGTAAATTGGCAAAATTAGAAGTCGATGACCCCATTAGAACGGCTTTAGATTTATTTAGATTAAATCGCTTTCATGCATTGCCCGTCCTCGATAAAGGGGACTTAGTGGGAATCGTTACACCTCATGATATTATCGAAGCGATTGCCGCTGAAAAAGTGACTTTAGAAAATTATCAAACTATTAAACCCAAATAAATATGCTAGCGATACAGGTTTTAGGGGTGAATGGGCATAAATTAACTGATTCATTGACTGCGAATATTTTAACAGCTATTAATGATTTAAAACTAATAGCTAAAATAGAGGAAATCTCTGATATAGATCGTTTAATTCAATATGATATTTCTGGAGTACCTGCCATGGTTATCAATGGAAAGTTAGCCTTTCAGAAAGGTGTACCGACAGTAGAAGATTTAAAATTACTCATCAACCTATTAACTAAACCAACTCAAAAAAGAAAAACCATGAAAAATGTATTGATACCAACTGATTTTTCGGAAACTGCCAAAAATGCTTTTTTATATGCTCAATCCTTTCTTTCGGAAGATACGGCATTAACGGTATTTCATGCTTATCATCCACAAATTGACCCTGTTTATCCTTATTTGGGTACGCCTTCAGAAAGTTTTTTTAAACAAAAAGAAGCAACCGTAAGAAACTGGTCTAAAAAGTATTATCCTTTAGTAGAAGGAAATGTGTTAGTAAAGGCAAATTTAGAGACCGAATTAAAAATAGCTAGTCCTACACATGCGATTGTTGAAAAATCCAAAGAAATGGATTTAATCATTATGGGTGCAACAGGCGAAACTACTGTTTTAGAAAAGGTTTTTGGCAGTACCGCCACTTTTGTAGCTAGAAATGCACATTGCCCTGTTTTGATGATACCAAAAGATTATCAATTCCAAGGATATAAAAAAATATTGTATGCCTCAAATATTGAAGATTTTGACGAGCCAATGTTACAAAATTTGATTGATTTTACTTGGGATTCTGACCCTGAAATCTCTTTGGTACATATCAATGAAAATAAGGAAGAAAATTATGAGATAGTAAGTGAAGATTACGAACAATTCTTTAGAGAGAAAACACCCTATCTCGGTGTCAAGTTCGTAAAAATTGAAAGTAAAAATGTCATCAAAGGGTTACAGCAATACGCTGATGAAAATGACATTGACTTAATTGTGATGGCTACCAAACATCGAGATTGGGTAACTGAAATATTTCATAAAAGTATGACTAAAAGAATGGTACTTAATACCACTGTACCGCTATTGGTCATGCATCCAGAAGACCCTATTGTATAGATAATCCAAGTTGCGGAGAATAGCGAACAGAGAATAGAGAAGTGAGATAAACCTATGAAATTGCCAAATTTTAGGTGAATTTTCTAAGAATTTATGTTTTGCAGGTAGTTTTAGTCTCTTTTCTCTACTCTCTACTCTTCATTGTCCGCAACTTAAGTTAGATAATAACAAACAATAAATATCCAATTATAATACAATTATTTAAAAAATAGGAAATGAAAAAGATAATAGTTCCAACAGATTTTTCTTACGCATCTAAAGATGCCTTTTTATTCGCATTAGATATAGCAGCGACCATCAATGCCACAGTAGAAGTAGTTCACATCTATTCTGGTTCTTTTAATACCCAAAGGCCTTATACTATAAAAGCAGGAATGGGCAGGTATGAATCTTTAATGGATGATTTAAAAACTTTTGTCCAAATAGAAGGAGAAGGAAATGTCGCTGTCAAGCCTAAAGCAGCCGTCAGTTATCAGGCTATTGGTGGGGCAACTGAAAAAAACTTAATCAAATTATCAGATGACCCTAGCACTTTGATGTTAGTCATGGGGATGACAGGCGCAAGTGTATCCAAAGAAAGGATAGTTGGTTCGGTATCCAGAGTTATTTCTCAGAAAGCAAATTGTCCCGTTTTATTAGTACCCAAAGGTGCCAACTTTAAAGGTTTCAAGCATATCCTTTTTGCGAGTGATTATGATTCTGTTGAAGCCAAATTTTTAAGAAAAGCAGTTGATTTTTCTAAGCCATTTAAAGCAACTATGCACTTTATTCATGTGCAGGAAGAAAATGATTGGGATTTGAACATAGCATTAGAAGACAGGCTGTTTAAATATCTATTTGCAGAAGGTGACCCTCAATTTGCCTTTAATATGGCTACTATCGACGCTAAAACGGTAACCAAAGGCTTGAATCAATACATTGAAGAAAATGAAATAGATTTAGCTATAATGGTTGCTCACAAACGCAATCTTTGGGAACGCATCATGCATAAAAGCATCACCAAAGCAATGGCGATTACAACGAAGGTACCTATTCTAGTCTATCATAAAGATTATTTTGAAAAATAGAGCATCTAAAAAAGGTTCAAGTCATATGGCTTGAACCTTTTTTCTACTTAAATCAACCAAAACCATGAAAAAAATATTATTCCCAACCGACTTTTCAGACAACGCAGCCAATGCTTTGAATTATGCAATTGAAATTATCAATCGTTTAGAGTCGGCTCATTTAACTATCATCCATACTTATATTGTCCCAAATAATGTTAACACGCTCGTACCTATAGAAGGACATATTCAGCAGGATGCTAAATCAGAAATGAATCGAGTCGTCAATCGAATTCAACCACTCTTAGCAGAAGGTATTATTTTACAAACCATCATCAAAAGAGCAGATGCCGTTCCAACCATTGGCAAGATGGCAAACTACTACGATTTAGTTATCATGGGTACACAAGGCGCATCTGGTTTAAAAGAAATTTTTCTGGGTAGTACGACTAACGGGGTGATTAAACACACGCAAACACCTGTACTGGTTATCCCAAATGAATATCGTTTTAAATCTTTTGAAAATATAGTTCTATCCATCGACAATGGTCCTATTACTGATGGCAAAGGGGTTCAATTAATAAAGCAGTTGCTAAAATTATTCAAAGCTGATTTAATGCTTTTTCACACCGAGGAAAATGCAGCTGACAAAGGTTTTGATAGAAGTGTAACTAAACTATTTGATAATCCAGGCTACTCTATTGACTTTAATTTTATTGAAAAAAATGTAAATGAGAGTATTGAAGAAATGGTAATAGATTATGATGTGGATTTACTATGTCTAGTCCGCAGGAAACGAGGTTTTTTAGAGCGGTTATTCCATCAAAGTACTACTAGTAAAGCTGTTTTTCATGCTAGGATTCCAGTATTGGTTTTGCATGATGTTTAGACGGGGTTTGAGTTGCGGGTTTGGAACGTAGAATTTTACTTTTTTTGTAGAAACAGGTTTATCATAGGTCACCGATAACCAATAGCGATAAATAAGAATACCAATGTAGTGAATTCTTAAAAAAAGCCTTACCAATCAAAAAATCTATAAAATTCCTATTCCAAACCCGCAACCCACGACTCGTATCTCATTATGCATGATAAATCAACAAAGGAATATTCGGGCTTGTTACCATTTTTTGTGTTTTACTAATATGAAATAGCTGATTAATAAAGGTCCTTTTAGGAACAAACATAGCTAATATATCTACTGGATAGCGCTCCAAATAATAATTAATTCCTGCTTTAAAACTAGCTTTTCTAATAACTTTCACCTTCGTTGGTTTCCCTTTTTCGGACGGCAAAGATTGACTCTCCCAAACTTCCTCCAATTCATCTGATATATCATAAGGCAATTCACTAATGAAAAAAGATTCGACTTTGGCTTTCAAGCCTTCTGCAAATTGACGAATCCAGAGAACAGCTGCCTCATCCTTTTTATCCAAAGCTGTTGCAAAAGCTATCGTTTTAACAGATTGATAGGTATAATTTTCTGGGATTATCAAAGTAGGAATGGTTGTTTTACGAATCAATCCTCGTACCGTGCTACCCCAAACCATTTTGGATAAATGATGTCCAGATTTAGTGCCAGCAATGACCAAATCACAGTTTAATTCATCCGCTGTTTGTATAATGGTTGGCACAAAAGCTCCTTCTTTTACCAGATAATTGATTTGAATATTATGCTTGAGAAATTTATCGGAATCCTTATTAGGATAATAAGTAGTCATTTTTTTTAGCAAAGTGGTTGCTCGATCCTGCTCATAGGCTTTCGCGAAATCTATAATTTCTCTTGGAAAATCTCCATTGTCAAATATTGGCAGCACTACATTGAGTAAAATCAATTGTGCTTTTAAATCTTTGGCCAATAATAAGGCGTATTCAAAAGCATTTTTGCTAGCAGGCGAATAATCCAAAGCGACTAATATTTTTTTCATAATTAATAAAAAGTAATGCAGATTGTTATCCCTGCAGTCAATAAAATAACGGATTAACTCCGATTTGCTGTACAAGTTACTCGTATTCTGCATGTTTTACGGTGACAAAAATCACCCTCTTTTATTGATAATTATCAGTTAAAAAAACCTTCTTGCCAAGTAATTTTGTACTAAAAATAAAACATCTAATTATGAATCCGAATACCTTAATTCGAGAAATTATGACCACCAATTTGGTCACTATTCCACCTGATGAAAAAATAAAGGTCATCAAACCTTTATTTGAAAAAAACAATTTTCACCATTTATTAGTCGTAGATGACCAAAATAAATTAGTTGGTATTATCAGTAAAGAAGATTTTTATAAATTCACTTATACGCTGACCTTGCAAACAACTGGGCATACTTGGTCAAACATTAAATATGAAACCATTTGCGCCAGCGATATAATGACAAATTCTCCTTTTGTATTAGACCCTGAAGATACCATTGGTTTGGCAGCTGATTTATTTTTGAATAATCGGTTTCATGCACTACCCGTAGTAGAATTCAATGAGTTAGTAGGTATATTAACCACTTTTGATTTAATGAAATATGCTTATAAAGCTGCTGTAGCCGATGATGAACCAATAGAGGTATTTACGGAAACTAGCAGTTATTCATCAGGAGAATAAAATTCCAAAATAATTTTACTAACCATGATTATGGGTTAACTCAGATCCCGTAACTCGCAACATATAATATAATGAGCTTTGAAAGAAATATAAAAATTAGTCAATTAATGACCACAGAAGTTATTTCGATTAATTCAGATGATAATTTATTAAAGGTGGAAGAAATATTCAACACCCACGATTTTCATCATCTACCTGTTGTCGATGAAAATAATGTGGTCATAGGAATTATTAGTCGTCAAGAATTTCATAAAATGCAGCATTCTTTAACTATTTTTAAGACCCAAAGTGCAAAAAAACACAACCAATCCATATTTAATGCAACCTTAGTCGGTGAAATTATGGCAAAAAAAGTAGCTAAGTTGAGTCCAGAGGATACAGCTTTAGTGGCAGTAGGCTTTTTTCGAGAAAACTTATTTCACGCGTTGCCAATTGTAGATAAAGAAGGAAAATTAGTTGGGATATTGACTACTTATGATTTGTTAACCTATGCTTATAATGAGCCTATTTTTATAGCCTAGATATTAGTATTCTTATTGCTTGGTATCCAAAATTATTCAGTCTATAAAATTTGTATGCCAAATAAGTTACATTGCCAGATTCATCATTATAACTATGGCAATTACCCTATTTTACCTTCTTCTTTTTGTTAACTTCAATTTGTCGAAGGATATTAGCTGTGCAAACCAATTTTGTATTATTCGAGCTGCTAATATTTTTGACAAACCTAACTATAACATTTTGAGGGTATTTCAGTTCCCTTATCCTTTGTATAACAGATTGAGGTATCGGGAGTATATTGTGCCACTTTAACTATAACATATCGAGGGCATTCTCGTTCCCTACCCTACTTTGTATAATAGATTGAGGTATCGGGAGTATATTGTGCCGCTCTAACTATAACATATCGAAGGGTATTCTAATTCCCTACCCTACTTTGTATAACAGATTGAGGTATCGGGAGTATATTGTGCCGCTCCAACTATAACATATCGAGGGTATTTTCGTTTCCTTATCCTACTTTGTATCACAGATTGAAGTATGGAGAGTATATTGTGCCATTCCAATTATAATATTTTGAGGGTATTCTAATTCCCTACCCTACTTTGTATAACAGATTGAGGTATCGGGAGTAAAATGTGCCGCTCCAACTATAACATATCGAGGGTATTCTCATTCCCTCATTCTTTGTATAACAGATTGAGGTATCGGAAGTATATTGTACCACTCTAATTATAACATATCGAGGGTATTCCCGTTTCCTTATCCTACTTTGTATAACAGATTGAGGTATCAGGAGTATATTGTGCCGCTCTAACTATAACATATCGAGGGTATTCTCATTCCCTCATTCTTTGTATAACAGATTGAGGTATCGGAAGTATATTGTACCACTCTAATTATAACATATCGAGGGTATTCTCGTTTCCTTATCCTACTTTGTATAACAGATTGAAGTATGGAGAGTATATTATGCCGCTCTAATTATAACATATCGAGGGTATTCTAATTCCCTACACTCATTTGTATAACAGATTGAGGTATCGGGAGTACATTGCATCGCTCTAATTATAACATATCGAGGGTATTCTCGTTCCCTATCCTCCTTTGTATAACAGATTGAGGTATCGGAAGTATATTGTACCACTCTAATTATAACATTTTGAGGGTATAGTTCATTCGTTCTCTCCAATTTACTTTGGCCTTAAAGCATTTTGAAGAACAAATCATTTAAGAGTCAAGTTTTGGGTCGTTAAAAATCTAATAGATAAGTATTTTATTCTTAAATATAACAGATTGAGGAATTTGAGTTAGCATTTCATATAAAATTAATAAAAGAGTATTTAAGAGTAGCAATCGGCTTTGCTGATTGCTTTTAAAATTCGACCTTTGGTTATTCCATAGTTTCTCTTTTTAAAACTTATTGCGAAATTTTAAAATAATAAATTTACATATAATTTAAAATTAGAATTTAAAAGAAAAACAACTACAATTAGGAAAAGTGAGTGAGTTTTGTTTACATTTGTCTAAATATAACAGATTGAGGTAGCTATAGTTCCTGTTGTTTTTTTCTTATTTAATATCTTTTATTCTTTTCACTTGATTTAATTTATTGATTATCAGTTATGTATAGGCATAAATATAACAGATTGAGGGTTAAGTATAACGTATTGAGGACTAAGTATAACAGATTGAGGGTTAAGTATAACGTATTGAGGGCTACCCATTAATATGAAATTGAAGAAAAAATGCTATTCTATTCTTTTTTAGAAAGATTAGATTAATGAGCTATAACATGTTGAGGTAAAGAAACCAATGTAAAGTAAGTATAATATGGAGAAGAAAACTACACAAAAAAATGTGAGACTTAAAAAGCCTTCCAAGAATGTCATTAAATTAATTCGTAAATCTAACGAGTTGGTAGAGGCGAGGTATAAATTTGATATATGGGAAACCAGAGTATTTACAAAAATGCTCACTATGGTACAACGAAGTGATAGTGATTTTCAAGAATATAGAATTTATCTAAAAGAGATTGTTAAAGACTTTCAGGTTGAAAATAATAAGGATGCATACGACAGATTACGTGCGGGTGGTTATAAGCTAATGAGTAAAATTATTAAGACGATTCGGGAAACAGATGAGGGGTTGATGGAATTAGCTACGCCTATCGTAGTGGGCGTTCAAAATCCAGTTGATACAAGAGATGAAGGTGCTAAATTTATTGATGTTTCTTTTCATCCTGAAATGAAACCGTTCCTACTTTCTTTAAAATCAAAGTTTACTATTTATGATGTACGGAACATTCTAAAATTACCCAGCTCTTATTCTATTAGAATTTATGAATTACTAAAGCAGTATGAAAAAATAGGACGGCGGAAATTTGAACTCCAAGAACTGAAAGAGATTATTGGCGTAATTGAAGAAATTGATAATAATGGACGAAAGTCTTACAAAGACAATTATCCATTGTTCGGTAATTTTAAACAACGAGTATTACTAAAATCACAAAGAGATTTGAAAAAATCTACAGATATTGAATTTACTTTTGAACAAAAAAAGACAGGACGAAAGGTAACTCACATTATATTTGAAATATTTGCTAACCAAAATAATCCAATTTTCAATAATCAGAACTTTAAAAAAGAAGAACCTGAACTCATTATCTTGAATGATAGTAGTCCTTTAGTTAGAGAACTCCATGAACTTGTAAAAAAGTGGGTCAATATTAAAGTTGTTAAAAATTGGGTAGCTAATCTTCCTGAGAAGCAAATTAGAAAAGGTATCAACTATACAGTCAATCAGCTTAAAGCAGGTAAGCCGATAAAAAATATTGCGGGTTACCTTCAAACAGTAGTTAGGACAAAAGACTTAAAAGATGCAGTACAAGAACGTAAATCAGAAGTTATTGCGAATAAGATTAAACTAAAAGAAGCAGATTTAAGAATAGCTGGATTTAAGGAGAAATTGAAAAGGCTGATGAGAGAATTACAAACCAAAGAAAATGCATTGGTTCAGGCTATTTTCTTACAATTTCCAGAAGCAGAAAATGAGATGATTGAAAAGGCAAGGAGAAGAACTTTTTCTGGATACGATGATTCAAAATCTGTAGAAGATAATAAAAAAAGCTCAATTTTTTCTGCTGCTCTACGAAATACTATCTTAGAGACTTACCCATCTAGATTCAAAGCATTGCACCAACAATATCTTCCTGAGATTGAAGCTACTAAAAAATTGATTTAAATGCCCTATCTATTTGGCTAATAGGAATTACTAATAACTACAGTAAACCTGTAAATTTATTTACAGGATTTTCTTCTGCCACCTAATTGAGATTGTACGGATTTAATTTTTTAGTTATATAAAACGGAACATATTCCTTTCCTTTAAACGTAAATTTGTAAATAAGTTTACAAATTTACTATACCTACTACCCTATTTGACTTTGTGAATAATCAGTTTTGGGGAATAAGAAGCGGAGTTGAGATGCTTGTTCAACGTAAACATGTAAACTTATTTACAAATCTATTATACCCACTACCTTATTTATTTTAATGCATAATCGGTTTTTGGCGAGTAAGAAGCTGGGTTAGGATGTCTATTTAATGTAAACATGTAAACTTATTTACAAATCCATTATACCCACTACCTTATTAAGGGTTTTCTTATAAAAATCTCAGTACCTAAAAAATTAAGTCAAAGACTTGAAAAATATCGACTCGAAGATACAATCTTCGAATATCGGCTCCAAAGTTGGATTGAAATTCGATGCCGATGGTCGAAGTTTGCAACTTCGACCCAGTATTTTTCATGTTTTCAACATGATTTCCTGTAAAATCATTTTTATAAGAAAACCCTACTACCTTATTTATTAAGGGTTTTCTTATTTATTTTAATGCATAATCAGCTTTGTGGAGTAAAAAGCGGAGTTAGGATGCCTACTCAGCGTAAATTTGTAAACTTATTTACAGATGCATTATACCTGCTCCCCTATTTAACTATAGAGCGTCAGATAAAAAAATGATAAACATCCGTGTCCCTTCATCTATCCGTGGTAGCAATTAATACCGCGGATAGATGAAGGGACACGGATATTGGATATTCTTAAGTCACATTATAAATTTTAATAATATCAATTTTTAACCTGTTTATCTATTGATGCATAATCTGTTTTGAGGAGTGAGAAACGGAGTTGGGATGCCTACTCAGCGTAAACATGTAAACTTATTTACAAATTTACTGTGCCTGCTACCCTATTTAACTTGATGCATAATCTGTTTTTGGCGAGTGAGAAAGGGAGTTAGGATGCTTACTCAGTGTAAACATGTAAACTTATTTACAAATTTACTGTGCCTGCTACCCTATTTAACCTGATGCATAATCTGTTTTTGGCGAGTGAGAAAGGGAGTTAGGATGCTTACTCAGTGTAAACATGTAAACCTATTTACAAATCTATTATACCCGCTACCTTATTTATTTTAATACATAATCAGTTTTGAGAAGTAAGAAACGGGGTTAGAATGCCTACGCAGCGTAAACATGTAAACTTATTTACAGATGTATTATACCCGCTACCCTATTTAACTTGACACATAATCGTTTTTTGGCGAGTGAGAAACGGGGTTAGGATACTTATTCAGCGTAAATATGTAAATAAGTTTACAAATTTACTATATCTACCGCTCTATTTAACCTGATGCATAATCGGTTTTGAGAAGTAAGAAACGGAGTTGGGATGCCTACTCAGCGTAAACATGTAAACTTATTTACAGAGCCATTACCTATCACTCTTTATTGAGGTTGTCTACCTGTCAGAGTTTACAAATTTACATTTAACTGAGGGGTGGGAATTACCTAAAAAGCTCAGAAAAGTGCTCAAATCCACCAAAATTATGTTGATGTTTAAAATTATAAATCATCAGCAGTTGAATG
>Ga0208544_10000572_pt1 | contig 28282 bp, 25 predicted proteins | sample DEB08_DNA_9_FD_184526 | JGI IMG/M metagenome (GOLD analysis project Ga0208544, IMG submission 184526) | Aqueous microbial communities from the Delaware River and Bay under freshwater to marine salinity gradient to study organic matter... | ecosystem: Environmental > Aquatic > Marine > Coastal ... | reverse complement strand
ACTTTTACACCTTTACCCGCGCCTGCCACGTCTTCAGCGTTGCCTGCCACGTCTTCAGCGTTGCCTGCCACGTCTTCAGCGTGGGTCTAAAACTTCCGACTTCCCACCTCCGACTTCCCACCTCGAAAACTTCCCACCTCCGATTTCCGATTTCCGACTTCGAAAACTTCCCACCTCGAAAACTTCCCACCTCGAGCCCTATCCTCCCTGTATCGCATGCTCCACCACAATCCCAAAACTCACGGCCACGTTCAGGCAGTCGGTATGGCCCCGGCTGGGAATGTACACTGCGGCGTCGAGGAGGTCGATGATGGCGGGCGGTAAACCCGTCTTTTCACTGCCAAATAAGAGGAGGTCGGGGGGCTGGAAATTGAAGTCGCGCAGGTGGGCGGCCGCCTCGTTGACCAGGGTACCTACTTTGCGGCCAGGATATTGGGCCAGAAAAGCCAGCGGATCAGTAATGGTGATGATTTCAATGTGGTCTACGGCTCCCGCCGTCCAGACGCGGGCCAGGTGCTGGATGTCCGCTCGTCCTTTTTTGGTTTCGGGCGCTACCAGGAGCTGGTTCTGGTCGTAAATATAGATGCGTGCAAAGCCAAAAAACTCGGCTGAGCGGATCATCGACGACATATTGGGGCGGTATTCCGGCGCGAAAAGCAGTAAATCCATAGGTGAAAGTAGCAACTGGTGGGCGGTAAAGGTACGCACCTACACTTTAATGAACGGGCTCCATCGAAGTGATCCGGCCAAAGATTCGCCATTACCCGTCTAACGATCCAAATTGGCTTAACCAAATTGGCCCTCTCCCTCCAGTGTTCTCCTTTTTGCTACACCGCTTCTTTCTGGATAGCCGCCGGAAGTGTTTTCCATAGAATTTCCAAGTCCAGCCAAAAATTATAGTGCAGCGCGTAGGTGATGTCGAGTTGCTGGCGTTCTTCTTCGCTCATATTGGATTTGCCGCGTTTGCTCACCTGCCACAAACCCGTAATGCCAGCCGGAGCCGCGAAGCGCAGAACGGCGTCGTCGCTGGTCAGCTGTTCCGCTTCGTACAAGGGCAAGGGGCGGTTGCCCACCAGCGACATGTCTCCGCGCAGGACATTCAGCAATTGCGGGAGCTCATCGAGGCTGGTTTTTCGCAAAAACCGCCCAACCCGCGTAACCCTCGGATCGTTATTTATTTTGAAAAAAATGGACTTCTCGGGTGCCTCTTTTTTTTCTTCCTCAATAAGATAAGCATCATCCTGGATGAGCACAGTCGTGGGTTGGTCAATAGCGACGGTGCGCAAGACATCCGGAGGTAAGCAATCGCTGGCTTCGTGGGCGTACTGGTTCAGGTCCTGGAGGTCTTCGACCAGTTGATCGGCATTGACCCGCATGGACCGGAATTTAATGAAATCAAAAACCTGGTAATGTTGCCCGGCGCGTTGTGAAATATAGAAAACCGGTCCTTTGGACTCCAGCTTGATCAGTAGCATAATCAGGACAATCAAGGGAGATAACGACAGGAGCAACAGGCTGGTTCCCAGCACATCCATCGCCCGTTTCCACCGGGGCAAATGCCAGGCAATGACCGGCAGGGGGGGAGGCGGCACAGGCTCATCGGTCAGTTGTTGCAACCGCTGGTACAGGTGGTTATTGGCCAGTGGCAAAAGGAGGTAGTCTTTCACCTTAAACTTATAACACAGCTTGCGCCAATGCAACGACGGATAACAGGAAAGGACCACGAAGGGGATTTTTTTCAACACGGCGTCTTTTAGCATAAAATAGCGCAGTTGCCGGAAAGTCGCCTCCGTGTGCTGGTTCAAATTAAAGAGAATAAGGTTCGGTTTTTGGATGCTTGACCGCAGCAAGCGCTTCAGGTGGTTGAGGTTGGAAGTGTATTGAAAGGGAATAACGATTTGGTTGCAAATTTCCTCTATTTGCGCGGATTCGTCACTGAAGCAGTACACTTTCTTCAGACAGGGTTGGGTATCAGACGACGCAAATGTCTTGGAAATGTTCATCACTAAACGCGTTTGGTCTGGAGGTGATATTGAATACGAATTTCCAACTCCTTCGGGTTGAATGGCTTGCTGACGAAGTCGGAAGCTCCCGCCTGGAGGCAGGCCACTTTTTCGGCTGTTTTGGAAATATTGGAAAGTATCATGACGGGTATGTCATTGAATAGTACGGAACATTTGAGTTGTTTGAGAAACCCCAGGCCGTCGACATCTGGCATCCTCAAATCAAGGAGAATAAGGTTGGGAAAGCTACCCTCGTCAAGCCACTGCCAGGCTTCTTTGGCACTGCCAGCGATCTTGACGAGGTAATGCCGTGAAAAGTAATGCGCCAAAAAGGAACGCATCATTTCATTGTCATCGACAATGAGCAATTGTTGTTTCATAGTGTTTCATTGCTTGTTTCAAATATAGATTGATCTCTAGCTGAAAGTTTATTTTTTCGGTAACTGGTAGTGAATCGGTTGTATTCGGTAGAGGTTTTCGGATGAACGGTGCGCTGCCCCGCGCCCAGTCGGGTTTGCCGTTTATCGAAGGTTGAGGACGACTTAACGGAAGAATCGTTCGCCACAACGAAAAAGCCCTGCCACCCGGGGCATTCACCTTAAATTTAGAGGGAACAATCGATTTCATGTTAGGCAGCTGGCTCAATATATTACCCCGAAAATTGTCCCGGATTACGACGTCCGGGCAGTACCTTCCCGAGGTAGATGGCTTGCGGTTTATGGCCATTATGCCTGTTTTAATCCAACACCTTAGCGAACGGGTTCAGCGGTATTCTACCGTCCGCTGGGCAACGCCCCTGGCTGCCGATCCGGTCGTATTCTGGGCCAGCCGGGGCACCATTGGCGTTTTTATTTTCTTCGCTATTTCGGGGTTCATCCTGGGTTTGCCTTTTGCCCGCTATTACTTGCAGGATGGTCTCAAGGTGGGCTTAGCGGCCTATTTCTGGCGCCGGCTTACCCGCCTCGAACCGCCCTATATCATTTGGATGGTGGTGTTTTTCCTGGTGTTGCTGGCTACCGGAGGTCCGGCGCTGGGCGAACTTTTCCCCCACCTGGCCGCCAGCCTCTTCTACGTACACAACCTTGTTTACCACGACTATTCCGTCATCAATCCGGTGGCCTGGTCGCTGGAGGTCGAGATCCAGTTTTACTTGCTGGCGCCCGTTTTGGCAGCGTTGTTTTTTCGGTGGCAGAATCCCTGGCTGCGCCGGGGCTTGCTGGTCGGCGGTATTGTCGGGACGCTGGTTGCACAACAGGTTTTTGGTTGGGTCGCCCTACCTTATAAGTTGACTTTACTGTGGCAGCTCCAGTATTTTCTGGTTGGTTTTCTCGTTGTTGATCTCTACCTCACCGAATGGCAGGGTATTCGAACGGAGCGGGGTGGCGTCGGTTGGGATCTCGGCGCTTTACTGGCGTTGGTCCTGATGGGCTTAAGCTGGTCGGCCGATCTGCCCCGGCGCCTGGTGTTTGCCACGGCGCTGTTGGTGTTTTTGGTCGCCGGCTTTCGGGGACGCTACTTCACCACTTTCCTGCGCCGTCCCTGGGTGGCAGCCATTGGCGGGATGTGTTACACCATCTACCTGATCCACCTGCCATTGCTGGAAGGCCTCAGTCGTTGGAGTACCCGGCTGCATGTTACCGGGCATTTCAGCATCAATCTGTTGTTGCAAATGCTCCTGCTTTTTCCGCTGGTACTGCTGGTCGCCGCCGTGGGTTTTCTGGCGCTGGAAAAGCCTTGTATGGATAAATACTGGCCGCAGCAGCTGCGCAATTGGTGGCTGGGCCTTTTTGCCGGGAAACCGGTTTATCGGAAAATAAAAGAATAGGATGCCGGAATTTCCGGGATTAGCAATTGTTTGGTTTAATCGCAAACGTATGAAAAGTTGGCTGTACCGTATGGTTATTTGTTGGTCGATCCTGGTGGTTGGCGGTGTGCTGCGTGCCCAGGAGGTCGTACCGGAAGCTATTGCCGGGCTGGAACTGCGCTCCTTGAACGCCATCCTGGCGGATGCCGAAAGCTACAGCCCCCTGCTGAAGATGCAGCGCTTAAATGCGGAGTTGCTCTACGGTGACCTGCGCCTGCTCAAGAAGGAGTGGAGCAATTACGTGGCTTTGTCCAGCTCTTTCCAGGTCGGCAATGTCCAGTTTATCGACAACCTCAGCTCGGGTAGCGTGCCCGATGTTCGTACCGTCACCCGGGAAAACGTCTTTGCGGTAGCTGGCATTTCGGTACGTCTGCCCCTCAGTGACTTCCTGACCAAGGCCGACCGCCGCCGCCAGCTGGAATTGAAACTCGAACAGGAACGCTACAACCTGGAACAGCAAACCTTTGCCCTGCGGGAGGTGGTTATTCGCCAGTACAATGACCTGCAACGCGCCCTCCGGATTCTGGATATCCGCAGCCGCGACCTGAATTTTCACGAACTGACCACCGAAATGGCCGAACGCTATTTTCGGGAAGGCAATATGAGTTTGGAGGACTATACCAACGCCTTCAACAAACGCAACGAAGCTGAAGTGCGCCTGGAAGAGACCAAACTGGACGCCCAGCTACTTTTCCTACTACTACGGGAGGTAGTAGGAACCGAAATAGAAAACTGATCGCAATCCGAATCACATGAGTATTCAGACCTTCATCCAATTAATAAAAAGTAACCTCCTCCTTATCCTGGCAGGAGGCCTACTGACGGCCGCCGCCTACTGGCTGGTTGCGCAGCAGAAGCAGGCGTTTACCTCCGAAGCACTGGTGAGCACCGGTATCATCTCATCCGGAAGCATCAGAGATACCGAAGGCGGAAAGAGTGTCGACCGCGACTACGCCCAGAATGAACTCGAAAACCTGATCAGCCTGGCTACCGCTCACAAGACCCGCGAAGAGTTGGCTACCCGCCTGCTGGCGCGTTACCTCCTGCTCGACCAGGCCGATCGCCGCTGGATCAGTACCGCCGAATTCGACTACCTGCACGACGAAGTCTTTACGGCCGACATCTGGGCCTTGAAAGACACCTCTTACGCCAGCACCCTGGCCAACCTGACGGCGCAGCGCGATGCGGCTACGCCCAACGACGTGCAACGGCTCATCTATTCTGATGAGGTTTATTTTGGGATAGAATACCTGCAGGAAAAACTCAAAGTCTACCGGCGTGGCAACAGCGACATGCTTCAGTTTATCTACACCACCACCGATCCTGCTATTTGTCAGCAGACACTGAACGAGTTCCTGGGCCTGTTTCTCAGCAAACAGGCCGCACTGAAGAAAAGCCAGTCGTCGGAAATAGCCAGCTTCTTCGCAGCTGCTACCGCCAAATCTGCCCGTAGCCTGAAAGATGCTGAGGCACGCCTGCTCCAGTTCCGCGTGCAGAACAACATCATCAATTACGACGAACAAACCCGCACCATTGCTATCCGCAAAGAAGATCTTGAGGAGTTGCGGTTCAAAGAAAATATGAACCTCCAGAGCGTGGAAGCTTCCCGCTTGCGCGTAGAAAAAGAACTGGGCAACCGCTCTGCGCTCAGTGAGATCAACGAAGGGCTGCTCACCTTGCGCCAGGAACTCAATCAGGTTGCCATCCAGTTGGCCAAGTTGGAAATCACCAACGAGGAAGGGGTGCCTGCTGCGGGCCTGGCACGGCAGCGGGAGTTGGAGGCCCGCCGCGAGGAATTGAAAAACCAAATGAGCCGTATTGCCCTGAAGAGCTACCATTTCGACCAATCCCCCCAGGGGGTCAACACCCAGAAATTGCTTGACGAATGGCTGGCAACCATCATCACCGAGGAGCAAAGCCAGGCGAAACTGGGCGTCATCGACCAACGCCAGCAAGAGTTTGCCAATATTTACAGCCAGTACGCGCCCTGGGGTTCGCAACTCACGGAATTGCAACGTGCAATCAGCCTGGTCGAAGAAGAATACCTCGAAAATTTGCACAGCTACAACCAGGCCATGTTGTACCAGCAACACAACCTGCTGGCTACCAATCTGGAGCTGATCGACACGCCCTATCTCCCCATTGGAAAGCCCGATTACAAACGGTTTTTAATGGTCATCATTGGCTTGCTGGGCGGAAGTTTCACGGTTTTCGCCATCGTCCTTGCGCTCGCATTCCTGAACGATAGCCTGGAAAACCCAGCGGTGGTCCGGGCCAAGACGGGGTTGGAGGTGGCCACCGTCTTGCCCAACAGGGCCCTGGGGCGAAAAACGGCCCAACACCGGACCCGTCAGGAAGCTGCCACCGCACAAGCGATGGCACTGCTCTTACAGCAAATAAAAGTAGAGACCTTGCAAAAGGACAGTACCCCCCGGCTGATCCTGGTGGCCAGCACCCGCCAGGAAGAAGGGAAATCCTGGGTGGCGGGTCAAATTGCCCAGTTGTTGCGGGCCGAAGACAATCGGGTGCTTTACCTGTATCCCATTGAAAGTGGCGTCTTACCGGTGAGCAGCCACAAGGATACCCTGGGCTACCAAATGTCTAGTCGGATGCTGGATGCCGAGCGGATTCAGGACCTCGATATCTTCGGCCAGATCGAACCCTACCTCGAGCTATACCCCTACATTATCCTGGAAATACCTGCTTTGCTGACCGGCAAGTACCCCCTGCCTTTGTTGCGGCAATTTGACCTGACGCTCCTCGTCTGCCGGGCCAACCGCAGCTGGGAGGAGGCTGATCAACAAGCCTTGAAAACATTGCACCGCGCCGCTCGTGGCCCTATTCGTGCGGTGCTCAATGGCGCCGACCGGGATACCCTGGCGGCTTTTATGGGCGAATTATCGACTGCCCGATCCAAATTTGAATGGTTACCTATTCCCCAGGAAAAGCCTTACCGGTATGACCTCTAAACCTATTTCACGAAAAATGAAATCCAGACCTGTTGAGGGAGTTAAATTTCCCCCCATTGTTTGTGTTGGCTTCCCGCGTTGGGAAGGCAGCGATTACCTGAGTTCGACGGTTCAGCTCATGGGTGAATTGGCGAAGACCGACCGGGTACTCTACGTCGACTATCCCTTCACCTACAAAGATCTTGTGGACGCTCACCTGGGGAATAACCCGGGCGTTCCGGCGGCCGAGTTAAGGGGCACCGCCCCCCGCCTGCAACCGCGCACATTAGCCAATGGTGCGACCCTGCAACTGCTGCGTTTGCCGCCATTTGTACCCGCTAATTTTTTGAATTCGCCCGTGTACTTCGATCGCATCAACCAGTGGAATGCCCGCCGGGCAGGCCGTGCCATCTTAGCGGCGCTGAAAAAACTGGGCTGGGAACAGCCCATTGTCATCAATGCGTTCAACCCCGCGCTGGGGAATATGCTCGCCGGAACACTGAACGAGTCGCTACTGGTTTATTACTGCTATGATGAAATCAGCGCTGCCTTCTGGATTGCTCGCCACGGTACCCGCCACGAGCGCACCTTTTTGCAACGTGCGGATTTAACCATCGTATCATCTACGGGCTTGTACGGCGCTAAGTTTGGCCAGGCCAAAAACTGTGCCCTCGTAAAAAACGGCGTGGATCTGTCCCTCTTTAAAAGCCAGGGGACGCGCCCCGGCGACCTGCCCTGGCAGCCCATTATGGGGTACATCGGCACGGTCGATGACCGCCTGGATTTCGAGCTGCTCGAAGCGCTGGCGCAAGCTTATCCATCGTGTACCCTGGTGTTCGTCGGGCGGGTGTTGGCTACCAAACAGGCTGCCCAGTTGGCCCGCTTCCCCAACGTTCATTTGCTGGGCCCTCGGCCGGCAGCTACGCTGGGCGATTACCTGGCGGCTTTTAAACTGGGGTTGATTCCCTTTGTGAAAAATGACCTGACGGCCGGTATTTACCCGCTCAAAATAAATGAATACCTGGCGCTGGGGTTGCCCGTAGTGGCTACCGATTTTGCTGATCTCAGCGATTTTATCCGGTTCCTACAGGTTGGGACAACCACCTCCGGCTTTATTGCCGCCACCGGTGCAATCCTGGCCACGGAAAATACCGCCGACGCCAATGCCCGGCGAGCCTTTGCCCAGTTGAACTCCTGGACCGGCAGGGCTTTGGAAATGCGGCGGTTATTGCACCAGGAATGGACTAAAAAACAAACCTAACAACCATGCCCAATACCGTATTTCACCAGGCGAGTGGTACCCTGTGGTTGCAGCAGCGACCCGTACAGCTATTGGTGTTGGGCGTGACCCTGCTCCTGGGCCTGGCCATGGGCCTGGGCGGGTTGAAACTGGCGGTTCCGCTGGCCTTGGTTCCGCTGGCCGTCTTGTTCATGGGCCTCGTCGTGGTGCGTCCGCAAGTTGGGCTGTGGTTTGGGCTCGTCTTTTCCTTCCTGGCTGCTGGCCTGACCCGTTACCTGGCCATTCCGTGGGGCCTCCTCCTGGATGTGGTGCTGGTGACGGCCGTCGTAGGGTGGGGGATTCATCAACTGCTGACCCAAGACTGGCGCGTGGTGCACAATGGCGCGTTGTTGTTGAGTGGCCTGTGGTTTGGTTTTGTCTTCCTGGAATTGTTCAATCCGGAAAGTCCTGGCCCGGTAGCCTGGTTCTATGCCATGCGGGGGGGCGGTTTTTATACGATTATCGGCTTTCTACTCACGTTTACCTACCTGCGCGATCCCAAATACCTGGGTTGGTTTCTGGAAACTGTTTTTGTGTTGTCCGTCCTCGGTGCCTGGTGGGCACTCCGACAAAAGTTGCTCGGTACGGATGCTGCCGAAGATTATTGGCTTTACGTGGAGGGGCACCACGACGAACACGTTTTGCACGGTGTGCTGCGTACCTTTTCTTTCTACAGCGACGCGGGCCAATTCGGGGCTTCCCAGATCATGGTCACCCTCATGGGGAGCATTCTGCTGCTTGGGCCCTTTTCCAAAAAACGCAAGCTTTGGTACCTGCTGGTGATCGTTTTTACCTTGCTGGGTTTCCTCTACTCCGGCGCGCGGGGTGCCCTGGCTGTACCCGTAGCCGGGGGCTTGTTGTACATGCTGCTGAGCCGCAACTTCAAGGTGCTGTTTGTCGGCCTGGTGATCATGGTGGCGTCCTACGGCATGCTCAAGTATACCTATGTTTTGCACAGTTTTCAGCCGGTAGCCCGCCTGCGTACGGCGCTGGCACCCGACAACCCCTCGTTGCTGGCCCGTTTGCGCAACCAGGTAACGCTGGGTGACTACCTGGCCTCCCGGCCTTTTGGCGGGGGTATTGGCTCGGCGGGTTACTGGGGAGAACGCTTTAACCCCGATTCCCTCCTGGCTCAAACCCCTACCGACAGCTACTACGTGCGCATCTGGGCCGAAACTGGCCTGGTGGGGCTGGCACTGCACCTGTTCGTGCTGGGCTATTTTCTGGGCAAGGGCAGTGCCATTGCCTGGCAAATCCGGCATCCGCGGTTGCGGGCCCAGGTTTTGGCCATTATGGCGGCCTATTGTGGGGTCTTATTGGCCAACTATGGCAACCAGGTCTTCCTGCAGTTTCCCACCGGCGTCATGATGGCCGTGGCGCTGCCGCTGGTCTTTCTGGCTCCTTATTACGATGAACAGCTCCGCAACGAAAAAAACCACTCCCGATGACAGCACTTTTGACACTTACAGGCGGATGCGTCATTTTTTACCTGGGGTGGGGTGTCGTGTACCAATTGGGCTACGCGATCGCTGGCCGCTGCTGGCAAGCGCACGAATGGCCTCGCGCGAGCGAATTTCGGCGAATAGCCGTTTTTATTCCCGGTTACCGCGAAGATGCCGTCATCGTGGATACGGCCAGATCAGCACTGCTGGTGGATTACCCCACGGATAAATACGAGGTGATCGTGATTGCCGATAGTTTTGCCGCCAGCACACTGGCGGCTCTCCGGGCGCTACCCGTACGCGTGGAGGAAGTAGCTTTCGACCAGAGCACCAAAGCGCGGGCTCTCAATGCCTGCCTGAACCGAATGCTGGGGGAAGACTTCGCCATCGCCGTGGTGCTGGATGCCGACAATACCATGGATGCCGGCTTTTTACAGTTGGTGAATAAGGCTTTTAACCAGGGGGTACGGGTCTTCCAGGGGCGGCGCGTTGCTAAAAACAGCGATACGCCGATGGCGGTTCTCGATGGATTAAGTGAAGACGTCAACAACCACATCCTCGGGCTCGGGCACATGGCCCTTGGGGTTTCCGGGCGGTTGGTTGGTTCGGGGATGGCTTTTAGCTACCCCCTGTTCCGGGACACCATGACCCAGATTGATGCCATCGGGGGCTTCGACAAAGAGCTGGAACTCCGCCTGACGCGAGCTGGCGAGCGCATCTACTACGACCCGGCAGCGATTGTCCTGGATGAAAAAATTCGCAAAGGAGATCACCTTACGCGGCAGCGCAGCCGCTGGATCGCTGCCCAATTTCACTATGCTGCCCAATTTCTTCCCGGCGCCGTGGTCCGGCTGCTGCGCTACGGCCAGTGGGATCACTTCAACAAAGCCGCGCAAATGCTATTGCCGCCCCGCTTACTGACGCCTGGTTTTCTGGCGCTGGGAACCTTGTTTTTTGCGCTGTTGGGAATGGGGCCCATGAGCCTGGTTTGGGCCACGGTACTGGTACTCAATCTTTTGATCTTTCTGCTGGCGCTGCCTGCTTACGCCTGGCGATCCCCTTACCGGGATGCTTTGTTGCAGGTGCCGGTGGCTTTTTGGCACGCCGCCCGTGCTTTGCCGGGTTTGCGCAAAGCCAACCAGCAGTTTATTCATACCCCTCACGGGGAAGGAGAATAGGCCCAGTCCGGCTGCGCAACTTAAACCTCAACTGGCCCTGAACAGGCTGTAAAACAACAGTACTATGCTCGGAGAAGGAATGCCCTGGCACTTATTGTTACCGTTTCTGTTCCTGGGAATCCTGGTGGGCATCAGTAGTATGCGCCCGAAGAAAACCGATAACGAACCACCACCAGAAAATTAACGGACGATGACCAAAGAAAGAAAAAAATGGATAAAAGCGGGAAGTTATTCCCTGTTGGGCTACGCCGCTCAGTTGGGGCTTGCTTTTGTCAGCTTCATCGTACTGGTCCGGCTCTTGCCGGAGTACGATTTTGGGGTATGGGTTTTGTTTTTAACCCTTACCTCTTTCGCCGAAATGGGGCGCAGCGGCTTGCTACAGCATGCGATTATCAAGTTTTGCCTGGAAGAAGAGACCGCCTACGGAACCATTCTCAGTACCGGCCTGGTCGTTAATACCGGGTGCACGGTTGTATTGAGCGGCCTGCTCATCGTGTTGGCAGGTCCGTTGAGCCGCTGGTGGTCGGCACCAGAACTAACGGAACTCATCTGGTGGTACCTGCCCTGGGCGCTGATTCACGGCACGGCGCGTTTTTTGGATTTCCCGCACATGGTCCACCACGATTTCAAAGGTATCTTTTGGTCCAAGGCGGTCAATGGTTTTGTCTTTTTGCTGGTTATTCTGCTCTGCTGGTACTGGGGCGAAGTGAGCTTGTACTGGCTGGCGGTGGGACAGGTGGCCGCAGGGATACCCTCGCTGCTGGTCTTTTTGCTTTACCGCCGGGATTACTTGCGTTGGGGGCGTTTCTCCCGCCGCTGGGCCGAACAACTTGTGCAGTTTGGTAAATACGTGCTGGGGACCAACATCAGTTCCATGCTCTTTAATAAAATGGACCTGATGATGGTGGGCTTTTTTCTGAATCCGGCCGCCGTAGCCGTCTACAATGTAGCTACCCGCATCACCAATTACCTGGAAGTACCGATGTCGGGCATTGCCCAGGTGATCTACCCCAAGATCGCCCTGGCCAATAGCGAAGGGAGCTACGCGGAAGTGGGCGCTTTGTACGAAAAATCGGTGGGGGTCATTTTCGCCCTGGTGTTGCCAATGGTCGTCCTGGTGCTGGTGATGTCCGAATGGATCGTGGTTTTGGTTGCCGGTAAGGCTTATGCCAGCGCCGCCCCTTTGTTGGATATCCTGGTCCTGGCGGTGATGATCAAACCCTGGGGTCGACTATTTGGAATTACCCTCGACGCCATCGGCAAACCGCACTGGAATTTTTTACTGTTGGCCATCAGCCTGGTCGTTAATGTCACCCTCAACGCCCTGTTCATTTCCTGGTGGGGGTTGCCGGGCGCTGCCGTTGCAGCCCTGGTTGCCATGATTCTCCTGGTGGTAGGTGGGCAAATTTTGCTCGACCGGATTATTCCGATCAGCCAGGGGAATATTCTGCGCCAGGTATGGCAAGTGTACACCCGCCCACGGGAATTGTTGTGGGGCTAACCGGAGTAGGAATGGGTGGGGTCAAACGGTTGGCAATTGCGGTATTGTGTTAGAAAAATGAGTTTGAATAGTGAATAAAAGGGAATTGATATGGAAATTGTATTCGGGAAAATGCAAAATCAGATGAGCGAGCGGATGCGTCGCCGTCCCCTGCTGGCTAAATGGGTGAAGCGCCTCTTTGGCTATACTTTGGTGGGCAATTATGCCCGCGCCTTAACCTTTAAGGACCTGCTCAACCAGTTGCCATTGGAAAGTTTCCGACACCTCCTGGATCTGGGGTGTGGCTACGGCGAATACGCCTTTATGCTGGCCGATGCCTTACCCAACGCTACCGTCACGGCACTGGATATCAATGACCGTTCGGTTACCGAGATCGCTACCCTCGCCCGGCAGCATAAGCTGCAGAACCTGGAAGCCCACATCGGTACGATCGATACCCTGGAAAACCGGGACGGGTACTACGATTTCATCTATTCGGTGGATGTTTTTGAACACATCCTGGAAGCTGAGATGCCCTTTGCGCAAGCCTGGCAAAAGCTGCGCCCCGGCGGCTACCTATTGATCAAGATTCCCAGCCGGGAACAACTGACCATCATGCCGGAACAGTGGTTTGAAGACCACCACGACTGGCTGGAGGACGAGCACATTGGCCAGGTTTACGAACTCACCGACCTGCAACAACGCATGGAGCGGGAAGGTTTTGAGGTGACCTACGCCGCTTACGCCGACGGCTGGTGGAGCCGCCTGGGTTGGGAACTCGGTTACCTTTCCCATCAGGCAGGACCGGTTCTGCAATTGTTGTGCCTGCCCCTGGCCAAGGCCATGGTCCGACTGGATCGCTTACTGGTCCGCGATCGTAAAACAGGTAACACCATTCAGGTGATTGGCCGCAAACCCCACTAAGATGAATCCACTGGTAACGATTATAACCGTCAATTACCGCCAGGCGGCCATCACCTGCGAACTGCTCGACAGCCTGCGCGAGCTTGCCTACGCACCCGTCGAAATTTTACTGGTAGACAATGGCCTGGAGACCGACGAGACGGTTCGTTTTCAGTCCCGCTTGCCAACGGTGAAGGTCATCCTGAGCAAAGAAAACCTGGGCTTTGCTGGCGGTAACAACCTCGCCATTCAGCAGGCCAAAGGAGACTATATTCTCCTGCTAAACAACGATACCCTCGTGCCGCCGGGCCTCCTGGAACCGCTCGTAAATTTGTTGGCGGCGGAGCCAGCGGTCGGGATAGTGAGCCCGAAGATTTATTACTACGACCAACCACAAATGCTCCAGTACGCAGGAACCGCCAGGATCGATTTTCGCACCGGTCGGGGAGCCGATGCGGCCAGACAACAACTGGATCAGGGGCAATTTGATCAGGAAAGAGCAACCGACTTTGCCCACGGCGCCTGCATGCTCGTGCGTCGCCAGGTTTTTGAAACCATTGGGCTTCTGACCGAAGACTACTTCATGTACTACGAAGAGCTCGATTTTTCGTTGCGGGCGCGCCAACGCGACTGGGAAATAAAATTCTCCCCGGCGACTTTTATTCATCACCGGGAGTCCAGTTCGGTCGGTAGATTCAGCTCCTTGAAGACGTATTTTATGTTTCGCAACCGCTGGTTGTTTATCCGGCGGTTTGGTACCAAAAAGGAATACCGGCTTTTTCTGACCTACTTTTTAACCGTCGGATTGCCCCTCAACTGCTTGCGGTTTATGCTGCAGGGCCAGTGGCAACACGTGCAGGCCCTGTGGGCTGGTATGCGGTGGAATGTCAAAAAAGGGTCACTGCCAGGGTTCGTGCCGGCACGTTTGTTTATGACCAAAGAAGCTTCTTAATTTTCGATTATGAAACGCTTACTCGCAGCGCAATTGCAGCAAATACAGACCGAAGGTGGGTGGTCTTCCCGGCATCCCCTGGTCTACTTGTTACTGGTGTGGCGATTGGCCGGGCTGGGTTGGCGGTGGCTTACTGCCCGCTGGGCCTTGCGGGGCGCACCGCAGCTGGGCAAGTTGGTCTTTGCCAAAGGGCGGCTCCAGGTACAGTTGCGAGGCGCCTTGCACGTTGGCGAACGGGTGCGGTTTTGGTCGACGATTGTACCGACGCAGTTGCGGGTATACCGCGGCGCTACCCTGGTCATTGGCGACGATTGCTTCATCAACGGCAGCCTGTTGGTTGCCCACCAATCCATCACTATTGGTCGGGGCGTTTACCTGGCGCCCATGGCGCAAATTGCGGACAGCTACGCCTTCGGCATGGCCACGGCTTCGGTGGCGGCCAGTACGGCTCCTATATGTATAGGTGACCAGGCCTGGATTGCGACCCGCGCCATCATCTTGCCCGGGGTCAGCGTTGGTCGGGGCGCCGTGGTCGGGGTAGGCGCGGTAGTGGACACCGATGTGCCGGATTATGCGGTCGTTGCGGGCGTACCTGCCAAAATAATTCGATTTTTAGAAGATCAGGCACGGGATGCCACTGCCGGATTGGCCGAAAAAATTACAGCACAATGAACAAAACGACTGCCATCAAGGAACCCACTTCCCTGCCCCTTGCGGAACAAGCCCCTACGAGTCCCCTCCGTCGGGGCGCCTTGAAAAACTGGTTCCGCCGTTGGCGGCTGTGGCGAGCGGCCCAGGTGGTGGGTGCCGACGTAGGGGTCAGGGGGAAATTGGTGATCGCCAACCAGGGCCAACTTCGGGTGGGGGCAAATTGCCTGTTGCTGGGCGATTTTCAACCGCTGCGGCTGGCGATCGGGGCTGGGGCCACCCTCACGATCGGGGACAATTGTACGATCAACAGCGCGATCATTGCGGCTCACCAGCAGATCACCATTGGAGCGGATTGTCAGTTGGGCCCTTTTGTACACTTGATGGACAGTGACTTCCACGATTTAAACGATCGCCGCCTCGCCGGTCAATGTGCGCCCATCTGCCTGGAAGCAGGTGTCCGGCTGGGAGCCCGCACGATTGTGTTACGGGGCGTAACCATTGGTCGCAATGCGGAGGTTATGCCTGGCTCGGTGGTGACCAAAGATATTCCCGCTGGTGCTAAAGCAGGTGGCGTACCCGCGCGGGTCCTGGAACGGCCTTCCTGGAAATAAAAAAAATACCGAACTCTTAAGCTCCTGAAATGACCGTACTTCTTCTATTTTGGCTGGGCCTGGCCCTGATCGTTTTTACTTACCTGGGCTACGGCCTGGTGACCTACTGCTGGGTAAAAGGACGGGGCAAGCGATCCGGCCCGGTTTCCGCTGCTACCGACCAGGAGGAACTGCCCGCGGTCACCCTCCTGATAGCGGCCTATAACGAAGGCGCTTTCCTCACCGAAAAACTAGCCAACTGCCGGGAATTAGCCTACCCCAAGGATAAACTCAAATTGTTGTTCGTCACGGATGGCTCCGATGACGATTCGCCCTTTTTTTTACAACAACAAGCGGATGTCACGGTTTTGCACCAACCGGAGCGCCAGGGAAAGATCGCCGCGGTCACGCGCGGCATGGCCTGCGTGACCACCCCCATCACCGTGTTTACCGATGCCAATACGCACCTGAATCCAGCGGTGCTGCAACAGCTGGTGGCCGACTTTAGAGATCCTGCCGTTGGTGCCGTAGCGGGTGCGAAGCAGGTGATTTCGCAAGGGGATGCCAGCAGTGGGGGAGAGGGGCTGTACTGGCGCTACGAGTCGTTCCTCAAACGCCTGGACAGCGAACTCTACAGTGTCGTTGGTGCGGCCGGTGAATTGTACGCCATTCGTACCGCCCTCTTTCAGCAAGTACCGGCCGATACGCTGCTGGACGATTTTATGCAGACCCTCCTGATCGCCAAAGCCGGTTACCGCGTAACCTATGCCCCCGCGGCTATTGCCCGGGAGTATGCCTCCGCTGATGTTGGGGAAGAACTCAAGCGCAAAGTACGGATCTGTGCCGGGGGGTGGCAGTCGATGTTGCGCCTGTTGCCTTTGCTAAATATTTTTCGCTACGGCATCCTGAGCTACCAGTACATCGGGCACCGCGTACTGCGCTGGTCACTGGCTCCCTTGTTTTTGCCGTTGGTACTCGTGGCCAATGGCGTGCTGGTCAGCCAGGGTGAATACGGGATATATGCCTGGCTCTTCGCAGGGCAAGTTGCATTTTATGTCCTGGCATTGCTGGGCTACGGCCTACGCAGCAAGCGCATTCCCATTCCGGGGTTCTTTGCGCCCTACTATTTTGTGATCATGAACTACAGCGTCTACACCGGATTTCTGCGCTATTTGCGGGGCCAGCAACAGGTAACCTGGGACAAAGCTAAACGAGCCAGTAAAGCACCAGAATCACCACCAGCGCCACCAGGGAAAGCCAAACAGTCATCAGCGTCCATGTTCGAAGCGTAGTGGCCTCGTCGATGCCCAGGTATTCTTTTACCAGCCAAAAACCACTGTCATTGACGTGCGAAAGGGTGCTGGCCCCGGCGGCGATGCTCAGTACCAGCAAGGCCAATTGGGGGGCGTCCAGCCCCAGACCCGGCAGCGCGGGCGCCAAAAGGCCAGCCGCAGTGATCATGGCCACCGTAGCCGACCCCTGCAGAATCCGAATCAGGGCGGCCAACACGAAAGCCAACAAGGGGGGCAGCAGGTGGAAGTCAACAAATACTTGCGCCAACAATTCACCGGCACCGCTGGCTACCAGCATTTGCTTGTATACCCCACCGGCACCCGTAATGAGGATGATGGTTCCTGCTGGCGCCAGGGCCTGGGTGGCTAATTTTTGCAGGGCCTGGCTGCTGAGCCCTCGTCGGTACCCCAAAAAATAGAGCGCCAGCAGGCACGACAGCAACAAAGCCACGTAGGGGTGCCCCAGGAAAATCAGCCCTTCCGTCCAGTTGTTGGCGGTCCAAACACCCGCCGCCACGAGCATCTTGCTCCCGGTATGCCCCAGAATGAGTACGATGGGGAGCAAGATCAGGCCCAGGATCAGACCCACGGGTGGCAGCCATTTTTCGGCGTCATCGGTACGGGTATCCAGCAGTGGGGCTGCGACAAAAAAGCGATCGCCCACGTGTTTTCCCCACCACAAGCCGGCTACCCCCACCGTTGGCAGACCAACGACAAACCCCAGCAGAATGACCCATCCCAGTTCCGCCTGCAAAATATCGGCTACCGCAATGGGGCCCGGTGTAGGCGGAATAAAGGCATGGGTAGTGGCCAGGCCAGCCAGCAAAGGGATTGCGTAATAGAGCAACGAACGCTCCGTGCGTCGGCCAATAGCGTACACCATCGGCACCAGGAGGACGAAGGCGACGTCGAAGAAAACAGGAATAGCTACCAGGAACCCGGTGAGCACAAAGGCCAGCGGTGCGCGCCGTTCTCCGAGGGCCCGCAACAGGAATTGGGCCAGCGCCTGGCTACCACCGGAATGCTCGAGGATCGCCCCCAGGATCGCCCCCAGGCCGACAATAGTGGCCACAAAAGCCAGGGTGTTGCCCATGCCGGTACTGATGTTCTCGATAATGGCCGCAAAGGGCGTTCCGGCAGCCAATCCAAAACCGATACTGGCCAGGAGCAGCGCCAAAAAGGCGTTAAGGCGCCAGTACAACACCAAAAAGAGCAGGAGACTAATGCTGAACAGGACGGCGAGGAGGAGGTGGATGGTCATGAAGAGGTGGGGGTTGGTTGTACAAGGTAGGAAATCTCTTTCGGCTGATTGGGGAAACCGGGAATCAAAACAGGCAAAGAGAAGGGGCGGGGGGAATAAGCCTAATAACCCGCAGCCAGAATCTCCGCTACCACGGCTTCAACGGGCTGATCGATCGACACGACCTGGGCTGCGGTGGGTTCTTCCAGGTCAGCAAACTGCGAAGCCAATAGTGCCGGCGGCATGAAGTGACCACTGCGCGCCTGCAACCGCCGGGCGATGAGTGCCGCGCTGCCTTTCAGGTAAATCCAGCGCGGGACCTGCTGTAAATGTTGGGCGAGGAGGGTCCGGTAGCTGGTTTTCAGGGCCGAACAAGCCAGGATAGCTCCATTGGCAGATGCGGCATGCTGGAGGAGCTGGGCCAGTTGCGCCAGCCAGGGTTCGCGGTCCGCATCATTTAGCGGTTGGCCACTGGCCATTTTGGCAATGTTGGCAGGGGGATGGTAATCGTCGGCGTCGTAAAAAGGAATACCCGTACGGCTACTCAAGGCGCGCCCAATGGTGCTTTTGCCACTGCCGGAAACACCCATTAAAATGAAAATAGATTTGGCCATAAATATTTAAACTACCTGGATTACCCAACCCTTTTGTAAATATAAAGTTATTACAACTTAAATACCCTGCTGTGAAGACCTTTCTCCTTTTTGATATCGACGGTACCCTGCTGTTTTCTGACGCGATCGATAGCCAGTGTTTTGCCGATAGCTACGAAGCCGTTTTCGGCCGCCCATTCCCATCCATCGATTGGCGCCAATATCCCCACGTGACCGACCACGTGATCTTTCGGACGGTTTTTACGGCTCATTTTCGGCGCACGGCCACCCCTGCCGAACGCCAGCGATTCGAAGATCACTACGTTGCCATGCTGACCCACGAAAGGACGCGCCGCCCCACCGAATTCCAGGAAGTGCCCGGCGCAGCGGATTGCTGGCGCCAATTGCATGCCGATGAACGGTTTGTCCTCGGCATTGCTACCGGCGGCTGGCGGGAACCCGCTCAGGTGAAACTCCGACACGTCGGAATCGATCCCATTCCGCACTACGCTGCCTATGCCGATGGCATGGAACAGCGCGACCACATCCTGCAGGCAGCGATTGACCTGGCCCGGACCGACCACGATATCAGCGCCGTCGTTTACATTGGCGATGCCATCTGGGATGTGACCACCACCCGCCAAATGCAGTTGCCGCTCATCGGTATTCGCCGCGGGGGCGACCACGAAGTGCTCCACCGGGAAGGGGTAAAGGTGGTGCTGAGCGATTACCGCGACCTGACTACCTTCTACGCGGCCGTGGCGCAAGTGCTGGCCGAATGATCGCCTGTCCGCTGAGATGCACGCGATCTCTTGATGGCTGGGGCTGAGTTTTTACCCTCCAACGTAAAGATGCGTTAATACGTTTCTACCCTTCCGCCGCCGATCGCTGATTTTGGCCACCTCCGATTTCGAGCGCCTTTCCTCCTCCGGCACGCCTGGGCGTGCCACCTCCTCCAAAGGAGGACTTTTAACCTTCCGTGTTCCGGCTTTCCGTTTCCACTTTTCCACGTTTCCACTTTTCCTCCCCTTCTCCTTTCCAAAAAAAAAAATAATTATTTTACCGCCGCATAGGGGGGGCACCCATTGCATTGCATCTTACGTTTGATTAAGGGAATTAACTATGAAGAATACACGCGCGGAGGCGTTGATGGCGGCTTATCTCTCCGGCAATATCAGTATTGCCGAGCAAGAGGAGTTTCTGGCGTGGGTAGCAGCTTCACCCGAAGGTCAACAGTTCTTTGACAAAGCAGTGGCGTTATGGCAGGTAACCGATCAAATGGTTTACCCCAATTTTGGTGCCGGTAAAACGGCCGCCTGGAACCGCCTGGAAGACCGGTTGGCAAAGAACAACGGTCAGCTCTCTGGCACGGCGCCGACACCCCCGTTGGGAATTGTCCACCGTTTGGGCTTCGTCCGTTGGGCCGCCGCAGCAGTGCTCATGCTGGTGTTAGGCGGGTGGTGGTACACGACGCAAGGGAACACCCAGCTATTGGCCCAGACGCGTGCCGGTGAACGTGTTCGGGTGGAACTGCCGGATGGGACCCAGGTTTGGCTCAACGAAAATTCCTCCCTGGCTTACGACGAACGCACCGGAGAGCGCCTGGTCAATTTTGTGGGGGAAGCCTTTTTTGATGTCGCCACCGATAGCCTACGGCCCTTTCGGGTACTTACCGGCGATGCGGTCACCACGGTGCTGGGGACATCCTTCAATGTGCGGGCGTACCGGGGCGAAGAGCGGGTGGAGGTAAGTGTGAAGGAAGGCAAGGTAGCGCTGGCGCGCAAAACGGCGCCTACGCAAGTAGCTAATCCTGCTGATCGCCTGGAGTTAACCCCCGGAGAAACCGGTATATTTCTCGAGGAAACGGCCCAACTGGCAACTGCGGCAGCGCAGGGCCAAAATACCACCGCCTGGAAGGATCGCCGGCTCGACTTCAACGAGGTTCCCCTGGCGCAGGTGGTGGCTACGCTGGAACGTTACTACCACGTCGAGATTATACTGGAACAGCCCGGGCTGGGGAAATGCCTCTTTTTTGGGCAGTACGAAAACGACCCCCAACTGGATATGGTTCTGCTCTTGCTGACCGAAAGTTTGGGCCTGGAGCTGCAACAGCATGGCCATACTTACCGTCTTTCTGGTGACAGTTGTGATTAAGCGATAAATAGAAACCCCATGGTTTTTAAACACCTACCTGTTGTTTTTCTGGTTTTACTTGCTGCCGCAAGCCTGGCGGGGCAGGAGACCGCCAGTCTGGTGAGTTTTAGCTACCAGGGGGTTGCCCTGGGTAACGCCCTGGAGGATCTCCAGAGCCGTTATGATTTGCGCTTCACCTATAGCCCTAGCCGCTTGCCGATGGACTACCGGCTGTACGCTACGGTGGAAAAAACGGAAGTAGCCACGGCCATGGATGAATTGTTTAATGCCACGCCGGTGAAACATGCCATCATTGGGAATCAGATTGTCTTGCGTTCCGACCCCGGCCAACTGGGCCAGCTGGATGTTCGCCCGGTTCGGCTCCGGCAAACGACCCCCTTGTACCAGGAGCGTGTACCCCGCGCTACACCACCTGCTACCCCCGGGATTCCTACCCGCGAACCCCGACAATTAGCGGGTGGCGACCGCTGGCTGAGCGATAAACTGGAAGCAGAAGATCTGCAGCGTTTATCCGCGGAAATGGAGCGCCACGAGCGGGAACTCAAGATGGAGGAGTACGATGCCACGCACCGGCTGGCCCAAATATCCCTCTTGCCCTACTTGGGTACCAATACCCACCGCAGTAACGAGGTAACAAATAATGTGTCGGTCAACGTATTTTGGGGTACCAGTAAAGCCATCGAGGGTTTTGAGATTGGGGGGATTGCCAATTCGGTGGTAGCAGATATGAGTGGGCTCCAAATTGCCGGCCTGCTGAATCAGGTCGGTGGCAATGTTACCGGCACCCAGTTGGCAGGTATGAGCAACTACGTAGCAGGTACGGTCAACGGGGTACAGTTGGCCGGTATTGGTAATAAAGCCAAAAACCGGGTGGTCGGTGCCCAGGTAGCCGGTGTTTTTAACAGTGCCGATTATCATGTAGACGGTATCCAGTTGGCGGGCCTGGTCAACAGCGCCAACGGTGATGTGCATCACCAGATCAGTAGTTTGTACAACCAGGCACGGTACGTCAGTCATCGCCAGGTAGGCCTGATCAACGTTTGCGATTCTACGGTAAAAGCACCGTACGGATTCCTGAATTTTGTCAAATATGGCTACAACCTGCTGGAAGTAGGATCCACCGAGGTGATGTACGTCAACCTGGGGGCCAAACTGGGAACCCACCGGTTGTACAATATCCTGCAACTGGGCGTGCGCTGGGACCTGGTCGAAGAAACGCTCGACCAGTCAACCAGCAGCGCTTCCTATTCCAGTTGGGCGCTGGGCTACGGCCTGGGGTTTGCGGCGCGACTGGGTAAGAAGACCTTGCTCAATACCGAAGCCGTTGCGCTGCACGTCAACGAACTGGAAGCCTGGACCAATGAACTCAATTTACTGGGGCAAGTGCGATTTACGGTTGACTTCCAGGTCAGCAACCGCCTCAGCTTTTATGCTGGCCCCACACTCAATATGATGTGGTCAAAATTATACGACCCCGTCACGGCAACTTACGGCTCGCGGATTCCCCTGAATCCGCTGTGGAACGAACAAAATGGCGCCACCAATTTTCAGGGGTGGATCGGTTTTTCGGCCGGCTTGCGGCTCTAACCGGGGCCATTAAGTAAACCTTCATTTTCGGGCAAATGCGCTGGTGTACCTTTTACACCAGGTGGCTGTGCTATGTCCGGTAAGCTATTGCAAAACAAAAAATTACGGCCTGCGGAAGAAGGGCTTACGGTCTTTTGATGCAGGTGAAATCCATGTATTCAAACTTAAAAGTCAACAAGAAAATGAAAAATTCCTTCTTTTTTATCGCATTGCTGGTGCTGACAACTGGTGCATTGAGCGCCCAACACGAGACACTATTCAACCAGGCCCGGGTTGTTGGTGCCTTCGGTGGCCCCATTACGGAATATGGTCTGGGCAACGACCTCAATACGTCGGTTGGTGGCGGCGGAGCACTGGTCATCAACAGTTTCTTTATTGGTGGCTACGGCCTGGCCAGCGTTGATTTTGAGCAGTTGTACGACAACGGTGAAATCGACGTCCTGGATATTGGCCACGGTGGTTTTTGGTTGGGCGGTACTTATCAGCCTTACCAGCTGCTCCATGTGTATGGCAGCGCTAAATTGGGCTGGGGAGCGATCAACATCGAACTCAACGACAATACGCGTTACCGCGATCTGGATAAGATCTTTGTCGCAACACCTGAGATCGGCGTCGAGCTCAACCTAACCCGCTGGTTTCGCCTCGCCGGAACGGTCGGCTATCGCTACGTGACGGGTGTTAATGAAACCCTCGGCCTGCGCGACGAAGACTTCTCTGGCGCCATTGCCGCGGTGACCCTCCGTTTCGGTTGGTTTGGCCGGCGGCGCTAGTAACTGATCGTATACTGATTTACCCGAATAATCCTTCTCCGGCAAATGGGGCACAGCGCTTGCTGAAGCCCCCGGGAATGCCGGGAAATAAAACCAATGAAAATGAAAAATTTGCAAATGCTTTTCGCACTGGTACTCACCAGTAGCTTGTTGCTGACGGGATGTTTTATTGATGCAGACGATCATCCCTTTGGTTGCTGGAATGCCACTGGCCCTATTACCACGGCCACTTTAGCAATGCCTGCTTTCGATGGTATTGTCCTGGCTATGAATGCCCGGGTAGAAATCACCCAGGGGGATGAGCAGGTCGTGGTCGTAGAAGGAAAATCCGATATCCTGAACGAACTGGACCTGGATGTCCACAATGGTATCTGGACCATCCGCACCCAGGATTGTGTCCGCAATGTGGATAATCTTACTTTTTTTATCACAATGCCCGAGGTGCATAGCATCCGAATTTCTGGCTCCGGCAATGTGGTTAGCACCAATACCCTGGGGGGGGATAGGGAGGATTTGGAACTGGATATCTCCGGCTCCGGCGAGCTGGATCTGGCCCTTAACGTAGATGACATTGATGCCGAAATTTCGGGTAGCGGCAAGATCTTCCTCGAAGGCCAGGCTGATCGGTTGGACCTCGCCATTTCCGGCAGTGGCGATTTTCGGGGTTTCGACCTTTTTGCCAATACCGGGGATATTCACATCAGCGGCAGTGGCAATGCGGAAGTTCGCGTGGCCGATGCCCTGAAAATACGGATTTCAGGTAGTGGCGATGTCTTCTACAAAGGTACGCCTATCTTCGATATTTCCATTTCCGGTAGCGGTAGCGTCATTGATGCCAATTAATTTTGGTGCGCTGCTAATTTTCAAGATGAAATAGCCCGCGTAGATTTATGGCGTTGCACAATCAAACCCCTTGCGCCCATCAGTGGGAACGAGGGGCTTTGATTTTTAAGCATTTTTTTGGGGCTCAGCAAACAAAAGTCGCGGGAGTTAGCGTTTAAGTGTAAACTTCAAACTACCCATTCAAATGAAAGGAATCCTATTGTTACCCCTGGTTTTGTTGCTGACGCTGTTCACCAGTTGTGTATCCCAACAAAAATTTAGTGATCTCGAAAATGTAAAGAATCGCCTGGAGCGTCAACTGGCCGATGCCGAAGCTGCCCGGCAGAATTGCAGCAATGACAACGCGGCCCTGAACGCCGACCTGGCGAAAAACAAGCAGCAAATTGCGCAATTGCAGACCGATCTGGAACGGTCGAAGCAGCAGTACAGCGATTTGGATCGCACCAACCGCGACCTGCTCGAGCGCTACGATCGGATGCTGGCGCAAAATCGCCAACTGCTGGAAACTACCAGCGGCGAAAACAGCCAGCTGGCGGCTCGCCTGAGTGAACAGCAGCAGGAAGTTGCGCAGCGCGAAAAGCAATTGCTTGAGCTTCAAGGGCAACTGGCTACCGAAAAGCAGCAACAAGTTGCCCTCCAACGCGCATTGGAAGTGCGGGAAGCCCGGGTTGCAGAGTTAGAAAGTGCGATTGCTGAAAAAGAAGCCCGCCTGAAATCCATCCGGGAGGGCGTCAACCAGGCGCTGCGTGGCTTCACGGAAGCCGACCTCACCGTGCGGGAGCAGAATGGTAAAGTTTACGTTTCATTGAGCCAGAACTTGCTCTTTCCTTCGGGTAGCAAGACCATTAATGCCCAGGGTAAACGAGCCATTGCCCAACTGGCGAGCGTATTAAAAGACAATGAAGATATCAACATCACCGTGGAGGGGCATACGGATACGGATGGGGATGCTGCGTTTAACTGGGACCTCAGTGTTGGACGCGCCACCTCGGTCGTTAAAGAGTTGACCCAGAATGGCGTTGCTCCCACCCGCGTGATTGCATCCGGACGTGGCCAATTCTTTCCGGTAGGCAGCAACGCTACTGCTGCGGGAAAAGCCCTCAACCGCCGCACCGAAATCATCCTGACACCCAAACTGGAGGTGCTCTACAATTTGCTGGGCGAATAAACAAGGGGTAATGGCAAAGCACAGCGGCCTGAATTTTGCCCGGGAATCCGGCAATATTCAGGCCGCTGTGTTGGTGCCTTTTTGTATTACAAATTCCGCAGCGCTGCTTTTTATTCGCGCATCATTTGCTGTACAGTTTCTACGATATCTTCCAGGTTGGGCTTACCAAAATAGGCGCCATCCGAACCGTAGGGCGGGCGGTGCGCCTTGGCCGAGAGCGTGCGGGGCGTGGCGTCCAGCAAACGGTAGCCATCTTGTACTTCCAGAATCTGCTGGAGCAAATAGGCGGAGGCGCCACCGGGCACGTCTTCATCCACGATGAGCAGGCGGTTGGTTTTTTTCAGACTGGCTGCGATGCGGTGTTCCAGGTCGAAGGGCAAAAGGGTTTGCACATCCAGCAGCGCGACCGAAATCCCCAGGGGAGCCAGCAGCTGACAAGCTTCTTCCGCAATGCGTACACAGCTGCCGTAGGTGACCAGGGTGAGGTCAGTACCTTCCACGATGGTCTCCGGCACGCCCAATGGTACGGTGTAGGCGCCCATATTATCGGGCAGCTGCTCTTTGCGGCGGTAGCCGTTCAGGCATTCGATGACCAGGCCGGGTTCACCGCTTTGCAGCAAGGTATTGTACATGCCAGCGGCCTGAACCATGCTGCGGGGTACACACACGTGGATACCCCGCAGGGCGTGAATGATCATGCCCATGGGCGATCCCGAATGCCAGATGCCTTCGAGGCGGTGGCCGCGGGTGCGAATAATGGCGGGTGCTTTTTGTTGCCCGTTGCTGCGCCACCGCAAGGTGGCCAGGTCGTCAGCCAGGGGTTCCAGGGCGTACAGGAGGTAGTCGAGGTACTGGATCTCTGCAATAGGCCGCAGGCCCCGCATCGCCATACCGATCGCTTGTCCCATAATGGTCCATTCCCGAATACCCGTGTCAAAAACCCGTTCTTCACCATATTTTTTCTGCAGGTTGACAAAGCTTTGGTTGACGCCTCCAATGCGGCCAACGTCTTCCCCGAAAGCATAGACTTCGGGGTAGGTTTCCAGGGCGTAATCGAAAAAGGCATTCAAGATTTCGTACCCGTTGAGGCTTGGGCTGTGTTCACTGAACAGGGCAGGAACGACCGGTACCCGCAGTGCGGAATCAGCAGTTGTGCTGTAGAGGTGGTTTTCGTAAAGGCCGTTGTACTGGTCCAGGTGGGTTTGCAGCCAGTCGGAAAATGCCGGCTGATCACGCTGTTGTTGTTGGGCCAGCAGGTTGTTCAGGTGGCGGGCGTTGGCCAGCAGTTCATTGATTTGTGGGTGGGTGTGGGTTTTTAATTCCAGGTGGAGCGCGGTGATCGCTGGTTCGGTAGCGGCGATGCGCTGGTACCATTCTTCCAGTTGGGTGAAAACAGCACGCGCGGGTGCGTTGAACTGCTTCCAGGCTTTGTCCCGACCCGCTTTGGCCGTGAGCTTGGCTTCTTTCCTGATGCTGGCTAAGGTGTCCGCTTCGGCAATACCTTCGGCGATGAGCCATTTTTCCATTTGTAGCAAACAGTCGTGGTCTTTTTCCCATTGCAGGCGTTCCTTCGACTTGTAGCGTTCGTGTGAGCCCGAAGTAGAGTGCCCCTGAGGTTGGGTTAATTCTTCCACGTGGAATAGCGCTGGCTGGTGGCTTTTTCGGACCCGCTCAATACCTTCCTGGAAAAGCACCACTTGTTCGGCGTAATTCCAGCCCCGGCAACGGTAGATGGCCAGTCCTTCGGCGGTGGTCGTGCCGGCCAGCCCACTCACGGCTTCTGAAATGTTACCCTTGGCCGTTTGGTAGGTTTTGGGTACACTGATGCCGTAGCCGTCGTCCCATACAAAAACGGCGAGGGGCACCTGTTGTACGGCAGCAGCGTTGAGGGTTTCCCAGAAAACACCTTCCGAGGTGCTGGCATCGCCAATGGTACAAAAACTAACTTCCTGGCCCTGCTCGGAAAAACCGCGTCGGGCTACTTCCGCATTGGTACGGTACTGCTTGGAGGCTAATGCCAACCCCAGTGCGCGTGCCATTTGTCCGGCCGTCGGCGCAATATCAGCGCTGACATTGTATTGTTCCGTATGGCGCAACCATTGGCCTTCCCGATCAATGAAAGGCGTGGCAAAATGGCAGTTCATTTGCCGGCCACCCGAAAAGGGATCGTTGAAGGGATCGGCGTATAGTTGGGCAAAATAACTTTCCACGGTCAGTAAGCCGAGTGCCAACATGAAGGTTTGATCCCGGTAGTAACCAGATCGGAAATCTCCCCGCCGGAAAGCACGGGCCATGGCAACCTGGGGAACCTCCTTCCCGTCACCGCTGATGCCAAATTTTGCTTTTCCGGTGAGTACTTCGCGCCGGGCCAACAGACTGGCTTCCCTGCTGATGCAACAAATGCGAAAGTCCTGGATGATCTCATCCCGGGTGAGTGTGTCAAAAACTTGATTACCATTCTCCGCCAGGGGAGTAATGATTGGGCTGGGCATAATTCAGTCAAATTTGGTAGGCTAAAACACAGTTCCCCCCCGTGCTATTTGGCGATACTGCGGAATAATATTCTAAACCAGTACTTATTGCACCTTCAAAAATAATTAAAATTCTGTTAAAATACCAGAACAGGGTGTAGTATCCCGCCAGAATAAACGTTTCAGCCTGGTCGTGACGTTGTCTGGTAAGTCGCGTCAAAGATAAGTGAATTGGCATTAACTATTTATTAACCCGATATTGGTCATCATGCCTTTTATAATGGATTGATTTCACCTATTTTTGTGTAAATAATTTGCAATAACTAAATTCAAGCTCATGAAGCGTATATTCTTTTTCTCAGTTCTGGCGCTAGGTCTGAACTTTTCTGTAGCGGCCCAATCCGTTACTGGTGCACCCGAACAAGCAGTTGTACAGGAAATGGCAGATGGTCCACGCATGGAATTTACCGAAACCACGGTTGATTACGGCACCATCGAGCAAGGTTCTGATCCTTACCGTATTTTTAAGTTCAACAACACCGGTTCCACACCATTGGTGATCACCAATGCCAAGGGAAGTTGCGGCTGTACCGTACCTACTTACCCCAAAGAACCTATTTTGCCTAATCACGAAGGTGAAATCAAAGTTCGCTACGACACAAATCGCGTAGGTCCTTTCACCAAAAAGGTTACCCTTACCACTAATGCGGGTGAAGAACCTATCGTACTTACCATCACCGGTAAGGTAGAGGCTAAGCCAGAAGCTCCTGCCGGCGTACCTGCCAGCGAAGGTGGCATGTTCAACAGCGGCGGAAAATAAGTTGACTAGTTGCCTTGGAGATACTTCTTAAGGTCACTTAGTTGTAACAGTGAA
>Ga0208544_10000571_pt1 | contig 28300 bp, 22 predicted proteins | sample DEB08_DNA_9_FD_184526 | JGI IMG/M metagenome (GOLD analysis project Ga0208544, IMG submission 184526) | Aqueous microbial communities from the Delaware River and Bay under freshwater to marine salinity gradient to study organic matter... | ecosystem: Environmental > Aquatic > Marine > Coastal ... | reverse complement strand
CGCGATGCATCCGGCAAGGCGATGGAAATCGGCCTGTCCTATTGTTCCGCCATCGGTGGCGGTCGTTCCGGCATCATCGAGACAAACTTCCGTCAGGAATGCGAAACTGACCTGTTTGGTGAGCAGGCAGTTCTGTGTGGCGGTATCGTCGAATTGATCCGCATGGGTTTCGAGACACTTGTCGAAGCTGGTTACGAGCCTGAAATGGCGTATTTCGAATGCCTGCACGAAACCAAGCTGATCGTGGACCTGATTTATGAAGGCGGCATCGCCAACATGAACTATTCAATCTCGAACACTGCCGAATACGGCGAGTATGTTTCGGGTCCACGCATCCTGCCATACGAAGAAACCAAGAAGCGCATGAAAGACGTGCTGTCCGACATTCAGTCTGGCAAATTCGTACGCGACTTCATGCTTGAGAACGCCGTGGCACAGCCAACGCTGAAAGCATCCCGTCGTGCCAACGACGAACACCAGATCGAAATCGTCGGCGGCAAGCTGCGCGATATGATGCCTTGGATTTCTGCAGGCAAAATGGTCGACAAAGCGAAGAACTAAGCGCTTTTCAAGTAAACGCTTCAGGGGCCGCGCAATATTGCGTGGCCCTTATACGTCTAAATGCGAACAATCCGGTGAAACAACGCGATCAGGCGCCGCGTGGCTTTGGTGTACGGCGGAAATACCCAATGGAACGGAAAGAACTGGACGCGCAGCACTTGACGCATATGGCTGAATGCCGCAAATCCGGCATAGCCATGCGCGCCGCCATTGCCTGATCGTCCGATACCGCCAAACGGGGCCGACGGGTGGCAAAACACCATTACGCTCAGGTTAACGCCAACAGCCCCAGACGTTGTTCTTGAGACAACTTCGTCTGCTAACCTGCTCTTTCCAAAAACATAAAGAGAAAGGGGATGCGGAGCAGAATCGATCTTACCGATGACTTCATTCAGATCGCTGTAGGGCATAACTGGCAAAACGGGACCAAAGATTTCAGTCTGTTGGACCGCCATATCATCGCGCATGTCGAGCAGCACTGTTGGTGCAATCTTGCGCGTTGCTTCGTCGGTTTGGCCGCCCGTCAGGATTGTTGCCCCCTTTGCGCGTGCATCAGCAATTAATCCCGCAACACGTGCCCAGTGTTGCGGATGAATCATTTGGGCCATACTGGAAGACTGTACCGGATTGTCACCGTACATGCGTGTAATCTGTGCTTTGAGCGCCTTTAGAAACTCTTCCTGCACGCTTTCATGCACGAACACATGATCAGGTGCGACGCATACCTGTCCCGCATTCAAAAACCGCCCCCATGCAATCCAGCGTGCCGCGTTGTTGATATTGGCGTCTGGGCCGACAATGACGGGCGACTTGCCGCCTAATTCCAACGTCACGGACGCGAGCGTCTTTGCGGCCGCAGCCATCACGATCTCCCCCACTTCCGGGCTGCCCGTGAAAAAGATGTGATCAAACGGCAATGCCAACAACTCTGTCGACACATCCACGCCGCCTTCGACGACCGTCACAAGCTCAGGCGGAAAAGTGACCGCAATCATCCGGTTAATAAGGGCAGACGTCGCGGGCGTCATCTCGGACGGTTTCAGGATCACCGAACATCCGGCTGCCAACGCTGAAATTGCGGGACCCAAGGCCAGATAGAAGGGGAAATTCCATGGGGCTATCACGAGTGCGACACCTTTCGGTGTTGGGTGCACTTTGGCCGATGTACCCAAGTAAGCGAGCCCTGAAGCGGCACGTTTTGGCCGCATCCAACGTCGCAGATGTTTGCGTGTATGGGTTAACTCCACCAAAATTGTCATAATCTCGGTCAACATCACCTCTTCGCGAGGCTTCCCAAAATCTGCGTAAATGGCTGCACAAATCTCGTCCTCGTGCGCCAATATCATCGCTTGGAGTTGATCAAGCGCTTGCGCGCGCGCGGCGTAATCAAACAATGTCCGACGCATAACAAGGTTGTCCTTTTGCGCGGCAAAGACATTGGCGATTGAATGGGTGTTTTTGGTCATATCGACATATCAAGTCCCCTTGATCACAGATGCAACACTAACTTGACGTCAAAGTGCTTGCTGCGCGCCAGCAATCGGATCAAACAGCAATCCCGCGATAGTGTGAAAGATCCGACATGAGCATCCCGACCCCGACACTATGGAATTGGCTTTCCATCGCTGTGCTTGGCCTGATCTGGGGTGCGACTTTTATGGTCGTGGCGATCGCGCTCGAAGGCTATGGACCGTTGACCGTTGCCTGTGCGCGCACAACACTAGGTGCCGCTGCATTGTTGCTTTTGATGCGAGTGATGAACCGTCCACTGCCGGAATTCACACCCACGATGCGTCGTTATTTGGTGGCGATCGGTTTGCTCAACACAGCCGTCCCATTTTCATTGCTAAGCTGGGGGCAGCAATATGTGCCATCTGCCTTTGCAGGCATTTCAATGGCGGCGCTTCCGCTGTTTGTTTTACCATTGGCGCATATCTTCACCGACGAAAAAATGAGCCTGCGCAACACATTGGGTGTCGTTCTTGGGTTTTCGGGCGCAATTATCCTGATCGGCCCGGCTGTTTTGCGCATCGGCACGGGGCTAGAACCGCTTGGTCAACTCGCCTGTATCGCTGCATCCATTTCCTATGCTGTTTCCAGCATCATGACGCGCCGTTGCCCGCCCATTGATCCGATTACGATGGCAGCATTGCTTCTAGCTGTTGGGTCATTCGCTTTGATTCCCGCCATGTTGATTTTCGAAGGTATCCCGACGATCGCCGATCCTCGGTCGACAATCGCGATTCTTGTACTTGGCTTTATTCCTACGGCGCTTGCTGCATTGATCCGCGTTGCGACCATCCGTAGCGCAGGCGCAATTTTCATGACCTTGGTGAATTATCAAGTGCCACTTTGGTCGATGGTTTTCGGCGTTTTGGTCTTGAGCGAAGTCTTGCCTCTGCGTTTTTTCGCAGCGCTTGGCCTTATCTTCATCGGTCTTTTGATCAGCCAATGGGTAGGTTTGAAGCGACTACTTCTACGTTAGGTCGCAGCAGTAACCTCTGCCACAATCGCATCGACGACTTGACCCAAAAGCACATCATCTTCGCATTCGGCCATCACGCGGATCAGCGGTTCGGTTCCAGACTTACGGATCAAAAGACGGCCTTTTCCAATCAGCTTTTCTTCGGCATCTGCAATGCTTTTCTGGACCGCAGCATGACCCAAAGGATCCTGCCCGACTTCGAAACGCACATTCTTGAGCATTTGAGGTACGGTTTCGAACGAATTGGTCAAGGCACTTGCCGGTTGTTCTGTTTCGATCATCGCGGCCAAGAACTGCAATCCTGCCAAAAGTCCGTCGCCCGTGGTGGCGTAGTCGGTCATCACGATATGTCCTGACTGTTCGCCGCCCAAGTTCCAGCCATTTGCACGCATCGCTTCGACCACGTAGCGGTCGCCCACGTTGGTGCGTGCAAGCCGCAATCCGCGGCCGTCCAGATAACGCTCTAGTCCCAAATTAGACATAACAGTCGCAACCAATGTGCCGCCGTTCAAGCGGTCTTGGTCCGCCCAGCGTCCAGCCAACAGCGCCATCAACTGATCGCCGTCAGCGACCGCGCCTGTTTCATCCAAAATCATCACACGATCTGCATCGCCATCAAGGCAAATGCCAACATGCGCACCGGTCTCGACGATCTTTGCTGCAGCGGCGGCTGTACTCGTCGACCCACAACCATCATTGATATTAAAACCGTCGGGGCTGACACCAATCGCGATCACGGTCGCGCCCAATTCCCACAAAACCTCAGGTGCGACGCGGTGCGCGGCCCCGTTGGCACAGTCAATGACGACCTTGAGCCCATCCAGACGCATGCCTGCTGGAAACGTCGATTTTATCCGCTCTATATAGCGGAAACGACCATCGTCGATCCGCTTGGCGCGGCCGATATTCGCGGCCTGAACAGGTTCAATCTCGCTTTGGATCAAAGCTTCGATTTCTACTTCGGCCTCGTCGGACAGCTTGAAACCGTCAGGACCAAAGAATTTGATTCCGTTGTCGTGGTGCGGGTTATGGCTGGCCGATATCATAATCCCTAGGTCAGCGCGCATCGAAGTGGTCAGCAAACCGACCGCTGGCGTGGGGACCGGACCCAAGAGCAGAACATTCATGCCGGTACTGGTCAAACCTGCCGTCAATGCATTCTCAAACATATAGCCTGAAAGCCGCGTGTCTTTCCCGATCACAACGCGGTGCCCGTTAGAGCCGTCATTGCGGAAATACCGTCCCGCAGCTGCGCCGATCTTAAGCGCCATATCTGCCGTCATTGGGTAGATATTCGCCTTGCCGCGCACGCCGTCCGTGCCAAATAATTTCCGAGTCATGTCATTGCTGCTCCGCCGATTGCCCATTCAAGGTCTAACGCCTGTCTGGTTGCAAAGATATCGTGAACGCGCAGGATTTGCACGCCGCGACGTGCGGCAAAAAGTGCGACCGCCACAGATCCGCTTATCCGGTCATTCGCCGTCTCTCCGCGGCCAATTGAGCTAATAAATCGCTTGCGCGACGCACCAAGCAAGATCGGGCAACCCAGACTGTGAAACATCGCGATGCCACGCAATAATGTCAGGTTATGTGCGACAGTTTTGCCAAATCCGATTCCGGGATCAACAACAATCTGATCGCGTTGAATGCCTGCGCCAACAGCCGCATCAATACGGGTCAACAAAAAATCATACACATCCAGCAAGACATCGTCGTAATTAGGGTCGTCTTGCATGGTTTCAGGGGTGCCCTGAGCGTGCATCACACATACCGGAACGCCCGCCTTTGCAGCCACGTCTGCCAGCATTGGATCGAAGGTGAATGCAGCGACATCGTTGATCATCGTGGCACCAGCGGACAAAGCCGCAAGCCCTACGTCCGATTTGCGTGTGTCAATTGAAATCGGCACAGCACTTTGCGCGCGAATTGCCCCAATAACTGGCGCCGTGCGTGCGATTTCCGCGTCAGCGGCAACCTCGGCTGCACCCGGGCGCGTACTTTCGCCGCCAATGTCGATGATCTCGGCACCTTCCGCCTGCATCGCTAAGGCACGTGCAAACGCTGCTTGGGGGGCATTGAACTTCCCACCGTCCGAAAAGCTGTCAGGGGTGACATTGAGAATACCCATCAAGCGCGGTGCTGACATATCCAATCCAGAAATCCGCGTGCGTGGATGGATCAAGCTATCAAGAACATGCGTTGGGACCTCGCTAGCGGGTACAGTTTCGACACCACCGCCCCGTTCATGCACAGCAACCGCATCAAACCAACACAGACCACCCGCAAGTGGAAAACTGTCACGGGTTGGTACTTCTCCGAAACGTGCGATGGGGCGGTAATACTGTGTCACTTCAGATCAATCGTATCAATCGAGATGGACCGCGTCTCAACGTCAGCATTTGGTGCCGCTGCCCCGATCACCAGCAGTTCTTTTGCCTTCATCTCGCGCGCAAACCACCCTGCCAAAGTCACGGCTTCACCGGAACTGTCAGAAGGTCCGTCCACAGCATCCAAAACGATCTTTGAGGGTGCCCAGATACAAATCTGGCCGTTCTTCATCGCCCAATCCAACTCTGTTCGCGTCCCGACAACCATGCAGCGGTGATCTCGTGCTGCCAAAGTCCATGCGTTTTGCTCGACCGCCAAAAGGTCGATCCGGCGTTGCGCCAAGGCGTTGATGGCTTGGGGTGCCGCGACATCAGCAGGCCCGACAGAAAGGATCAATGGCGCATCCATTGCGGCCAATTGATCAATCCAGGTTTTCAGATACGGCGCATCGAGTGCTGTATTCGACAAGAAGACAACACGCGGATGGGGTGCGTTGACATGCTCTTGCCCCGCCTTTTTGACACCATCGCGCGAGCGGACGATTTCAACGCCCAGGGAAAATGGTCCACGGTCCAGTTTTTCAATTCGGACGAAGACACGTTCGGCCTGTGGTTCCAGCAAAATACGCTCTGCCACGCGGGCGGCCAGCGTTTCGAGCAGATTGATCCGCTCTGCCTCAAGTTCGATTCCAATGGCTTCGGTGACTTTGTCGTAGGACAGGATGCGGTCAACGTCGTCGTCAATCGGGCCGCTCAACGGTGATACTTCGACCACGATGTTGAAACGCACCCGTTGCAGTGTGCCGCGTTCTTGCTGAAATGCCCCGATTTCTACCTCGACGACATAATCACGCAGCGAAATACGGTCACAAGGTGCTTGGCTGCTCGCCTCGGCACGTTCACTAGGATGGGCAAAGGCAAGGCGAATATCGTCGGTCATCAGGTCTTCCGGCACAAAGAAATACTGTGCCCGAATATAGGCCACTGTACATCGCGGCAAGCGTCAGCCGCGACGCACGTCCGTTGCGGTGCGACTTTAGTTTGAAGCTGTGCGCACTGGCTGGCGGTAGAAGTGATGCGAGCCGATCGTTGCCGTGCGTGGAAAACGCTGCGCCCAAGACGGATTGACGGCCTTTGTGTGATAGTGCGTCGCACCACCTGTCAGTTGACGTGGCACGCCGTCAAGCAGGATGCGTGCAACTTTACCAACGCGTTCCCATGACCCTGGTTCCGCGATGACTTCAGCTTTGCCGTCACAGGTGTAGGTAAACTGGCACCCGTATTTGCGGCCAGTACCCTGATTGATCACATTACAGAGCGTGTTTGGATAGCTGTCGTTGTCGACGCGGTTCAAAATAACCTCTCCAACAGCGAACATCCCGCGTACGGTCTCGCCACGCGCTTCAAAATAGAGTGCTTCGGCCAGACATTCCCATTGCGCACCACCTTGTGCGACGGGCTGCTCGGCCAAGAAGTCTTGATTGTAGATCACACCAGTTTGTGCGACAGCGCCAGGCGCTTGGGCCGGCGGGCTTGTCAGCAGGCTCAACCGATCAACGGGAACCACAGACAGAGCTTCGCGTTCTTGATCTAGAATAGCGCTCAATTGGCTAGAGAGCGCTTCATCAGCGACGGCAGACGTTGCCGCAAACGAAATCGACGCCGCAGAAATTGCGGCAATAATTGCCCTAAAAATTGACATACTTTTCCCACCCAGGAAACACACGGTATTGCTCCGCGCTAGCGAGAAGCTCACTAACGGAAGCTGACGTATACGTCTACCCCTTGCACGGCACTGTCAGCAAAACGGCAACATAAGGCCGATCGGCAAAAGACTATATCGTGGTTGTGCACATCTTGAGGCTAAAAAGACACAATATCTAGTATATCTCCGAGCATTGCACTGAAATCATACCCGCTCTGCAAGGGCGAGTTGGGCCGCTGTTAGACGCGCCGCAGGGACCCGGAACGGCGAACACGACACGTAATCAAAGTGATGCTGGCGGCAAAAAGCGATCGCTGTACGACTGCCGCCATGTTCACCACAAATGGACAAAACAACATTGGGACGCCCTGCCCGACCTCGTTCTGCACCCAGCGAAATCAACTCTCCGACGCCTTCGATATCAAGCGTGTGGAACGGATCTTCGGCATATACGCCTTGCTGCACGTACGACGACATAAAGCGCCCAGCGTCGTCACGTGACAAACCATAGGTCATCTGTGTCAGGTCGTTTGTACCAAACGATAGGAATTCTGCATGTTCAGCAATGTCCTGCGCACGCAAAGCTGCGCGCGGCGTTTCGACCATCACCCCAAGGCGATAATCAAAATCAATCTTGCTTTTGCCGCGCACTGTATTGGCGATCCCGTCAACACGAGCCTTCACCAGTTCAACTTCCCGCATTGCACTAACCAGAGGGATCATAATATCGACTGAAATCGTAATGCCTTTTTTGCGCACTGCGACCATTGCTTCGAAAATAGCCTGAGCCTGCATATCGTAGATTTCAGGGATCGCGATCCCTAGCCGGACGCCGCGCATGCCCAACATCGGGTTATATTCGGCTAGCGCTTTCACGCGCTCTGCGACTTCGGGCAATGGCAACGCCACCTGTTCGGCCAAATCGCGCAAACCTGCTTTGTCCGAAGGAAGAAACTCGTGGAGTGGTGGATCAAATAAACGCACACAGACGGTCTTGCCTGCCATGATTTCGAACAAGGCTTGAAAATCCCCGCGCTGCATCGGCAGTAAACGCTCTAGAACGGCGCGGCGGTCATCGCTTTCTTCTGCAAAGATCATCTCGCGCATCACGCCAAGGCGGTCGCCTTCAAAGAACATATGTTCAGTGCGGCAAAGGCCGATGCCTTCGGCGGCAAAATTGCTGGCGGTTTGCGCATCCGCGGGCGTGTCTGCATTGGCGCGCACGCCGATATCGCGAAAATCATCAGCCCATTCCAAAAGCGTTTGAAACGCACCATCCAAGGCGGCTTCAAACATGGCAGGTTCGCCGGCTAGCACCTGCCCTCTGGTGCCATCGACCGTTATAATGTCGCCAGCCGAAAACACACTGCCGTCAGGGGCTGTGATCTTGTTAAGTTTACGATCAATCGAAAGGTCAAAAGCACCAACAACGCAAGGCAATCCAAGACCGCGCCCAATCACTGCCGCATGGCTGGTTACACCGCCGCGCATCGTCAACACCGCTTGGGCGGCGTGCATGCCGCGAATATCCTCGGGGGTTGTTTCGCGGCGGACCAGAATGCAAGCCTCGCCTCTGGCGGCACTGGCTTGCGCTTCTTGCGCGGTTAACACGATCCGGCCAGAGGCCGCACCTGGACTTGCGGCAATGCCACTGACAATCACATCGCGCACTGCATTGGGGTCAATTTGACGGTGCAACAATTCAGACAGAGCCGCAGGTTCGATCCGCATCACGGCTTCTTCGCGCGGGATGACGTTATCTTCTGCCAATGCCACCGCAATACGAACAGACGCGCGGCCAGAGCGCTGCAACCGCACCGCATCTAGGATTTGCAAAGTGCCGTCCTGAAGTGTGAACTTCACTTCCATTTCTTCGCGCAACCGTTTGCGGCAGGCAGCACCATACGTCACCAACTGCGCGAATTGCTCAGGAAAAAGATCTTCAAGCGATTGACCGCGCGGATCACGTGTCAGGTAGATTGCACCTTCAGCATCAGGATGCACATCGCGCAGTTCGGCCAACCAAGAACTGATATAGCGGCCAACAATGCGCGGGGCCCCTGTCGTCGAATCAACGAATTGAATAACGCCTTTTCCGCATTCGCCCCGCCCTGTCCCCAAGGCCATCGCCTGCACAACCAAACCAAGCCCAGCATCTGCGGGCGCGCCCTTTGCTTGGCGCAAAAGACGCGCGGTCGTTCCATCCCAAGCCCGCGCCATCGAGCGTAGGACCTCAGCCAGTTGCACTCTGGCGTCTTGCGGAAACGCCTCATCTGTTTCGGCTTCGTAGGTCGCCATCATCGCCACCAAACTGCCACGATCGGCCACATCGGGGATGTGGAATTCTTCAGGGTCAAGTCGGGCCACGTGAATCGCATAGGACTGCACAAAGCGCAGGTAAACACGCGTCGCGGCTTCTTCGCCGACATGATTGATCAACTCTGCGTGGCGGGCATCATTCATGCCCACATTCAGAATTGCGCTTGGTCCACCCCAGTCAGGATCCTCACTAGACGGACGCACCGACAATAATGGCGCGCCCCCAAACGGCGCCAATAGCGCATCCATATCAGGCAAATCGCCAACAGCGGCGGCGTGTACAGCATCAAATGACAGAGCCACTGTAATCGGCACTGGCAAATCCATCCGTACAAGACGTTGCAGGCATTTCGCACGTCCCCCGTGTACCGACGCCTTTAAGGCGGCCGTCGGGGTGATCAGGGTCATTGGACCAAAGAACGTTTGTTGCTGCACTGCGGCACCGATCTATTGTGTGGCTGCAGCATAGAAGACAAAAGGCGTTTATGTACACCTCACTTTACAGATTTCAGCGTTAGCCTTCGATTTTGTTCAGATCGGCGACGCTCAGGCAAATTTTGCGTATGCGTGACAACAGGTTAAGGCGATTTCTGCGGACAACTTGCCGCTCGTCATTCACCTGCACCGTCTCGAAGAACGCATCAATCGGGCCGCGCAACGCCGCCATAGCGGTCATTGCTGTGCTGAAGTCTTCTGACGCCATGGCAGGTGCGATTTTTGCATCTGCGGCATCAAGGGCCTCGAACAGCGCTTTTTCGGCGTCGTCTTCGGCGAATTTCAGGTCAGCGCCGTAGGAATATTCGACGCCGTCTTTTTCTTCGGCTTGGGTCAGGATGTTGTTGGCGCGCTTAAAGCCTTGGATCAGGTTTTCACCGTCATCGGTGGCAAGGGTCGCGGCGAGCGCTTCGGCACGTTTGACCAGCAACGTCAGGTCATCTTTGCCCGGCATCGCGATGCAAGCGTCGATGATGTCGTGACGGATGCCTTTGTCTTTGAGGAAGACTTTGAGGCGGTCGTTGGCAAAATGCAGCAACTCAGGCGCAGTAGGTGAATAGTTATTATCGACCAGTTCATGCAATTTATCAAATTCTTCACCAATATCGGAGCCTGCATTGGTGTACTCATTGGCAACCGAATACACCTTACTTAGCAGCTCGTGCATTTTGGTTGGATTGGTCGCGTCTGCTTTCAACCATTCAGACCATTCATCAATTATTTCATTCCAAAGGAAAGGATCTTTAAACCGATTTAGAACCGAAGCTTGATAAGTTCTACACAAATGGACCCTCAAGATGGGATCAAGCGATATGCCGAGCTCATTATTCAAAACTAACCGAATAACCCCCAACGCCGCTCTTCGCAGCGCAAACGGGTCTTTACTCCCTGTCGGCTTCTCATCAATCGCCCAGAACCCCGTCAGCGTATCAATCTTGTCGGCCAACGCCACGGCAACAGACACAGGCGCTGTCGGCACATCATCCGATGGTCCCAGCGGGGAATAGTGATCTTGGCAAGCAGCGGCGACTTCCGCAGGTAAACCCGCCTCGGTCGCGTAATAGCGGCCCATCAAGCCCTGCAATTCAGGGAATTCATAAACCATTTCAGACGACAAATCGGCCTTGGCCACCCGCGCCGCTTGTTCCGCCAAATCAGGATCAGCACCCACACTTGGCGCGATCTCGCGCGCCAAAGCCGCGATGCGTTCAATCCGGTCTTTCTGCGATCCCAGTTTGTTGTGGAACGTCACGTTGGCAAGGCTGTCCAACCACGGGTCCATCCCCGCTTTGGCGACCCGCAAATCGTTTTCCCAAAAGAACTTCGCATCCGCGAGACGCGCGGCCAGCACTTTTTGGTTGCCTGCCAGAATGGTCGCACCCTGATCGGCGGTTTCCATGTTAGCGACCGTCACGAAACGCTCGATCCGGTTGGTCTTGGGATTGCGCACGGAAAAGAATTTCTGATGCTCTTTCATAGATGTCTGCAGCACCTCCGGCGGCAGGCCCAGAAAGTCATCGTCAATCCGGCCCAGCAGGACAACAGGCCATTCGACCAGACCTGCAACTTCGGCCAGCAAACCGCGGTCTTCGACCACTTCAAGGCCCAGCGCAAAGGCTTGATGGGTGGCGTCATGCCAAATCGCCTCGGCACGTTCGTCGGCGCGCAAGACGACGTTGGCGCGTTTTAACTTTGCTTCGTAATCATCGAAAGATGCGACAGAAAATGTATCAGGCGCAAGAAAGCGGTGCCCGCGTGTTGTGTTGCCAGACACGATGCCATCGACGTCAAGCGGTACAACTTCTGTCCCTGCTTCATCGCTAAGAATGCAAAGGATCGAATGCAGCGGGCGCACCCATTTGAGCGTGCCACTGCCCCAGCGCATGGACTTCGGCCACGGGAAATTGCGGATCGCATTTTCAAGCACTTCGGCGATGATATCTGCCGCCATTCGCCCCGGTTTTTTGATGACGGCAAAATAGACTTGGCCCTTTTTGTCATCACGGATTTCGAGATCTTCAAGCGCGACACCTGCCCCTCGCAAAAACCCTTCGATTGCTTTCTCAGGCGCGCCGACTTTTGGTCCACGCCGTTCTTCGCGCACAGGTTTGCTTTCAGCGGTCAGCCCTTCCACCGAAAGCGTAAGGCGGCGCGGCGTCGAAAAGGCAGCGGCACCAGCATAGGTCAAATCCGCCTCTACAAGACCGTCCGTGACAAGCTTGCGCAGGTCATCTGCGGCGCGGGTTTGCATCCGCGCTGGGATTTCCTCGGAGAAGAGTTCAATCAGAAGATCAGACATCAGTTCTGGCTTTCAGGTAGTGGTGGGCAATCGTCGGGCGGGGTGTTGCCGTCAAAGACAACTTCGCCGCAAGCATTGATTTGGTGCCATGCAAAGCCGCGACCGTCAGAGTAAATCGCAACGATCCTGTCGATACCGTATTCGACATTTTCGACACCCATAAAGGCAATCGCATCGCCTGATAGGTCTGCACCGATCTGGCCTGCATCAAAGCAATCAAACCAACGCGGTGCGACGCGTGGTTCAGCGTTATCTACGATCTCGTAAACCTCTGTCAGCATTGCTTGGGATAGCGGTGTCGTAAAGCACGCGCGATACCGCAGCGGGCTGCTGATCGCGTCAATCGCGTCAAAGCTGCCAACCACAATCGGTTCAGCCTGCCCTGTAGACACAGAGGTCAACTGGACTGCGTTGGCGCTGAATGCGACATCTTCATAGTAGGCATAGACCTGCTGGTAATACAGCACGCCACCCGCAACAGCACCCATGAGCAACATCAACACAATAATTATCCTCGCCATCAAGCAGCAACCCCGCCCGCAGGCGTCTGCACGAATGCATCTGCGCAGGCTTTGGCCAATGTACGCACCCGACCGATATAGGCTTGGCGTTCTGTGACCGAAATCACGCCGCGCGCGTCAAGCAGGTTGAACACATGGCTAGCCTTGATGCATTGGTCATAAGCCGGATGCGCCATGATGATCTTGCGCCCGGTTTTTGGGTCAATCGCGGGCGCATCTAGAATACGTTGGCATTCCGCCTCGGCATCCACAAAATGCTGCAACAACACGTCCGTGTCCGCGATGTCAAAGTTCCAACGCGAGTATTCCTGTTCCGTCTGCAGGAACACATCCCCGTACTCGAGCGCTATCGGTGCGTCGGGATCGTTGAATGGCATGTCCATTACATGATCGACGCCCAGAACATACATCGCCAGACGCTCTAGTCCGTACGTAAGCTCGCCCGCGACTGGTTTGCAGTCATGCCCGCCGACCTGCTGGAAGTATGTGAACTGGCTGACTTCCATACCGTCACACCAAACTTCCCAGCCAAGGCCCCACGCGCCCAAGGTCGGGCTTTCCCAGTCGTCTTCTACGAAGCGGATGTCGTGCATGGTCGCATCAATCCCGATCGCCTTGAGCGACCCCAGATAAAGGTCCTGCATCGCAGGTGGGGACGGTTTGATCAGTACTTGGTATTGATAATAATGTTGCAAACGGTTCGGATTTTCACCGTAGCGCCCGTCGGTGGGCCGCCGTGATGGCTGCACATAGGCCGCAGCCCAGGGCTTGTCACCCAGCGCGCGCAACGTGGTCGCAGGGTGAAAAGTCCCTGCCCCGACTTCCATGTCGTAGGGTTGCAAAATCGCGCAGCCTTGCGCTGCCCAATAGGTCTGGAGGCGCAAGATGATTTCTTGGAAACTACGTGGCTTATCGGACATCGGAACCCTCGTGTGCTGATGCGCCGTTCAATAGGGTGCCGCGCCCCAAGGGTCAATCAGGCAACGCGTCTCATAAGGCGATATCCGATTTGACGCGGATCACGGTTGGCCCTTTGCGGTCAAGCGCGTCACGCACCGCATCCGCGAATGCAGCTAACGTGTCGGGCTGTACGGCGGCAGCGCCATAAGCCTCTGCCAGTTTCAAGAAATCGGGGTTTCGCTGTATTACCGCATTTGGGGCAATTTGGGCCGCGACCATGCTGTCTTCGATTTCACCTAGTTTGCCGTTGTCCCAGATAATGATCGGAAGGGTCAATTCCAATTCTACCGCCACGGCCAATTCCTGCACCGTGTACTGAAAACCATAGTCTCCAAGTATCGCGACAACGGGCTGCTGGCCTACGCCAACTTTGCCACCGATCGCGGCAGGCAGCGCGTAGCCAAGCGTGCCAAAGCCAAATGGGTGGTGCCAGTGGCCAGGGCGGTCCATCGGGTAGGCCTCTTTTGCAGCGTAGGCAAATTGGGTCATGTCAGAAAAGATCATAGTGTGATCAGGCAATGCGGTTTTCAGCACATCGACAACTGGCAGAATCCCCGGGCGCTCTGCGTCAAGCTCGGCGCGCCAACGGGCGCGTGTGACTGCGACCTCTTTGGCGGTCCATGTGGTTTGCTTTACCGTTTCGAGTTGCGACAGAGATTCGGTCAAATGTGCGCTCGCGTCGGCAAGAATACGTGTATCAGCGTTGTGACGATCCGACAGGCTTTCAGGATCAAGATCGATCCGGACCAGCGGGGCCGCATGGCCTAGATGATCGCGCCACAGATCAACCTCGCTTAGTCGCGTACCAACCGCGACAATCAAATCAGCCGAAGCGATGACATCCGCACTGCCTTGGCGGGGAAGTGTTGCGCCAAAATGCAGCGGACTGTCATCAGGAATGATCCCGCGCCCCGCATAGGTGGTAAAAGACGCCGCGTTAAGCCGTTGAAAATGCGGCAACCAACGTGCGACACCGTGCGCCGCGCCACCTCCAAAGATGAATAGCGGACGCTTGGCCGCATTCAGCCTGTCAATCAGAGCGATGCGTTGTAACGGTGCGGCTTCTGGCCGGTAGGGCCATTCATCGGCACGCGCAGGCGCCGGGGCGGCTTGGGCCTCAAGTTGCGCAATCGGGACTTGGATATGTTTGGGCGACGGAACGCCAGTGTACATTTCCGTCAAAGCGCGGTCGATCAACTGATAGCTGGCCGCCGCTGAATTAGCGGTCACTGACCAATCACAGACGGTGCCTGCGGCCCCCTCTTGGTCTTTCATCTGATGCAATTGCCCGCGCTTTGCTGCGGTTTCATCCAGAACCGAGGAAATGACCAACATCGGCACACTATCCGAATAGGCCTGACCCATCGGCGTCATGATATTGCACAGGCCCGGGCCGGAAATCACATATGCGACGCCGACCTTGCCAGTTGCACGCGCATAGCCATCGGCCATGAAACCTGCGCCTTGTTCGTGACGGGCCAGCACATGAGTGATCCCCGCCTCTTCGATACCGCGATACATCTCTTGGTTATGTACGCCCGGAATACCGAAGATCGTGTCGACACCGCGATCCTTAAGCATATGGGAAATTTGGGCGCCAAGGGGTCGTGTCGTCATGTTAGTTTCTCCAGAATTTAACCGAAAGAAGGATAAGGACGACCATGATTTCAAGTCGGCCGACGAACATGGCAATTGCCAGAATCCACTTTGCCGTGTCGTTGATGTTTGCGTAGTTTCCTGCCGGTCCAATCTCAAGGCCCAGCCCCGGCCCGACGTTGGCAAGTGCAGCCGCAGCCCCAGAAATAGACGTGATGAAATCAAGTCCGGTCATACCAAGCAGAACCGCTGTACCGCCGAGGGATAAGATGAATGCAACCAAAAATGCGATAACAGAGTTCAGGACGTCTTCGCCGATCGGACGCCCGTCATAGCGCGGTGTGAACACACCGTGGGGCGAATGGATCTGGCGGATCTGGCTTTTGATTGCGGCGAAAACCAACTGATAGCGAAACACTTTGACTGAACACGACGTTGATCCCGCGCACCCGCCGATCAGTCCAATCAAGAAGAACATAACAACAGGGAACGTGCCCCACGTCATGTAGTCGGCGCTCGAATAACCTGTTCCGGAAATGATGGATGTCACGTTGAACAAGGCTTCACGGAACGCAACTTCTGTCATTTCCCCCTCGCGCCCCCAAACCCAAAGCGTAATCAGAAAGACGGCAACAGCAACGATACACAAAAAGACATGTATTTGCGTATCGTGCCAAAGTGGTTTGGCAGTTCCAGCCAGTAATTGGACGTAGCGCACGAATGGAAGTGCCGCCAACACCATGAAAATAACCGCGATATAATGCGCGCTGGCGCCATAGATACCGAACGAGGCATCGTAGTTGGCCATACCTCCGGTTGAAACTGTTGTCATTGCATGGACGAGCGCATCAAACGGCAGCATTCCCGATGCGGAGTAGGCCAGCGCGCACCCCAGCGAAAGCACAATATAGATGACCGAAATGCGACTTGCGATTTGGCCCGCACGTGGAAGTATCTTGCCCATGGTGTCAAATGCTTCAGAGCGGAAAATCTGCATACCACCAACGCGCAGTTCAGGCAGGAAAACCATTGCAACAACAATGATACCGACACCACCAAGCCATTGGAGGATGCCACGCCAAAGCTTTATTCCGTCGGGGAGATCTTCAAGGCTGGTAAAAACCGTCGCACCGGTTGTCGTCAGACCCGACATCGCCTCAAAGAACGCATCGGTGTAGCTGGCATTTGTCGCACCCAGAACAAACGGGATTGCGCCGAAAATCGGCAGCATCAGCCAGACCAAGGACGTCAATAGAAAGGTTTGGCGCAGCGACAGTCCTTGCGAGACCCCGTTTGCGCAGGCTATTGAAATCAGCGCCCCTGTTAAGACTGTCACGACAGCGCTTTCGAAAAACACATGCCAATGGCCATTGCCCGCAGCCAAGTCGACCGCCAACGGGCCGAGCATGGTAAGACCAAGCGACGCCACAAGCAGACCAATGACATAGCCCACAGGGCGCAAATCAAGCATGGTGCAGCGTTGTCCTGACCGCTGCGCGGTGTCAAGAACGCGCATGCCGAAAGCATGTGCCTGTTGCATTCAAAAGTCGCTTGAAACGGTCCTGCTGCGGGTTAGTTGACATTGCATGTTCGAACCAACACACACATCCGCCCTTGCCCGTTTGCAACGCTTTATCCCCCGCGCAGGGCGTGATTACGCAAGCATGCGCAATTATGATGATTCAGCCCATGTATCGACCCTGTCGCCTTATCTGCGCCACCGGATCATAACCGAGGAAGAAGTCCTACGTGCAACACTGTCCCGCTACAGCCCGCAAACTGCCGAAAAATTCGTGCAAGAGGTGTACTGGCGCACTTATTGGAAAGGCTGGCTTGAACAACGACCTCGCATTTGGACCGATTACCGGACCGAGTTACATGCAGCACTAAACCGCGTCCAATCCGAAAGCGGTCTGCGCCAAGAATGGGAAGCCGCCTGCAAAGGCGAGACAGGCATCGAATGCTTTGATCATTGGGCGCGTCAGTTGGTCGAGACAGGTTATCTGCACAATCACGCGCGGATGTGGTTCGCCTCGATCTGGATATTTACATTGCGCTTGCCATGGACTTTGGGCGCAGATTTTTTTCTGCGGCATCTGCTGGACGGGGACCCTGCATCAAATACGCTATCATGGCGATGGGTCGGCGGGCTGCAGACCGTCGGCAAAACTTATCTGGCGCGACCAGACAACATTGCCAAATACACCAACGGGCGGTTTGATCCGAAAGGATTAGCAAACTTTGCGGCGCCTTTAGAAGGCAAACCACATCCGGCACGCAGCCCCCTGCCAATCTCTGGCAAGATCAGCGCAGACGCCCGCGTCGGGTCACTTGTTACCGAAGAAGACCTCGCGCTTGGTTGGCTCTTGGATCAAGTGCAGCCAATTGCCACTGCAGTCGTCCAAACGACCACCGCACGTAGCCCTTTGACAGTCAGTCAACGGGTCGATGACTTTGTCGGAAGTGCGTTAACAGATTGCAGCAACCGATTTGCTGGGCGGTTGGGGCCGGTCACCACCCTTCAACCCCAAGATATTGGTGCTTGGGCGCATGCACATGACATCAGCCAAGTCGTTACATCCTATGTTCCCGTCGGACCGACTGCGGACGCGCTTGAGGGGGTAGATCTTTGCCAAGTCATCCGTCCCTACGACGCAAAAGCTTGGCCGCACGCAAGCCATGGTTTCTTTCGGTTCAAAGACAATATCCCGATGCTCTTGGCAGGTCTTTAAGTCAGGTCAACCGCATCAATCGCTCTTGACTGCGCAAGTTGTGCGGTCGCCCAAACACTTTTCAACCAAATGCAGGGAACTATCCCGCCTTGCGCACGCGACCTGACGCCCAATTCTGGCAAGCTTCGCCAAATGCTTCAAACAATGGACGCGACACCGGATCGGACTCTGCATTCCATTCCGGATGCCATTGCACGGAAAGCGTAAATCCGGGGGCATCGGCAACGTAAATTGCTTCGGGTGTGCCGTCTGGTGCGTGACCATCGATCACAATACGCGGTCCCGGTTGCTTGATGCCTTGACCGTGCAGCGTGTTGGTCATGACTTTGTTGGACCCGAAAACGCGGTGGAACGGTCCACCTTCGGTCAACGTCACTTCGTGGCGCAGTTCAAATTTCTCTTCCAATGTCCCGTCGGGGGGCATGCGGTGATTATCACGCCCCGGCAGATCGCGAATTTCGGGGTAGAGCGTACCACCCATCGCGACATTCACCTCTTGAAAACCCAGACAAACGCCCATGATGGGCTGCCCTTGGGCGACACAGGCACGAATTAACGGCAAAGTAACCCGGTCGCGGTCACGCTCGAACGTGCCATGGGCCTCTGTGACGGTTTCGCCGTATTCCTCTGGGTGGACATTTGGCCTGCCGCCAGGAAAGAAGAACCCGTGGCAAGTGGCCATCAACTGCACAATATCAACGGCGCTGGGGTCCGAAGGAATGACAATGGGCATCACGCCAGAGACATCCGCTAAGGCCCGCGCATTCATCGCGCCAGCGCCGTGGATCAGATATTCATCGTTAAGCAGATGCGTGTTCGAAACAATGCCTACTACTGGCCGCGTCATATAAGTCCCCTTGGCGTTTGTCCTTATCTAGCGGTGAATTTGGAGTATGAAAAGATAAACACAACGCGCAACACCGTTGGCATTGTCGTACATGATCCTCGTCTCATCATCGTAGCCGGCGATAAAGGCAGAAATTACCTCGGAAGCGTTGGCCAGCGCCTAAAAAGGCCCTGACCCCGCTTTTCAAGTGATTTCTAAATGTGAGGCAGGTTTAGGCTTCGCCTTGGAGCCCTGCGGCTTCGATGCCTGCCATCGCGGCAATCACGTCATTGTCGGATGTATCACCCGTTACACCGACCGCACCAATGACATTGCCGCGCTTGTCGCGGACCAGCACGCCACCCGGGACCGGTACGACCTGACCGCCATACACGCCATTCACAGCGGCCATAAAATAGGCCTGCTGTTCGGCACGTGCCATCTGCGCGGTGCCAGCCATGCCAAGCATAACCGACCCGTAGGCCTTGCCGTGGGCGATCCCAAAACGTCCGGGTGCCGCGCCGTCAGCACGTTCAAATGCTTTCACGTGACCACCTGAATCAAGAACCACAACAGACAGTGCCTTGAAGCCTCTTTCGGTGCCCAACGCCATTGCCTTGCGGATGATTGTACGGGCCTTGTTTGCTGAAATTTCAGCCATATCGATTAATCCCCTAAGTTGGTCTTAGTGATTGCGTTGTGCTTTGAGCTCCAAACGGCGTTGGTGCAAAATAGGCTCGGTATAGCCAGACGGCTGGATGCGTCCCTTGAACACCAGATCACAGGCTGCTTGGAATGCAATCCCGTCGAAGTTGGGTGCCATTGGGCGGTAAGAAGGATCGTCTGCATTCTGACCATCCACAACGGCGGCCATTTTTCGCATTGCGTCCATCACCTGTTCTTGGCTGACGATATCGTGGTGTAGCCAGTTGGCCAGTGCTTGGCTGGAAATACGGCAGGTCGCACGGTCTTCCATTAGGCCTACGTTGTTGATGTCCGGCACTTTGGAACACCCGACGCCTTGATCAATCCAGCGGACTACATAGCCAAGTATGCCTTGCGCATTGTTTTCAACTTCCTTGACCTTTTGTGCATCCGTCCAGCGCTGGTACTGTGCCAGTGGAATGTCCAAAATCGACGACACATAGGCGCGACGCCCACCTTTCAGGAGCTTTGCCTGCACCGCCATCACATCAACCTTGTGATAGTGCAGCGCATGCAGAGTCGCCGCTGTCGGGCTTGGCACCCAAGCACAGTTAGCGCCTGCCTGCGGGTGGCCGATCTTTTGCTCGATCATTGCGGCCATCATATCGGGCATCGCCCACATGCCTTTGCCGATCTGGGCTTTTCCAGAGAAACCGCATTCAAGACCAATATCAACGTTTTGATCTTCATATGCGCCAATCCATTGTTTGCGCTTGATAAAATCTTTGCGGCTAAACGGTCCTGCCTCCATTGAAGTGTGGATCTCATCGCCGGTGCGGTCCAAGAAACCAGTGTTGATGAATGCCACCCGCGACTTTGCAGCGCGAATACATTCTTTAAGGTTCACTGTAGTGCGGCGTTCCTCGTCCATGATGCCGATCTTAACCGTATTGCGCGGCAGGCCAAGTGCATCTTCGACCGCTCCGAAAATGTCGTTGGTCAGCGCAACCTCTTCAGGGCCGTGCATCTTGGGTTTCACCACATAAACAGACCCATGTGCAGAATTGCCGCCGTCGCGCTTCAGGTCATGCATCGCAATCAGGACGGTGACCATCGCATCCATCAAACCCTCGAACACTTCGTCGCCGTTGCTGTCCAGAATAGCAGGGTTCGTCATCAGGTGGCCGACATTGCGGATCCACAGCAGCGCACGGCCTTTCAGGGTCACTTTGCCGCCGTCAGGCGCGGTATAGATCGCATCCTCTGCCAACCGGCGGGTCAAGGTTTTGCCGCCTTTCTGGAATTCAGCGGTCAAATTGCCCTGCATCAGACCAAGCCAGTTGGTATAAGCGACAACTTTGTCTTCGGCGTCGACGCAGGCCACACTGTCTTCGCAATCCATGATTGCAGAAACAGCGCTTTCAAGGCGCACATCCGCCAACAACGCCTGATCGCGACTACCGATCGGGTGCGCGCGGTCAAAAACCAGTTCCGCATGTAGGCCGTTATTCTGCAACAAGACAGCATCGGGCGCTTTGGGATTGCCGCGGTAGCCCACAAATTTTTCCGGCTCACGCAGCGGATGATCATCAACCAGCAATGCGCCGTCGTGGACATAGTAACGTGACACGTCAGCGTGGCTGGTGCCTGCAATCGGGAACGCTTCATCGAGGAAAACGCGAGAACGTGCAATGACACGGGCACCATGTCCGCGATCGTACGGTCCTTTAGGTGGCTGAACACCCATCGCATCTGTGCCGTAGAACGCATCATAAAGGCTGCCCCAGCGGGCGTTTGCAGCATTCAGCGCAAAGCGGGCGTTTGTGATCGGAACCACAAGTTGCGGGCCGGGCAGTGTCGCAATTTCCGGATCAACATTGGCCGTATCAATCGCGAAATCTTCGCCCTCCTGCACCAGATAACCGATTTCACGCAAGAACGCTTCGTAGGCGTTTCGATCCATCGGCTGATCGCGATGCGCAATGTGCCAAGCATCAACTTTTTCTTGAATGTCATCACGTTTGGCCAAGGCGGCACGGTTGCGCGGGGTCATTTCAGAAATCAGACCCGCGAAGCCCTTCCAGAAGGTGGCGCTGTCAATGCCAGTGCCGTCCAAAGCCTGATTGTCGATGAAATCTGCCAGCTCTGCAGCAACCCGAAGGCCCTGCTTTTCTACGCGATCCGACATGACTATTCTCCCCGAAAGACTTTTGCATACAATGGCACACGCTCGCGCCTTGCCCGAGAGTTAGTGCGGATATTTCCGATAGGCAACAAAGAGCATGTGATTTTCTTGACGCAGCGCTGTTTTAAGGGGCCTTGCGTTGGGATTTGCACCGCTCTGAGCAATAGCGCACCTCATCCCAGACCTTGGACCATTTCTTGCGCCATGCGAATGGCTTACCACAGGTGGCGCAGGTTTTTTGGGGCAAGTCAGCTTTGCGACGCATCTTGGGCATATTGTCCGAATTAACCTGATCGCGAGGCATTTCAACACAATCACAGTGGAATATCGCGGCCCGCCACCCTACGTTCGCGGTAACTTTAAAGGACTGCCCCATGAAAGATGCCGCGCCGCAAACGATCTATCTGGCCGACTACACGCCACCTGCTTATTTGGTCGACAGCGTACAATTGACGATTCAGCTGAACCCGACTGCCACGCGTGTAATATCGCGCATCGCGTTTCGGCCCAGTCCCAATGCCGCCAGCACTGATTTTTTCCTACACGGGAAGGATTTGAAACTGATCAACGTCAAGATCGACGGGAACACGTTTGCGCCTGACCTTACCGCCGAAGGGCTGGCCTGCGCGGTACCTAACGCACCTTTCGTATTCGAAGCAGAGGTCGAGATTAGCCCAAGCACGAACACCGCCCTTGAAGGGCTTTATATGTCAAACGGCATGTATTGCACCCAATGCGAGGCCGAAGGCTTCCGCAAGATCACGTACTACCCTGACCGCCCCGATGTGATGTCGGTGTTTTCCGTGCGGATCGAAGGCGACCTACCTGTCCTTCTGTCCAACGGAAACCCGACCAGCGCGGGCAAGGGTTGGGCGGAATGGCACGATCCTTGGCCAAAACCAGCATATTTGTTCGCTTTGGTTGCCGGAGATTTGGTTGCCCATCCAGACACTTTCACCACGAAATCCGGCAAGCATGTTGGCCTGAACATCTGGGTCCGCCCTGGCCTTGATGAGGCCAAATGCGCCTTTGGCATGGGCGCGCTGAAAGCGTCGATGAAATGGGACGAAGATGTTTATGGGCGTGAATACGACCTCGATATTTTTAACATCGTGGCCGTCAATGATTTCAACATGGGGGCGATGGAAAACAAAGGGCTGAACGTATTCAACGCATCAGCGGTCCTTGCCTCGCCGGAAACCGTGACGGACGCTGATTTTGAACGGATCGAAGCGATTATCGCGCACGAGTATTTTCACAATTGGACCGGCAACCGGATCACATGCCGCGACTGGTTTCAACTTTGCCTCAAAGAAGGGCTGACAGTCTTTCGCGACCAGCAGTTCACAGGCGACATGCGTAGCCACGCGGTCAAGCGCATCGACGACGCGTTGATGTTGCGCGCCTACCAGTTCAGCGAGGACAGCGGCCCGTTGGCGCACCCCGTCCGGCCCGACAGCTTTGTCGAGATAAACAATTTCTACACCGCCACAGTCTATGAAAAAGGCGCCGAGATTATCGGAATGCTCAAGCTGCTTGTGGGTGACGATGCCTATGTACGTGCCCTTGATCTCTACTTTGACCGGCACGACGGTGACGCCGCCACGATCGAAGACTGGTTGCAGGTGTTTACCGACACCACTGGTCGCGATTTGGGTCAGTTTGCAAACTGGTACAGCCAAGCAGGTACGCCGCGCTTAACGGTTACCGATAGTTTTGCAAATGGCACTTACAAATTACACCTAAGGCAGGACACGCCCGCTACCCCCGGTCAGGAACAAAAAGAGCCGCTTTTGATCCCGATAGCGGTGGGATTGCTGGATGATAAGGGTGCCGAAGTCATGCCAACAACAGTGCTTGAACTCTCTGAAACTGAACAGACCTTCGACTTTCCAGAACTTGCCTCAAAGCCGATCCCGTCCATCTTGCGCGGCTTTTCTGCGCCTGTGGTGCTACAACATGATGCATCAGACAATGTGCGTGCCAAGCTTTTGGCGCATGACACCGACCCGTTCAACAAATGGGAGGCAGGTCGGACCTTGGCCCAAAGCTTGCTTGTCCGCATGGTTACCCAAAACGCGCCCCCTGCGACGGCATACCTGGACGGACTTGCCGCGGTGCTGCGCGACGACAGCCTTGATCCAGCGTTTCGGGCATTGCTGCTGCGTCTGCCTAGCGAAGAAGACACAGCGCAGGCGATTTTTGATGGGGGTGGTACGCCCGATCCATCCGCGATCAACCAAGCCCATGAGACTTTGAAACTGCATATCGCCCAGCACTTGCAAGACATGCTGCCGCGCATTTATGCGCAGATGACCGTTACTGGGCCTTATAAACCTGACGCGGTGTCCGCAGGCAAACGGGCCTTTGGCAATGCTGCTTTGTCGCTCATCAGCAAACTTGATGGGGGCAAACAGGCCGCCGCGCAGTTTGCCACAGCAAACAACATGACCCAGAAATTGGGTGCACTTCGCGCACTGTTGATGATTTCGAAAGGGCAGCAGGAACTGGTAGCCTTTGAAGACCAATGGCAGCACGACCGCTTGGTGATGGATAAATGGTTTAGCTTGCAAGTCAGCCTTGCGGCCCCTGAAAAAGCAGCAGCCACTGCAGAAATGCTGGCACAGCACCCCGCCTTTGACATCAAAAATCCAAACCGTTTCCGCGCAGTTTTTGGTGGGCTTAAGGCGAACACGGCAGGATTTCATCACGGATCAGGGAAATCTTATGCGTTGCTTGCGGACTGGCTAATCAAGCTGGATGCGATCAACCCGCAGACAACGGCGCGAATTTCATCGGCTTTTGACACATGGAAACGATATGACGCGGACCGGCAATCTAAAATGCAAGCCGCTCTCAAGCGGATTGCGCAGACACCTGACCTGTCGGGTGACACAACTGAAATGGTGACCCGCATCTTGGGGTAGTTCAGAAGACAAGGCGCGACGCATGTTCACTTGAAGCTGGCTGCGCCTTCTTTTAAACGAAGGCAACACAGACAAAAGGAAGCGCCTGATGCTCGACCTCACATACAAAAGCCCCGCCCCAAAAGTCATCGCAGGTGCCACTAGCGATTGGGAGCTGGTGATTGGCCTGGAGGTCCACGCGCAAGTGGCCACCAAAGCCAAGCTTTTCTCGGGCGCGTCCACCCAGTTCGGCGCAGAGCCGAACAGCAACGTGGCCTTTGTGGACGCGGGTATGCCGGGCATGTTGCCCGTGATCAACGAAGGTTGCATTGCACAAGCCGTCAAAACCGGACTTGGATTGAATGCGCAGATCAACCTGTTTTCGGCATTTGACCGCAAAAACTATTTCTATCCTGATCTGCCGCAAGGCTATCAGATTTCGCAGCTCTACCACCCGATCGTCGGCGAAGGCGAAGTGCTGGTCGAAATGGGCAATGGCGAAGCACGCAATGTGCGCATCGAACGCATTCACCTTGAACAAGACGCGGGTAAGTCCATTCACGATATGGACCCGAATATGTCTTTCGTGGACTTGAACCGTACCGGAGTGGCGCTGATGGAAATCGTCAGCCGTCCCGACATTCGCGGTCCCGAAGAAGCAGCAGCTTACGTGGTCAAGCTGCGCCAGATTTTGCGGTATTTGGGGACCTGTGACGGCAACATGCAAAACGGCAACCTGCGTGCCGATGTGAACGTTTCTGTCTGCCGTCCAGGCGACTACGAAAAATATCAGGCAACCCAAGATTTCGGACATCTTGGTACCCGTTGCGAGATCAAGAACATGAACTCTATGCGGTTCATCCAGATGGCGATTGATTACGAAGCCCGCCGTCAGATCGCGCTGATCGAAGACGGTAAGGAAGTCGTGCAGGAAACACGGCTTTATGATCCGGACAAGAACGAAACACGTTCTATGCGGTCTAAGGAGGAAGCACACGATTACCGCTACTTCCCTGATCCCGACCTGCTGCCGCTTGAGATCGAGCAAGCGTGGGTTGATAAAATCAAAGCATCTTTGCCCGAGCTTCCTGACAATAAGAAAGCAAGATTTATCAGTGACTTCGGCCTTTCTGACTATGATGCATCAGTTTTGACCGCAGAAGTTGCGAATGCTGCCTATTTTGAAAAAGTCGCTGAAGGTCGTGATGGCAAGCTGGCCGCAAACTGGGTAATCAACGAACTTTTCGGTCGCCTTAAGAAAGAAGACCACAATATCGAAGACAGCCCTGTTACCGCTGAACAATTGGGCGCGTTGATTGGACTGATCAAAGCTGGCGACATTAATGGCAAGATTGCCAAAGATGTTTTTGAAATCTGTTACACCTCGGGCCGTAACCCTGCCGAAATCGTCGAAACCGAAGGCATGAAACAGGTTACAGACACAGGCGCGATTGAAGCGGCTGTCGACGAGATTATCGCAGCAAATCCAGCGCAGGTCGAAAAAGCAAAGGCCAATCCAAAGCTGGTTGGCTGGTTTGTTGGACAGGTCATGAAATCCACTGGTGGCAAGGCAAATCCTGCGACTGTGAACCAAATGGTTGCGGACAAACTCGGCCTTTAAGACGCAGCTTGGCGTACGGCCGCTAAAAAGATAGCGAAACGGGTTAATTTTTGATACATCCGGTCGGGTGGAAACAAGGGGGGCGTCATGGCCTACGAATACAAAGTGATTCCAGCGCCCGCGCGTGGATTGAAAGCCAAAGGGCTCAAGACAGCTGAAGACCGCTTTGCCAATGCCTTGCAAACCGCCATGAACGAACAGGCTGCCAGCGGGTGGGAATACCTGCGCGCCGATACCTTGCCCAGCGAACAGCGCGAGGGATTAATGAGCAAGACAACTGTCTATCAGAACATGCTTGTGTTTCGCCGCGCGAAAGCGGTCGACACCCCCGCCCTGCAACCACCAGAGCCACCAATGATCGCAGCGCCTAAGGTCAAACCGACGCCAGCCCCTGAAAAGCTGATTTTGGAAGATCCCGAGAAGTCCAAACCTGACGAAAAGCCAGACGCGGACGTCGCAGCGCAATAACTACTGAATATCAATCGCCAGCGCGTGAATGCGACTGATGATGTCTTTGCCCAATGCCGAATGTATGGCGCGGTGACGCGCGATACGTGACAAATCGTCCAAGCCCGCGGCCTTGATTACGACCCGCCAATGGCTTTCGCCCGACCCATCATCCCCCGCATGCCCGCTGTGAAGCGCGCTTTCATTGATCACATCCAGATGCGCAGGAGCCAAAGACCCTAAAGCCTGACGAATTTCTGTCTCAAGTGTCATTATTTTGGGTCCACCCTCTTCTATCTCTGACTGCATAGTCTAAAGTTACTTCTCCGAGTCTAAAAGGTCTGAGACGCACCATGAAGAAAGATGATCCATTTGGTTTTGACATGTCTGTGTCGAGTTCCAAGAAAAAGAACCCGCGTGGTCGGCGCGGTATGTCTGGAGAGTCTGAGACATCAACGCGCGTGTGCGATCACGACGGCTGTTCCGAAGCAGGCAAGTACCGTGCCCCGAAATCACCAGATGTGCTGGATGACTATTTGTGGTTCTGCCAGCAGCATGTCCGCGAATACAATCTGAAATGGAATTTCTTCGATACCACATCAGAGGCCGAACTGGCCGCGCAGATGGACAGTGACCGCGTTTGGGAACGCCCAACAAAGCCGTTCAAGCGCAGCACCGAAGAACGCGCATGGGCCAGGTTGGGTGTCGATGATCCTCATCAGGTTCTGGGCGCGAATGCCACGCGCAACCCTGGTCGTGGTGCTGCTGTTGGCCGCAAACTGCCACCTACAGAACGCCGCGCAGTCGAAATTCTAGAAGCAAAAGACAACTGGTCTAAGCAGGAAATCCGCAAAGCTTACAAGGCGCTCATCAAAGTCTTACACCCCGACATGAATGGCGGCGACCGCAGTCAAGAAGAACAGTTGTCAGAGGTTGTTTGGGCTTGGGACCAGATCAAGGTCAGCCGTAATTTCCGCGATAAACCATAAGCTTAGCTGAATTGATATTGGACTGACCGGCACATTTGGCAGGTCAGTTCTTTTCGGGCTTACTTCCGACTATAAAATTGCGCTTGCGTCAGCGGGCTAAGTTCGGAATCTGACAAACCCGGCGCCCTTTTTTGCGCGGCGGTCATTTCTGAACGCGGCATCAGCATGTAGTGCGCGGCAAGAAGCACAGCAAGCCACAGCGCTGCAATCACAGGTCTTTCCACGAATTCCGTCATCATCATAATCGGGGCATAAAAAGCCCCGTAAATCGGCAAAATCAGGGCGCCGGCAATTGATGCGCCGATCAATGCCACGGCGAAACTGCCCACAACTGCACGTGTAAAGCCAAGCGCACCAGGCAACCCCAACCATCCGCGACCGGCATAGAGCGCAACCGCTCCGCCAAATGCACCGGAAAAGACTGTCCAAGCGGCATAACGTGACGGTTCAGAAGGTATGGCCGCTTCCCCCTCGACACCGGCCATGACGATCATCGTGATAAAAATCGACACAAGCACCACAGCCAAATAGGCGCCAACGGGCCACCTACTGGCTTTATAGGTGTTTTCAGAACTATCTAAACGCGCATACATCGCACACCTCCAAACTCACAAACCGACGTGGCGCAGATGCACTTGGAAATGTCGAATGCACGAAGCGTCACACTAATTGACTTAATTT
>Ga0208544_10000568_pt1 | contig 28363 bp, 29 predicted proteins | sample DEB08_DNA_9_FD_184526 | JGI IMG/M metagenome (GOLD analysis project Ga0208544, IMG submission 184526) | Aqueous microbial communities from the Delaware River and Bay under freshwater to marine salinity gradient to study organic matter... | ecosystem: Environmental > Aquatic > Marine > Coastal ... | reverse complement strand
TGGAGCGGCCAAAGTCCGGTTGGGGCCGTTCATGTTGGTCGGGGCGAGATCGCTGCGATGCGGCTCACGGCAGCAAGGAGCCCAAAGCGGACAATTTGATCCACGATTTCTTGCAGGAAATAGGGCATGCCGGGGCATTACTTTGAAAACTTGAATATCGCGATATTGGCAGGAAATTGGTCTAGAATCCCGCCTCCAAAGCCAAACTTAGAAAACTTCGGAGGCGGGTAGATATCAGTCGATAAAGTGCTCCATCAGGGAGCAATGTTTTGATTGATCCGAAAAAAGTTGTCCGGGTCGTAGCGGCGCTTTAACTCGACAAGTCGATCATAATTGCCGCCATAATTGTCTCGCACCCGACCGTCGTCATCATCATCCATGAAATTAATATATCCTCCGGGTTCAGAGTGGGGAGCCACAGCGTCCGAGTATTCACGGACCCATTTGGTGTGGGCTTCGTCGTCGCTGGGGTCATCAGAAGCAGCCAGAACTACCATCGAGAAAAGTTTGCATCACGATGCCCAAAGGCGGTGGCATCCGCCGCCACGTCTTGTCAGGCACCATTGATTGGGTATCGGTGCATGGTAGAACTGGCGGTTGGCGTGTTTGGTCCGTGCCGGACATGGTCGTCGATTGCGTCGTCTGTCAACTCTTTGACGAAATTACCCTTCCAGTATTGGCGAATTCCGGTCGGAAATCTTTACTCCACACTGCATGTCGTATACGAAATACGAAACTTTTAGTGCAAGACCTTCGGGAGGAAACCATGTGTGAAGTTTTCGCGGGACAAGACCCTAAGCGGTACTCCAGCACTACCAGACGTTTGCGTCTCAACGGTCAGAGTACGTCGATTCGCCTTGAAAATGCGTTCTGGGCAACGCTCGATGACATCGCGGCGCGGGACGGGGTGACCACGCCAATCTTCATCTCGACCCTGCATTCAGAGGTTTTGGAACGGCGCGGTGAACCTGCCAATTTCACCTCACTGCTGAGATGTGCCTGTCTGAAATTCATGGAACTTTCCCCACAAAACGCTGCTAGCAGCATCGCCGCCGAGTAGTTTAAAGAATGCCATGCAAAAAACTTCACAGGTAGTAAAGGCATACTACCCTGCCACCGTGACACCTCTTGTACGCTGAAATTCTAATTCAGTGATTTCAGGAGCACATGGTGGCCAAACAAATCCACTCGATGATACGCGTTCTTGATGAGGCGCGTTCAATTCAATTTTACGACACAGCTTTCGGGCTCAAGGTGGCGGACAGGCTGGATTTCCCTGACTTCACGCTAGTCTACATCAGCAATCAAGAAACCGAGTTCGAGCTGGAGTTGACGGTCAACAAAGGCACGACCGAAGCATATGATCTTGGCAATGGTTATGGTCATTTAGCGGTTTCGGTCGATGATTTGGACGCCGAACATGACCGGTTTGAGGCCGCTGGCCTTACCCCCCGAAAACTTGTGGAATTTGCGCCTGGCGGAGAAATTATCGCGCGCTTTTTCTTTGTTGCCGATCCCGACGGGTACCAGATCGAGGTACTGGAACGGGGCGGTCGTTTTAAATGACATCAAAGGGAGGAACAATGATGTCCAACACGAATGGCCCAATGGGGCTGACACGTCGCCAACTGCTGTCGCGCGCAAGCGCGGCGGGGGCGTCTTTTGTGGTGGGGGCTGGCTTTTTGGCGGCCCCCAACGGGGCATGGGCAATGACGACAAACGTGCTCAAGCCGGAAACCATGGCGAGCTTAGTGCAGATGGCGCGCGATATCTATCCGCATGATCAGGTCGGGGACGAATATTATGTCATCGCCGTCAAAGGGTATGACACAGATGAGGAAGCGGCTGGCATCGAAGAAGGCATCGCCAAGTTAAATGCCGTGGCCCAGGCCGCTGGGCATGACAGCTATCTAGCCGCTGGCTGGGAACGGGACCGCGTCGATATTCTGCGCTCTACAGAAGACGATGCGTTCTTTCAGAAAATCCGGGGCGGTTTGGTGACCGGTCTTTATAATCAAAAAGCGGTCTGGCCGATTTTTGGCTATGAGGGCGCCTCGTTCGAGTTTGGTGGCTACATCGATCGCGGCTTTGACGACATCAACTGGCTGTAAGGAGGAGACAAACAAATGACAGCTCCATTTGAACTTTCCGATGACAGCGTTGTTGTCATCATTGGCACCGGCGCAGGCGGCGGCGTTCTGGCAAATGAACTTGCGCAAAAGGGCGTGAGTGTCGTGGCACTGGAGGCCGGTGGACGGCATCTGCCCGAGGATTTCATCAACGATGAATGGGACAGCTTCGGCCAGCTAGCCTGGCTTGATCCGCGCACAACCAGCGGCGACTGGCGTGTGGCCAAGGATTTCTCGGGTCTGCCTGCGTGGATCGTGAAATCCGTCGGCGGCACGACGCAACACTGGGCGGGTGCCTCGCTGCGCTTTCAGGACCACGAATGGAAAGCGCGCACGACATATGGCGATGTTGAGGGCGCAAACCTTCTGGACTGGCCAATTGACCCCGCTGAGATGGACCCTTGGTACACAAAAGCTGAGGATAAGTTAGGCGTTACTCGCACAGGCGACCGTCCAGGTCTTCCCGGAAACAACAACTACAAGGTCTTTGAGGCTGGTGCGAAAAAGCTGGGCTATGAAGAAGTCCATACAGGGCGAATGGCGATCAATTCTGATGAAAATCGTGATCGTTTGATGTGTCAGCAGACAGGGTTTTGCTTTCAGGGCTGCAAATGGGGTGCCAAATGGTCTGCGGGATATGTCGACATTCCCGAAGGCGAAGCGACAGGCAATCTGGAAGTACGCTCCCACAGCCACGTTGCGCGGATATTGCACAATGAGACAGGCAAGGTCACCGGCGTTGAATACTTCGACAAAGACGGCAACTCGCAGGTGCAAAAGGCGCGGATTGTCTGTGTTGCGGGTAACTCTTTCGAAAGCCCGCGGCTGCTGCTCAATTCGGCCTCTGACATGTTCCCCAATGGGCTTGCAAACTCCTCTGATCAGGTTGGACGCAACTACATGCGGCATATGACCGGGTCAGTCTACGCGGTGTTCGATAAGCCTGTGAAGATGTGGCGCGGAACGACCATGGCCGGGATCATTCAGGATGAATCAAAGCACGATCCATCACGCGGTTTTGTTGGGGGCTATGAGCTTGAAACGCTGGCGCTCGGTCTGCCGTTTATGGCGGCTTTCCTTGACCCGGGCGCATGGGGTCGCGAGTTCACGTCAGCCTTGGATCAATACGAAAACATGGCTGGCATGTGGATTGTGGGCGAGGATATGCCCCAAGCGGACAACCGTGTGACGCTCAACATGGACGTCAAGGATCAGCATGGGTTACCCGTTGCGAACGTTCATTTCGATGATCATCCCAACGATGTCGCCATGCGCAACCATGCCTATCAGCAGGGCCAAGCGGTATATGATGCTGTGGGGGCAACGCGGACCTTTCCAACGCCCCCGTATCCGTCAACCCATAATCTGGGCACTAACCGTATGTCGGAAAAGCCAGAGGACGGCGTGGTAAATAAGTGGGGTCAAACCCATGACATCGAGAACCTGTTCATTTCGGACGGCTCCCAGTTCACCACGGGCGCGGCCGAAAATCCGACGCTGACCATCGTAGCACTTGCTATCCGACAGGCCGACCATATCGCTATCGAAATGAGCGCAGGCAATATCTGAGCACGATGCCGGCATCTTTGGGTGCCGGCATTTCCTTGACCTCTATCTGGGTGGATAAAGGTCTAGGCTGCGAATGTCGGCTAAGGGCCGTTCATGTTGGTCGGGGCGAGATCGTTTGGCAGGATCGCTGCGATGCGGCTAACGGCAGCAAGGAGTCCAGTGTGGACGTTTGATTTGATGCGGTGTCTTTGCGCTTAGACACGTCTCTCCAATGGCGGCCATAGCATCCTCTAAGCAGGTACGCCGGCGAATTTTCGCTTCTTCGACTTTTCTGTGGTATGTTGGGTCGGGAACAAGGGGGACCTGTCATGACTGCAAAAACACCAAGTGAACTTCGCGACCAAGTTCGTGGAGCCGTCATCACACCGGAAGACGATGACTATGAGGAGGCACGCAGCGTTCATAACGGCATGATCGACAAGCGGCCTGCAGTCATCGTGCGGGTGGCGAATGCTGGCGACGTAATGGCAACTGTTCGCTACGCCGCCGACAACAACCTGAAGCTTGCGATCAGGGGCGGTGGCCATAGCGGGCCTGGCTTCGGCACTGTCGATGACGGAGTTGTCATCGATTTTTCTGAAATGCGCGGGGTAAGGGTAGACCCGAACGCCCGGACTGCACGCGCCGAGGCAGGTGTCACCTGGGGGGATATCAACGCCGCGACGCATGCCTTCGGGCTGGCCACCCCTGGTGGGATCATCTCGACAACTGGCATAGCGGGGCTTACCCTCGGAGGCGGTGTTGGATATCTGTCTCGCGGCTTCGGACTCTCGTCGGATAATCTGATTTCCGCTGACGTTGTGACAGCCGACGGCAAGATGTTGGTTGTCAGCGAAGAAGAAAACGCCGACCTATTCTGGGCTATCCGCGGCGGTGGCGGCAACTTCGGCGTCTGCACCTCATTTGAATACCGGCTACATCCGGTAGACACGGTTTACTGGGGGCCGATGTTCTACGAGGTTTCCGAGACCGAAAATATCCTTAAATTCTTCCGTGAGTACATTAAGGACGCACCGGAACAGATGGGTGGGTTTCCCGCGTTCCAAGTGGCACCACCTTTACCGTTCATTCCCGAGGATCGGCATGGTGACATGTTTGTGGCCCTCGTGGCTTGTTGGGCGGGCGACCCCGCAGAGGGTGAAAAGATGTTCAAACCCTTCCATGAGGTCGCCGAGGTCAAAGCCGAACATGTTGGTCCGGTTCCATTCCCGGCAATCAACGCTGCATTCGACGGTCTCTTCCCGAAAGGGATCCGGCAATATTGGAAAGGCAATTATGTCAAAGAGCTGTCTGACGCGGCAATTGCCGAACACGTCAGGCACGGCCCCAATGCCCCCGGCGTGAGTGCATCGATGCACCTTTATCCGATTAACGGCGCGTGCAAGAGTATAGCCCCCGATGCAACAGCCTTCGGACATCGCGACGCAAATTTCTCGATGGTGATGCTGGCTGCTTCGAACGATCCAGCAGATGACGAGAAAAACATCAAATGGGTCCGCGACTATTCCGATGCTATGGCGCCGCATTCCGAGCAGGGGGGATACATCAACTTCATGGACGGCGACGACGAAAATCGGGTGAAGGCGAACTATGGCGCCAACTACGACCGGCTTTTGTCAATCAAGCGTCAGTACGACCCCGGAAACCTGTTCAACGTGAACCAGAACATCGTACCCTAGTTCACAGTCGATCTTGGCCGGGCCGATGAAATCGCCCCGGCCCTACGCAATCTTAGCGAGACAGGAAGCTCTCGATCCCAAATGACGTGCTGTACTTCCGCGTAGGTGTCGTTGTGCTCTAATTGAGGAGAATCGGGCTTGCATTTTCTCTTTGGTTTCAATGGCTGATTGTACCCTTAATTATGATACTGTGTCTTTAATTGGGATACTGTGCCCCTAAATTGGATACAAGATAATCTGTGGATAAGTCTCATCGAATTGACGCCAAAGCGTTCTATTGGGGTACAGTCACAGGTCTGGCGATGATCGTTACGCAATAGTGATTTGCACGCAGAAATTTGGCAGTCCGAAACAATCATTCAAAATTGTCCATAGCCTGTGGAAGTATCCTAAATAGGGGTACAAAAAACGCCAAAATTTGCCCGAAACCGTAGATTTTCCTTAATTGGGGTACAACGACATATGATCCGGAAAGGTCAGTTTGACCAGTCAGAGCAGTCTGGCTTCGCGCAGTTCGCCGCACTCGCTGGATAGGTGTGTCCGCTAGTAGAGCTACCTTCGCCGTCGCGGAAACTTTGCGAGACTACCCGCTTGCAGCGCTGCGTCCAGTGGATGCGCGGCGTGGCAGCTTCACTCGACCGGCAGAAAATCCTCTATCGGACTGCGCAAGACACTTGCATCACGCATCGCCCACAGGGATTGTGCATGAAAGGGGGGCGGTATGAACAAGGTATCCAGCCAGTCGGCATCCGGTCCGGTCAGGAAAGTGCGCCTCAGCCGTCAGCCACTACACGAAAGGGTGGCAGATGATCTACGCGATCGGATCATCACCGGCCAGCTTGAGCCGGGGCAGAAGCTGGCGGTTAACCTTCTGGCCGAGGAAATAGGTGTTTCGCTCACCCCCTTGCGAGAGGCGCTCAAGCTTCTGGCTGCCGAGAGCCTGATCGATTTGACACCGAACAGAGGCGCCTCTGTTTCTCTGGTGACTATCCAGCAGACCCGCGACCTGTTCGAGGTCATTGCCGGTCTCGAAGCGTTGGCCGCTGAACTGGCCACCGAACGCATGACTGATGACGACTTGGCGGACTTGCAGGACCTGCATGCGCAGATGAAGCATCATGCCGCGGATGTCTCGCGCGAAAACTATTTCGCGCTGAACCGCAGAATTCACGACCGCATTGTCGATTTCGCTCGCAACCCCATCCTGAGCACACAGCGCGGCAGGCTGGCGCAACAAGCCGAGAGGGTGCGGTTCATCGCGCTGAACAATGACACCCGCCGTGATACGGCGATGCAGGAACATTTCGACCTGATGGCGGCTTTTTCGGCGGGCGATGCCGAACTTGCGCACCGCATATGGCGCAATCACCTGATCGCGTCGGGCAAGCAAACGATTGAACTTCTGGCGCAAAGCGCCGATCTATAAGCCTGTTATCCCCGCGCCAATTCTGGAAAGTGAATATCCATGAGACCTGACTTCGACCTCGTGATCCGTGGGGGCACAATTGCCACGTCCGGCGATATCTTCGACGCAGATATCGGCATCCAGGACGGCAAGATCGTCGCTTTGGGCGCGGATCTGGCTAGGGGGCAAGACGAGATCGACGCGACAGGGCGGCTGGTTCTGCCCGGCGGGGTCGATGCGCATTGCCATTTTGATCAACCGACCTCAGACGGGTCGGTCATGGCGGATGATTTCGAAAGCGGTCCGCGCTCGGCCGCCTTTGGTGGGACGACTACGGTCATTCCTTTCGCATGCCAAAAAAAGGGCCAGTCTCTGCGTGCTGCGGTTGACGATTATCATCAGCGTGCAAATGGCAAGTCGGTGATCGATTATGCGTTTCACCTCATTGTCACCGATCCAACCCCGCAAGTGCTGGGCCAAGAACTGCCGGCGCTGATCCGCGAAGGATATACCTCATTCAAAATCTACACCACCTACGACGACCTCAAGCTAAACGACCGTGAAATCATCGAGGTGCTGGCCTTATCAAAGCGCGAGGGAGCGTTGACGATGGTACATGCGGAAAACTCGGACGCTATCGCTTGGCTGACTGAGGCGCTGGAGCGCGCGGGCCAGACAGCCCCGCGCCACCATGCCGAGGCCCGCCCGGCCATTGCCGAACGCGAAGCGACACACCGCGCCATTTCGCTGGCCGAGATTGTCGATGTTGCCATGCTGGTGGTGCATGTCTCGGGCGGCGAAGCCATGGATCAGATTGCGGCCGCGCGGGCGCGCGGACTTAAGGTCTTTGCCGAAACCTGCCCGCAATACATTCTGCTGACAGCTGATGACCTTGATCTGGAAGGGTTCGAGGGCGCCAAGCATATCTGTTCACCGCCGCCGCGTGACTCCGCCAGCCAGAAATCTGTCTGGCGCGGACTGGCGAACGGCACGTTTCAGGTGTTTTCCTCGGATCACGCACCGTTCAGGTTCGACAGCGACACAGGCAAAAAATTGCGCGGCGAGGGCGCAAGTTTTGCCCATGTGCCAAACGGAATTCCGGGCGTCGAAACGCGGCTTCCGTTGCTATTCTCCGAGGGGGTAGGCAAGGGGCGCATTTCGCTCAATCAGTTTGTGGCACTAACGTCGACAAATCCGGCGCGGCTTTATGGGCTTTACCCTCGCAAAGGGACGATCGCGGTAGGCGCGGATGCCGATTTGGCCATCTGGGACCAGACGCGCGAGGTGACAATCACAAACAGCATGCTGCACCACAATGTCGATTACACGCCCTACGAGGGTCGCACCGTGACCGGCTGGCCAGAGACAATCCTGTCGCGGGGCGAAGTGGTCGTGCAAGACGGCGCACTGGCTGCAAAACGCGGCCGCGGGCAGTTTCTTGAATGTGGGACGCCTGATATTCATCTTTGATTTACTGACGCGGAGAGGGCCATTGGGCGAGGAGCACGTAGACATCCATCTGGCCTCGCGTTGACGATGTATTGGGGTCGCCCGCGGAAGCCTATTTTACTGCAGCAATCATGATTTCTTAGCCGAACCCAAAAACGCTGTTTCGGTCAAGCAGTACCCATATAGGTCCACTACTGGCATGACCGTATCAGTTGATGTTTTCAAACTTTCTGAGTGCAGGCATGATGCTGATGCCAATGCCGCGCAATATCGGCGCGGCGTGCGATCCAGACGCCATCATGGGCGGCGACATGATCAAGGAACCGGGCCAGGGACCGCAAGCGCCCGGGGCGGCCCGCCAAACGGCAATGCAGCCCGACAGACATCATGCGCGGGCGGTGCGCGCCCTCAGCCCAGAACTGGTCGAAGCTGTCCACAAGATAGTCGCACCAGTCCTGGCCCGACACAAAGCCGGGCGAGGACGCGAAACGCATATCATTGGTATCGAAAGCATAAGGTACTACAAGATGCTGGCCGCCGGGATGGGGCACCCAATAAGGCAAGTCATCATTGTAGGCGTCGCTGTCATAGAGAAATCCGCCATGCTCCAGAACAAGCTGGCGGGTCTGCTTGGACACGCGGCCCGTATACCAGCCTACGGGCGCAGTCCCGGTCACCTTGCAGATCGCGGCGACGGTGCGGCGCATATGCTCAGCTTCCTCCTCACGCGACATCTCGCGATAGTCGATCCAGCGCCAGCTGTGGGCCGCAATCTCGTGTCCGTCGGCGACCATACGATGCCCGATAGCAGGCACCCTTTCTAGCGCCTGGCCAACAGCAAAGGCTGTCACTGGCAACTGCCGTTCGCGGAACAAATCTAGCAAGCGCCAAACGCCCACTCGACTGCCATATTCGTAATGGGACTCCAAGTTCAGGTTACGCTTTCCCGGCAGTGGATCGCAGTTCATGTCGGTGTTCAGGTGCTCGGAAGCAAGATCTCCATCATCGATATGGCGCTCTGATCCTTCCTCGATATTAAGCACGATAGACAGGGCCACGCGGGCACCATTTGGCCAGTGGGGATCCGGCGCATCTTCGCCATAACCTTGGAGATCAGACAGACGCTCGGCCGCGTCAAATCGTATTGCGGAGGGCATCTTCTATATCCACGTCTTGTGAAAGGGGCTCAAGGTCGAGGCGGTTGATCATGTTTTGCATATGTTCTGCCATCTCCGTTTCGGCTCTGTCGGCATCGCCTGCCGCGATCGCGGCCAACAGCGCGCAATGATCGTCGCACAGACATCCCGCAGCCCCGCGCGCGGCATAGACAGCCTGCGTCAGAGCGCTTCGCGACAGCAAGGAACTGAGCATGTCCGCCAGAACAGGGTTTGCCGCTGCATCGGCAATGGCGCGATGAAAGTTGCGCGACATGAAAACGGCGGTACGGACGTCGCCGGAATCCCACGCAACACGCTCTTTTCGCAGAAGATCACTCATTATTTTTAAGTCGTGCGGTGTCGCCCGCTCGGCGGCAAGGCGCGCCATAATGCGTTCGGCCATCAGTCGCGCCTCGCAAATGTGGCGCGCTTCCTCCACCGTGGGACGGGCAACAAAGGCGCCACGATTGGCTTGCTGGTCGACCAACCGCTCGTTGGCCAGCAGAGCCAGAACTTCGCGCACTCGCGCCCGTGATGAACTCAATGCGCGGGCCAGCTTCTCTTCGGGCAGACGAACGCCTGGTGGCAAGCGGCCATCCTCTATCGCAGCACGTAATCTGTGGAGCGTGTCTTCAGTGGGAGATGCCTTGATGCGGCCAATCGTAACACCGGGGTTTAGTTCTGCATCCATCATATCAGCCGTGTCGCTTTGTTGATCCTGTCGATAGTATCACTGCACTGATGTAAACATTGAAGCAAGTTTTTGTTAAACATAAGTATAGTTTTTGTTGGCGATATTTTTCTGATTATCATCAAATCTCTGGAGTACTGTAGATGAAAGTCAGGCTTGGTGTGCTGGCGCCTTGTTCAATGACGGTTCTGGGGAGCAAATATGCTCATGTTTACAAGGCCGAGGAAGAAACCGTCCTTAAAACGGCGACTTTCGTGCTGTCCATGATGGATGCTTTGCAATTCATTGGTGCGAAATCCTATGAGATGATCACACTCTATGCGAGTGCATGTTCAGACTAAGATTGTCGACAATCGCAACCAAAATGACTTAGAATGCCAGACAGAGGTGCAATTTGGCTTTGGCACCCTGTCGAAACAGCAGATCGAGAGCGGGGAAGTGATGCAGGCGCGTGACAGAAAATGCGAGACGATCATTGACTATTTTGCTTGCGCCGCCGTGAATTTGCTTATCGACTTCCCCTGCTTTTTCCTGCCTGCCCCAATGGGCGCGCGCACCCTGTCATTTGGCCGGCAATTGGTGGCCCCACCGGGACCCGAGGACATGCTTTGGGAGCCGGCGAAGCGGCTTGAGACGGCTGGCTTCGCATGTTGCCCAGCTCCAATGGTGTTTGCCGCATGACCCGCCCGCTGATCCTTTTGGTCAATGGCAACAGCCGAGTTGAGCTGACCAACCGCATGGCAAGCATGGCGCGCGAAAAATTGGGCGATCTGGCCGATGTAGAAGCGATGACAATCGCCTCTGCCCCACCTTTCGTGTCGACCCGTGCGCAAGCGACCGAGGCGGCAGGCGCAATCCTGACCAGCGTCCGCGCGCGATTGGCCCAAGCTAACGCCCGCCGGCCCGATGCCGTCATGTTGGCCTGTTTCGGAGAACCGGGTCTGTGGGCGCTGCGCGAGGAAATCTCTATGCCTGTCACCGGTATGGTGGAAGCCTCTGTCGCAGCCGCGATGCAACTGGGACGGCGCATCGCGATCCTGACCTCTGGCAGCAACTGGCCTTCGCAGATCGAAGATCTGCTTCAGACATATGGGCAGTCCGACCGTATCACCCGCGTCACCGGCCTCCCCGACGCCGCCTTATCAGAAGACCGCGCGATCTGGCACCGGGCCCTGACCGACGCTGTGGCGCAGGAGGTCGCGCGTGGCGGAGCAGATGTGCTGATCATTGGCGGCGGGCCCCTGTCAGGGCGGGCCGCAACGCTCACTCTGCACACCGGCGTAACGCTGATCGACGCCTTTGACGCTACGCTATGGCAGAGTTTCGCGCTCGCTACTCTCACCTTATCAACAGGACCCGTCTAGTGAGCCCCAGTGTCATCGCCGTCGCACAGGACGGCACGCACCGTTTCTCGAAATTTGTTGTGCCGGAAATTTGCCTGCTAAAGGGCTTGGGCGTCGAAGGGGATGCTCATTGCGGCGAGAACGTCAAACACGCGCTCGCGCGTGCGGGTGGATCCAACCCAGCCAAACCTTCGGCAGATCCATCTTTTCCAATCCGAACTATTCGAAGAGTTTGCCAAAAAGGCTTTACCGTTGCACCTGCCGACCTGGGGGAGAACATTACCACCGGTAAGATTGACCTACTTGCACTGCCGCACGGCACGGTTTCGTGCATCGGCACCACAGCACAAGTTGAAATCACCGACTTCCGCATCCCCTGCGCGCAGATCGATGCATCTCTACCGGGGCTCTTTTTTGCGGTACTGATCCGCAAACCGGGTCATTTGATGCGACGCTCAGGGATCATGGGAGTTGTACTCGAAGGCGGTATAGTTCGCGCAGGTAATGCTATCGTTTCGCAGATTCCGGTCGGGCCCCGTAGGGCGCTGGAGCGAGTATAAAAACTGTCAGAGGCATTTGAACCGTTCCCAGGGTGCCGCAGGTGACGTTAAGTAATCCAAAATAAGAGCAACACCACCCGGAAGGCACAGCGCAACAGTTTTCTCACAAATGGTTTTTACTTCAGAGAGATTGATCGTGAAGAAAACCCTTCATATCGCGAAGCGAGTGCGGCAACCGAACATGGAGGACTTTGCCAAGTAAATGATCTCGGAGTATGTATTGAAGTATCGAAACCCGTCAGATTTTTTGTGACCTCGTGATACAGAACTGGCCCGCCCGACTAACGCCGACTTACTCTGACAGTTCCACCCGAGGGGCCCTCGTCATCACCCACCGCTTCTTGAAAAGATAAATTCTGCGATGTCCTAGCGCACGCACGGTTGCACATATTTAACTAGACCGACGCTACAAGATCAGAACCACTATCGCGCTGCACCGCAGCCTAAATCAATGCGGTCAAGCCAAGCTTGTTCAGAGACTCAGGGGCACTCCGCCGACAACCAAACGGCGGACAACGTCGTGATACCCGGATGGCGGCAGCTATAAACGGGATTTTGGAATAGATGCTAATGTTTGGGTCCAGGTGTTTCCCCAAAGTGATCGCAGGCGAGACAAATGCCGGGTAATTTGCAACGGCTGCAATAGTCCTAAACTCGACAAATTGAGCCCGCAGAGAATAAAAAGTTATCGTGAGCTACCGTATCGACAGGTCATGACATAGTCCGGCTGCCACCCTGAATTCACCAACACGGCAGATATTTTCCTGAAAGATTCCGGCTCTGTGGACTGTACCGGCTCGCCCTGACGTGGCGAATCGTTACAACAACGCCCAAATTTTAGCTGGAACGGTAAATTTATAGACATTTAGCGTTTTTAAACAGTAGTTTGTATTAAAGTTAATTTTTTATTTGATTTTTTTCTATCTGTGCCTCACGCTCCGAACATAGAATTTTTGGAGATACTTAGATGGCAGCACAGGTTCGGGTAGGATTGCTAACACCCTCGTCAAACACAGTGATGGAGCCTCGCGCAGCGCAGCTTTTTGCCGATCTGCCCGGCGTCAGCGTGCATTTTGGACGTTTCCGAGTCACCCGCATCTCGATGGGTGAAGATGCGTTGGGGCAGTTCGAATTCGACCCGCAAATTGCGGCCGCGGAACTTCTGGCGGATGCCAAGTGCGACGTGATCGCTTGGGGCGGCACTTCAGGCGGCTGGCTTGGAGCTAAAAACGATCGTGAACTCTGTGAAGAAATCACTGAAAGAACTGGCGTCCCGGCGACAACCTCGACGCTGGCGACGCTGGATGGGTTCCGGGTGTTGGGTGCAAAAACTTATGGGCTGGCGACGCCCTATCTGAACGAGATTCAGCAGGCGATTGTCGAGAACTTCGGAGCTCTCAACTTTGAGTGTGTGGCCGAAAGACATCTCGAAGACCCCGGCAACTTCTCGTTCGCGCTTTATGATGAAACGGTTGTCGCGGATTTGATTCGGGATGTTGCCGCTAAAAGCCCGGAGGCAATCGCCGTTTACTGCACGAATTTCGATGGAACCAGCGTCGCGCCCAACCTTGAGCGTGAAACCAATATCCCGGTCCTCGACAGCATTTCGGTCACAATCTGGCACGCACTTCGCCTGATCGGGTACGACACTTCCGGTATGTCGAAATGGGGCAGGATCTTTTCCTGCGGTCTGCCAGAGAGCGCGCAGCAGGCATCCAGTCCAATCTCGTCCTGAATTCACATTACCTACCAGATCTAACCAACATGGAGAGAAAAAATGAACAAGATAATTACACTAGTGACGACCGCCCTGGTCGCCGCAGCAACGACAGCGGGAGCTGAAAGCTATCAGCTCAAGGCGCTGGGACAGCCGGTGGCAACCGGGTTGATCCAGAAGAATGTCGAACAGCCATTCTTTGAGAATTTTGCCGAACGCACCGGGATCGACGCCACCGTCGATTACAAACCGTTGGATGTAACCGGCATCAAGGATTCCGAACAGCTGCGTATCCTAAAGGCCGGCCTTTTTGATATTGTCTCTCTGCGTATGAGTCAGGTTTCGCGCGATGAACCGACGATCCTAGGCCTCGACCTTGTCGGTCTGAACCCGGATTACGATACCGGCCGTAAAACCGTCGGCGCCTTCGCCGACAAGGTGGATGCGCAGCTTCAGGAGAAATTCAACACCAAACTGCTGGGCGTTTGGCCGTTCGGCCCGCAAGTTCTGTTCTGCGAACCCGAGATCGGCGAACTGTCTGACCTCAAGGGGAAAAAGGTGCGGGTCTATGACCAGAACCTTGCCAACTTCATCTCCTCCGTCGGCGGCACGCCGGTTCCTATCGGCTTCTCGGATGTACACCAGTCGCTGGCGCGCGGCGTCGTTGACTGCGCGATCACCGGTCCCAGCTCCGCCAACTCTGCGGGCTGGCCGGAAGTTACAAACTACATGCTGCCCGTGGCCTTCCAATTGGCACTCAACGGCTACGGCATCAACCTCGACGTCTGGAACAAGATGACGCCAGAGGATCAGCAGAAGCTAGAGGTCGGATTCGACCAACTCGTCGAGGATATTTGGGTCTACTCCGAAGAGCTGTTTGACGATGCGGTGCGGTGCAACGTCGGTGGCGATCCCTGCGAGACGGGGAAGAAATTCGACCTAACGCTGGTTGCAATCACCGACAAGGACAAGGGCATCATCCAAAACGCGGTCAACGAAATCTCGTTCCCAGCTTGGGCAGAGGTCTGTGACAAGCAGAACGCCACCTGCTCCGAAGACTGGAAGGCCGCGATGAGCCAGTGACCGATCAAACAACAGACGGGGCCCATTTGGCCCCGTCTGACCCAACGATCATTCGCAGATTACCAAGAGGTTTCTCCATGAACGCTTTAGCCACTTTTGCCGCCAGGCTATTCGGTGTCGCACTGGTTTCACTCTCGATCTTCGTCTCCATCGAAACCATCGCACGTAAGCTGTTCAACTTCTCCTTCGGAGGCGCTGACGAACTGGGCGGCTACGTGCTTGCCGTCGGTTCGAGCCTGGCGTTTGTGGTGGCGCTTGTCGACCGAGCGCATATCCGCATCGACGTTTGTCACACGCGGTTCCCTAAGAAGCTTCAAGCAATCATGGATTGGCTCTCAATCGTCTCCATCGCATTGCTCGGGCTGTTCATCATGTATGTCGGGCGCATCGTGATCGTTGACACCATTGCTTACGGCTCGACTGCACCAACTCCTTGGGGGACGCCTCTCATCTGGCCGCAGGCCGCATGGTACGGCGCACTTTGCTTGTTTGCCCTGGTAGCGATTTTCCTCGCGCTACGCGCAACGGTAAATATCGTGAACGGACGCTTCGATCAGGTGAGTGAGGAGTTTCATCCCAAGGGCGCGATCGAGGAACTCAAGGAAGAAATGAGCGACATCGAGCGCCGATAGAGGTGCTTCGGTTACAACAGGATATCTGGGCACTGGCCCGGATCACGGGAGGATAACATGGGTATCGGTTCGGTTTTTGTCGGCTTCTTCGGAATGATGGGGCTTCTTCTCATGAGTTTCCCAATTGCGGTCATAATGGTTGTAATTGGGGTTATTGGCGGGGTGATGCTCTACGGCTGGCCACTGCTGAACTCTATGGGTCCGGTGATCTGGGGCGTTCAGAACGAAAATATTTTGACTGCCATTCCGCTGTTCATACTGCTTGGAGAGCTACTTCTGCGGAGCGGCATCGCCGACCGGATGTACGGCGCGCTGGGGCTCTGGCTGAACCGATTGCCGGGCGGGCTACTGCACACCAATATCGGCTGTTGTGCACTGTTTGCGGCGACTTCGGGATCCTCGGTCGCCACTGCCGCCACAGTCGGGACGGTTGCTTTGCCGAACCTTCACGCCCGCGGATACGGAGCGCGTCAGGCGCTGGGGTCTCTTGCAGCAGGCGGCACACTCGGCATCCTGATCCCACCATCGGTAAACCTCCTGATCTACGGCTCGCTCGCCAATGTATCGATTGGCCAGCTCTTCATGGCAGGTATCATCCCCGGTATTCTGCTTACCCTGCTTTTCATGGCCTACATCGCGGTCGAATCCTTTATCATTCCGGTCACCGGCGACGGAGCGCAAGAGCCGCGCGCACCGATGTCGGAAAAACTGGCGGCGCTGCGCCATCTGGTGCCGCCGGCCATTATATTTGCTGTGGTTATGGGATCGATATACCTCGGGATCGCCACTCCCACGGAATCCGCGGCACTCGGCGTTGTCGTGGCGCTGGTCTTTGCCGCGCGCGAAGGCAAGCTTAGCCTAGAGTTCTTCGACAACTGCTTCCGCCAGACTGCCAAAACCACAGGAATGATCCTGTTGATCATCACCGCAGCCTTCATGCTGAACGTCACGCTGGCTCTCGGTGGAATCGCGCAGACAATGACCAGTTGGGTCGCGGGCTTTGGCCTGTCGCCCGCGATGCTGTTGATAGCGCTCATCGTGTTCTACCTGTTCCTTGGCATGTTCATGGATGTCCTTTCGATGCAGGTTCTGACCATCCCAGTGGCGTTGCCGATTGTCATGGCGGTGGGGGTTGATCCGATCTGGTTCGGGATTTTCATCGTGCTGATGTGCGAACTGGGGATGATAACACCGCCGGTGGGCATGAACCTTTATGTCGTGCAGGGTGTGCGGACCGACGGTGGACCGTTCCGTGATGTCGTGCTTGGGGCGATACCATATGCCCTGATAATGATCACCTTTACAATATTGCTGATTTTCGCGCCGGACATCGTGACCTGGCTGCCAGAAACAATGAGTGGATTTTAACGGATGCACTGCGATTTTTGGAAAATCGGGGCGGCTGAGCTTTCAGCCGCCTACCGCGAAGGCTCCGCCGATCCGGTCGCCGTTGCTCAAGAACTGGCACAGCGCATCGAGGTTCTGAATCCACAGATCAACGCCTATGTTGCACTTTCCCCGGATTTGATCGAGCAAGCCGAGGCGTCGCGCGAGAGGTATCAGGATCAGCGACCCGCGTCGCCGCTTGACGGGGTTCCCGTCGCAATCAAGGACAACTTGCATGTCGCGGGACTGCCCACGGCCTGGGGCGGCGAAACCTTCGGCGAAGTCGCGACGGAGGATGACCTGCCGGTCGCGCGCCTGCGATCGGCAGGTGCGCTGCTTGTCGGCAAGACCAACACCCCGGAATTCGCGGTCGAGGGCTATACTGGCAACGTGCGCTTCGGCGTGACGCGCAATCCTTGGAATATCGACCTGACGCCCGGCGGATCGTCGGGCGGATCGGTTGCCGCTGTTGCCGCAGGCCTCGCGACGCTAGCCATCGGCACCGATGGCGGCGGATCGACCCGGCGCCCGGCAGGATACACCGGGCTCTACGGGCTTAAGCCAGGGATCGGGCGAATCCCCCGGTCTGGTGGGCTGCCGCAGATCTTGATGGATTTCGAGGTGATTGGAACCTTCGCGCGCGGCATAGATGACCTTGACCTGCTGCACGACGCACTGGCCTGGCCTGACCGCGCAGACCCGACGTCGCGCGGCATCGTCCCTTCCGCCGCTTCAGGCGACAAACTGCGTGTGCTTTCGGTTCCCCTGCTCGACGGAAACCCCTGTGATCCCGAAATTCTCAGTGCAACCCGCACCTTTGCGCAGCGTCTGGCTAACCTTGGCCATCAGGTGACAGAAGCCGAATTGCCTATCGATCTAGCGCGGATAAATGACTTCTGGGGGGCCTTCGCTCAAATCGGGCTTGCGCAGCTTCGCGAAAGCGTTCCGAGGATGCGTGCGCATTCTCAAAAGCTGTACTTGGACATGGCAGAGGCCGGAGCGAAAATTCCGGCACACCGGCTGTTCGACGCTCTGAACGCAGTACGCGATCTGCGATCCGACATGTCTCGTCTGTTTGCGGACTGGGACGTCATCCTGATGCCCACTGCGGCGGCGCAGCCTTGGCCAGCAGAACAGACCCATCCTACAGTCATCGACGGAACTGAAGTTGGGCCACGCGGTCACGCGGTTTACACCGGCTGGGTGAATGCGGCGGGCCATCCCAGCCTCGCAGTCCCCGCCGGTTTCGACCACCGCGGATTGCCGATCGGGTGCCAACTCATCGGAGATCTCTTTGCCGAGGACAGGCTAATCAAACTCGCGAGGGAGCTTTCAGCTCAGAACGCACCTTGGCGGTGGCCAGATCTGGCGTACCGGTCAACTGGTTCGCCTGAGATCGACTGACACCGAGCCGAGTCCGGTGATCTCTCCACGTATGGCAATATTGCCCTGCACATAAGGCAGACCATTCAGCGACCCTGTGATAATCACCTGGCCCGGCTTCAGCCCACCGCAATGGTTCCCGATCATCTTTTCCAGCACCAAAAAATTCTCAAACGCGTTGCCGCCCGGGACAGTCACAGCTCCGCTGAGCACTATGTCGTCCCCGAGGCTTAGAAAGCCCTCAACATCACCGACCGACTCCGGCCGCCAGTTCTTGACCGGAGTACCAACCACCAGCCCGCCGTTGATCTGGTTATCGGCGAGCTTCAGTTCGGGCGAAGCTTCGCCTGGCAGCCGTGTGCGCACAATCTCGATCACTGCAACGGCAGACAGCTTTTGGGCGATAACCGACTGGCGATTTGGAGTATCCAGGGACGGCAGTGGTGAGTCGATGCGAAAGCCAATCTCAAGCTCGATGCCGATGGCCTCGCCATGCGGAACTTCGAGATCGAGCGGGGAGTTGCTTATGTCATCTTGAAAGATCGGAGCCATGATACGCGAATTCGGTTTGTTCGCCACCTTGAAGCCACCGATCGACCCGATCTGGCGCGCGACCTCAGCCTGAATCGTATATGCTTCATCGGTGGTCAGCTCAGTTTCGAGTAAATTACAGACACTGACCGGTTTACCGGAAACACGTGCTTCAAGAATATGAGAAGTGAGGGTGGAAACCACACTCGATTGAAAATCTCTCGTCATATTTTTTCTTTTCTTTCAGAATGATAGAATATACTTAATTATATATCCTGAGATGTATTCGATCTCAATAGCTCCTGTGGTTAGTGTTGATTTGAAGCAATAGCTATGAGGGATTGGCGCCTATCGGAGAAAAGCGACATGAAGACGCGAAGATCAAACCATCCGCGCCAACGCATTGACGATCGCGGCAAAGTGGCGATCAGCAGGCTATCACTGCATGAGCAGGTCGCCGACGAACTACGCCAAATGATCGTCGTCGGGGAGTTGGCGCCAGGTGAAAAGATAAAGGTTTCCGAACTTGCATCTGACCTTGACGTTTCACTAACGCCCCTGCGGGAGGCGCTGAAGGTCCTCGGCAAAGAGGGTCTCGTCGAACTGACCGCAAATCGGGGGGCGCGGGTGACAGGAATTTCGGTGGACAGCACTCGCAGCCTTTTCGAAGTAGTTTCCAGTCTCGAAGCCCTAGCGGCCAGGCTTGCTGCGATGCGGATCACGGATGAGGAGTTGGAAGTCCTTGAGAAACTGCACAGCGACCTGAAATGCCGACACGAGGAGGGGGACGTTGCTGCCTATTTCGATCTGAACCGGCAGATACATGATCTAGTCGTTGATGCCGCCAAAAACGAGAATCTTACTCACGTCCGCACCAGCCTGTCGTTCCAAGTCGAGCGCGCACGCGCTCTTTCCAGCATCACGTCCGAACACAGAGACCTCTCCATTGGAGACCACGAAGCGCTCATGGAAGCATTGCGGCGTCATGATCCCTCAGCGGCGCAGGAAACCTGGCAACTTCATTTGGAACGTTCTGGGACGGAATTCTGCCGTCTTGTCGCCCTCTGGAAAGAGACGGCAGACGCCTCGATAGCAAATAAAAAAGGCCGGGCGTAGCGCCCGGCCAGTCGTCAGGGAGGCGAAACGCTACGCCGCGTGCAATGTCGTACAGGCGTTCGGCGTTCTGGCGAGAAAATCTATTGCCGACTGAGCTCCACCCTTTTTGTGCGGCACACCAGCACGGGCCAGGCCCATCTCAATACCTGACAGCGTTCCTAGCAGCATCAGATCATTGAAATCTCCAAGGTGACCAATGCGGAACACCTTGTCCTGCAAGCGTCCAAGGCCATTCCCGAGAGACATGTTCAGCTCGGTATGGATGAGGCCACGCAAGGCGTCGGCGGAATGCCCTTCGGGCATCATCACCGCCGTCAGGACAGGTGAATAGTGCTCGGGCACACGGCAAAGCACCTCAAGGCCCCAGCCCTGTACGGCTAGACGCGTGGCTTCGCCGTGTCTGGCGTGGCGCGCATAGACGGCTTCAAGACCCTCTTCGTGCAGCATGTCCAATGCCTCAACCAGCCCGTATATGAGGTTCGTCGCCGGGGTATATGGGAAGAATCCGGTCCTGTTTGCCGCGACCATCTCGTCCCAGTCCCAGTAGGATCGGGGGAGTTGAGCCGTCTGCGCGGCTGCTTTGGCCTTTTCGCTGATAGCATTGAACGACAGACCGGGCGGCAGCATCAGCCCTTTCTGTGAGCCACCGATCGTAACATCAACGCCCCAGTCGTCGTGGCGGTAATCCACGGATCCAAGTGACGAGATGGTATCTACCATCAACAGCGCTGGGTGCGCGGAATGATCGATCGCAGCGCGCACGGCGGCAATGTTCGAAGTACAGCCAGTCGAGGTCTCGTTATGCACGACACAGACCGCCTTGATCTCATGGTCAGTGTCGGCGCGCAACCGCGCCTCGATGGCCACGCTGTCGGCAGCCTGCCGCCAGTCGGTCTCGATAATCTCGGGATCAAGGCCCAGGCGCAGCGCAAGACGCTGCCAGAGCCACGCGAACTGCCCAGTCTCACACATCAGGACACGGTCACCGGGAGACAAGGTGTTTACCAAGGCCGCCTCCCAGGCACCGGTGCCGGAAGCTGGGTAAATTATAACATCACCCGTTGTGCCAAAAATCGGTTTTATTCCGTTCAGAGCTCGGAGGCCAAGCTCGCCGAATTCGGGGCTACGGTGGTCCATCGTCGGGAAATCAATGGCGCGCAGGATCCGATCTGGGACTGTACTGGGGCCAGGGATCTGCAGGAAATGTCGTCCGGGTTTGCGCATGTTATTCATTCTCCAGAATCAGTTTTTCAAGTTAGTTAAAGATATACGCAATTATTAATAAAAAATCAATTACAATATAAATGATTGTTATTTCTACATATTATATATTACAACGTGGAGAGACAACAATGCAATCAAGCGCATCGGCGTCATCATCAAAGGCGGAAATGTCGATCTCGACCTGCCGCCTTGGCTCAAGTGAAGGAAAACAACGCTATGAACGCGCGTGTAAAATTAAATGAGTATGAAGTCGGCTATGACATCCCCGCCCTGCCCGGCATGGATGAAGCGGACATTCAAACGCCCTGCCTCGTGCTGGATCTCGACGCACTTGAGCGGAACGTAAAGAAGATGGGTGATTTCGCCGTGGCTGCAGGCATGCGCCACCGCAGCCACGGCAAGATGCACAAATCTGTCGATGTACAGAAGCTGCAGGAATCCATGGGCGGTGCCTGTGGTGTCTGCTGCCAGAAAGTATCAGAGGCCGAAGTTTTCGCCCGCGGAGGGATCAAGGACATTCTGGTGTCCAATCAGGTAACAGCCCCGCAAAAGATCGACCGTCTGGCGCGGCTGCCCAAGCTAGGCGCGCGCGCAATCTGCTGCGTTGACGATATCAACAACGTGACTGATCTGTCTGCCGCTGCGGTCAAGCACGGCACGCAGATCGAATGTCTGGTCGAGATCGACTGCGGCGCGGGCCGTTGCGGTGTGACGACAACGCCGAAGGTTGTGGAACTGGCAAAGGCCATCGACGAGGCCGAAGGTCTGAAGTTTGCAGGGATCCAAGCGTATCAGGGAGCGATGCAACACCTCGACAGCTATGAAGAGCGCAGGGGCAAAACACAGATCGCAATCGACATGGTGCAGGACGCAGTTGATGCGCTGAAGGGCGAAGACCTTGCGTGCGACATCGTCGGCGGCGGCGGCACAGGAAGCTACTATTTCGAGAGCGCCTCGAACGTGTTCAACGAACTTCAGTGCGGTTCCTACGCATTCATGGACGCGGACTATGGCCGTATTCTCGACGAAAGCGGCAACCGCATCGACGAAGGCGAATGGGAGAACGCCCTGTTCATTCTGACCACTGTCATGTCCCACGCCAAAGCAGACAAGGCGATTGTTGATGCCGGTCTAAAGGCACAATCTGTCGACAGTGGCCTGCCCTTCATCTACGGTCGTGATGACGTGAAGTACGTGAAATGCTCGGACGAACACGGCGTTGTTGCCGACGAAGGTGGCGTGCTGAAAGTCAACGACATGCTGCGTTTGGTTCCCGGCCACTGTGACCCAACCTGCAACGTGCACGACTGGTATGTCGGTGTGCGCGGCGGCAAGGTCGAGACCGTCTGGCCCGTATCCGCTCGCGGCAAAGCATACTGACCCAACTAGGGGAGTGGGCAAAGGTTGGTGGTTAGGCGGCGAGATGTGAGATGGAAAGTCTGCCGTCAAGGACCGCAGCTCTCGTGACAGCGACGCGATGTGCGCCCTTTGGGGACCACCTCATCCGGCGTCTTTTGCCCATACGGGCGTTGCCGGTGTCATCTACACACCCCTCCGCGCGGGACGACGAAATTGCGAGACCGTTTCGATGTCTAAGGCCATAGTTCGTGAGCGCTTCAAAATTGTTTGAACGGTAGGTGTAGAGTTCCTGACACCGGGCAATGACGCGAGCGGCGGCTGCACTCTGCTCCTTGCTTGCGGTGCGCAAACGGTCACAGTCGATGATGAGAACCTTGAGATGCGTGGCGGCAGTCATCACCTTTCCGTGCCATTGGTTCCAACGCAATGATTTTGCCGGGCGTTCAAAGAGCTGCGGCAACCCTGTAAAGTCCTGTGTTTGCAAAAGTCCCTTCGCTGCATTCTCGATATGATGAACCCGCATCGAGATATGCCACCAGTCGAGAATGTGGGTGACCGGACCTTTGACGGCGCGTCGCACCAGGTTTTGCCCACTCCCGCTGCGACCAGCCGGTCGCGTTCAGCGATCTGACAGGGCCGTTCGCGTTGCCGTAAAGTGTCCCACCCAAATCCCGATGCTGGTCCCGATCAGCGCGCCGGAAATGAACTCGGACAGCCAGTGGAACCCCAGAGTCACTCCGACGCCGATGAATGCCGCAAGGGCAAAGTTGACATAATGCAGACCTCGCGCCTGGGGAAGCGCCGCCGCAAGTGCGAAGGTCGCTGCAAACGCGACTGTCGCGTGCGATGAAGGCCATCCGCCCAGTATTGCTTCATTCATGAACCCAAAATCAAACCCGGCGCTGTTGTCGGCCAAAGCGAGGTCGGCTCCGAACGAATGATGCGGCGGTGACGCGCGCCCGGCGAGGGATTTCAGCGCCACGGAAACCGCAATTGCCAGGCCAGCCGCAACAAGTGTCGCGATTGCGGCAGGAAAATATCCTCGTCCCGGTCGCAGACCCGCCGCAGCGATCAGACCCAATGGCAGCAAAACCGGAAAAGCATACCCCAATCCGTCAGCAGCCATAAGCGGGCCGAACGGGTGCATATTCTGAATCCAGACAAAATAGAACCAGTCCAGCCCCAAAACCACGAACAGGGCAGTCAAAATTGCCGCTGCGATTACACTCGCTAACACCAATCGCCAGCCCGGAAACCGAGCTGTCAAGTGCCTGATTTTGTGAACGAAGTTGTCCATTTCCTTTCAGCTTACCACCGGATGCCATCAGCGCTGAGCGCAAAGGCTCGATTAAGCGCCGCCCGGTTATCGACCCCGTTGAGGGGTCGAATTGCATCATCAATGCGGCGGGCAGCGTTGTAGCCCTCGGCAGCCCATCGGCTGGCGGGTTGTTTGTAGGCCGATCTGTAACGGGCAGCAAAACTCTTGGGGTCCTGCATTTCTGCCGCGGACCATCTGTTTGCGTTGTCAAGTATTCCGGGGCGGATGGTGACCGAGTCAATGTCGGCGTTTTCCATGGCCGCCGCAGCATCGTCAGAAGGCCCTATTACCACGATGATGTCTGGACGACCGCTTGGGGGCGGTATCAGTTCAGGAAACAACGCGGTGACGCCGTTGGGCTGCGGAATGATGTAGACATCCAATCCGCCGAGGTGCCCGTTCGAAGTTTCGTCGGCGTGACCGTCCTTTTCCGCAGTGGCAAGCAGAAATCCCTTCAGTGCGGCGGTCACGACTTTTTCCTGCTCCGCGCCCACAGCACGAAGCGCGACGACGAACTCATGCGCCAAGGCGGGCCGACTTGGGGCCGCCAGAAGTAAAAGGCTCAATGCCAGAAATCGGGGGTAACATGCCAAAAGATGGAAGGCGCAGCGCATCTTGTCTCCTCTTCACTTCGCAGTTTCAGAGTCTCCGTCAAGCAAAGCACGCGGGGTGAACTGCATTCTTGAGAGTCGTCGTTTGTGGGTTGGCTCTGTTCAGGGTTTAGTTATTCCTTGACCGGTTAACATGTTCCTCTGGTGTCAGGTCGCGAGGCTTGAATGTGGGCTGCAGTGATTGAAGCTGCGGCGCCAACCATCACTCAGACAAGTAGCGCAGTCGCATACATGATGACCAGCCCAGCGGCGATGCCGCCAGCATAGGCCAGGCGTGTCAGGGCCGCAGCCCCTTCGGATCGTGTTGTCAGGCCGAAAATCTCGATTATGACTTGCAGGATGGCCCCTGCTCCTACGCCAAAGCAGAGCGCCACAAATATCGGATGGCATTGCCAAGTTGTTGGCCGCGTCCGATAGGGTGATATGTTCAAGAGCCGCGCCATTGCCTTCATTCTCATAACGCTGATGATTGACGCCATCGGGATCGGTATCGTGTTCCCCATCATGCCGGACTTGATGGACCGCGTGGGTGCGAGTGACACCGGACAGGGCGCATTTTGGGGTGGGTTGCTCATGGCAGCCTATGCCGGCGCGTTATTTCTGTGTGGTCCGATTGTCGGAAGTATTTCGGATTCGATTGGGCGCAGGCCAATATTGATTGCCGCGCTCGTCATGTTGGCGCTGGACTATGTAATAATGGCTTTGGCGGACAGTTTCTGGCTGCTCTTTCTCGGGAGGTCTCTCGCAGGCCTTGCAGGGGCGACTTACATCACCGCAACGGCATATATTGCCGACATATCCTCCCCGCAAGAAAGGGCCGCAAATTTTGGTCTTATCGGCGCTGCATTTGGGATCGGCTTCGTTCTAGGCCCAGCCTTGGGCGGAATTGCTGCAGAAATCAGCGTCGCGGCTCCGTTCTGGATCGCGGCGATCTTGTCGGCGGGCAATGCCGTCTTTGGGTATTTCGTGCTGCCCGAGAGCCTTTCATTGGACAAACGCCGCCCCTTTGGAAAGCGCGATCTCAATCCGGTTAGATCGATCATCGATGCGTTTCGCATGCCGGGTCTTGCCGTGCCACTGTTTTGTATTCTGATTTTCGAGTTCGCCAATATGGTCTATCCAACACTTTGGGCGTTCTGGACGCGCGAAGTGTTTGACTGGCCACCACTCTATATTGGGCTATCGCTTGCGGCCTATGGTGCGCTATTGGCTTTGGTACAAGGCGGATTGATGCCGGTCTTTATTAAATGGTTCGGGGATTTCCGCACCTTAATGCTGGGCATGATTTCGGCGCTGATTGGAATGATCGGTTTTGGCTTCACAGGATCGGTTGCAGCCTTGGTGGTCTTCCTTTTGCTAGCGGCTTTGTCGGACCTCGTGCCAGCACTGATGACAGCCATGGCGTCAAACCAGGCGGATGAGGATCGGCAGGGGGTTGTGCAGGGCGTTATTGCGTCGCTGTCATCGGTTGCCGCAGTCCTATCGCCGCTTGTGATGACCGGACTGTTTCAGGCATCCGTTGATGAGGTAGGCCCTTATTTTCCGGGTGCACCGTTCCTTTTCGCGGCCACTCTAGTTCTTGCGATGATACCCTTGGCGTTCCGGCTGCGGGGGCATGCCTCTAACTAAGCATACAGGCGGGTCTTGTCCGAGGAAGCCGGCTTGGCCGGGCAGGGCGGTTTCGTAGCTTTGGCCGATGACAAAACGCAGCCCATTTCGCTACTTCAAGACAAGTCCAGAAGTTATCCGCTTGGCGGTGATGATGTACGCCGGGTTCCCGCTATCGCGCCGAAATGTCGAACATCTCCTGCACTAGCGTGGCTTCGAGATCAGCCATGAGACGGAGCGCTTCTGGTGGAGTAAATTTGGGTCGAGTCCGGCTTAGGCCGGTATCGTATCATAAGGGTTTTCCGCGGCGCCGTTTCATGATTTCGAGCACTGTGTTCGGCATTGTCAGAACAAATCTGCTTGAGGCGGGCAGGGTGGTTTGTAGCCTTTGTTTATGACGAAAACAGACCCTTTCAAGGGCTTTCACAGCAGGCCAGAGATCATCCGCCTGGCGGTCATGATGTACGTTCGCTTTCCCCTTTCGCTCCGCAATGTCGAGGACCTGCTGCACGAGCGCGGCATCAACATCAGCCACGAAACGGTGCGGTACTGGTAGAATAGATTTGGCCCAGTGTCCGCCGCAGAAATCCGCCGTAAACGTGTCCAGCAAATGCGTGCGTACTCGAATTGTCGACGGCACCTGGACGAGGTTTTCGTAAAGATCAACGGCGAGACGCATTCCCTTTGGCGGGCGTTTGATCACCAAGGTGAGGTGCTGGAAAGCTACGTCACTAAGCACCGGGACCGCAAAGCCGCATTGAAAGTCCTCAAGACATCAATGAAGCGCCACACACGTCCTCATACACTGGTGACCGACAAACTTCGATCCTACGGCGCTGCGATGAAATTCGTTGGCGACGCCAACCGGCAGGAAACGGACCGCTGGGAAAATAATCGGGCCGTGAACGCGCATCCGCTGCCTGACAGTGGTTTGCTTGCAAACCATGAAAAGGGGTCGTTTCGACGACGAGAAAGCGCCATGCAACGGTTCCGGAGCATGCGATGTTTACAGAAATTCGCCACCGTTCATGCCTCCGTCTACAACCATTTCAACCAGGAGCGCGCGCTCTACAGCAGAGAGAATTTCAAGGCCAACCGAGCCGCTGCTCTCTCCGAGTGGCGCCAAATTTGTTCGGCATAAGTTCCGGCATTCGGCGGCGAACTGAGACCAGTTCTCATCCGTCTGAGAGCACCTAACTGCGCATACCGATCCCGTTTAACATAAGGGACCTTACGCGCCGTGCGTGACGGACGAAGCGAGAGCAAGCAAGGCTAGCAACGCCGGGTTGGGCTGTTGCCAAGCCGACTCACCTTTTACACTTATTGCATTTGTTTCTTTTATTACACTTGTGATGGCGGGGCCAGTAGCCATATAGTTCAGGTGTCACAGGAGGGAACATTGGCATGACAGCGACAGCATCAGACGTCGCCCCGAACGAAGTTCAGGGGCTAAAGGACCGACTCCCGACCGCTGCGGAGATTGACAGCGCAGCGCATGCCGCGACTGCCATCGCGGTTGCAATGGAGCTCGACGGAGGCTTGAAGATCTCTGGCGAGAATGGAGATGCTGTGCACATTGCTCCTGCGGTCGGTGAGCTGATTATTGAACTGCTTGGCCATGTAAGCGCTGGAAACATGGTTACGCTCGTTCCGGTCAGCGCAATGCTTACGACCCAGCAAGCGGCTGACATTATGAACGTGTCTCGCCCCCACCTAACCAAGCTTCTCAAGCAGGGCGAGATTAAGTTTGAAGAAGTGGGAAAGCACCGACGGGTCCCGCTTCTAGCTCTGATGGAATACCGAGAGAACAAAGCGAAGCGGCAAGAAGAGGCTATGCAGAAGCTTTCTCGCCTTGGCCAGGAGTATGACCGGGCGTGAGCCATATCGCCAACCCATTCGTCATCTTGCTTGACGCGAACGTGATGTATCCCTTTCGAACACGGGATGTACTCCTCACGTTCGCGCAGCAGGGTCTTTTCCGGGCGCGGTTCACCGAACAAATTATTGACGAATGGACTAGGAGTCTCATCAGAAACAAACCCGATTTGGAAGAAAGTGTGATGGAGCAAGCCGCAGCTGTTCGCGAAGTGTTCCAAGAGTGCTTTGTGACGGGATATGAACCGCTCATCGAAGGACTGGAGTTGCCGGATCCGGACGACCGTCACGTCCTCGCGGCGGCCATCAAATGCTCTGCCCAGATTATTGTGACGGAGAACCTAAAGGACTTCCCACCCGAAGCCTTGGAAGAGCACGGCATTGAGGTCTTGGGAGTCGACGACGCCCTAGTCAATACGTTCGATCTCTTCCCCATCGAAGGCGCTAGGGCATTGAGGACAGTCAGGCAGCGCTACAACAACCCACCGTTCAGGCCGTCAGAGTTTCTCTTAGACCTCACCAAATCTGGCATGCCAAA
>Ga0208544_10000566_pt1 | contig 28580 bp, 25 predicted proteins | sample DEB08_DNA_9_FD_184526 | JGI IMG/M metagenome (GOLD analysis project Ga0208544, IMG submission 184526) | Aqueous microbial communities from the Delaware River and Bay under freshwater to marine salinity gradient to study organic matter... | ecosystem: Environmental > Aquatic > Marine > Coastal ... | reverse complement strand
TTTGCCTTGACCCCGAAAGCCGGTTAGATGTAGATGCTACCTGCTTCTGCACTTCAGGCACTTTGTGTCAGGTTTGCCCCTCTGGTGGAATTGGTAGACGCGCGGGATTCAAAATCCCGTTCCTAAGGGAGTGCCGGTTCGATTCCGGCGGGGGGCACCATTTAATTTTATATCTTATTGTTTTTATTATATATTTTGTAATTTTTAATTTCTAGGCCACCTCTAAAGCCACCTTACGTTATGCATTGCTTTGTTGAATAAAGGATCGTGCTGAACTTTTTTTGCTTTCATGACAGCAAAGGGCGGAAAGCAGAAGTTCACTGATACCAAGTTTACCAATCTGACTTGCCAGAAGCCGACATTCGAAAGCTCCGAAAATAGGTTAGATTTTTGCAAGCGTTTTTGACCACAAATTGCGTCATCTTGTTCATTAGTTCACGCAATTGGTTTTTAATTTTTTGAGAAAGGCGCCACATTTTGATTAGTCCCGCATGTCTAGTGGCCGAGTAGAGCCGGACGATAATGATCGGTTTTTGCCTCTGTCGGTTGGCTTCGATCTGATCTACTTTCGGACATGACTTTCATCTTGGATAAAGCGATGTGTCACTTTTATGTTTCATGATCGGTTAAAAACAGCACTTTTAACCATTGCTGCGCTTGGTCTGATTGCGGGTCTTGGCTTGTGGCTGGCTGATCGGCCAGAGCAAGCTGCCTATGCGTGGTCAGCGGGCGTGATACCGGTTTTGGCGGCTTTGATAATCGAGATTGTCCGCAGCCTGGCAAAGGGTGAAGTCGGGCTCGATATTGTGGCGGCGCTGTCGATGTCAGCAGCGCTTTTCTTTGGCGAGACGCTGGCGGCCATTGTCGTTGCGCTGATGTATTCCGGCGGAACCTTTCTCGAAAGCTTTGCTGAAGGTCGTGCTCGCCGGGAGATGAGTGACCTTCTCTCCCGTGTGCCGCGCACAGCAACGCTGCAACGCGATGGCGCGCTGGAAGAAGTGCCGCTGGATGATATCAAGCCAGGTGATCTGCTTCTGATTCGGCAGGGCGATGTTGCTCCGGTGGATGGAACAGTAGAAGGCGAACGAGCGGTGCTTGACCAGTCGGCGCTCACTGGTGAATCCATGCCTGTCACGCTCCGCCTTGGCGGGGACGTGATGAGTGGCTCGACCAATGCGGGGGAAGCCTTCGATCTGCGGGTGACACGCGCTGCCGCCGACAGCACCTATGCGGGAATTGTCAGGCTGGTTGAAAAAGCCCAAGCCTCAAAGGCTCCGATGGCACGGTTGGCTGACCGCTGGTCTTTGATGTTTCTTGCAGTTACCGTTGCGTTGGCGAGCGCCGCTTGGTGGTTTACCGGAGATCCGATCCGTGCTGTTGCCGTTCTCGTTGTGGCAACGCCATGCCCCCTCATCCTTGCCGTGCCGGTCGCTCTGGTTGCAGGGTTGTCACGGGCAGCTCATTTTGGCGTACTGATCAAAGGTGCCAAGCCGTTGGAGGCTTTGGCGCGCATCCAGACACTAATTCTCGACAAGACGGGTACCCTGACCGATGGCCGGCCGCAGATTGTTGTCATTGAACCGCAGGGCGGCTTATCTGAAGAGCAGTTCCTGTATTTTGCGGCAACCCTAGACCAGGCATCGAAACATCCGATTGCCCAAGCAATGGTAGCAGCAGCCCGGGCACGCGGCGTGGTCCTTCCGGTCCCGAAAAATGTGGTCGAGAGACCTGGCGAAGGCGTTACAGGGCATGTCGACGGCAAAAAGGTGGTGGTGGGCGGCGCATCGTTTGTTGCTTCGAAGATCGGGAATGCCAAGATCGACGGCGCTGTCACGCAAGCAGGTTCAGTTGTTGTGGCCCTCGGTATAGACGGCAAATATATGGGCCATCTGGTAATGGCGGATGCCCTGCGTTCGGGTACGGCAGATTTGCTTTCAAGTTTGCGCAGGTTAGGAATTGGGCGCATCCTCTTGGCCACCGGTGACCGCCGTGCCGTGGCCGAAGCCGTCACTAAAGGTTTGGGTCTGGATGTGGTCCGCTCGGAGCTAAGCCCGGACCAGAAGGTGTTGCTTGTCTTGAGCGAGCGCAAAAACGGGCCAGTGATGATGGTAGGCGATGGTGTGAATGATGCGCCGGCTTTGGCTGCCGCTGATATCGGGGTCGCCATGGGCGCACGCGGCGCTGCAGCTTCAGCAGAAGCCGCAGATGTGGTTTTGCTGGTTGATCATCTCGACCGGCTATTGCCCGGGATCGAAGTTGCCCAGCGCTCGCGTCGGATCGCCCTTGAAAGTGTCGCGGCTGGAATCGGTCTTTCCATAGCGGGAATGGTGGCGGCAGCATTTGGATATCTGACACCTGTACAAGGGGCACTTCTTCAGGAAGTCATTGATGTTGCGGTTATCCTGAATGCATTGCGTGCTCTCAGGATAGAGCCGCGTCGGGCAGTTATATCAGCACAGCCAACAGATGCCGGATTCAGCTTGGGAGAATGAAAAACCAAAGCGCAATGAACATCCCACGCTGGTGTAGTTTGCCGTGCCGCTCAAGCGTTTCGTGAAAACTTTTCTTAAGGTCTGTCAATAATGTTTATCGCCGTTCTGTTCATTCCGGTTGAAGCAAACCGCCGAATACCTAATAAAATACTTCAATGCACGATGGTTACCGGACACGCTGATTTTCTAAGAACTTCTTGAGAAACTGAGCCAAGCAAGTAGGTCTTGAACCCCCCTTTTCCAGACGCGCCCATGACGATGAGATCAACATTCTTTTCGATTGCAATGTCAACTATGGTGAATGCGGCGTCTCTGGATTTTTCCAAGAGAAAATTCATCTTCGGATCACCTGTTGCATGAACAATCTCTTTTGCCTTGTCCTGAATGTTACGGATCTCGTCATTATTCAGGACAGCGTAGACATCCTTGCGGCCAACAACAAACTCAAGAACGATTAGTACTGTAAGCTCAGCATCAAACCTTTTTGCCAAAACGGCGGCGTGCTCCAATGCGCGGTATGACGGATCCGAGCCGTCTATTGCTGCCATAATGTCTTTCATTTTCATCTCCTCTTCCACATCAATTGCGACTAATGATAACACGAAGAACTCAACTTCATTCAGCGCAAATGAAACAAAGGAGCGTTACTTGCTTTTCAGGTATACATTTTGAGAGTTTACAGTTGGAAATTCTGACCTCATCAGTAATTGTACAAAATAGTCAGTCTAAATCTTCCCAACAAGGGTCAGTTGCAAAGCCGTCATGTTATGGGCTATTTTTTGATGGAGTTTCCGGAACTGGAGGCCAATTCTGAATGACATGCGCAATTTCGTCGGATGGTTCTTCTGTAAAATAAAATATATGCGAAGGCTGGCAACCAGATTTGAAAAACACGCAATCAATTTCCACAATACGATATACATGTTCGCTATCACGTACTGGATCAATTGAATCAACACCTTAGAGCCCGATTCAAAAGTTCATGAGACATAACAATGCCTTGCGATTCGTCGTGTGAGCATGCGGATGCTGGCTATCTGGACCCATGCTGTTGAGCTCTTGATTGTTTTCTCCCAATCCTTTGCCAGTCTTCGGCATCTTCCGAGCCATGCGAAGGTGCGCTCAACAACCCAACGTTTGGGCAAAACAGCAAATCCGCTGACATCATCGCTGCGCTTGATGATTTCTATCGTCCACTTGCCATAACCAAGCAGTGCATCCCTGAGTTTGGTGCCAGCATAGCCGCCATCGGCAAACAGATGGCGCAACCAAGGGTACTGGAAGCGGATGGCCTTGATCAGATCGGGGGCGCCATCGCGATCCTGAATATTGGCTGTGTGAACCAGCACAAACAGTAGGAACCCGACAGTATCGGTAATGATGTGACGTTTGCGTCCTTTGATCTTCTTTCCCGCGTCATAGCCGCAAATCCCGCCACTTTCCGTGGTTTTGACGCTCTGGCTGTCAATCACACCAGCCGTCGGGGAGGCCTCCCGCCCTTCAAGTTCCCGTGCCGCCATTACCAGCAGGTGGTTGATTGTCTGCCACAGGCTGCCATCACGCCAACCGTATAAATAACCGCGCACCGTCGAGACTGGCGGGAAGTCCTTGGGCAGCATCCGCCATGGGCAACCGCCACTGGCCAAAAACAGAATTGCATTGACCACCTCGCGCATATCCGTCTTGCGCGGGCGACCTCCTAACCTGGCAGCAGGAATAAACGGTTCAATGATCGACCATTCCCGATCAGTCAAATCACTTGGATAACGCAGGTGATCCCGGTTATGCTGGCAGCGAGTGGTATCATCCCAGGACATTTGATCCTCCTTTCGAATCTTACAATCCGAAGGAATCACATCCCATTGATATCACTCAACTACTTTTCAATCAGGCTCTTAATCAATAAGATTAGCTCATTTTTCAGCTCCAATTATCAATGAGCGCTTTTAACAGATCCGCCCGACTGATCTGTCCAATCAACCGGTTATCCTTTACCACTGGAAATCTTCTGAAATCACTGGCGAGAAATTTTACTGTTGCTTCCACGAGATCAAGTTCCGGATCAAGTGTTTCGATGTTTTTGCTCATGTATCGTGAAACGGGATCACCCCATTCTTGATGATAGGATGCATTCAGCGCTGCTCGCAGACAGTCTTTTTTCGACAGCACACCAACAATGAGACCTTCCGCATCGACTACCGGAGCCCCTGATACCCGGTTTTCCAACAAGATTTTCATGGCATGAATTATCTCCAATTCAGGGCGCAGCAAGACGAGTTCAGTTGCCATGATATCCTTGATTTTTGGAAGGTCATTCATCTGTTTGATCCCGGTTGCATTGCTTTGGGCATCCCATGCATTCAGCTTTTGGTATGCACGAAAGCCCACCGCAAGAGCCTTTGATCGGAGATCTTCCAAAAATCACGCCAAGCGCCAATCCTGTTACAGAAAGAAGTAAAAGTACGAAGGTTATCAAAAATGTCAGCATGATTTGTCCCTATCGAAGTAAGCGGCTTGAAAATGTGCCTGTGAGGATTTCGTCAATCTCGTCTTCATTTCGTAACTGGAATAATGCCGCTATCGAGTTTTGTTCGGCGAACGCAATTCCCGATACCGGGCCCATGGCAAAAAGGGCTGTCGCCAAGGCATCAGCTGTCATTGCAGATGAAGAAAAGACGGACACTGATGTCAATGAAGTATCTGCTGGAAGTCTGTTTTTTGGATTGATGATATGGCTGTAGCGGTTGTGACCATACCTGTAGCTGTTTATCCGATCACCTGAAGTTGCCAGCGCTTCCTCCGAAATTCTCACGATTCGTTTGAGTGTCCGATCTCCGGGCATGGATAGCTCGACACCAGCGCGCCATTGCCGATGTTCAGGATGAAGGCCGGCCCCGAAGACTTCCCCTCCCAACTCGACAAAGAAACTATCATGACCAAGGCGATTGAGCGCGGCAACCATTTCATCAAGGGCATACCCTTTGGCGATTCCGCACAAGTCAAGAGACTGTAACGGATGTCCTTTCCTCACCAATCCATTCTCGATTTGAAGATCATCAAAGGAACCGAACGGTTTTTGCCTTATTGGTCCGAAACCATAACGCCCAACCAACCCGCCAAGGGTTGGGTCGAAAGCGCCTCCGGTCAATGCCGCAATTCGTTTGGCCTCAATAAGGGTCATGAGCGTCGCCGGTGAAAGCGCTAGCCATTCGGTTGTGTCGGTCTTGTTAATTCGACAGATTTCGGATGTTGGGATGAAAGGTGACATCGTGGCGTTGACGGTACTTATGACAGCCTTGATCGCAATCGTGACTGCATCGAAATCAATTTCGTTGGCAATGGTCACCTTGCAGTCGGCGCCAAAAGCAGGAATGTTAATTTGAACTATATCCCTTTGTGAAGCACCAAGAGCCTTCGTTGAAAATAGAGCCCCGGTTCCAGCAAGAAAGCCCCTCCGCGTGATGGTCATCAGCTAGCCTCCAAAATCGTCGTTAAAGATATGATTGGGATCAACGCCCAAATCTTCCAACATCGCTAGTACAGCCCTGATCATCAGAGGTGGGCCACACAAATAATATTCGCATTCATGTGGTGCAGGATGTTTCGCGAGATACCTTCGAAACACCACTTCGTGAATGAAGCCGATCTCCCCCTTCCAATTGTCATTGGACGCTGGATCAGATAGGGCTGGAGTCCAGGAAAAGTTTGAATGCGCTGCCTGAAGGCGATCAAACTCCTCTTCATAGAACAAATCGACGCGGCTACGGGCACCGTACCAAAAACTCATTCGGCGTTGTGTGCCCTGTCCTTCCAGTTGATCAGAGACAATCGCCCGCAACGGAGCCATGCCTACACCGCCACCAATAAAGATCATTTCCCGGTGACTTTCTTTTGCAGCAAAAGTGCCGAAAGGGCCGGTAATCGTTACTTTATCCCCGACCTCTCTCCCAAAAAGCCAAGAGGACACAATTCCCGGTGGAACCGAGGGATTATCTGGAGGCGGCAGTGCCAGCCGGATGAGCAAGACCAATATACCGTTCGTCTCTTTGGCGTTATTGGCGATTGAATAAGCCCTGGAGACTTTCTCCTTATTCGCCATCATTAGGTCGCTTAAGCCCAGCCGATCCCAGATTACCTGATGTTTTTCTGAAACTGCATAATCGGCAAAACGCAAGGAGTATGCTGGTGCTTCCACCTGAACAAAAGCGCCTGGGGTAAAGGAGAAGTCCGCCTTTTCAGGCAGGTCTAACACAATTTCTCGGATGATGGGTGCCACGGTTCGACTGGAAATGACGGAGCAATCCCACGATTTTGCAAACAACATGCTTTCAGGCAGACTGATGCTCATCTGATTTCGCATGGTTGTCTGGCAAGCAAGTCGTAACCCGTCTGCAATGTCTCGACGGGAAAGTAGCGCCGCCTCGGTCGGCAACGCATCCGAGCTGCCTTCAGTAATCTGTATCTTGCACTGACCACAGGTTCCTGCACCACCACAGGCGGAAGGAATGGAGATTCCGTTTTCAGCCAATGTTGACAGCAATTTATCACCCAACCGCCCTATAATCTCCTGATCTTCGTTGACCTTCACAACCACATTACCGCTCGGAACGAGAAAAGCCCGTGCGGAAATGACCAGAATTGTGAGAGTCAGGGTCATGCCAACAAAAACAATGATGCCAAGAAGTGTTTCTGTCATGGTAGACGTATCCCAATAAAGGCTGAGAAACCCATCGACATGATGCCGGTGACAATGAAAGCCAGCCCCAACCCGCGCAGACCCTCGGGGGTGTCAGCATAGCGTAAACGTTCACGGATGGCTGCAAAAGTCACGATGGCGAGTGCCCAACCGACCCCACTACCCAGTCCGTAAACCATGCTTTCGGACAGGTCATAACGACGCTCGACCATGAACAGGCTGGCGCCCAGAATCGCGCAATTCACGGTAATCAATGGCAGGAAAATACCGAGGCTGCGATGAAGTGTCGGCACATACCGATCCAGCAACATTTCAAGGATCTGCACGATTGCCGCGATAAAACCGATAAAGGAAATCAATTTCAGAAAACCCAGATCAGCTTTTGGCAATCCGGCCCATGCCCAGGCTCCCTCCATAAGAAGACCTTGAAAGATCAGATGGTTCACCGGAACCGTAATGGATTGGACAATTATCATTGCTATGCCCAATCCTAATGCTGTTTCCACGCGCTTGGAAACCGCTAGAAAAGTGCAAATGCCCAGGAAAAAGGACAAAGCCAAATTCTCTTCGAATACTGACCGGAAAAAAAGATCAATCATGCGGTTTATCCTGGTAGGGCAGGATTAGCGGAAATTCATTTACCTCAACCTGATTATGCCGTCTGGAGCGAATTGCCCAAATCAGCAATCCGATGATGAAAAAGGCGCTTGGTGCCAGAAGCATGAAACCGAGCGGTTCAAACCAGCCGCCATCACTTGTCAAAGGTAGAACTGGCATGCCGAAAAGCGATCCTGCTCCCAATAATTCCCGAACAGTTGCCACCAGCAACAGGATCAGGCTGTATCCGAGACCGTTGCCTAGTGCATCGAAAAGACTTGGGATGACGCGATTATGCATTGCGAATGATTCTGCACGGGCCAAAACGAGACAATTAGTTACTATCAGCCCCACAAAAACCGACAAACGTAGGCTCATTTCATATGCGAATGCCTTTAAAAACTGGTCAGCAACTATAACAAGCGATGCAATAATGGTAATCTGTATAACCAATCTTATTGAAGTAGGTATGTGATTGCGGATCAGGCTGATCGTCCCGCTGGAGGCAGTAAGAACGCCTATCAATGCAATACTCATGGTCAGCGCCGTGGAAAGCGAGGTGGTTACTGCCAATGCTGAACAGATACCCAGCATCTGCAAGGTGACGGGATTGTCATCAACAATTGGGTTGGTAAGATAAGACAGATTTGATTTCGCCATCTCAGTTCCCCGCCTCTCTCAAACGCTTCAGAAACGGACCGTAACCCTTTTCACCCATCCAGAATTTCACAAGGTTGGCGACCCCTGTGGTCGATCTTGTTGCGCCGGTAATACCATCGACTTCGTTGATATTATTTGAACTGCCCCGAACCACTGTGATCACAACCTCATCGCTGGTATTTCTGATCTGCTTTCCCGACCAGGTGTCCAGCCATGCCGGATCAGTGATGCGAGTACCCAGTCCCGGCGTCTCGCCTTGTTCATAAATACTTATCCCGGCGATCGTATTGAGATCGCCCTTGAGGGCGAGATAGGCGCGAATGGTTGATTGATACCCCGCGCCATAAACAGGTAAAATCACCAACTCCAGGTCATCGGTTCCCATTACCAGGTAAACCAACGCTTGGTTCGGTCTTCGCCCAATTCCAGCGACATCCTCTTCGGGCGACATGACTGTGCTTTGATCCGGATCGGTTTGTGCCGTAATGAAATCAAAGCTCCCCATATTGATGTCGTGTAAAAAGTCACCTGTTTCCAGGTCAATGATTTCAGTATCAAGGGTTTCAGCACCAGTCTCGCGAAGGATGTCAGCAAGCCCCGGAAGGGCGGCAATCATTGCAGCCAATTTTGCTTCACGCGCTATTGCAACATTTTCATCCTGGCGCGGCTTCAGCACCACAGAAGTCACAGAAACAGTAGTGGCAGACACCAAAGCTACCAGAAGCGCGATGCCCAGCGTTTTGGAGAGTGTATCATTTGGTAGGACAAGAAAACGACGCCACAGCGATAATGGGGAACTAGCCATTGATCTGCCTTCCTGCCCGTCGCCGGACATTTGTCCAAATGACGATCTGGTCAATCAAGGGGGCAAAGATGCTGGAGAGAAGCGCTGCAAAGACAGTCGCTGCAGGAATGCCAGAAGCATCTGTTGATAATGTGAGAAATATTACCAATGAACCTGCGAGCAATCCGTATATCGATCGTCCTGGATTGGTGGACGCTGCAGCGATCGGATCGCCTATCAGGAACACCACTCCGAGTAAAAGGCTGGCATTGCGTGCGCTTTCCCATAAATCTGGAACAGAAAAAAGCGTTCCGAGCAGCGCAAAGGAACCTGCGAATCCAACCACAATCCGCAATGAGAGGAGACCTGTCGCCAATAACAATGCACCGCCATATACTGCGGCGATTGTCGTGGAAACTGTCGGCGTTTGTAACGCTGAACCGGGAAAAGAAAACAGTAAAAATGCAATACCGACGGTAACCGGATTAAGGAAGCCACGACCATGGCCACCGAAGATAAGTGCTCCCATGATTACCCCGAATGACAGTGCGAGACCTTGCTGCCAGAGTGGAACCGCGTCGGGGAGGAACAACACGAAAAGAATTGCCCAAGAGATGCCGTCCCAGCACATGGGCATCTGCCTTAACCGGGCAAACACAGAATACCAGAACACCGATAGACCTGCTAAAAAAGTCAATGGTGCTATTATTGCCGAGCCATTTTCCCAAATTGTAACGCCTAGGGAAGGCAGAAGTGCAAGAACCGTAATAGCAATCACACGATTAGTATCCCAAAACGCGTAGCGGTGTGTGTCTGAAACCCTCATATACCGCTTTCCTCAACAAGCGACTCCAGTGCACGCCGCAGGAGAGCGCCGTAATCACTGTTTGAAGGGCATAGCCAACTCAACAGTTCCAGATCCTCTTCCAAGAGCTCAAGACACCCCAGTCGCATTGCGGTTTCAACATCACCCACAGCCAATGACCGCATCAGCGGGGCTGGCAGGATATGAAACGGAAATACCCGCTCAAAAGCCTCCAAGGGAATAATTGCTTTTTGCTGGGAATATGGCAGCCAATCCAACAGGCGATGCCAGAAAGGGCGGACTGGCCTTACAGGGCTTTCGCGTTCTAATACCGTGACCTGAAGATCGTATCGCCCCAAATAGGCCGTATCCCGCCGCGATAAAATGGATCCAGAGATCAGAGTGGGGCTATTTGCAGATGTAAGATGTCGAACCAATTCTGCCAATTTAGCGCCAAGTGGCGCGCTAATCAGTGCTGGCTTTGCCAGGCCGGCCCCGCCAATTGAAAGTGTCCGCTTCGTCATTATCCGGCCAGTTTTCAAAAGATGACCAATGGCTAGAACATCCTGATATCCGATTTGCCAGACAGATCGTTGGTGAGATACTGGCATAAGATGGTGTATATGGGTTCCGGGCAAACCCGACGGATGCGGACCAGAAAAACTGACAATCTCCAATCGACCGTGAGTCTCTATCAATGGTGGTCCGGGTACTTGGCATACAAAAACTGGACCATCGGTAAGCCGTGTAAGCGCTTCTGCCCCTCGTTGGAACATTTCCGATTGCGCAGTGATGATTTCACTTGGATTTACAGCCAAAGGAAAGGAGTCAGTAGCTGTGATGAAGATGGCACTGGGGCAGCTATCTAGATTTGGTATATGGCCGAACGGGCGAGACCGCAGACTTGTCCAAGCTCCGGATTCAAGTAGCAGGTTGCGCAGAGCCAATCGATCCTTGCTGGCTGGCTCTGGATCAAATACCAGTTCGCCATTGCCTTCAACTGAGATGACAAGAGCTCCAAGCCTGCGGCGCGCACCGTAGGAAATCCGTGAGATTTTTCCAGCAGCGGGGGCGATAAAACGGATTTCAGGGCGATCCCGATCCACACATATAATTTGGCCGGATTTTACCTCATCACCTTCTGTGACTTTCACTTCAAATTTTACACTGGGATAATCGGAACCCAATAAAGCAACATGGTTGATTTCTGGAACATTCGGGATGTTTCCGTTCGGTCCGGCACCCGCGTTGAGTTTCAATCCCTTTGTGAACTTGAAGAGCAGTGCATTCCCTTGTACGGCAGCTTTGGATTGGTCGAACACGTTATGGCCTTGCAAGGCCAGTTGTGTCTATTGTCGAAACTTCAGCAAGGTTTTCGATGCTGTCGATCATCAATTGTATGACATAGTGGGGATTGTGCGCGAAGGCTCCACCATCCTTGCCAACAAATTGATAATTGTAAGCCGCTTTCAAAAGTCGCGGTGTCCAGCTTTTATAACTGTTCGGAAATATAGCTTCATCATCGTCCGCATTACCATTGCCGTTGTGATCATTGAAGAAATACGGGTAAGCCGATTTGGAGTAAGCAATTGCCACTCCGCCTTTCTCGCTGGCATAAGTCATGATTGCCCTGAGCAGTCGATCATGGAGCTTGTCGATAGCAATTCCGATGCCTGCTGAAGCGTCTCCATCGCCCAGCATATCAGCAGGTGTAGTCCGGATTGACCTGAAATCTGCAACGCCCTGATGGCAAGAGGTACAGTCTGCTATTTCGACTTTTGTTGTGTGGGCATCATGACAACTGACGCAGGTGTCAAGTTTTTCGACGTGAGTGAATTTGCCTGCATAGTTGCGGCCTTCATATTGATATCCGCCACGTACAGTGGAGCCCAATTGGGTTGATGCCGCTGCCGCATAGTGAATATTGATGAAGCGGATATCGGGGGAGACTTCATCATCGTCAATATTCATAACCCCTGCATCAACCTGATCCATGGTCGTACGACCCTGGTGGCAAACAGAACAAATTGCAGAACTGTCTTCGATTTCGATAACCTGGCTGTTGGGAAACAGCACGGAATTCAGATCCTTGGCGCCGGTATTGTGGCATGCATCACATTCAATCGTTGTTCCGATGGGGACAGCGTGGTCGATCACTCCCGGGGTGGTTTGCGGTTTGGTAAGATAATCGGTGATGCCGGTTGTTGAATGACATACTGCGCAAGTGCCTGGAATCTCCCCTTCTGTGTCCCAGTGACGAAACGACTCAGAAGTTGAGTCCGCATGAGGTGAGGACAGCCATGCTTTCAGGATTTCTTCCGGGGTTTGGGTGTTTTGCGCCTGCGTAATTCCGGTTGTTACAAGGCTCAGCAGCGCAATCATACTCCACAATATGATGGTTCTCATAAAAGCCACTCCGCAAATGATCCAGAAACCTGCTCGCAGTGTATTGTCATAGGCAACGCAGAACATTGATTTTGATCAATGTCCGCAGAGTTTGTTTATGCAATCAATTACCAAATGAGCGGCAAGTGCCGAACAATCTAAATGCCGCTTTGAATCGGCTTTAAATATATGTAGAGGAAAAGAAAATGGGTCTGGTAAAAGGGAAAATTGCACTCGTTACAGGCGCTGGAGCAGGCATTGGTCGCGCAACAGCGATGCTTTTTGCTACAGAAGGAGCCAAGGTTGTTGTCTCGGATATTGATCCTGCCAGCGGCAACGAAACGGTAGCCTTGATAGAAAAAAACGGTGGAGAGGCAAAGTTCATAAAAGCGGATGTTTCGAAATCTAAAGATGTTACCGCCCTGATCAAATCTGCCGTTGATCATTATGGCCGTATTGATTGCGCATGCAACAATGCTGGTATCGAGGGTAAAGTAGTGCCATTTCACGCCCAATCTGAAGGTAATTTTGATGCGATTATTTCAGTCAATGTAAAGGGCGTCTTTCTTTGTCTTAAACAGGAAATTGAGCATATGCGGAATAACGGTGGCGGAACGATTGTAAACCTGTCTTCCGTTGCGGGGCTTATAGGATTCCCTGGCCTATCACCCTATGTCGCCTCAAAACACGCTGTGATCGGGATGACTAAGAATGCGGCGCTGGAGTACGCCAAGGAAGGCATTCGCGTAAATGCGATCTGTCCTGGCGGTATTGACACAAGAATGCTCGACTCGCTGGCTGAGCAAGCAAGTGGTGGTGGAATGTCGACCGATGAAATGATGGACCCGCTGCATCCGATGGGGCGTATCGGGACACCTCAGGAAGTGGCCGAACTGATAGTCTGGTTATGCTCAGACCGCTCTTCGTTTATCACTGGTACTGCCGTTCCGGTCGATGGCGGTTATACCTCTCAGTAGCTGAAGTTGCACTTTCTCGACGAATTGGTGTGATGGGCCGATTTAATGAATCGGTGATTTTTGAGCAAAATCCACTGAACGTCCCATAAATTCGAATTGCGTAACATTCTGCAGTATGGCGCACTTTGACGCCGATGGAGCAGGAGCCATCCACACCATCCGCACAGCCGCCATCCAGGCACAAATCCCTCGCAATTTAGTTGAATGTCCGCTTTGGGGAAACTTGTAGGACGTGGTTGAAGGTCCGGTTTGGGCCGGCTTTGACACCGGCCCGTATTGCCTAGATCTCCACGCTTTCTGAAATTGCAAGCGCATCTTCAAGGTCGATACCCAAATATCGAACTGTACTATCCATTTTGGTGTGTCCGAGCAGTAACTGCACGGCTCTGAGGTTGCCCGTCTTCTTATAAATTTGCGCGACCTTTGTGCGGCGCATTGAATGAGTGCCGTAAGCACTTGGTTCGAGGCCAATTGATTTTACCCAATTCTTGAGCATTCGTGCGTATTGGCGTGTCGAGATGTGTGGACGATCATGGAACCGGCCAGGCCAAAGAAAATCATGCCCTGACATCAATGGATGGCCAATCCATTCGCTCAATGATTTGCGCGTTCCTTTGGTGATTTCAAATCGGACCGGAGTTTGAGTTTTACTTTGAAGGATTGAAACACGCTCTTTTATCGTACCTGAAGCAAATACATCTGACACCTTCAGATTGACCAGATCACAACCCCGCAGTTTGCTATCGATAGCCAAATTAAACAACGCGAGATCTCGAATTGCTTCTGCGAGTTCCAAACGCACGCGTATCGCCCAAACATGTTTTGGTAACAGAGGTCTTTTTTGTCCAATGATACGGCCATGGTTCCAAGCCCGTTTCGATGAAATAATCATGGGAAGGTTGAAAGTGGACATAGCAAAGTCTCCTCAACCATACCCTCCATCCGCAGCACTCAGACATTCAGCCAATCAATTTGGGCACAATATTATGGCAACAGCAAATTCTGCTCCGAGCCCATTTGAGACCTTAGGATTTCCGGGTCAGGCGAAGATTTTGTGTGCGACTTATTTGATATTTGCTTATTGCGATCACTTTCTTTCTCGTATGACCAAACTGTCGATGTGACCCAACGCAAGACGCGCAGCCAAGTGTGGAAATGATTGGCTATTTTACCAATCTTACAACTTCGTCTAGGCTTGGCCTTGGGATTACATTCAAAGAACTTGGATGCGGGACGGTGGAATTTGCAGTTTTGTAAGGGAAATTTATAGTCCCGTCACCCGCCCAGGAAAAGCCATCGGTAATCCACGCTGTCCATTCAGCAGTAATATTCGGTATGCCTGTGTTCTCCCAATAAACATCGCTGTTTGGCGCATAAACGATCCCGTAAAGATCAAGCGTTGAATCTTCAAACTCCCAACTGTTGGATTCACGCCTCGCTAATATCACGAAACTGCTTCTGGGACCTGATGGCGGTGCAACAAGGCGAACTACAGCATCCTTGGCCTTGAACTCAACGTTGCGGTCGGCGAAATACAGGGTCACTCCTGTTCCGTTGATTTGCGAATCTTTTATTTCAAATGCGTTGCCTTGAATGACATACAAACCCGGGTTTAAAGTAACCTTTGATTTCCCCTTTATAAACAGACCGCCGCAATAGGTCCCAGGTTCAAGGGCAACCGTCTCACCATCAATTTCCTTGTCATAATGATCGCAGGTTCCAAAGCTCGGATATGCCATGCTCAAGTAAGGATCAGCAATTACAGCCGTGGAGCCTTCAAGAGGAGGAGTAACGTTTTGGAGGTAGTGGTGTCCGTATCCTACGGCTGTAACGGAAGCCGCCGTGATATAATTATGTTTTGTATGCGGATCAACAACATCATCAACATGGTTGGAATTGCCGTAAATATGACAATCGGTTCCGTATAGAGAGACTCTGCCTTTCAGTTCCAGTGTGTGTTTGCGGTAAGGATGCATCGCCATTATACAAAGGGGATATCCCGTCTGCGCTCCCCGAATTGCAACACTTTCAATATTCAATGCCATTTGATCCACACCTAAGGCTGACATGATGGAAGTTTGCATTGTGGCGCTGGCATTTCCAATCAGCTTGTTACTTCCATCATGCTTGATGTCGATAGAAGACAATTTTGCAACAGAACCATGAAAATTTGCCTCGAACAACTCGTAGGCATGCTCGATCTGCGATTCGGGCGTGTGGCGCTGCCTCATTGCGCCAAGCAAAGCGATATCCATCGCATCTTGCAGGTTCGTTTCTTGTTGATAGAGCCTGCTGTAATCGACGGCAGCGCCTGCAACTGCGGCCAAACTTGTCACCGATAGTGCGAAAATGACAGCGAAATTTCCACTCGTGTTTGTAAGAAACCTAGATAGGATAGAGTTGGCTTTTTTCTTTTCACGCATGAGGATCGTCCTTACTTCCATTTAGCAGATAGATGTTCAATCGTAATGAGACTAATATATTCCCGTAAGAATTTTGTTAATTTTTGATCATGTATTTTATTTTATAAGTTAATGGTAAACTGGGTCTTTCAGATAATCCAACTCTGGGGCGAACCGGCAAGGATTTGGGGGAATAGCCTCGCAAATACAAGCGCTTTAGGCAGCGTTATGCGTTAGAACGCGACAGTTGGCGTTTGAAATTCTAAAAGTCTCAAAGGTCCGCAACTCGGTCATTAGCGGCAGGTCGATTTTCCACTGATTGTTATAGTGCAAAGGTCTGGAATGAGCCCTAAGCAGACATGTTGACACCCACTTTTATCTAAAGAACCCCACGGGCCCTAGTTTGCTGACCTAGAAAAAACGATACCGAATACCAAACTTTAAATCGTGGGACGTGATGTCATCGAATTTCATTGGATTTTTGACGTTGTTGGTACCGTCATAGGCTACGAGATCACCGCTTTGTGCATCTCCAAGATGTAAGAATGAGTAGCCAAGATCGAGTGTCAAGCGGTCGGTGACATCAATGCCGAGGCCAGTATGCAGCGCCCAAGCAAAGTTCCATTCCGAATGTTCGCTGCCATAAGCAAGGCTGCTGTATTGGCCATTAATTGGGTGTTCGAAAAGACCCTTATCGCTAAAGCTAGAGATGGTGTTTCTAGACATTCCAGCGCCAGCGCCGACGTAGGGCTTAATTCCATTCCAGTCGAAAATGTCATAATAGGCGTTGGCCATGACCAGCCATTCCGACTTCTTTGCGCTATAATCATTACTACCAACTACAAGATCGGGACCATCATAAAATGTGATGCGATCGAGTGCCTTAAAATCAGCCTTTCCGCGATATTCGACGATGCCGTCTACACGGAAGTTGTCATTGAACTGATATCCAATCCCTAAATTGTAAATCGGCGCGCTTGAAAACCTCCCGTGATCAAGAAACTTAAGACTGTCCACGCTGTCATAGAGCCGGTTATCCAATCCGCCGTGGAGCTGCTGATTGCTCATACCAATGGAGCCGCGAAGATATAGGCCGCCATAGGCAACGGGCTCCACGTAAATGGGTTCTTCGATGAGGTCAGCGGCCAAGGTTGATGTTACGCCGAGGCCAAAGACGAGAGCAGAAGCGGTGATTACCAAATGTTTGTACATTTAAAGGAACCTTATTAGGTGTTGATCGAGTTGATTTACCTAATCATCCGCTAAAAAAGTTTAAGATTGATTAACTGTATTCATTAACCTAAACCGGCATTCCGATATCGTCAAAGGAACTTGACGCCTCTCACTTCGGCTCGTAAATTTACCGGATGGCCGAACAAAAACCCTTTCAAGTATTCTACAAGGAATGAAACCTCTGCGGCAGAAATAATTTTAGGAAAAACAGAACCACCGCACTGGTCGGGTGGTGGTAGCTTTGTGCCAGCTAAACAAAACTAACATTGCCAAAACGAGACTACATCACTTCAGCCTTACAGCATAAGAACAACAGCACTTGAACCATTTGCTTGAAGAAAAATGTGCCGCAAAGATTCTATTTCTGATTTCCTGGCCTAGTCATTTTGTCCGCTGAGCGGCCATTCACGTCAAACTTATTTTGCGCTGCGATGAAGGTCAGCTTTCTGGTCAGGCGCGAGCGGCGGTCGAAGGTCTGCTAAGGGCCGAACTTACCATGATGAGGCCAATTGATTTTGGCACGGTCGCATAAGCTCCATTATGAAACTGTCGACCATAGATTTAGTTGAGAAGGTAGTGATATCAAATATCAGTATGCATTTGATAACCAGGCGCAAAGATCAAACGCACTGATGTAATAGCTTCTCCGCCACGCCATGTACTCCGATCAATGACGAAAAGACCTTCACTTTCCTTACAGGCTAGGATACCGGATTCGAATTTTGTCGCGCTCAATGCGGAAAAGGTAATGTCGCCTGAACTGAATGGAATGTTCTCTACCAACCATTCGTTGGGACTTTGATCAATGAATCTCACACCAGACACCTCAGGCACTACCCGTGGATTGATCCAGCGATTTTCAAAGACATAAGGTTTGCCGTCTGCCATGTGAACACAAACCAGATGCAGCAATCTATCATCGGGCTTGAGTTGCATGCGCCCTATAATGCCTTGAGGTGGGATGACGGTTTGTGAGCTGATCAAGGAGTAAAGATAGGTATGTCCCTTGCCTTCAATTTCGCGGCGAATGACGGGGATGTCCAGAGTGGCCTTCCGGATCGGATGCAGCGTTACCCTTGTGCCGGCTTTTCTGCGTCTGTCGAGTAATCCAGAATCGGCAAGGTTTTGCAGGGCGCGGTTAACGGTTGCCCTTGCGCAGCCGAACTCTGTCGCGAGCTCCGCTTCGTTTGGAATTAAATCGCCTGGCTTCCACAAGCGTGAATTAATTCGTCTCAAGACTTCGTCCTGAACCGATTGCCAATTTCTGAACGATAGATCGCTCAAATTGCGTCTCCAAGCTCCCGCATGATCGATTTGAAGCGGGAAGTGATTTCTTCATGATTCTTATGAATGCCATTCATAACCATGTGACGGCCCGCTGACCACACATCTGTTATCAATTTATCATCACCTGCAAAAATATAGGAATCAAGAATGGTGTCCCCAGTCTTGCCAGCCAGGTGCACACTGTCTGCATCCAGTGCCATCAAGTCCGCATAATGTCCTTCCGCAATTTTTCCACAGTTTCTGCCAGCTGCAATTGCCCCGCCTTGGTTGGTTGCTTCGAAAAGACGTCGTCCAGTGGATTGACTTTGTGTTGCAAGGGCGGCGCGGGAATGGTCGCGCAGACGTTGGGAATAGTCGAGTGTGCGTAACTCTTCGCTGAGCGATATGCGGATATTCGAATCGGAGCCAATGGCGATTTTGCCGCCAACATCAAGCCATCGATTGCCATCGAATATGCCGTCCCCAAGGCTCGACTCGGTTATGGGGCAAAGGCCAGCAATAGCACCTGATATTGCAAGGCCCTCAGTTTCGTGGGGTTCCATCTGGGTACAGTGAATTAGGCACCATTTTGCATTTGCATTACAATTATCAAGAAACCATTCGACCGGCCTAGCGCCATGATGGGCAACCACTTCATCGACTTCGGCGATTTGTTCTGCCAGATGCATGTGAATGGGACCATTGCCTGCCAACTGATAGGCTTTGTTCAAATCTTCTGGCGCAACTGCCCGCATGCTGTGCGGGGCGAGACCCAATCGTGCATCTTTTGGAAGAGCTAAAATGGCTTCTCCTACTTTTTCATGTAGCGCAACAAATCTTTCAAAGTCATTCCCAAAGCGAATTTGTCCGGCCGTGAGCGGGCGCTTGTCACACCCCCCAAACTGATAATGAACAGGCAATAGGGTCAGGCCTATCCCAGTCAGTGAGGCTGCTGCACAGATTCGCTCGGACATTTCTGCCAGATTGGAATAGGGCACTCCGCCTGGTTGGTGGTGCAGATAGTGGAACTCTACATTTGTGGTATAGCCAGCCTCCAGCATTTCCATCTGAACGAAGGCGGCAATGCCCTCAATATGGTCTGGTGTAAGACGATCGAGAAAACGGAACATCAATTGCCGCCAAGTCCAAAATGAGTCTTTTGGATCAAGCCCCTTGCGTTCTGTAAGACCAGCCATTGCCCTTTGGAATGAGTGGCTGTGTACATTTACAGGTGCTGGTAATAGCACACCAACGCGTTCTCCGTCTGGTTTTTGATTGGGAAGAACCGATTTGATCAGACCGACTTCGGCGCTCTCAACCCTGACATTTTCTGCCCATCCATCGCCCAAAAGCGCCTTTTCTGCCCAAATGACTGCCATGTTAATAATCCTGAAAGTTTTTCTTGACTCATTATTATGTATAGACATATAAACAATTAACGCAGACATAACAATGGTAAATTTATGCTTCTGACAAATGCCACAATAGCAACCATGCAAAACGGATCGCCCTATGGGTTGGTCTACAATGGTGCTGTGTGGATTGAAGGCGAGACCATTCAGTGGGTCGGCAGCCAAAACGATATTCCCCAAGAAGCAAAGGCAGGCGATAGCGTAGATTGTGAAGGCCGCTTGATCACACCGGGTCTGGTGGACTGCCACACGCATATCGTTTTCGGTGGAAATCGTGCCAATGAGTTCGAGATGCGCTTGAATGGAGCGAGTTATGAAGAAGTCGCACGGGCAGGAGGCGGCATTGTCTCCACCGTCACAGCCACTCGCAAGGCTAATGAAACAGTTTTGCTCAAAGATGCGCTCAAGCGGGTAGATGCTTTGATTGCAGAAGGTGTGACTACCCTGGAGATCAAATCCGGCTACGGCCTCGACATTGATACCGAATTGAAGATGCTGCGCGTGGCGCGTTCCATTGCTGTGCAAAGGAAAATCACAATACGAACCAGTTTTCTTGGCGCCCACGCGGTTCCAGCGGAATACAAAAATCAGTCAGATGCTTACATCGATGAGGTGTGCTTGCCCGCTTTGATAATGGCACACAAGGAAGGTCTGGTTGATGCCGTGGACGGGTTTTGTGAAGGCATCGCTTTCCAGCCAAAGCAAATTCGCAAGGTTTTTGAAAAAGCCGAGTCACTTGGCTTGCCGATCAAACTTCACGCTGAACAGCTTTCCAATCTAGGTGGAGCACAATTGGCTGCGGAATTTGGCGCGCTTTCTGCTGATCATTTGGAACATGCCAATGACGGAGATGCCCTAGCCTTGGCAATATCCGGTTCTGTAGCAGTAATTCTTCCAGGCGCTTTTTATACCCTGCGTGAAACGCAACTCCCGCCCATTGAAGCATTCAGAAAACACAAAGTGCCGATGGCGCTTGCGACCGATTGCAATCCCGGTTCTTCGCCAATTACTTCTTTGCTTTTGACCATGAACATGGCTTGCACGCTTTTTCGCATGACCCCAGAAGAAGCATTGAACGGGGTAACGCTTAATGGCGCCAAGGCGCTGGGCCTGAAAGATCGTGGAACAATTTCTGCCGGGTTACGTGCTGATCTGGTGATCTGGGATGTGGAAACGCCCGCTGAGCTTTCTTATCGTATTGGCTTTAATCCGCTGTACAAGCGGATATTAGCAGGAGCGATGACATGATCACTCTTACACCCGGCTCAGTAACTTTATCCCAACTGGAGCAAATCTGGCGCGGGCAGTTATCTGCAAGACTTGCAGATAACGCGTTTGCGGGAATTGAAAAAGCGGCTGAACTGGTGGCAAAAGCTGCCGCAGGTGATGAAGCTGTTTACGGCGTCAATACCGGGTTTGGTAAACTGGCCAGCATCAAAATAAAATCTTCGGATACTACAACGCTTCAGCGCAATTTGATCTTGTCCCATTGTTGCGGCGTAGGCGAGGCGCTCGATATCGCAACGACCCGCCTGATGATGGTATTGAAATTGTTGTCGCTGGGTCGAGGCGCGTCAGGCGTTTCGGTTTCGACGATCAGGCAAATTGAAGCCATGCTGGAAAATGGCGTGACACCAGTCGTTCCGGTGCAAGGGTCCGTTGGGGCTTCCGGCGATCTTGCGCCTTTGGCTCATATGGCTGCGGCAATGATTGGGGAAGGCGAGGCATTCTATGAAGGTGCGCGCCTGTCTTCTGCCGATGCATTGCTAAATGCCGGTCTTGAGCCTTTGACATTAGGGCCAAAAGAAGGACTTGGTCTAATCAATGGCACACAATTTTCTACCGCCTGCGCTCTCGTAGGATTGTTTGAAGCAAAACGTAATGCACTTGAGTGTGTGGTTTCCGCTTCCCTATCGACCGATGCAATCATGGGCTCAACAGCGCCGCTGATTGATGAAATCCATACCTTGCGTGGCCATCAGGGGCAAATCCGTGTTGCCCGCGCCATGCGCGGCTTGATGGAGGGTTCGGAAATTCGCGAAAGTCACCGCGATGGTGATACGCGCGTACAGGATCCGTATTGCATTCGTTGCCAACCGCAGGTCACCGGCGCAGCGCTTGACCTTCTCGACTTTGCAGGGCGCACTCTGGAAATTGAGGCCAATGCTGTTTCTGACAATCCACTGGTGCTGGTCGAAACCGGACAAATTGTTTCCGGCGGTAATTTTCATGCGGAGCCTGTGGCTTTTGCAGCCGATCAGATTGCGCTTGCAGTAGCCGAGATCGGGTCAATTGCTCAACGTCGTGTGGCGCTGATGGTCGATCCGACTTTGTCCCATGACTTGCCACCCTTTCTGACACCGGAACCGGGACTCAACTCCGGTCTGATGATTGCCGAAGTCACCACCGCTGCTTTGATGAGCGAGAACAAACATCTCGCCAATCCTTGCTCAACGGATTCAACGCCAACTTCCGCTAATCAGGAAGACCATGTTTCCATGGCTGCCCATGGAGCGAGGCGACTGCTACGGATGAATGCCAATTTGAATGCAATCATCGGCGTGGAATTTTTGTGCGCCGCACAGGGTGTAGAATTCCGGGAGCCTCTTCAGACAAGTCCTGCTTTGCAAGAGGCACTGGATTGTATCCGAAAATCGGTTCCGGCGATCAAGCAAGACCGTTTCCTAGCCGGTGACATCGAGAGTATGGCGAAAATGGTCAGGGCTGGAAGCATCTCCAATGCGGCTGGTCTACCAGCCTCAATTGACGAGGTTGCGCTATGATGCCAGTCGAGATTTATCAAGGCGATAGCCCGCTCGTTTTGGGACTTCCACACACAGGAACCTATGTTCCAAAGGAAATTTTTGAGCGTCTGACACCCCTTGGAAAAACGCTTTCTGATACCGATTGGCATATTGAAAAACTCTACGATGGCCTTGTGCCGCAGGCGACAACCGTGCGGGCGATGTTTCATCGTTATGTGATTGATGCCAATCGCGATCCCTCCGGTGCAAGTCTCTATCCGGGGCAAAACACGACAGGTCTGGTTCCATTGACCGATTTTGATGGTGAACCGCTTTGGATCAATGAGCCATCAGATTTAGAGATTGAAGAAAGGCGCAAGAATTTTCATGCCCCTTATCATTCGGCGCTTGTAGCAGAAATGGAACGGGTTCGAGCCGCCCATGGGTATGTGATCCTTTATGATTGCCATTCAATCCGCTCCAACATCCCATTCCTGTTTGAAGGCACTTTGCCTGATTTCAATATAGGCACCAATAACGGCGCGACCTGTGCCCCGGAAATTGAACAAGTTGCCGTTCAACTTTGCAAGAAGGCCGATGGGTATTCATCAGTTTTGAATGGCCGTTTCAAGGGTGGTTGGACAACGCGCCATTATGGGCGGACTGAAGATGGCTTTCATGCCATCCAGATGGAACTCGCACAATCCACGCATTTGAAAACTGAGACTTTGCCCTTCGAATATGACGAGGAGAAAGCCGAGTATCTTCGGCTGCATCTCAAAACAATTCTTGAAGCTATTTCAAACAGCAATCTGCCAAATCGCACACTTCCGACTGAAAATTCCATGGGAGGAACATTATGAACAAACCAATCAATCCGCGACATAATCAGCGCGATATTTATCCGCCAACCGGACCGGAAATCACCTGCAAAAGCTGGATGACCGAAGCGCCGATGCGGATGTTGATGAACAATCTTCATCCGGATGTGGCGGAAAATCCCCATGAGTTGGTTGTTTATGGTGGTATTGGACGGGCAGCGCGCACCTGGAAAGATTTTGATACGATTGTAGCCACATTGAAGAAACTCAATGAGGACGAAACACTGGTAGTGCAATCTGGCAAACCTGTTGCTGTAGTCAAAACCCATGTTGATGCGCCGCGTGTCCTGATTGCCAACTCTAATTTGGTGCCACACTGGGCCAATTGGGATCACTTCAATGAGCTCGATAAGAAAGGCCTGGCCATGTATGGCCAGATGACTGCAGGTTCATGGATATACATCGGTACACAGGGCATTGTTCAAGGTACGTTTGAAACTTTCGCTGAAGCAGGTCGCCAGCATTATAATGGTGACCTGAAAGGTAAGTGGATTTTAACCGGCGGACTTGGCGGTATGGGCGGCGCTCAGCCATTGGCTGCTGTAATGGCAGGGGCTTGTTGCCTTGCTGTCGAGTGCAATCCCGAAAGCATCGATTTCCGGCTGCGTACCCGCTATGTGGACGAAAAAACCGACAGTCTCGACGAAGCACTGGCAATAATTGACAGATGGACGAAAGCAGGTGAAGCCAAGTCTGTTGCGCTCTTGGGCAATGCAGCTGATGTCTTTCCAGAACTGTTCAAGCGCGGCGTTCGTCCGGACATTGTAACCGATCAGACCAGCGCTCATGATCCGATCAACGGTTATTTGCCCCAGGGCTGGACCATGGCCGAGTGGCGCGAGAAACGTGAAAGCGATCCCAAGGCGGTAGAAAAGGCGTCTCGTGCCAGCATGAAAATCCATGTCAAAGCGATGGTGGATTTCTGGAACGCAGGCGTTCCCACGCTCGATTATGGGAACAATATTCGTCAGGTCGCCAAAGATGAAGGATTGGAAAACGCCTTTGCCTTTCCGGGCTTTGTTCCCGCCTATATCCGTCCACTGTTTTGCCGCGGCATAGGTCCGTTCCGCTGGTGCGCTTTGTCCGGTGATCCCGAAGATATCTACAAGACCGATGCCAAGATGAAGGAATTGTTCCCGGACAATGAGCACTTACACAACTGGCTGGATATGGCCCGTGACCGTATTGCCTTTCAAGGTCTTCCCGCGCGCATTTGCTGGATTGGCTTGGGTGATCGCCATAGGGCTGGTTTGGCCTTCAATGAAATGGTCGCATCGGGAGAACTCAAAGCGCCCGTTGTCATTGGCCGTGATCATCTGGATTCAGGCTCAGTCGCTTCGCCCAACCGTGAAACCGAAGCCATGAAAGATGGCTCTGACGCGGTATCTGATTGGCCATTACTCAATGCATTGGTGAACACCGCCTCAGGAGCCACATGGGTTTCTATCCATCATGGCGGCGGTGTAGGCATGGGCTTTTCCCAGCATTCCGGGGTGGTGATCTGTGCTGACGGCACAGAAGCCGCAGCAAAACGGATTGAACGCGTTCTTTGGAACGACCCGGCTTCCGGCGTCTGGCGCCATGCTGATGCTGGATACGAAATTGCGCTGGATTGCGCACGCGAGCACGGGCTGAACTTGCCCGCCATTCTTGACTGAGACTTTTAAACAGGAGGAGTACTAAAATGAAACGTCGTCAATTTATCACAAGTGGACTTGCAGGAGCTGCAGCAGTGTCAACAGTTGGGCTAGCCAAACCGGCAATTGCCCAGGACATTCGCCAATGGAAAATGGTTACCGCATGGCCGAAAAATCTGCCGGGTCCTGGCGTTGCAGCCCAAATGCTGGCAGACCGCATAACCGCACTTTCCGGTGGTCGTATCGAAGTGAAACTTTTTGCCGCTGGTGAATTGGTTCCTGGTCGCGGCGTGTTCGATGCTGTGTCTGAAGGAACTGCTGAACTGTATCACGCTGTGCCAGCTTATTGGGGTTCCAAGTCCAAAGGCATCTTGATGTTTGGATCCCAACCATTTGGCTTGCGTGCAGACGAACAGGTCGGCTGGCTGACCCATGGAGGTGGACAAGCACTCTATGACGAAATGTACGGCCGCTTTGGCTTGAAGCCGTTTCTTTGCGGAAACTCTGGCCCGCAATGGCAGGGTTGGTTTAAAAATGAACTAAAATCAGTGGAAGACCTCAAGGGTCTTAAATTCCGTACTACAGGCCTTGCTTCTGAAATGTGTTCCAAACTCGGGATGGCAGTTCAGGCGATGGGTGGGCGTGATATGTTCCAGGCCCTTCAGTCTGGCGCTCTGGATGCCGGTGAGTTTATTGGACCATGGACAGATAGCGCATTGGGCTTCCATCAGGTTGCGAAAAACTATTATTGGCCTGGGGTTGGTGAACCGTCTTCTGCTGAAGAGTGTGCAGTTAACGCAAAAGCATATGGCGATTTGCCGGATGATCTTAAAGCCGCTGTTAGTCTAGCCTGCGAGAGCCTCTACAATACGGTTTGGACCGAATACACAACCAAGAGCGCTTTAGCTTTACAAAAAATGGTTGCTGACGAGGGCGTCATGGTTAGGGAACTCCCTGAAGACATTGTAGTTGCCATGGGTAAAGCTGGTGAGGAAGTTATTTCTGATCTGCGTGGAGACGACGATGAACTTGTCAAGCGTATCGCTGAGAGCTTTGTTTCCTACCGCGATTCAGTAGGTCGTTACATGGTTTACGCAGACAACGGTCAAATGAATGCTCGTGCGAAAGCCTTGTCTTACTAAGTGCAAATTTGACCGGCAGTGATCTTGCTGCCGGTCATTTTCCTTGGGAGGGGATTATGCAGAAATTGATAGATGCGCTGGACGCGGTTAACCGCAATGTCGGGAAAGTTGTTCGATGGGCTGCGTTGCTCATGGTTCTGATCCAGTTTGCCATTGTTCTCTTCCGTTATGTGTTTGGTTTTAGCAGCGTTGCGGTAAATGAAAGCGTTCTTTATCTCCATTCCACACTCTTTATGCTCGGTGCAGGCTTTACGCTGTTGATGGACCAACATGTGCGGGTCGATATCTTCTATGCAAAATCTAGTCCGCTGCGCCGCTCGGCAATCGATATTTTTGGACATCTGGTTTTGCTAATCCCGTCCATGCTAGTGCTTGCTTACTGGTCCTGGCCGTCGGTGGCCAATGCCTGGAAAATTCTTGAAGGCCCGATTTCCGTGGGCGGTATTCCAGCCTCCTTCCTCCTCAAATCGCTTATACCCGCATTTTGTGCGCTGCTCATCATTCAATCAATCTCTTGTTTGTTGGCTAGTATGTTGCGCCGCCGTGAGATCAAGCAGGGAGATGCGCAATGAGCCTTCCTCTTGATCTTTTGATGTTTGCAGCTTTGATCGGCTGTATCCTTCTTGGCTTCCCGGTTTCATTCAGTATTTCAGGCGTTGCTATTATTTTTGCGTTTCTAGGCTGGCTCACAGGTACGATGGATATCAGCTTATTGGGTGCGCTTGGGCAACGGGTATTTGGTGTTCTTACTAATACTGTATTGATCGCCATTCCGCTTTTTGTGTTCATGGGGGTTGTGCTTGAAAAAAGCCGAATTGCTGAAGATCTGCTTGAAACCATGGCGCAGTTATTTGGGGGCTTACGCGGTGGCCTGGGGCTTTCGGTTGTAATCGTCGGTGCCATGTTGGCAGCTTCAACCGGCATTGTCGGCGCGACCGTTATTGCCATGGGCCTTATTGCGCTGCCAACTATGTTGCGCAGCGGTTACAATCCCAAATTCGCTTCCGGCATTGTTTGTACGTCTGGCACTTTGGGCCAGATCATTCCGCCATCGACGCTTCTCATCATCTTGTCGGATGTGATGTCGAACGCTTATCAGCAAGCACAATATGCTGAAGGCAAGTTCAATATTGAAACCATTTCGGTTGGTCAGGTTTTTGCCGGTGCTTTGCTTCCAGGCTTCATGCTTGTCTCGCTCTACATGATTTATATTCTGGTTCGCGCTTGGCTCATCCCGGGCGATGCACCAGCAGCCAGTGATCTGGGAGAAAAACCATCCCGGGAGAAGATCTTTACGACGGTCGTCCCTCCAATCTTGCTAATTATTGCTGTACTCGGAGCAATTCTTGGCGGGATTGCCACACCGACAGAAGCAGCGTCTGTCGGCGCTATCGGTGCATTGCTGATGGCTGGGCATCGCAGTGGCGGGCCAGTCAGGCTCATATTGATTGGTGCTGCAGCTTTGTTTCTGCTTGGAATCGCAGCGGGCATAGCGCCTGTACGATTTCAACGTAATGATCTTACGGCAGGTGATTTCGTTTTAGGCGGCACTTACACTCTATTGGCGATCATCTCGGTTGCAGCGATCATTGTATCTTTGGCGCGTGCTTGGCGAACAGGCATTCTTTTACCGGCAATGACGCAGACTATGACCGTCACATCAATGATTTTTGCAACTATTGTTACAGCAAGCATTTTTTCATTGGTGTTCGTGGGGCTGGGTGGTGAAGAGCGTATTGCCGAGTTTTTGAAACTTATGCCCGGTGGGCCTCAAGGCGCGCTTCTATTCTGCATGGCGCTGATTTTCGTTCTTGGCTTCTTTCTCGATTTTGTCGAGATCACTGTAATTCTTTTGCCACTAATTACACCTGTTCTCATCTTGATGGGGCATGATCCGTATTGGCTTGCCATCCTCATTGCTATCAATCTGCAGACATCGTTTCTGACACCGCCCTTTGGATTTTCATTATTCTACTTGCGGGGTGCTGCGCCCAAGGAAATCACAACCGGTCAGATTTATGCAGGCGTCACGCCATTTATTGGCTTGCAGGTTTTGGGAATGTTCATCATCTGGATGATCCCCGGCATTGCCAATTGGCTTCCAGGTGTTTTGTATTGACGATCGCAAGACCCGGCCATCAGGTCCGAAGTGCGGTCGATGCCATTGATCCCAGGTCCGCTCTCCTTGAAAGGAGTGTCCTTTTAACAAATGTGTCTACGTTCTTCTCATAATGGCAATTCTTGGTGCTTAGACGAACGGCAATTAATAGCCGAAATGTCACTATTGGAAATCAATCCAAAGGTTAGAGAAGCTGTCACCAAAATTAAGCGGCTTGCACGAATGTCCGGTCTGGGGAGGCGAAAGGTTGCTCCATCAATAGCATAAAGGTCGGCTAAGGGCCGAGAGTGACATTTAAGTCTGAAAATCGAAGGTCGTAAAAGGGCTCGTTCCAGACCTTTACATTAT
>Ga0208544_10000565_pt1 | contig 28581 bp, 25 predicted proteins | sample DEB08_DNA_9_FD_184526 | JGI IMG/M metagenome (GOLD analysis project Ga0208544, IMG submission 184526) | Aqueous microbial communities from the Delaware River and Bay under freshwater to marine salinity gradient to study organic matter... | ecosystem: Environmental > Aquatic > Marine > Coastal ... | reverse complement strand
AATTGCAACAAAGTTGTAAGTTAGCATCGCCACGGCGGAAAAAAGCCTTTTACCCTCCGCTTGTCTTTTCCCATCTATGAGCGACTTCCTTAAGCACGAATGCGGCATCGCAATGATCCGTCTCCTCAAGCCCTTGGCTTACTATCAAGAAAAATACGGCACACCGCTGTATGGCTTTAACCAGTTGTTTCTCCTGATGGAGAAGCAGCATAATCGTGGCCAAGACGGTGCGGGTATCGGCTGTGTGAAGCTTAATGTCAATCCGGGGCAGGCATATATGGCGCGCGAGCGCAGTATTAAGACCAATCCGTTGTCGCGCATTTTCCAAGGGCAACTGAAGGACTATCAGAACAAGATCGATGCGGGTGTGATTCATCCAGAGTTTCCCGATACGGTTAAGAAACACTTCGATTATGCGGGTGAAGTGCTGCTCGGGCATTTGCGCTACGGCACTTCAGGCGTGTACTCATCGTCGAATTGTCACCCCTTCGTGCGCCAGTCGAACTGGCCGACCAAGAACCTGATGCTCGCTGGTAATTTTACCATTACCAATGAGAAAGACATCAACAACGACCTGATCAACCGTGGCCAACACCCGATATTCGGTACCGATACGCAGGCTGTGCTGGAAGACGTCGGCTTCCATCTCGATGAAGCACACGACGCGATTTACCACCAGATGCGCGATCAGAATGTCGAAGGGAAGCTCATTCCTAAGATTATCAGCAAAGATCTGGACCCCATCCGGATCCTGAAAAAAGCTGCGGCGACTTGGGACGGTGGCTATACCATCGCTGGCTTGATCGGTAATGGTGACTCGTTTGTGATGCGCGATCCGCAAGGCATCCGTCCGTGTTTCTATTTTCAGAATGATGAAGTTGTGGCATATGCCTCCGAGCGCGTGGCACTGATGACGATTTTTGATCAGCCGATCGAGAATGTCTGCGAGCTCGAGCCTGGCACCGCGATGGTGATCAAGGCCGACGGCACGATCTACTCAGATCGCTTCACACCAGAGCGTCCGATCACGCCTTGCTCGTTTGAGCGTATCTATTTCTCTAGAGGCAACGATGCTGACATTTATCGCGAGCGTAAGGCTCTCGGTGGCGCATTGTTGGAACAGGTAGTTAAGTGTATCGATAATGACTTTGCCAACAGCGTATTCAGCTTCGTGCCTAACACCGCCGAGACCGCGTACTATGGGTTACTCGATGCGCTGCGCTTACATCGTCGCACGGAAGTAAAGGACGCTCTACTTAAAGCAAATGCCGAAGGTACGTTGGATGAGCAACTGATCGACAAATTGATCATGGGCAACTGGCCACGAGGCGAAAAAATTGCTCATAAGGATGTTAAGCTCCGCACCTTCATTGCCCAAGAAGAGGGCCGTGCGCAGCTCGTCTCACACGTTTACGATATCACTTACGGTGTCGTTAAGCCCAATGATAGCCTTGTCTGCATCGACGATTCGATCGTCCGCGGCACCACCCTTAAAGAGTCAATTTTGAAGATTCTTAGTCGCACTAATCCGCGCAAGATCGTTGTCGCATCGACTGCGCCACAGATTCGCTACCCTGATTGCTATGGCATCGATATGTCGGAGCTCAGTAAGTTCATCGCATTTAAGGCGACGGTCCAACTGATTAAAGACGATGGCCAATCTGAGCTATTGAAGCAAGTCTATCGCGATTGCTTGGAGCAAGTGGATCTTCCAGCAGTCGAGCAAGTCAACCACGTGAAGCGTTTGTATGATCGTTACACCGCCGAGCAAATTTCGAAAAAAATCGGCGATCTTGTTTATCCCAAAAATATCCCATGGCAGGGTGATTTAGATGTGGTATTCTTGCCCGTTGAGAAGATGCGTGCAGCGCTGCCTAACAACAATGGAGACTGGTATTTTACTGGTAATTATCCGACTCCAGGTGGCTATGCGATGTTGAACAAAGCCTTCATCAATTACTTCGAGAATAAAGATGGTCGCGCTTACTAGCGCGCAGATACGTCTGAATTTTTAAAACAAATCGCGATCCAGCAATGGGTCGCGATTTTTTTGTGTAGGCTAGCAAACCTAGATCGTGATCTGGTTTTCTATTCTGAAAATGAAGGTGGCGGTTTAGAGTTGGGTTTGTGAAGCGATGCCGTCTCCGACGTCCGCAGTCTCGCGTGTTAGCCCTTGGGAGGAACACTGCCCTAACCAACGCGCGGAGAGAAGGGACGCTGTCCTTCCAGCATTCCAATGCTTAAAGATTCATTTTATTTTCAATGACACTCGTTTCACTGATACAAAAAAGAGGAAGGCCCGTACGGTACCTTCCTCTTGATTCGAAATATGCTAGGCAGCAGTTACCAGCGGTAGTTGGCGGTGATGCCAAAGGTGCGCGGGGCTGCGGGGGCTTCGAAGCGACGGTTGCCAGTGCCATCATAATTGTCGAAGAAAAATACGCGGTCTTCGTAGCCTTCGTCAAACAGGTTCTTGCCCCAGATGGTGAACGTCCAGTTTTCGTAGCGGTAGCCGACGGACGCATTCACGACATCGTAAGCGTTCCGCTTTTCCTCGATTGTGTTCTCTTCAAAGTAAGCGTCACTCCCTGTGATTTCAATATTAGCAAAGAAGTGATCGAGCGAGTCATAATTGAGCCTAACTGAGTACGTATAATTTGGAGAGTTCGAGAGTTCGCTGCGATCTGAAAGGATTCCAGGTGCGCCTGGAACCGAAAACTGGTCTCGATCCGTTTCGAGGAGCCCGCCGCTCAAACTGATTTTCCAGTATGGATTAATTTGCCAGTCGATTTCCGCTTCCAGTCCAAAGTGTTCTGCCTCATCTACGTTGACTGTGAAGTAAGTAAACGCATTACGTGCGCCAGCTGATCCTCGTAGTTGAGCATCGTCGCGCTGTAAATAAAAGGCGGTGAGCTTAGTTTTCACTGCACTATCAAACCAAGTAGACCGCAGTCCGATTTCATAGTTATAAAGTGTTTCAGTATCATAGTCGGCGGGAAGCGTTCCAGAGGGAAAGGAATCGTCGAAGTCGGCAAGATTCAGCGAGGGCGATAGATTGATGCCGCCAGCTTTGTAGCCACGTGCAAATGATGCAAATAAAAGATGCTCGGTAGATAAATCATACTCCGCCGTAATTTTTCCTCCGAATAGTGTGTCATTGAAACCGATACCAGGGCGTTGGATAATGGGAAAAGTTGTTCCGTAGCCGTCATCGAAAATAGTGTTTCCTTCATTATCAATTTTTCCGTCAAGTTGATAATACTCACCGCGCAGACCAAGCGTGAGGCGTAGTTTTTCCGTAACCTCGTGTGTTATTTGGCCAAATAGACCAAGCGTCTCGCTTTCGTAATCGGTATTGAAGCTAGGCACTGGGAATGCGCCTGTAGTTTGAGTAATTTCGTCGAAAGACTCTAAGTACAAGCCCAAGGTCCATCGATCAATTAAGCCGATCGCGGGTGCATCTTCTAGCGAATCGACGCGTATTTCCTGAGAAAAAACATCACGATCGCGTTTAATTTCTAAGAATTCAGTATAACCACTCTTGAACGGCGCTAGTTGTAATTCGCCTGCACCAAAGTCTGCGTCAAAGCTGTAAAGCGAATCACTTGAGTTGAAAGCTGTCGTGCTGACTATTTTAACCAAGTCATGCCCGAGCCATGAACTGCGAAGGCTGAGGCCTAGGCTCTCTTGTTCATCTCGTCCGGGTTGGTCGGTGAAAGTTTTGGTGCGATTATTCGCGAGTGAGAACACGTCAAAACCGTTGTCGGCATTTGCGTAGAAAAGTTGGCCGTCGAACTGCCAGTCGTCATTGGCCAACCAGCGCAGCTTTAGTCGGGTGGTGAGCTCGTCGCGCCGATTGGTATCGTCCTTACCGAGGAACTGGTTGTCGCGGAAGCCATCTTGGTTGAGCTGATGCAGCGCCAGTCGGAAGGTGAGTTTATCGGGATCACTCTCGATAATGGGTCCACCGACGGCGAGTCCGCCTGCGACGAGACTATCTTCACCGACAGTGCCTTCGACTTGGCCAGTCCAGTACGGTGTTGGCTCATTGGTGACGATGCGAATCACGCCGCCCGCGGCATTGGCACCGAACGCGCCCGCTTGTGGGCCGCGCAGTACTTCGACTTGTTGCACGTCGAATAGATTGCCGACTGTGCCCAAGCCCGTGAGGTCGAGGTCGTCGATCAGGAAGCGCACCGCAGAGTCGGGTGTTTCGCCTTCGAATTGGGAGTTTTCGCCAATGCCGCGGATTTGAATGTAGCGTGGGCGAGAGCTGCCGCCGGTCCATGTGAGATTGGGGATCGCATTGACGATATCCTCAAAGTGCTGGGTGCCATTGGTCGCGAGGCGGGCTTGATCAATCACCGTCACACTGGCGGTGGTGCGTTCGAGTTCAGAATCCCACAAGCTGCCAGTGACGATGGTGGTCGGCAGTTGGTTGGCTTCTGGTTGGCTGTTTGCAGGAGCCTCCGTGGCGGATTGCGCATGTAAGCCAGCCGAGCAGATGGCGATGGCGAGTATTGTTGGTATGTATTTCATTTGGATCTCAATCAGTGTTGTTTGAGATCCGGCCTCTGGCGGCGAAAAGTGGGATCGTGCAATAAAGTACGCTCCCTTCCTTTTCCTACGCCGGTGTCAACCGGATCAGGTTCGAAGGGATCATTTCTGTGCAGTTGCAAGGAAACATCTCAGACCCAGACTAGGTCACCCCTAAGGAAGGTCGTCAGAAAAGAAGGAGGGCTGCTACCTTGTCAACCTAGAATTAGAACCGAGTACGGCTGCGGGGTGAATTCATTTCGGCGCTAGCCTGGCAGGTCTCGCGCCGCCTGTCAGCCTGAACAGCGCCCGCGAGCATACCGTACTGCGCTGTCTCCGCTCAAATAAAAGCTTACGGACACGCTGCTAAGTTAAAAGATGATGTAGCCGATCAAGGCTAGCACTAGAATTAGTGATACCACCGATAAGCTATATCGTTCTTGTTGGGTCAAACGCATGTAAGCATATGATTATATTGCTGAATGTAGGACAAGGTTTGAATTTTGCAGCGAATCAGGTTTAATACGCCTGTGAGATTTTATTTTAGACCCTGTGTGGTTACATTCTTCTTTGTCGCTTTGCTGTCAGGCTGCGCATCTTTTGAATCGACCACTCTTATTGGTGGTTTTGTTAAACCAACTGACATGTCTTCATTAGATAGTTTTAGGTATGAGCATACGATGGTTGCGGGTATGCTTGGTCTAAGAAGCACCCAAGCAATGGTCATGAAGAAATTGTCGGAGAATGTGCTAACCGAGGAACTTAGTCAGCGTGGCTATGCTTCGGCAGGGCAGGAGGCCGATTTTTATATTGTATCGAAGTGGCGTAAGGAAATTAACCTGAGTGCAGCCGAAGCGGTGCGTTTTTCTCTAATCGTGGAGCTTTATGATGCGGCCAATAAATCCTTGTTCTGGCGCGCTGAATTGCCTTACATTTTTAATGCCTTACAGTGGTCTGATGCACGCGTTTCGCAGACATTGCGACTGGCAATTCAGAATTTCCCTGATCACACACCAAAGGTCTCCGAGTTACCAATTCCCGACTTACATTGTCCTTATGAAATCTTTTTATCCACTGCTTAATATCGTGCTACTATCTGCCGTATTCTTGACTGGGTGCGCTACGTTGAAGCCGACGCGCACTTCAGGGGACTTTGTGCGCTCGATTTATTTTTCAAAACTCGACTCGTTTAGTTACGGTCGGACTGTCGTGTCGGGCATGACCTATAGAGATGTTGAGGAGGCAGAGCTTAATGCATTGTCGGAACAGGTATTAACAAAAGAGCTGAGTGCGCGTGGTTTTGAGGCGACTGAATCGAATGGCGATTTTTATGTCGTCGCGAAGTGGCATAAGCAGATCAGTACTTATGCTGGCCTGTTTGACTCTGTCGATGGTGCCACTTCGACGATGCATCGGCGTAACTATGGCAGTGCGTCAACTGCGGTTCGTGTCTCGCTCACTGTGGAGATCTATGATTCGACCACCAACGAAATTTTCTGGCGTGCAGAGCTACCCAATATTTTTGATGCGATTCAGCATTCGGAGGCGCGTGTGGTGCAATCGTTAAGTCGGTCGATTCAACAATTCCCAGAACGTATCGAGAAAGATCTGAACTTGCCAAATATCGAGTAGCAGCGTCTAGAGCTGATCGAGGAAGCGGCGGATCGCGGCGGCCGTAGCTTCGGGCGCTTCTAAGTGTGGCATGTGGCCAGCATCTGGTATTTTGATCCACTGCGCCTGTGGCAGTGCACGCTGCATACGCTTGGCGATCGTGCAGTACTTTAAGTCGTGCTCGCCGCTGATCAATAGGATCGAACACTGCAGTTCACTGAGCTGCGGCCAGAGGTCGGGGCAGGCTGCTTGACCAAATTGCTCGACGCTCGCTGCGAGCCCTGCGGCGGTATGTAGCAGTCGATGTTGCTGCATGGTCGCTCGCCAATCTGCGCGTATGTTTTGCTGGCTGCCAATGATCGGGCTTTGTTGCCAAAAATCAAGGAAAGCGGGCACGCCTGCGCGCATGATTCGCTGCGCGAGCGCAGTATCGCTGGCGGCACGGGCGCTGCGTTCGGCTGCTGATTCGATGCCAGGGTTCGGGCTGATTAGAATTAAGGCATCCCAGTGCTTGGGATTGGAGATAGCATGAAGGAGTGCAGCACGTGCTCCCATCGAATAGCCGAGCAATATCTTGGGCGTTGTAGAAGCGACACTCTTGTCGCTTTTTAGGTCAAGCGACAGGAGTGTCGCTGCTACGTCGTTTGATCGCTTCGCCTGCAGCGTAGCCGCATGTGTCTGCACCAGATCAACCGTAGCCTTGGGGCTGCAATCAAGCGAAGGCTCTGGTCCATGGCCAGGGAGGTTCGGGCAGGTCCATGTGTTGGCCGCACCGCAAAGTGGCGAGAACTCCGCAAAGTCCTCGCCACATCCGGTAAACCCATGCAGGGCAAGAATCTGTGCCTGTTTATTCAGCAGTTTTGATGCTGATGATCTTTTGATCTTCGACTGGTTTGTCGCCAGCGCCTTTTTTCACGCCTTCGAGCGCATCAACGACATCCATGCCGTTGACGACTTCACCAAAAATAGTGTGGCGCATGTTGAGCCAAGGAGTTGCGACGGTAGTAATGAAGAACTGGCTGCCGTTAGTGCCTGGACCTGCATTTGCCATCGCCAATAGACCCGGGCGGTCAAAGGAGTGTGAGCTGACGCACTCGTCTTCAAAGTTTTTGCCCCAGATCGACTCGCCACCACGGCCAGTGCCAGTTGGGTCGCCACCTTGAATCATGAACTCCTCGATAATACGGTGAAAAATGATGCCGTTGTAGTAGCCGTTTTTCGCGTGAGTACGGAAGTTTTCGCAAGTTTTAGGTGCGATATCGTCGAACAGCTTGAACTCGATGCTGCCCTGTGTGGTTTCGATGATGAGATTTTCTGACATAATTATTTGATGTTTACGTGTTTTGATAAAAACTTTGGCTAGTAGGCTGGCTTCCGCGCTCAGGCGCAACCGAATTTTTCGGTGCGATTCGACTTAGATGAATCTACCAGCGCCTTCGGGGAAGTAGGCAGCGTCGCCTTCGAGTCCGAGTGTGAGAGTGATATTGAGGAAGGTGAGTTCGCCCATCGAATGACAGAGCATGAAGCGATGGTCGTTGTGCATTTGCGCCAGTTCTTTGCGTAACTGGTAAGTCTTTTCAGTACTGGAAATTTGGTCGGCGCACATGCAGTTACGCAAGTGCTGCATACGGTGCAGTGCAAATTTCAGGCGTCGTCGTATTAAAGAGCGCTCTTCGCGTTGATATTGTTGACTCGTCTCTAGATTGATCAGGTCGGTGCAGAGCTTCACCACCGGTAGGTTGTTTTTGAAAAACTGCGGTAAGTAGAGGCTGCGGCGGCCCTCGTAGCTTTGTTGGTCGAAGTCGATCGCGCGCACGCGGTACTGATTTTGCTCAAAGTCAGGTGTTACCTCGACCACATAGTTATAGGCACGCATATCGCCGAGCAGTCGCACGAAACAGCGCTCGTTAAATTTGATGAACTCCTTGGCCAGACGCACTTCGTGCAAGTCGGAGCGCGGCAGATAGTCGCGAATGAAGTCGTCGCCGGGCACGCCGATAATGTGCTCCTCGATCAAGGTGTCGCCGTCGACCAGGAAGTTGATATGATTGGGCGAGAGTAGCTCTTCGAGTTCAAGCCCGTAGACACGCGACGCATCGGCTTTTTTGACGTAGAAATAGTCGTGGTTATCGTTGTATTGATTCACAATGCGCACGCGCATTGGTTTGGTATTACCGAAGGTACAAAAATCGACGCGATCAATGTAGAGATTGCCTAGGATCGACTCGTCGCCGCCAGAGCGGAGCTGGACGTAGATGCGTTTCAGGCCTTCATAGACATCACGGCCGAATTGTTGCTCATAGATCAAGGTCTGCCAGAGCGTGTCGTTGCCCTCCTTGTTGATCAGCGGAAAGGAGTCGTCGTATTTGAGTAAATCTTCGTAGCTGACAGGTAGATCTAGGCTGCGGTGGAAGATATTGAGGTATTCCCGGAAGAGGTTGTTAATTGGGAAGAATTGCTTTCGCTGTTGGGTGACGGCTGGCTGCATGAGTCAGAAGATCGAAGATTCAGCCGCTAAGGTCGAACCTGAAAGGAGTCGGGGCGTGATTTTCCCTTAATTGACTGAAAAATAGTTCATTTTAGTGTTGAACGAAGGGGAAGAGTGGATGTCTTTTATCGGTGGCCGGGTCCTATGCAATGTTGGACAGGTTGACCTCGTCAGATCCGGAAGGAAGCAGCGAACACCTAATCCTCATGTGCCGTAGGGTGCCTGGCCACTTTTGTGTCCGGACATATGAATCAGCTGGAATTCGGAGCTATTTACCGACTCACTTTACTGGATTTTAGAAAAGGGCAAAGTTCTTGAAAAAGCCCCTTGCAACTTCCCCCAAATCAGAGCTTTTTTTAAAGCCTCGATGGAAAAAGGTTATCAAGTAATCGCACGCCGCTGGCGCCCTAAACAGTTTGATGAACTGGTGGGGCAGGATCATATCGTGCGCACCCTACGCAATGCGATTGATACTAAGCGTATAGCACATGCCTATCTGTTTGTCGGGCCGCGCGGCACGGGTAAAACCAGCACCGCGCGCTTGTTTGCTAAAGCGCTCAATGCTGAAGGCGGACCGAGTGCTACCCCTGACAACGAATCCGAGATCAGCCAAGCCATCATGGGTGGTTCCTGCATGGATGTGATCGAGATCGATGGTGCTTCGAACAACAGCGTCGATCAAGTACGTGAACTGCGCGACGACTGTCAATACGCGCCAACGCAGTGCACCTACAAAATCTACATCATTGATGAAGTACACATGCTCTCGACTGCTGCGTTTAATGCGCTGCTGAAGACACTCGAAGAACCTCCTGAGCACGTTAAATTTTTCTTCGCAACGACCGAAGCGCATAAAGTGTTGCCGACCATCGTCTCACGTTGCCAGCGTTTTGAATTTCGACCAATTTCGGACAACGTCATTGCTGATAAGCTAACCGAGATTTCAAAGGCTGAAGGTATCGAAGTCGAAGCTGAGGCCATTGCATCGATTGCCCGTCTCGCCAATGGCGGCATGCGTGATGCGCAGTCGATTCTCGATCAAATGATTTCATTCTGCGGCAGTAAAATCGCCGATAGCGACGTGCTCGATGTGTATGGCTTGGTTTCAGGCGAGCGTATTGCCGAACTCGCTAAAGCGCTCGGTTCACTTGATTATCCAGCGATCATTGCCGCGGTCGATCTCTATGCTGAAGAAGGGCGCGATTTATTCCGCATTTTGCAGGATCTCGAAGTGTATGTTCGCGAAGCACTGCTCGATGCTATTCAGAAGGGTGGTTCCAGCGATCAACTCGGCGTCGCACTGACAACCGAGTCGATTATGCGTATGCTCGATGCCTTGAATCGTGGTGAAGCATCGGTGCAACGCGGACTGTCAGAAAAAGTAAATTTTGAGGTGGTGCTATTGAAAGCAGCCGAAGAGTCCCGCTCGCGTGCGATCGACAGCTTGATCAAGCAATTGGCAGGCGCAGGGGCGACGCTACCCGAAAAAAAAAAGCCCTAGTCCCGTCAACGCCTGAGGCGATCGAGGTCGAAGCGACACTGGTTGTTGATACACCAGTAAAAGTCGCACTGGATGCGCCGGATAGTGTGGTCGATGCATTGCTCGATGTGGAGCTGCCAGACGTGGATCCAGAGCACGCAGCAATAGATGCTGCCGCAGATCTACAGGCGCAAGAGTCGGCTGGGAGTTTTTCTACAGTAAAGGCAGCACCAGCAGTTGTACACTCTGGTGAGTCACTCATAACCGAAGAGGTCGCGGCATCGCGCATCGGTGCTGAAATTATGGCAGCCCTGGCAGCTAAATTCAACGGCAGTCTCACAGAGATTCGCTATCCGGATGAGGACGATATGCTGTTTTAGCAGAGCTACTTGCACTTCGCGGGAATAAATGCAGCATGAGTGCTATCTTATTTTTCTAATGAACCACATATCCCGCACCACTATCTCCATTACTGCCCTGCTTAGTTTGATTGTGGGGGGCTTTTTAATTCAATTCAGCATGGCCGACGAACCAAATACTCTTCCCGAATCAATTGATGAAACTGTGAGCGAATGTGCGAGCGCCTGTGGGTTGCCTTCGCATGTGGATCTAGGCGGTGATCGCTTTCCGGTCTTACGCAGCGATGCCGAGTGGCAGGTGCGCCTGACAGACATTCAGTATGAGGTCGCCCGTAAACAAGGCACCGAGCGGCCCTTTGCCAATCCATACAACGACAATAAGGCGACTGGGTTGTATCGCTGTGTCGGCTGTGATACGCCGCTTTTCAGTAGCACCACAAAGTTTGATTCTGGCACCGGTTGGCCGAGCTTCTTTACGCCAATTGATAAACGCACAATAGGTGAAACGCGTGACGTGAGCTATGGCATGACCCGCGTCGAAGTGCATTGCGCGGTCTGCGGTTCGCATCAAGGCCACGTTTTTTCCGATGGTCCAGAGCCTACGGGACTGCGTTACTGCATCAATTCCGCATCATTAAATTTCGAAGCCGCTGAGTCTGCCGATGCCATCAAAAAGTTGGTTGAGGTATGGTATCGCGAAGCGAAATAGTATTTCATATTTCGAGCTCTCGGCATTGTTCACTTTATAGTTATGGATGGGATGCCGACCGGTACGTATGGCTTCGCGCATCACTGGAGTTTGCGCCATCGCAAGGTACCATTGAATTGGATGCAGGTCGATGAGTACCTCGGCCTGACTCATGCGCTGTGGAATACTGCCTCGGCTAGTTCGCTCTTGGATTGTGGCATGAGCTGTTCATGTTCTATCTCCTAATGAATACGCATTTAAAATCGATGATTCTGAGCTCCACCGGAGCCACTGAGCTGATTGAGCTGGGCGTGATCCAGAGTCTTTGGAGCGGCTATGGTTCGATTGTGCGTTATGGGTTGAAGGGCGGGTCTGTGGAAAGTGTGGTCGTCAAACACGTGTCGCTGCCGGCGGCAGTGACACACCCAAGGGGGTGGAATACGGATCTGTCGCATCAACGTAAGCTCAAGTCCTACGAAGTGGAGGCGGCCTGGTATCGTGACTGGAGTGCGCGTTGTGGGCCGGGTTGCCGGGTGCCGAAGTGCTTGGCGCTGGAGTCGGTGCGGCACGAGTCGATCATGGTATTAGAGGATCTGGATGCGTCGGGGTTTGCGCTGCGTCGCACGACCGTGGGTGAGACTGAGTTGCACGCCTGCTTGTCGTGGTTGGCGCATTTCCACGCGACTTTTATGGGGGCCGAGCCGAGGGGCTTGTGGGAGCAGGGCACGTATTGGCATTTGGATACACGGCCGGATGAGCTGGCGATCTTAGCGAAGGAAGATCCGGCATTGAAAAACGCGGCAGTTGCGATCGATCAAAAGCTCAGGGCTAGTCCATATCAGACGCTGGTGCATGGTGATGCCAAGCTGGCGAACTTTTGTTTTTCAGAAGATGGCGCGTCGGTGGCGGCGGTGGATTTTCAGTATGTAGGAGCAGGGTGTGGGATCAAGGACGTCGCCTACCTTGTCGGCAGTTGTCTCGACGAACTGGCGTGCGAGCGGGAGGAGTCTGCGCTGTTGGATCTGTATTTCGGTGTCTTGCGTGGTGCATTAACGGCCCAAGGAACTAACCTCGATCTGGATGCCTTGGAGCGTGATTGGCGGTCGCTTTATCCAGTGGCATGGACGGACTTTCATCGCTTTCTAAAAGGCTGGAGCCCGGGGCATTGGAAGATCAATGGCTACAGTGAGCGCTTGGCTCGTGAAGTGCTTGCCAGTTTACAGGATGCTGCACGATGCGATTAAGCGCGGAAGATTTGATCCAGCTCGTTGGGTGCGCGGCGACGGCAGTGAAGGAGGCAGGCGTCTTGATTGCTCAGTACGATGGTCGTGAGGTTCTGGTACAGCACAAGGCCGGCGGCGAGAGTCTCGCCTCGCAGGTCGTGACGGAGGTGGATGAGCTGAGCCAGGCGATTATCCTAAAGCACTTGCTGCCGAGCTGTGCGGCCTACGATCTCGGACTGTTGACTGAAGAGCAGCCAGATGATGGCAGTCGTTTAGAAAAAGATGCCTTCTGGTGTATTGATCCGCTCGATGGGACTTTGCCATTTACGGAGTCAATCCCCGGTTATGCGGTTTCGATTGCGTTGGTGGCGCGGGATGGTACGCCGTTGATTGGGGTGGTCTATGATCCCTCGACCGGCACGAGTTATCAGGCAGTTGCGGGGCAGGGGGCGTTGCGTGATGGTGAGCCTTGGACGTTGCCACCATCGTCAGAGGCTGCGCCTCTGAGCTTTATTTCAGATCGTAGCATCGTGAGTCACCCGCAGTTTGACGCGGCGCTGGCGCAGTTGCAGGTATTGGCGAGTGAGCTCGGCCAGGACGGGCTGCAAACAACTTTGACGGGCGGTGCGGTGATGAATGCGTTGTGGGTATTGGAGCAAGCGCCTGCGTGCTATTTCAAATTCCCGAAGCCGCAAGCCGGCGGCGGCAGTCTGTGGGATTATGCTGCGACGGCGTGCATCTACGCAGAGTTGGGCGCGTGGTGCAGTGATGTTGCCGGACAGCGCTTGGATTTAAATCGAGCAGATTCTACATTCATGAATCACCGCGGCGTGCTAGTTGCCTCGGATCGTTCATTGGGGCAGGCCTTGCTGGCTGTACTTGTCGACCTTAGTGATGGCGAATGAGGAAGTGCGTTCCCCTCTGTATTATAAATCAAAGTCGGATTTGAAGTCTGGCTTTGCGGCTTGAACTTACATGCGCTCCAACGGCTTAATACCGAGCAGCTCTAGGCCAGTCATCAGCACAGTGCGGGTGCGTGCGCAAAGTAACAGGCGGCGGGCTTTGATTTCGGTATCCTCGACCATCACCTTATCGGCATTGTAGAAGCTGCTGTAGGCACCAGCCAATTCATACAAATAGGTGCAGAGGAAGTGCGGGCGCAGGTCATTGAGCGTTAGCTCCAGTGCCGTGACGAAGCCCATGATCTTACGTGCGAGCGCAAGTTCGGCCTCTGTCTCTGCTTGGCTTGCCGCTTCGATTGGCGCTTCGGGATCGACGCCGACTTTACGGAAAATACTGTTGATACGTGCGACTGCGTAGAGCAGATAGGGCGCGGTGTTGCCCTCGAAGCTGAGGAGGCGATCCCAACTAAAGACGTAGTCTTGTGTGCGGTTGCTGGAAAGGTCGGCGTATTTTATTGCACCAATACCAACGGATTCAGCGATCTCGCGTCGCTCGGCTTCGTCGAGGTCTGGATTTTTCTCGGTGACGACGTCGAAGGCGCGGTTGCGGGCTTCGTCGAGGAGTTCCTGGAGTTTAATCGATTCGCCGGACTTGGTTTTAAAGGGCTTCTTGTCGGCCCCGAGAATGGTGCCCCAGAAGACATGATTCATCTCTGGCTGTGCATAGCCCTTGGCCTTGAACCATTTTTCGGTGGTGAGAAAGAGCTGCTGGAAGTGATCTTGTTGGCGGGCGTCGGTGAGGTAGATAATCTCGTCGGCCTTAAACTCTTCCAAGCGATAAAGCACGGTCGCCAGATCGGTAGAGGCGTAGTTGCTGGCGCCGTCTTGCTTGCGAATGTTGAATGGAAAGGGGCGTTCGTTATCGCGCGAGAATTTTTTGATCTCGTCGTGCCAGACAACCAGTGCGCCGTCGCTTTGTTCGGCGAGGCCGACTTCGGTCAGCTCGGCGTAGATGCGTTGCACTTTGTCGCGGTAGAAGGATTCGCCGAGGGTGATGTCGATCTCGACGCCGATTTGCACGAATAGCTTATCAAACGCGACTTTGGAGATTTCGACGATTTCGTTCCAAAGTGCGGTGTTCTCGGTATCGCCGTTTTGTAGGAGCACCAGCTCGTTGCGGGAAATATCGCGCAGTTCAGGTTGCTCGATTTCGAGTGCGCTGCCGTCTTTGTAGAGTTGATCAAGGGTGACGAGGGCATTTTCGCCCAGCTCGGACAGGTCGACGCCGTCGCGCTTGATCTTCATGATTAAGGTGCCGAAGTTGGTGCCCCAATCGCCGATGTGGTTGTCGCGGATCAGGTCGGCTCCACAGAAATCGAGCAGGCGAGCGATGGCCTGGCCAATCACCATTGGGCGCAAGTGGCCGATGTGTGCTTGCTTGGCGGTATTAGCACTCGGATAGTCGATGATGACTTTGCGACCGTCCTTGAGGGCTTTAGCACCGCTTTGGTAGTCCTCTTTGGTGGAGAACGCGAGTTGCCACTGCCAAATGAACTCCGGGGTGAGCGTAAAATTGATGAAGCCAGGGCCAGCGATATCGAGCGTGACGAACGCAGGGTCGAATTCGTCGGAGGCTTCTGCAGCGGCGATCAGGCGGGTAGCAAGTTCGCGGGGATTGAGCCCGTTCTGCTTCGCAAAGGCGAGCACGCCATTAGCCTGATAGTCGCCGAAACGTGGATCAGCAGGGCGCACGCCGGGCACAAACTCCGAGCCGAAGCCCTCTGTCTGAGCTGCGATTGTCGATAGCGCACTTTCGATTGCCTTAGATGGGTTGAACCAAACCTTCATGGGGAGCAGAGCAAAATCCAGAGCGCTCGGCGTCAAGCTCTGCTTTTGGGAACTTTCTGTGTGATTCTATTACTTATGCCAGTTCGGCTGAGTATGGTGAATGGTTCTATTTCTAGAATCCCGTTCTTAAGGCTCGACAATACCCCTTCTAATCGCCTAATACATAAATGTTTATGCCTTCTCGATGGGCAAATCAATCAGTTCCTACATTTTCATTAAATGAGAAAGAATATTATCAGTGCTCGTAAGTTCATCAAGCCTTCCTTCAGCTTTCTAGTTGAAAAGAAGCGTGACGGTGGCGAATTCTCCGACGCGGAGATCCGCTACATCGTCGATTCCATTTTGGATGATGACCTTCCTGAATTCCAACAATCAGCTTTAGCAATGGCGATCTTTTTCCAGGGCATGTCTGCTCAGGAGACGGCGATTTTTGCTGAGGAAATGATGCTGTCTGGTGAAGTGATTGACCTGACTGGCATCTCCCGCCCGAAGATCGATAAATACTCAACCGGTGGTGTTGGTGATAAGACCACACTCGTGCTCGGTCCGCTCGCAGCTGCTTGTGGCGTGGTCATGCCAACTATGAATGGCGTTGATGAAGAGCATGTTATTAGTAATCTTGATAAGCTGTCTTCAATTCCGAATTTCAATCCGATCCTCGATTTGGAAGGCTTTAAAGCTCAGTTGAAGACAGTCGGTTGCACCTTTATTAAGCAAGATCCGGAGATCTCTCCGGTGGACGCGAAATTTTACAAATTGCGTCAGTTGACTGGCACGATTCCGAGTTTGCCATTGATCACCGGTAGTGTGCTCAGCCGCAAGTTGGCTGAAGGTGCGGAAGGCCTCGTGATCGATGTTAAGTGGGGCAACGGTTCGTTCATCAAGGATGTCGAACAAGCCAAGCAGTTGGCACGTTCGATCACCCGTGTCGGTCGATCAATGAAGCGCCGTTGCGTGGCATTGGTGACTGATATGAATCAACCACTCGGTGATACCGTTGGTACTGCGCTTGAAATTAAGGAAGCGATTCAGTTGCTCAAGGGTGAGGGGCCAGAGGATTTGCAAGAGTTAGTGCTCAAGCTCGGTATGGAAATCGTGCGCCTCGCTGGGGTCGCTGGTTCAACACTCTCCGCAAAGCAGACTGTGCAACGCCACCTCAAAGATGGTTCCGCGCTGCAGAAGTTTAAAGATATGGTCGAGGCGCAAGGTGGTGATATCTCAGTGATCGATGATCCCGACAAGTTCCCCACAGCGAAGCACGTGCGTAAATTGCCAGCTCCTAAGCGTGGCTATGTTCACACTATTAATGCTGGCCTGATCGCCGAAGGCGTGCAGAAGTTGGCGCTGAAGAAGAACGGTACATACGATCCAGCAGTGGGAGTTTCTGAAATCAAGAAGGTCGGCACGCAGGTCAAGCAAGGCGAGCCATTGATGATGATCCACTACAACGACGAAGCTAAGATGGAAGAAGCACTTGAGTACCTCAAGACGGCATACCGCCTGGCTCCGAAGCGTCCGAATCCACCGCTACTGATTGTCGAACGCGTCGCGTAAATGACGCCATAATTTCCACTAAAGCCCCTGTCGTTATGGCTGGGGCTTTTTTGTGCCCGCGCGGCAGTGTGCCGAGTCAACTGTAGCAAGGTCGATAGCATTCACGACAAGCTGGTTGGTGTACTTGGAGTTTTGCATTGAGCGCTTTGGTCGGGCAACTGCGACTCGATGCCTTAGAGTCTAAATATCGCGCCCAGTTGAATTTTGTCGAACGAACTCGCATTTGAGGTGTGATGGAGGCTAGACAAAACCAAATTCGCCTTCATATTCTTTATATTTATGAAGATTTATATGAATGATAAGTTGGTCGATGCTAGTGAGGCTACAGTCTCGGTGTTCGATCATGGCTTGCTCTATGGTGACGGTATTTTTGAAGGTATTCGCCTCTATGATGGCTGTGTATTTAAGCTTGATGAGCATTTGGAGCGTTTAGAGTATTCCGCCAAAGCGATCATGCTCGAATTAGCATGGACGCGCCAAGAGATCTCGGATGCGCTGTGCGAGACTTGTCGTGCGAATGACTTGAAAAATGGCTACATTCGTTTGGTCGTGACGCGTGGCGTTGGCAGTCTTGGCCTTTCGATCAAGAACTGCGACAAGCCGCAATTGATTATCATTGCGGATACGATCCAATTGTACCCGCAGGAGTTTTACGACAATGGCCTGAAAATTATCACTGTGCCGACGCGTCGTTGTAATCCTTCGGCACTGCCGCCAGCAGTGAAGTCGCTCAACTACCTGAACAATATTCTGGCTAAAATCGAAGCACAGCACCTTGGCTATCATGAGGCGATTATGCTCAATGATCAGGGCTATATTGCTGAGTGCACTGGTGATAACATCTTTATTGTGCATAAGGGCGAGTTGATCACGCCCGCCGCAAGTTCCGGTGCCTTGAAGGGTATTACCCGTGACACTGCATTGGCGATTGCTGATGAGCTGGGCATTCCTTGGCGCGAGGCGAATATGACGCGTTACGACGTCTGGGTTGCAGAGGAAGTGTTCTTAACTGGGACGGCTGCCGAGATTGTGCCAATCGTTGAGATTGATGCGCGCGTGATTGGCAATGGTAAGCCTGGCCCAGTGACAGCGAAATTCCTCGAGAGTTTCAAACGCCGAGTCTCGATTGAGGGCACGATGCTTTAATGTGCGCGGCAAAGCTCAGTTCTGCTGATTACAGTCTTGCTCAAGTATTTTCTTGGGCGCGGGGCACATCTTTCGCTGGCGGCTGTCAAAAGCTTGTAAACCTATTGATAAAGCGCATTTGAACACCTTGAATCGAAGTTTTCGCTTTGCCAAACAATCCGACTTTTATACTTTATAATATATGGCAGAGAATTTGAAGTGCAGTATCTGCGACCAAGAAGCCACCGTGCATCTGACGCAGATCGTTAATAATAAGATCCATAAAGTGGACCTTTGTGAGTCTTGTGCCCAAAAGAAAGGGGTCACAGACCCTGAAGGCTTTTCGCTGGCAGATTTGATGTCAAAGACGCCACTCACGCCTGTCTCTGGTGAAGCGCAGGTGGTGTGTGAAAGCTGTGGGCAGGAGTCGGCGGATTTTCGCCGCACGGGGCGCTTAGGGTGCTCAGATTGCTATACGGTCTTTAGATCATTGGTCTTTCCGGTGCTTGAAGATATGCACGCGGGCACCGCGCATCAAGGTAAGGTGCCAACGGCCGCGTTGAGTCGTCAATCCAGTCAAATGCAGTTGAAAAAACTACTGGATTCGTTGGCACGTGCTGTTGCCGAGGAGGCTTATGAGGACGCCGCTAAATTTCGCGATCAAATCAAAGTAATTAAAGAGGCTGAAGAGTTGGAGGTCTCTTCTAAATGATCGAATCACTCATCAATGATGAGCGCGCCGAGTTGACGCAGGCAGCCAAAAAAGCGGCACCGGTTGTGCTTAGCACTCGGATTCGCTTGGCCAGAAACTTGGTCGGTCAGCCATTTCCCGAACGTGCGGATGTGTTGCAACGCCGCGAAGTACTTACCCGCTGTGCAGATCAACTGAGTGCGCTGCCGCAGATGAATAAGGGCAGCTTTCTTGATATCGCAGATTTATCAGCCTTGGAGAAGCAAGTGCTGGTGGAGCGTCACTTAATCAGTCGAGAACTGTGCGACGGCGAAGCAGGCACCGGGGTTTACATTAATAAGGGGCAGACTTGCTCGGTAATGATCAACGAGGAGGATCATCTGCGAATCCAGTTTTTGAAAGCAGGTTTCAATTTGAAATCAGTCTGGAAGTTGATCGATGCATTTGATTCGGAGTTGGAAAAGACCATTGACGTCGCGTTTTCTGAGGATTTCGGCTACCTGACGGCTTGCCCGACAAACTTGGGCACCGGATTACGTGCGTCGGTGATGATGCATCTGCCAGGGCTGGTGATCTCTGGCCAAATGGAGCGTGTGATTCGTGCGGTCAGCCAATTGGGGATTACCGTGCGTGGTCTTTTCGGTGAAGGATCGGATGCCAGCGGCCACATCTTTCAGATTTCAAATCAACAGACATTAGGCGAGAGTGAATCCGAGATTTTGGAAAGTCTAGCGAATGTGTTAAAGACGGTGATCGATCATGAGTTGAACGCGCGCTTTAAGTATCTCGAAGAGAACCGCGCGAAGTTGCTCGATCAAATTGGCCGTGCCTTTGGCGTGCTGAAGAATGCACATGTCATCGCTTCGGACGAAGCGCTAAATTTATTGTCATTTATTCGCTTAGCGGTCGATTTTGGAATGTTGCCAGAAGCGAATCGTGCCGACGTCGATCGACTCGTGATCGAGAGCCAACCAGGCCATGTGCAGTATGCTGCGCAAGAGGGAATTGCACCCGATGTTCGCGATATTGCGCGTGCGGATAAACTTCGACAAGAATTTTCAAATCTACCGGCTCTAGCTTTTGACAAGTTGGCAGAACAGGAGTAATCATTAGCAAACGATACTATCATGGAACCAATGAATAACTTTACCCCGCGTGCTCAACAAGTTCTGGCACTGGCTCGAAAGGAAGCGGATCGCTTTCATCATAATTACGTGGGCACCGAACACTTATTGTTAGGCCTAATCAACTTAGGGCAGGGGGTTGCCGTGAACGTACTGCAAAAGATGGGGCTCGACCTACAGACCGTGCGCGCTGCAGTTGAAAAACAGGTTGGCACCGGGCCAGAGAGTAAGCCTTCTGGGAATATTCCATATACGCCTCGGGTTAAAAAGGTGTTGGCGCTGGCCGGTAAAGAAGCCAAGGCACTGAATCATTCGTATGTCGGCACAGAGCACATTTTGCTCGGATTGTTGCGCGAAGGTGAGGGCGTTGCCGCACGTGTGCTTAAATCACTCGAAGTTGATATTGAGCGCTGCCGTAATGAGATTCTTGCAGAACTCGATCCCAATTTCTCCGGAGAGCCAGAAGAAGCTGCAGCAGGCCCTGGAGGTTCGGATGAGAAAAAAGAATCCAAGACGCCTGCGCTGAAAGCCTTTGGCCGCGATTTAACTGAGATGGCAAAGAAGGGCGAACTCGATCCAGTGATCGGCCGTAAAGATGAGATCCGCCGTATGGTTCAGATCCTGTGCCGTCGTACAAAGAGTAATCCGGTTCTTATTGGTGAAGCGGGCGTCGGTAAGACTGCGATTGTTGAAGGTTTGGCGCTGGAAATTGCCTCAGGCGTCGTGCCGGAAATTTTGGTTGATAAGCGTGTGATCACACTGGATTTGGCACTCATGGTCGCTGGCACGAAGTATCGTGGTCAGTTTGAAGAGCGTATCAAAGCAGTGATGGACGAGATTCGCCGCGCGAAGAATGTGATTATTTTCATTGATGAGCTGCATACTATTGTTGGTGCAGGTGCTGCCGAAGGTGCAATGGATGCCTCGAATATCTTTAAGCCAGCACTGAGCCGCGGTGAGTTGCAGTGTATTGGTGCCACCACTCTTGCGGAATACCGTAAATACATCGAAAAAGATAGTGCCTTGGATCGTCGATTTCAGTCGGTCAAGGTCGAAGCACCTTCGATCGAAGATACGATTTTGATCTTAAAGGGCATCCGGAGTAAATATGAAGATCACCATAAAGTGAAGTTCACCGACGGTGCGCTGGAGGTCGCTACTAAACTATCTGAACGTTATATAACGGCTCGTTTCTTGCCTGATAAAGCAATCGACATATTGGACGAAGCAGGTGCGCGTGCACGTATCGAGTCGCTCAAACGTCCCCCTGAAATTGAGGAGATGAATGCCACGATTGAAGATGTCTGCACGAAAAAGGAAGATGCGATTAGTGGGCAACACTTCGAAGAAGCGGCTAAATTCCGCGACGAAGAGAAGCAACTACGTCAAAAACAAGTCGACATCATTGAGGAATGGAAGAAGAGCCGCGAAGAGACCAAAATCGTGGTGGACGAAGAGGACATGCTCGAAGTGGTCGCTGCTTGGACAGGTATACCGCTGTCACGCATGGAGCAAAAAGAAAGCAAGAAGTTGCTCAAGCTCGAGAGCCATTTACAGTCTGAAGTCATTGGTCAGGATATAGCGACCGAAGTCGTCTCTAAAGCGCTGCGTCGTTCTCGTGCGGACTTAAAAGACCCGCGCCGTCCGATTGGTTCGTTTATGTTTCTTGGACCCACTGGTGTCGGCAAAACCTTACTAGCAAAAGTGTTAGCGGAAGAGATGTTTGGTAATCAAGATGCCATCATTCAGATTGATATGTCTGAATATATGGAGAAGTTTGCAGTCTCACGTTTAGTGGGTTCGCCCCCTGGTTATGTCGGTTACGAAGAGGGCGGTCAGTTGACTGAAGCAGTTCGTCGTAAGCCATATTCGGTGGTGTTGTTTGACGAAATCGAGAAAGCCCATCCAGACGTGGTGCAGTTGCTCTTGCAGGTGCTCGAAGAAGGCCGCCTCACTGATAGTCTCGGACGTAAAATCGACTTTCGTAACACTATTTTGATTATGACTTCGAATGTGGGAGCTGAGATTCTTCAGCGAAATACGTCGATGGGCTTCGGGCTCGAAGATAATGCCGAGAATGAATATGAGAAGATTCGCGAGAAGATCCTCGATGAGACCAAGCGCGTCTTTAAGCCTGAGTTTTTGAATCGCTTGAATGAGTTGGTGATTTTTAAGTCACTTGGGCGTGAAGATATGAAAGCAATCGTCGAGCTCGAATTGCGTAACGTATCGAATCGTTTGAAAGATCAAGGTTTGGTGTTTGATTTCTCGGAAGCAGCAAAGTCATTCCTAATCGAAAAAGGATACGACGCAAAATATGGTGCGCGCCCACTGCGTCGTGCGATTGAGCGTCATCTCGAAGATTCTCTGGCTGAGGCTATTCTCGGAGGCGAAATCAAGTCGGGTGAGGTCATTCAGGTCGATGTGCAGGATGATCACTTGAGTTTCGAGCAAGGCCAGCACGTGTCCGGTGCCGCTGGTTCATAATCGCAATAAGCTTCTAATTACAAAAGGCTGCAGGTGTCTGCGGCCTTTTTTGTCGATGCTTTGTTGGTCGCGCGTTTACTTTGGCAGGAAGAAGCTTTGCTGCTTTTCACTGATCGGCATGCCGACTTTTTCCATTGCTTTCAACATATCTTCCCATGCCATGCGCTTAGTCTTCATCGTGTCATTGAAGAGTAGGTAAGAAGGTTGAAAAGTGAAGACGAGCGGAATTTTTTCGAAGGTCTGCCATGTGCCACGGATGGCTGCCATCTTACGGTCGGGGTCTGCTCCTAATAGACCAGGCACGGTCGCATTACCAAGCCCTATGATGACTTTCGGCTGCACGATTTGGAGTTGAGCCTTCAAGTAGGGCAGGCAAAATTCCATTTCGTCCTGAGTGGGTGGGCGGTTGCCGTAGGGCTTGTCGTGTTCCGGTCGCCACTTTAGAATGTTGGTCATATAAACCGTCTCGCGCGAGAGACCCATGGCGTTGAATATTTTGCTTAAGAGCTCACCAGATTTTCCTTGGAAAGGACTGCCCACTGCTGCCTCTTCCTCGCTGGGAGCTTCGCCACAATAAAATATATCGGCAGTCAAGGAACCTTCGCCGAAGACCACTTTTTCGTCCTCTCTCAGGTGCTCCTTACATACTGGCGAGTTCTCCACCTGTTGTTGGAGCCATTGCATTTGAGTCGCTGCATCACCCGCGGGCAGTTCGATGGTCGGGGCGTCGGGGAGTGGCATGGATGTGGCAACGGCCTTTGTACGTGGCGTCACCTTCGGCGCGGCGGTATTTGACTGTTGCCCGGAATTGACTGCGGATTGCAGGTCGATCGCTACCACGGGAGGCACTACCGGTGCCGCTGGAGTGTCCATAGGTTTAAGTAATGCCATGGTGCTGTCTTCGATGAAGACACGATCCATTCCTTCAAGCTGTAAGCGCTTAAGTTCCTCATAGACTGGATCGAGATCGGTCGACATATTACTTAACCTTGAGCAAGCAGCCACGAGCGTCCAGCTACTTTTCTGGTGGAAGGTAAATTACGCATCTGTGTGCGCAATTAGCGGCATCGATTAATGGCAACTTGCCTGTTGGCGTGTTTGCTTCGGGCGGATCATTTGAACCACAACTGGGAAGACTGATAGTGTGAGGATTAAAAAAGCGAACAGAATTAGGCTTTCAACCGCACTCTGCACAAAGAGGATTCCAGCTCCGATCAACCAACCGCTGCCGCTAAGTCTGTCGCTTAGACTGCTATTTATCCGACTTTGAAACAGGTAGCTAGCGCCAAGACAGACTGCCAGGAGCGATGGAATACTGTATGGATTGATACTTTGTGAAGTGAATGCGATTACCAGAGCGATGAGCATTGCGATCGCAGATGTGCCCCAGATGACTAAATTGCGCTGCAGGCTTTCTTGGAAACTACTTCCTTTGGCTTTGATTCGCAAAAATACGAATGTAGCAACTGTTGCCATGGTGAGAGTGAGTGTCCATATATAGAGGGCTGAATTAATAGGCACCGCATAAACTTGGACGAAGTATTCCAGACTAAAGCATTTTGCGAAGATCAGCCCCCATAGAATGACGATCAGTGAGTTATTGGGTGTGGTGGTGTGTCTGGATACGTTCATAATTTATACTAATTAATTATCTCAAGAGTGCGACGCGAAGGTGTATTTTGAATTTACTTTTACTGCGCTATTGGATCAATCATGCTTTGAAAATCCAAGCCCCTGGACTCGGATGACTGCAAAGACCTTCGAAAGATGGTCGATGAAGCCAACGTTTAAGGCTGGTCTTTACTTAGTAGGAAAGGGTGCAGGGCTGATAACATTCGCTCGGGTACAGAACCGACGATGTATGTGCCGTCATCTCGCGCTTCTTCTTTACGCACACCACCTTCGCGGTGTAGGCGAGCGACCAGATCATAGCGATTATGCGGGATGAGTAAGCGTAATTGCGCAAAGTCACTTTCGACAATGGCTTCGATACGCTCTAGTAATTCAGGAATGCCTTCGCCCGTATGTGCGCTGACAAAGAGTGCCTCCGGATACCTAAAGGACAGGGTGAGGCGTATGTCCTCACTCCAAAGGTCGTCGATTTTGTTGAATACTGTGATGATTTTCTTTTCATCGGCACCGAGTCCATGGAGGACCGAAAGTGTGGTTTCTGCATGGGCTTCGATCTCGGGGCTGTTAACATCCAGCACATGGATCAGAAAGTTGGAGACGACTGCTTCCTCCAAAGTCGCTTTAAAGGCATTGACTAGGCGGTGGGGCAGGTTGCGCACAAAGCCGACAGTGTCGGTTATGATGAGTGGTTGACCACTTGGTAGCGGGCAACGGCGCGAGGTGGGGTCGAGCGTGGCAAACAGCTTGTCCTCCACGAGAATATCCGAATTTGTTAGCTGGTTGAGCAAAGAAGACTTGCCGGCATTGGTGTAGCCGACGATTGCGCAGGTTGGCACTGGCACGGTCATGCGCTTTTTGCGCTGCACATGACGGTGCTGGATCACGCTTTCGAGCTCACGCTTCACGCGTGTGATTTGTGTGCGTACCATACGTTGGTCCAGCTCTTGCTGCGTCTCGCCGGCATCTCGTTGCGTCGAGCCACCACCACGTTGACGGCTTAGGTGCGTCCATGCGCTTTTCAAGCGTGGTAAATTGTATTCGAGACGCGCCAATTCAACTTGCAAGACAGCCTCTTTAGTTTGCGCCCGTTTACCGAAAATATCAAGAATCACTTCTTGGCGGTCGATGACCAAGATCTTGTCATCCGCCGCTTGCTCCCAGTTCCGCTGCTGCGCGGGAGTGAGCTCATTATCAAACACGATGACGTCGCAATTATGCGCTTTCGCTTGTTCGATCATTTCTTCGGCCTTGCCTGTGCCAAGCAGGAATTTTGCCTGAGGCTTGCGGATCGAGAGTTGTACTTCGTGCTGTATGCCGATGCCAAGGGTGGTGACGAGTTCACGCAGCTCATCGAGTAGGCTGCGGGTGGTGGTGTCGTCCTCACCGGGCAGGGTAATGCCGATGAGCATGGCCCGTTCGACCATTCTTGGTTTTTCTTTAACGTCGTGCACTAGGTTTTGGTTCTAAATTAATGATTTGGACAACCTACCCCCTTTGTTTGCGAAAACAAACCTGAATTGTAAGCATTTTTTAAGTTCGCTCAGAAGCCTGTGAATGGTTCAAATTTCTGAATGCTTAAAGCCCGTGACCTTTTTGATTTCCCCGAGTCGTTACCATTCGATCAAGTTTTCTCTGCCGAGCTTGCTCCGTGGCAGTGGGTGCCGTTGATTGCCGAGGCACTCAAAGCGTTCCCGTTTGAATCGCTTAGAGATGAGATTCCCCCCGGGCTACATGTCGAAGGACAGGTTTTCATTCATCCATCAGTTAAATTACCGTCATTTGGTTCGATCACTGGCCCCGCTTATATAGGCGAAGGCTGTGAGTTGCGACCAGGCGTTTATATTCGTGGCTTCGTGATTGCTGGTGCGAATTGTGTGCTGGGTAACTCTTGTGAATTTAAAAACTGCCTGCTCCTGGATGACGTGCAAGTGCCCCATTTTAGTTATGTCGGTGACAGTGTGCTTGGTAATAAAGTGCACTTGGCCGCTGGAGTGACGTGTTCGAACCTACGTTTAGATCAATCCGAGGTGCCTGTGCAGTTGCCAGATGGTTCACGCTGTGGCTCTGGCCTGCGTAAACTCGGGGCACTCGTCGGTGATGCCGCGGAGGTGGGTTGCAACTCAGTGTTGAATCCTGGATCAATCCTTGGGCGACGCTCACTGGTGATGCCGACGATGGCGTTTCGCGGTTATCTAAAGGCTAACTCAATCGCTTCTATTAAAGAGAAAATCGAGACTGCTCCCCGTGTCGATTGAGCTAACTCGACTTGTGCTACAAGCCGAAGGCTGCTTTGAGTTCGACCAGACTGTTGAAGGCTGCGTCAGCTCCAGCCGCTAACATCTCGGCGGTGCTATGTGCGCCGGTGGCGATGCAGTAGCAGGGGAGCCCAGCATTATGTGCGGTTTTGATATCAGTTGGTGAGTCGCCTATCATGCAAGCACCTTCAGCCGTGGCGTTAATTTGCTCCAATACATAGCGCGTCAGTTTTACCTCTGGCTTGTGCCATTCCGTATCAGTGTTGCCGATGCAGATGGGGATGTATTTGGAGAAACCGGCATATTTGCTGACTTTGCGAGCAGTGTCACCGTGCTTATTGGTGAAGATGACTTGCGCGATATGTGCCTTATGGGCGCTTTCGATTAGCTCCAGTCCGCCGGCTAAGATAATCAAACCATCGAACATAATCTCTGGGAAGCGTAGCCGAAAGCGCTTGGAAGCTTCGTCTAAGCCTGCGTCATCAATAAACAGCGCCATGGTTGATGCCATCGGCCCACCGAGGCTACGGCGTATTACCTCAGGGTCAGGGATGCCGCCGCCCATTGATTGGATGACGTCGCCGTAAGCGCGAATGATCGCAGCAGTTTGGTCGATCAAGGTGCCGTCCATATCCCAAAGGATTGCCTTTGGTCGTGGGAGTGTCGGAGTGCGTGGCATTTAAACTTTAGCGGTTTCGGGTGTGAGATCGAAAAGTGCGGCTCCCAGCTCGTAGAGGTCGGCGTAGATGCCGGCTGGCTGTGTTGCCGCAGCCAATTCAGTTTTGCTGTGACTGCCTGTTGCGACGAGGTACGTTTTGAGCTGGCCCGCTTCTGCGGCGGCGAAGTCAAAGGGCGAGTCGCCGATGAGAATGGTATCTTTGGCGGACGCTGTTAAGCATTCGAGTGCATGAGCAGTGAACTCTGGATCAGGCTTGCGGTAAGGGGTGTCTCCGGTGCCGATGATCGCATCTAGGTATTGTGCCTGATCTAAAAAGTCTAAAATTGTGCGCGATTGATTGCCATTTTTATTGGTGAAAACTGCGAGTTGGTAGCCGCGTTGCTTCAGTTTATTTAGTATCCAATTAGATCCTGGTAGTGCGATCAGGTCTTCAAACATGATTTGCTCGAAGTGATTTTGGAATATCGGTAGCGCGGTATCGACGTATGCTTCACCCAGCAATTTGCTAAGTGTCACTGGCGCAGAGCCACCAACAGTCGCTCGCACGGTGTCATAGTCTGACTCTGGCAACTCGAGCTGCTGCTGTGTAAATACGACGCAACGATGAATTGTGGTAAAATGGTCTATCAGTGTGCCGTCTAAGTCGAAGAGTACCGTTTTCATATAAAAATATTTTTGATTCAGCTCCTTTGTTTGAGCAACTTGAGACTTTATGGGTATTCTTCGGATTGCTGGCAAGTGCACGTAAGCGCTCACAGGCATTTAATTATAAGCATTGGCACAGTGAGTTCAGCAGGAGCGGTGTTAGAGCTCAGGATCAATGGCACGAATCTAGTGGTCGCGCTTGCTCGCCTAAGCCGCAATCGACTGTCGCGAGCAACACCTTACACGATCAGCGTTATCCCGCGGGTTGCCACTGCAGATGGTCCGGTTCAATTCTCTGTGGGACGGAGTTTCGGCTGGCATCCTAGAGGTGTAATCAGGGTAGGATGATTCGTGATAGAGCTAGGAATCCTTAGCAAATACCGACTCTGTTGGCAGGAACTAGGGTGGCTATCTAGGCCCATGTAGACCAGATTTTCAGTCCACTGAAAAAAAGATAAAATTCCGCCAAAGGACTATTGACAAGTGGACGATCAGGAAGAGCATATCGGCTCTTCTTTAGGGATGTGCGCACTGTACATTTCTCCAGATGGTGGCTATAGCTCAGTTGGTTAGAGCACCGGCTTGTGGTGCCGGGGGTCGCGGGTTCGAATCCCGTTAGCCACCCCATTTTTACGCAGTAAAATGCATGCGGCGGGATTTGAACCCGCGAATCAGCGGGTTTGACGTAGTGCTTTTAGGGACGAACGTCCCGTCTTGAAAAGCATGAAGAAGGCGCGGCAATCCCGTTAGCCACCCCATTTTTACGCAGTAAAATTGCATGCGGCTGGATTTGAACCCGCGAATCAGCGGGTTTGACGTAGTGCTTTTAGGGACGAACGTCCCGTCTTGAAAAGCATGAAGAAGGCACGGCAATCCCGTTAGCCACCCCATTTTTATTCCGCAAAATGACAGCTCGTGGGTGGTGAGCGGACGAGCAAGCGAGTGGTGCCATTGGTTTGCTACGCGCGGATCGCTTTTTGTAACCGTTGCCTTTCGGCTATGTATTGTCCTCGTCGGGCGAGTGACGGAGTTGCCTTTCGAGCTCTTATTTTTTGTTAACTAACTGCACCGCTGTTTAGCGGCAGCAACAAAAAAGTCCCCGCTCTTTCGAGTCGGGGACTTTTGTTGGAAGTGTGTTGCTAGGCGCTTATTTGCGTTTCGCTTCTTCGCGCTCAAGCGCTTCCTTAATCACGACTTCCGCTACATTTTTCGGACATGCTGCGTAGTGCGAGAACTCCATGGAGAACTGACCGC
>Ga0208544_10000562_pt1 | contig 28628 bp, 21 predicted proteins | sample DEB08_DNA_9_FD_184526 | JGI IMG/M metagenome (GOLD analysis project Ga0208544, IMG submission 184526) | Aqueous microbial communities from the Delaware River and Bay under freshwater to marine salinity gradient to study organic matter... | ecosystem: Environmental > Aquatic > Marine > Coastal ... | reverse complement strand
CAATTGACTATCTTATATTTTACCTTCTCTTTTGAAGATTTGCCAGTTTCCTTCTTTATCTTTGACATGGGTCAGGTTTTTGTTGTTGCTTTAGTTGTAGTAAACCAAAGATACAACGCCTGACCCACTTTGTTTATCCCCTATTCGTGCAACAAGGCCGTGTAAAAGTGTAAACGGAAAGTCGGAATAAAGACGGTCCAAAGTCCTCCTCTGGAGGAGGTGGCACGCCCGGGCGTGCCGGAGGAGGAAAGGTGCTCGAAGTGGGAAGTCGGAGGTGGGAAGTCGGAAGTAACCGCGTGTAAAAGTTTGGCAAGTGTAAAGGTGTAAAAGTAGGGCGAGACAAGCGTGAGCGTGTTTTAAACCATGTCCACCAATTGTTCGCTGACCTCCCAAAGTTCCCGGGCCAGTTCGGGGTCACGGGCCAGTTCAGAAGGTTTGCGACAGCATTGCAACTCGTCGAAATAACGACCGGCGACGCCTTTGACTTCCGGGCTTAAGGCCAGATAAACAGGTGTAGAGGCCCCGCAGCGGGTTGGCCGCATAAACGGTTTATAGAGGGTCCACAGCAGCGAGAAATACCAATGGGTGTTTTTATTGGCAATGCGGGTGCGGACGACCCCTGGATGCAGGCAGTTGCTTTCGATCCGGGGATAACGGCGGGCCAGTTCGCGGGTAAACAGCACATTAGCGAGTTTACTCTGGGCGTAGGCTTGCAGTCCGTCGTAGGCAGCCGGGCCTTGCTCACCGCAGAGATTGTCGAAATCAATGGTTCCGTGGTAATGGGCAACCGAAGAGACGTTGATAATGCGGGCAGCAGGAGCCGCTTGTAAGCGTGGGAGCAAGCGCTGGGTCAGCAAAAAATGCCCGAGGTAATTGACGGCGAATTGCAATTCGAAACCATCAGCAGAATAGCGTAGCTCATTGGTAAAAACGCCAGCGTTGTTGATCAAAATATCCAGTTGGGAAAAACGCTGCCCAAATTCATCCGCAGCCTGGTGCACCGATTTGTTGCTACTGAGATCACACAAGAGATATTCAACGGTATCCTGTCCGGTTCGGTGTTGGAGCATCGCTACCGCTGCCCGCAATTTCTCCACCGATCGACCAGCGATTACCACCCGGAAACCGCGTTCCAGAAGTACCTGGGCCGTAGCCCGACCAATGCCATCGTTACCGCCGGTGATGAGTACTGTTCGCTGTCGCATGCAGGAAAGTTCGTTAGCGTAAAACATCCATGATCAATACTCGTATAACAACGAACCCCCACTGATAAGTTGTAAGAATAAGCTGATGTTTTGTGCTTTTTAAAGGCTGACTACTTACCTTTACCTATCTTTGATTGCAGGTATTGTTATAAATTAACACAAAACAAATTCCCTGATTCATTTGATTTATTTAAAAAAACAACAACATGAGAAAACAATTTTTATTCTTAGGCGCCAGCCTGCTGCTCTTTTTTGCTTTTTCGCCCCAGTTGCAAGCACAGTGGACAGAAGCTAAACTCCAAAAGATGTATTTGGACTACCTGGACGGTGAAGGCATGACGGGTACTGTCGACGGTGATGGAGACATACAGTTCAAATACGAAGACCGCACCTATTTCATTGAGGTAAATGAAGGGGATGAAGAATTTTTCCGCGTGGTACTGGCCAATATCTGGCCAATAGAAAGCATCACGGAAGGGGTACAGGTGGTACAAGCCTGCGACGTAGTGAACCGCACCATGAAGTGTACCAAAGCCTACACCACCAACGATGATGTATGGATAGCGGTAGAACTTTTTGTGGGCCGTCCTGATGCTTTCAAACCCGTTTTTCAACGCTGTTTATCGGCAATCAGCTCTGGAGTTGATGCTTTTATTGAAGAAATGTAGCAACGACTTTTGATGGTTTGGTACACGCTTAAAAGGTTAGGGCTGATGGTTCCTACGCTGCTGGTCATTTCGCTGCTAGCTTTCAGCCTTAACCAATGTACACCCGGTGACGCCATTGCCGAAAAGATTCCCAGCACGGAGAATCTTCGCGATCCGCTGGTTGCCTACCTGACCTACCAGGACAATTACCGCCGCCTGGCTCATCAATCCGGAATGGATCAGGCCCTGTTTTATGGGAGTATCAGCTCGGCGGCCTACCCCGACACCCTGCTTCGTATCATGCCCCTGGCCAGGCGACAAAACGCGGAACGCCTCAGCGGCCTTTACGGCAACTGGCCAGCCATTCAGGCCTACCTGGATCAGTTGGAGCTAACCATCCGCCAGGTGCTCCAACTCAAAGCACCCCACCCCAGTGACCCCCTCATTGAAACCGAACGGCGCTTGCAACAGCTCGTCAACCAGCACGATGCACCCTTAATCCAGCAACACCTCTCAAGTATAACACAACAATTGCTGCTGGATAGTGTCCTGCAACAGACCCTTACCCCGGCGGTGACTGCCCTGACCACCCGTTATCAGTACCTCATCCAACACCCACTCCCCTACCGGCACTTCCTCCCTACGCTGCGCTGGAATGGCACACACAACCAATACCACCACTGGCTGGGCCAGGTCCTGAAAGGTGACCTGGGCACCAGCCTCGTCAGTGCCCAGGATGTGGGCGAAAAAATCAGGAAAGCCCTGAGCTGGACCCTACACCTGAACGGAATGGCCATCTTTTTGGCTTATTTGTTGGCCATCCCCCTCGGGGTGTACAGTGCCTTGTACGCGGGCTCGCGGTTTGACCGCTGGCTGAGCCTGGGGCTCTTTTTGCTTTTTGCGTTGCCCAGCTTTTGGGTAGCCACCATGCTGAGCAAGTTTTTGACTTCCCCGGATTGGTTCCATCTTTTTCCCAGTATGGGGGTTGGCGAAGTGAGCGCTACGGCGTCCTGGTGGACGGTCTTTACCGTTCGGTTCGCGCATTTTTTCCTGCCCATCGTGTGTGTCACCTATGGTGCCCTGGCCTACATTACCCGGCAGGTTCGCAACAGTATGCTGGGTATTCTGCAATCGGATTACATCCGCACGGCTCGCGCCAAAGGATTAAGTGAACGGCAAGTGATCTGGAAGCACGCCTTCCCCAATGCCTTGTTTCCGCTAATTACCATGTTCGGGAGTATTTTACCGGCTGCTATTGCCGGTGCCCTGATCGTTGAGCTCATCTTTAATATCCCAGGTATTGGGAAACTGACGATCGACTCCATCTATACCAAAGACTGGCCCATTGTTTATGCCTTGCTGTTGCTGACGGCCATTATGACCGTTGTGGGCATCTTGTTGGCCGACCTGCTTTACGCCTGGGCCGATCCACGGGTACAGCTGGCGGGTACCAAAACCAATAACCATGGCTAGCCAAGGAACCACCCCACGCTGGGCGATACTGGAAAAAATAAACCGTCGGCGCTCATGGCGCTGGGCCCGCCGCAGTTTTACTGCGCTGGTGCTCGTGGCCGTTTTCGCCAACTTCCTGGCCAACAACAAGCCCCTAATCTGCCAGTACCAGGGTCAGTGGTACGCACCCGCTTTCCGGGCCGTAGCCGTGGACCTGGGGCTGCTGTCCTGGCCAGCCAATATGATCAACCTGCGCTGGGAGCAACAACAATTTGCGTGGGTGATCTGGCCACCGGTACCCTACGCGCCGAACCAAAAAGACATCTACAACAACAGTTTTACCAGCCCCTTCGGCCAGCAGACCGTGGCCAGCCTCCAATTCCGACACTGGCTCGGAACCGACAACCTGGGCCGCGATGTGCTGGCCGGGCTCATTTGGGGCACCCGGGTAGCCTTGCTCATCGGCCTGGGGTCTATGCTGATCTCTACCTTCATTGGGTTGTTACTGGGTAGCCTGGCGGGGTATTTCGGCGACCGCGGACTGCGCCTGCAACGGCGCCAGTGGCTGGGCGCGCTGGTGGGCCTGGCCATAGGAGGATACCTTGGCTTCGTGGCCCGGCAACCGCTCTGGGACCTCGATCACCAGCTCCGCTACGTGTTGGGTGGGTTGCTGCTGACCGCTGGTTTTTGCCTGGGCGGCGGTTGGCTGGCCCGGAAAATTGGCCCAAAAAAATGGGGGCAGGCAACCTGGTCGATTCCCGCCGACACCCTGGTCATGCGGGCCATTGAAACCATTAATGCCATTCCGGCCTTGCTGTTGCTGCTGTCCATTGTCGCCATTGTGCGGCAGCCCAGCCTCCTGTCCATTATTATTATCATCGGATTGTTGCGCTGGACCTCCATTGCGCGCTTTGTCCGCGGTGAATTGTTGCGCGTTCGCGAACTGGAATACATTGCCGCAGCGCGGGTAGCAGGCTTTGCCCCCTTGCGCATATTGTGGCACCACGCCCTGCCCAATGCGTTGGGGCCGGTCTACGTGGCCCTGGCTTTCGGGGTGTCGGGAGCCATCCTCATCGAAGCGGGCCTGTCTTTCCTCGGTATCGGTATGCCTGCCGACCTCATGACCTGGGGCCGGCTGCTGAGCTTCTCGCGCCAATCGCCGGCAGCCTGGTGGTTGGCGGTATTTCCGGGGCTGGCCATTTTCGTCACCGTTACCGTACTCAATATCCTGGGCGAGGTGGTGAATGAAGATTAGGACGACCGTCTTTACCCGCGGCGGCGCATTTTTTTAGGAAAAAGCGCACTGTCACCCCGCTTCCTGGAAAGATCGCCGCCCCGCTTGGTTTTGGTCTTGGTGGTTTCGTAAGCCGGACAACCCGATTTGCGGCTACAGCTCTGGAAACTGGACGTGGCGAATACCAGGGCAAGTACCAGGCCAATATTAAGGATACGCTTCATGGTCATTTTTTAGTTGAAATACCTGGTAACCTGACCTAAGGTTGGCCCATGTTACCTTGTATTAAGTAACGCAAAAAAAATAATTTAGGTACAATTATTCCACAAACTGTACGCAAATGAATTACAAGCTACCCCAATGCCGCGTATTTACTAGATTTTTTATCGAATTTAATTGCCTTTAGGGTTGTGTAATTGCTAGGTAAGCTTAAATTTGCCCTGCGATTTTCCTCAACTAAAAACTTTTACTGAATGAATAAGGGAGATTTAATCAACAAGATTGCCGAATCAGCTGGAATTACTAAGAGTCAAGCTGACGAAGCACTAGGTGCCGTATTAGATGGTATCACCGAAGCCCTCAAGAATGATGATTCTGTTACTTTGGTAGGATTTGGCACTTTTAGCGCCAGCAAGCGTCCAGCTCGTGCTGGCCGTAATCCTCAGACGGGTGAGACAATTCAAATTGCTGCCAAGACTTTAGCAAAGTTCAAGGCAGGCAAGAAATTGACTGACGCCCTCAACTAGTAATGGTCTGCAAGGCTAGCTAAGCAAAAGGGCAATCCGGGCAACTGGGTTGCCCTTTTCAATTGTATTACAAGTACTAAAATATATTATGGCTGATATTAAAAAACTCCAGGCAATCGCTTCCCAGGTGCGACGCGATATTGTGCGGCAGGTAGCAGCAGCACAGTCGGGACATCCCGGTGGATCGCTGGGTTGTGCCGATTTGTTGGTAGCCCTTTATTTTGAAGTGATGGATTTCAAAACGGACTTCAAAATGGACGGCCAGCAGGAAGATCTGTTCTTTCTCTCCAACGGACACATCTCCCCCGTTTGGTACAGCGTGCTGGCCCGCAGCGGATTTTTTCCCGTTGCCGAACTCGCCACCTTCCGACAAATCAACTCCCGCCTACAAGGCCACCCAACTACCCACGAAGGGCTGCCAGGCATACGCACCGCCTCGGGCTCGCTCGGGCAGGGGCTCAGCGTAGCCATCGGTGCGGCGTTGTCCAAGCGCATGAACAAGGACCCCAAAACCGTCTTCTGCCTGATGGGCGACGGCGAACAAGAGGAAGGCCAGGTTTGGGAAGCGGTCATGTTTGCCGGCCACCACAAAGTCGACAACCTGATTGCCATTGTCGACCGCAATAACCAACAAATTGACGGGAGCCTCACCGAGGTCCTCGACATGGGCGACCTGCAGGTGAAATACGGCAACTTCGGCTGGACCACCCTCCACATGGACGGTAACGACATGGCCGACGTGGTAGCCACCCTGGCAAAGGCCAAAGCGCTCACCGGCCAGGGCAAGCCCATCTTCATCGACATGAAGACCGAGATGGGTAAAGGTGTCGACTTCATGGAAGGGACCCACCAGTGGCACGGCAAGGCGCCCAATACCGAGCAAACCGAACACGCCCTCGCGCAATTGGAAGAGACCCTCGGGGATTATTAGCGGAGCCATCTGGACACCATTTAGTGACGGGAAGTGGCTACGGCCATCCTGCCCCTAAACCAGCTCCTTTGTTGACAAGCAAAAGCAAACAAACATGTTAGAAAACATTCAAAGTACCGGCAAAAAGGCTACCCGCGACGGGTTTGGCGCTGGCATAGATGCGCTTTCCGCAGAAAATGAACAAATGGTCATCCTGACCGCTGACCTGGCGGGATCCATGAAAATTGAAAACTTCATCAGAGATTTTCCGGAACGCTACATCCAGGTGGGTATCGCGGAAGCCAATATGATCGGTATTGCTTCCGGATTGGCCACTGGCGGCATGATTCCCTTTACCACTACCTTCGCGAATTTCTCTACAGGTCGGGTTTACGACCAGATTCGCCAATCGGTTGCTTATGCCGATAAAAACGTAAAGATCTGTGCCAGCCATGCGGGGCTAACCCTGGGCGAAGACGGCGCTACCCACCAGATCCTGGAAGATATTGGCCTGATGCGGATGCTGCCCGGTATGACAGTCATCAACCCCTGCGACTATCACCAGACCAAAGCAGCGACCATTGCGATCGCCGCCCACCACGGTCCGGTATACCTGCGCTTCGGTCGGCCCAGCTGGCCGATGTTCACCGAAAATATGCCTTTCGAAATTGGTAAGGCCCTGCAAATGACCGAAGGAACCGACGTGACGATCTTCGCCACGGGCCACATGGTTTGGCAGGCAGTAGAAGCCGCTAAAGCACTGGCGCAAAAGGGTATCAGCGTAGAACTCATCAACATCCACACCATCAAGCCGCTGGACGAAGCAGCCGTGCTGGCCTCGGTACGCAAAACGGGCTGCGTAGTGACCTGCGAAGAGCACAACCGCTTTGGTGGCCTGGGGGACACCATCGCCCAGGTACTTACCGCCAACCATCCCGTACCCCAGGAATTCGTGGCGGTCAACGACAGCTTCGGCGAAAGTGGCACCCCCATGGAACTGTTGGACAAGTATGGCCTCAGTGTGGAGGATGTGGTAAAGGCGGTAGAACGGGTGGTGAAGCGGAAGTAAAGGGGGAAGTGTAAAGGTGTGAACGGGGACAGGTGTAAACGGGGAGGCAGCAACTGTTGATTGCGGCGCAATCAACAGCTGCGCTTTAGGAATTCCTCCCGATTAAATTTACCTTTGCGCCACTTAGTATTTTAACGGAAATAAATCCACCAACTTTCTCTTGAGATTTTTAAAAATTCTCACACAACTTTCCTGCCTGCTCGCCGCAAGGCAGGCAGGCTTTCAGTCAGTTGTTTAGGGAATTTTAAAAAATCGAAAGTTGTTGCACTTGTTTTTTTCCGTTCCTTAACCATAAAAGACCGTTAGCCAGATGAAGTTCGGAACAAAGTGTATTCACGCAGGGCTGTCCCCTGACCCATCAACGGGGGCCGTCATGACTCCAATTTACCAAACGTCGACCTACGCCCAGGCGGAGCCCGGCAAACACCAGGGTTTTGAGTATGCCCGTACCCAGAACCCTACGCGTTCGGCGCTGGAGCGCAACCTGGCACAACTGGAAAACGGGGAATACGCCGTGGCCTTCAGTAGTGGCCTGGCGGCAATGGATGCCATTGTCCGCCTGTTGGAGCCCGGTGACGAGGTAATTGCAGTGAATGACCTCTACGGTGGTTCGTACCGCCAATTGGTGCAGGTACACGGCCGTTACGGCATCGTGTCGCACTTTGTGGACCTGGCGGATGTAGCCGGCGTGGCAAAACTGATCAACAAAAAGACCCGCCTGATCTGGATAGAGACGCCCACCAACCCCATGCTGAAGCTGGTGGATATCGCGGCCATTACGACCATTGCCAGACAGAAAAAGGTACTTACCTGCGTAGACAACACCTTTGCCAGCCCCGTGCTGCAAAATCCACTGGATATGGGTGCCGACATCGTGCTGCACTCGGCCACCAAATACCTGGGCGGCCACAGCGACGTGGTGATGGGTGCCGTGATGACCAACAGTAAGGACATCGCCGATAAGCTTTATTTCCTACAAAATGCAGTGGGTGCCGTTCCGGGCCCACAAGACTGCTTCCTGATGTTGCGGGGCATTAAAACCTTGCACCTGCGCGTGGAACGCGCCTGTAAAAACGCCAAAAAAATCGCCAAATACCTGGCCAATCACCCCAAAGTGGGCAAGGTATACTACCCCGGCCTGAAAGACCATCCCCAGCACGAATTGGCCAAACGCCAGATGCGGGACTTCGGGGCTATGGTATCCTTCGACTTCCCCGACGGTACTTACGAAATGGCGGTGAAGGTGCTGGCGAATACCCACTACTTTACCTTGGCAGAAAGCCTGGGCGGGGTGGAAAGCCTCATTGGCCATCCGGCCAGCATGACCCACGCTTCCATCCCCCGCAAAGAACGCCTGAAGGTTGGCCTTACCGACAGCCTCATTCGCCTCAGCGTCGGCATCGAGGATGTGGAGGACCTGATCAACGACCTGGAGCAGGCTTTCCAGAATTTGTAACGGACATCACTGGCAACTGATCGGATGATGATGGGCCGGGCCGGGCCAGGCCAGGCCGGGGTGGAACAGCCCGCGGGCCGCTGCACTAGCTCCTGGACAAGGGGTGGTAGTGGAGCTGTGCGGAACGGACGACCCGGCTACCTGTGCGCGAGCCAGGTAGTGGCCCCAAAAAAATCAGCGGCGGGAACAATAGCCAGGTAGCAAGATTTGTTTTTTAAAAACTTGCCATGACAACTAGCTATCCTTATCTTTAGGTCACCTTAAGTATTTGGACAATCATAAATTCACATGCTCAATTTATGATTGTCCCGCCACTTACCAAATACACCAACCATGCCGATCTACCACCAACTGGGCCAGGTGCCCCCCAAACGACACACGATCTTCGAGAAGCCCGGCGGCGGCTTGTACTACGAGCAACTGTTTGGCACCATTGGCTTCGACGGCATGTCGTCGTTGTTGTACCACCACCACCGCCCCACCATGGTGCAGGCGGTAGGCGAAAGTGTGGATGTGAGCCCTAAAATTGCGGTGGGCAAAAACATGAAATCCCGCAAGTTGATCGGTTTCCAGGTGGCGCCCCAGGACGATTTCCTCGACAGCCGCGAACCCCTGCTGGTGAACGCCGACATCCACATTGGGCTGGCCGCACCGCGCCAGTCGATGACCGACTACTTCTACAAAAATGCCGATGCCGACGAGCTGTTGTTCATCCACCGGGGCACAGGAACCCTGCGCACCCTGGTGGGTAATATTCGGTTTGAATACGGCGACTACCTCGTCATTCCGCGGGGGATGATCTACCAGATCGAATTTGACACAGCCGACAATCGCCTGCTGTACGCGGAGTCGTTTCACCCCATCTACACGCCCAAGCGCTACCGCAACTGGTTTGGCCAATTGCTGGAACATTCGCCTTTCTGCGAACGCGACTACAAACTGCCCCAAGACCTGGAGACCCACCCGGAGCTGGGCGAGTTTCGGGTGCGGATCAAGAAGCAGCAGACCCTGACGGACTACACCTACGTGGCGCACCCCTTCGACGTGGTGGGCTGGGACGGCTACAACTATCCCTACGGCTTCTCGATCCACAACTTCGAACCCATCACCGGGCGGGTACACCAGCCGCCACCGGTACACCAGACCTTCGAGACCAAGACCTTTGTGGTGTGCTCATTTTGCCCGCGGCTGTACGACTACCACCCGCGCGCCATTCCGGCACCGTACAACCACTCGAACATCGACTCGGACGAGATGCTCTACTACGTGGCGGGAGATTTCATGAGCCGCAACGACATCGACCAGGGTTACATCACCCTGCATCCGGGCGGCATTCCGCACGGGCCGCATCCGGGCGCCTACGAGCGCAGCATCGGCAAGACCAAAACCGAGGAACTGGCCGTAATGATCGACACGTTCAAGCCGCTGCAGCTGACGGAAAACGCCCTCCGGCTGGACGACGGCGTTTATTTTCAATCGTGGCTGGAACATGAGTAGCTGGTCACCGGTCATCTTTCTTCAACTACCCTCATTGGATTAAAACAAACCCATGCAAAGCTGGCTCCCCATCGCTGCCGACAGCGACTTCACCATTCACAACCTGCCTTTTGGCATTTTCTCGACGGATCAACACACCAGGCGCGCCGGTATTGCCATTGGCGACCAGATCGTAGACCTGTGCAAGCTGTGTCAGGAGGGGTACTTTGCGGATTTGCGCTTCGACAGTTGGGTAGTGAACAAAGACAACCTCAACCATTTTATTGCCCTGGGCAAAAAGACCACCAACGCCGTGCGGGAGCGCGTGCAGCAGTGGCTGTGCGATCCGGCTTCGCCGCTGAAGCACTACCCGGACACCCTGGTGCCAATGGCCGCCGCGACCCTGCACCTGCCCGTGCGGATAGGCGACTATACCGACTTCTATTCGAGCATTGAGCACGCGACCAACGTGGGTAAGATGTTCCGCGATCCGGCCAATGCCCTGCTGCCCAACTGGCGTCACCTGCCGGTGGGTTACCACGGGCGGGCGTCGTCGATCGTTCCCAGTGGGGTACCCATTCGGCGGCCCCAGGGCCAGGTGATGCCCAATGGCGCCAGCGCCCCGGTGTTCCAGGCCAGTAGCCGGTTGGATTTTGAGTTGGAAACCGGCTTCATCATCGGCAAGGCAAACGAACTGGGAAGTCCGGTACCGATCAGCGAAGCGGCCGACCACATCTTTGGGATGGTGCTGTTCAACGACTGGTCGGCGCGGGATATTCAGAAGTGGGAATACGTGCCCCTGGGACCGTTTTTAGGCAAGAGCTTCGCCTCCAGCATGTCGCCGTGGATTGTGACGATGGAAGCCCTGCAACCTTTTCGCGTAGCGGGGCCGGTGCAAGACCCGCCGGTACTCCCCTACCTGGCCTTCAAGGGGCATCAAAATTACGATATTGGCCTGGAAGTGATCATCCGGACGCCCGACGGGACGGAGAACGTGGTGAGTCGCTCCAACTTCCGGTACATGTACTGGAATATGCTGCAACAATTGGCACACCATACCGTCAACGGCTGTAACCTGCAAGTGGGTGATCTGCTGGCTTCGGGCACCATCAGCGGCCACGATGAATCGGCTTACGGGTCGATGCTGGAGATTGCCTGGTCGGGCAGCAAACCGCTGACCCTGAAGGATGGCAGTACCCGCACGTTCATCAACGATCACGATACCGTCATTATGCGGGGCGCGGCGGAGAAAGGTGCGATCCGGGTGGGTTTTGGCGAAGTGGCGGCAGAAGTTTTGCCGGCCCTTGGGTAGCGATTTCTTGCTGCGGCACGGAGGCATACTGGTTCAAAAAAAAAAAGCCACCAAAACACGGAAAGCACCAAATCCCACTCAACTTGTTTTGTGGAAATTTTGTGCCTTTTGTGCTTCTATGGCAATAAATTCCTGGTGGCAAAAAAAAAATAAGATGAACAATATCACGACAATAATCCCCGACGAAGTTTCCGTAGGCAAGCTCCACGGTTTCCTGGTGGCGGCGGTAGCGCCGCGGCCGATTGCCTTTGCGAGCACTGTCGACCTGGCGGGCAATGTGAACCTGAGCCCCTACAGCTTTTTCAACGTCTTCGGGGCCAATCCGCCAATTGCCATTTTCTCGCCGGCACGGCGGGTGCGCGACAATACCGAAAAGCACACCCTGGAGAACCTGAGGGAGGTGCCGGAAGTGGTGATCAACATGGTCAACTATCCGATGGTGGAACAGATGTCGCTGGCCAGTACGGAGTACGACAAGGGGGTGAACGAGTTTGTGAAGGCGGGCTTTACGGAGGTGCCGTCCACCCACGTGCGGCCGCCGCGGGTAGGCGAATCGCCCGCAGCGCTGGAGTGCCGCGTGGAGCAGATCATAGCAACAGGGCAGGAAGGCGGCGCGGGCAACCTGGTGATCGCCCGGATTGTCGCCATCCACTTGCGCAACGAGTACCTGGATGCCAACGGCTACCTGGACACCCAAAAACTGGATATGGTGGCCCGCATGGGCGCCAACTGGTACTGTCGGGCCAGCGGCGATGCGCTGTTCGAAATCCCCAAGCCACTCTACACCAAAGGCATTGGCGTAGACCAGCTGCCAGCCAGTGTGCGCTTCAGTTCCGTGCTCACGGGCAACAACCTCGGCCGGCTGGGAAACGTGGAGGAATTTCCAGCGCCAGCAACGGTAGCGGCCTACCGCGCGGAAAACGAAAATTTGCAGACGCTTTTTCAGGCCCACCCTACGAATCAGGAGGCGCGACAACTTGCTATCCACGAATACGCCAAAACCTTACTGGCAGACGACCGGGCAGCGGAAGCGCTGCTGGTCTTGCTGGCGGGTGAGGTGGGTTAGCCTCTTTTCCGAAGCGCGCTTTTATGCTGGAATTTTGTTGCCTCGCACCGGAAACGGCCTACTGCTGCAAAGTGTTTGGTTTTACCGTATCTTATTCATCTTGTTTTAAATACATCTTTATTAAATACTTGAATTGCAGCAAATTAGAAACCAGCAAATCTTGTGCGCTCATACCTTTTAAGTGCTCCAATCTTATCCTCCTGAATTCCTCATCCACCTGCTGCTGCTCTGTAGTTGACAAGGTTTCATTGAAGACAAAGCCTTCAACTATCTCTTCGTCCGTATATTTTTCATTGAGCTTTTTATAGATTTCTTCACTTGTTTTCATCTGTCAAATAGATTTTGATTAATGCATTTGAAGCAGCTAGTCTTTCCCTAAAATACCAACTCATAAACCCCCACCGCAACCGCCTGCTCTTCCGCCGGTTTTTCTTCCGCTGACAAGTACCGGCTAAAGGTAAATCCCTGGCGTTGGAGTACCCGGATGGAGGGGACATTGCCCGCCTGTACACAGGCAGAAACGCGCTGAAGGTGGAGCGTTTCGCGGGCAAAAGCCAGCACGCGGTGCACGGCTTCGGCCATCAGTCCGTGGCCCTGGAAGCGGGGCAGCAGTTCGTAGCCCAGTTCGGCCGTTTGGTGGTCGGGGGAAAAATTCCACAGGCAGATGGTGCCCAGGGCGGCGGCCGGCGTTTCGGGCAAGGTAATGGCCCAGTAGAGCCATTCGTCTTTTTTACAGCCCCGGATGATCAATTTGACGAAATGCTGGGCATCAGCCAGCGACTGGGCCGCATTGCGGTTGGTGTATCGGATCACCTGCTCGTCAGAATGGAGCTGGTAAATGGCTGCCGCGTCCAACAGGCCCAGCTGTCGCAAGACCAGCCGGGGCGTGGTCAAAACAGGACAGGGATAATAGGATGCGATGCTGGACACAGACTACGTTTTATTTTCCTTTGACCACGGTATTTTTAAAGAAAGCATTTTCTTCCAGGATACCCTTCCTCCCGGTGCGGGAATTTCATTTTTGCGCCAGCGCCATCCGCCCAGCCCCAGCAACAAAACCACTACCCCCAACCAGGCGTACCAGGGACGAGAAGTACGCAGCGGCCGGGGATTGCCCAAGAGCTGAAAACCCGCCCAGTAAACGGGATGGGCAGCGCGCGGATCGGCATCGTTGAGGTAGGCCAATTTAGCCTGATGAAGGGCCGTGGTTTTGGATTCGCCCTCGTAGAGAGCCGCATAAAAGTGGGCCATCAGGTCGCAATTTGCGTTTTCATTGATGCGCCACAAGGTCGTGAGGACGCTGCGTGCGCCAGCGTAATGAAAAGCCCGCGCCAGGCTGATGACCCCTTCGCTGTTGTAGAGGGTACCGAGGGCGGTTTCGCAGGCACTCAGGATAACCAGTTCCGCTGCGATATGGAGCAGGTAGAGGTCTTTGGCAAAAAGCGAATCGTAACCACCGCGGCCATCGCTGAAGACGATGAACGAAAAATCACCCTCGTCGGGGTTGGCCTGGGCGTGGGTAGCCAGGTGCAGCACCTGGTACTGCTGGGCCAGCGTCTGGAACGCCGTGATGGTTGCCTCCTGGCCCAGGCAAATTCGGTCGGCGGCATCCATCGTAAACTGGCCGAGGAGAGCTGCGCTGCACGAGAGAGCTGGCCAGCCATGTTGTCCGTTGAAGGTCGGTGCAAAACCCAGCACCCCTGCTCCTTCCCGGGGCAGATGCGCCAAGGACCATTGCAGGCTGGCAGAATAGCTGTAGCTAACCGCTACCTGCTGCAACAAGTAGGGATACTGGGGTAAATTGGTGCCCGGGGCCACGGCCTGGGTCAACAATGCGTCGAAAGGCAACAAGTCGAGAATGCCGCTGGGAATGATGAGCAGTTCCCGGGGCTTATCCGTCAACTTCACCACGGGCGCAACGAGCTCGAGGTACAGCTGGTAGCCCTCGTCCTGGTAATACCGGAGCAACGCCGTATGATCGCTGGCGGCCTGCTGGTAATCCTCGATGGATTGGCGCCAGTGGATGACCCGTTGGGTCAGGTTATCGGGGAGGGGTAGCGCGTGGAGTTGTAACCCTTGCTTGTCCAGCGCAAAGACGTACAAGGCCTGCTGTCCGACGAAATATTCGAGCAGGCGTTGCTTTTTACCCAGCAGGGTCTGAAGTTCTGCCAGGCTGGGCACCCGATCGGCGTACTTGAGTTGGTAGTAACGGGGGTGTTTGGTTTCGAGTGTGGCGATCCAGCGCCCCAGGGCATCGCGGGTTTTCAGGACCTCCTGCTCGGCCTGCTGAATGCGGTCGGCGGCGGCCCCTTCTTCGCGCAGGTGAAAGCACATTTCCTCGGCTTCGCTTACACTGACTTGCAATACTTTTTCCCGCTGCAGTTCGGCCTGGCTGACGCCCGCCAGCACGGCGGCCTGGTCTGCCGCAAAGGCTTCGCGGAGCAGGCTGCTGCGGTTGCGCTCGGCAAAGACAAAAGCCTGGTACAGGTAGCTGGCCTGGCCCGTGAGTTGGTGCAATTGGTAGGCCAGGCCAATGGCTTTTTCGCTCCGTTCGCGGCTCTCTTCCAAATTGAAAAGCTTAGAGCTGTCGTAGCGATAATCCCGGCGAAGCGCCTGTTCGCTGGTGTAGATCAGCTCGTGGCATTGCAAGGCCAGGTTCAGGAAGGCTTGCACGGGCTGCTGTTGGTAGGCGGTTTGGTAGAGTTCAGCCATCCCACTGAGCGCTTCCAGGATGGTGTTTTCGGCGTAAAAAGCGGCCGCCTCGGGCAGCGCAGCAAGATCTTGGGGGGTATAACCATAGAGTACGGCCTGTAAGGCTTGCTGAAAGGCGGCCTGGGCCTGTGCCAGGTAGCCAAGCCGCAGATAAGCTTCCCCGGCCCGGCAGTAAAATTTGCCGAATTCCCGCCGATTCTCATCTCCGTATTCACAGGCGAGCCGTTGGTAGGCCGAGTCGAGGTACGTTAGGGTAGCCTCCTCACTGCCCTGTACACTGGTCACCCGGGCCAGCAACTCAAAACAGGTAGAAGTGTACAAATTGACATCGTAATAAGATTGTGCCGGATCATACTGTTGCAAGATCAGGATGGCCTGGACGCTTTCTCCCGTCACATCTTCCAGGGTACCTTGCGGGTAGTACACCTTGGCCAGGTTGGCGTGTAAGATGGCCTCCGAAACAGAACCGGGGCTAGCGAGCAGCAGACCCGCCCGGTATTTTTCGATGGCGGACAGGGGTTGCCCCCAGGCTTCGTACAGCAACCCCAGGTCGCTACAGGTTTCGGCTGCGTAATTTTTGCTTGCGGGTGCAGTACCCAGCACTTTTAAGGTGCGCAGCAGGAGCGTTTCCGCAGCCTGGTATTCTCCCAGGCGGGTGTACACATTGGCCAGGGCCCGGTAGACGTAGAGCGCGACGTAGGGCGATTCCTCGTGCAGGTGATTGTCGTAGCTATAGAGGGCCATTTCGTAGGGCATGACCGAGGCGTTGAATTTGCCGGCCTTGTCCAGGGTATAAGCCAGGTTGACACAAAGACCGGCCAGCGCTTCCCAGTCGGCGGCCGACTGGGGGGTGAGCAAGCTGGAATCGGGCAGGCCCTGGTAGAAAATGCCGATTGCCTTTTCCGGTTCGTTGCGCTGGTCGCGGTAGACTCGTCCGTAGGCTTTTACCAATGTTATCAGGCCGGAAAAATCCCGCTGAGCGGTGGCCAGTGTCCGTGCCTGTTGGTAATACGTGCTACTGCTGTCGGGCTGGTCCCTTAACAGGGCCGCAACGGCTTTGTTTTGCAAGGCCTGCAAGGAAAGAGAATCGGCTGGATGGGTGTTTTCGGTAGTTGTCCAGGCCACCGCCGGCAGCCAGCACCATAGCAATATCCCCACCACCCAACGGCAGTTTCCAATGTAAGCGTTATCGTATCCTTTCATGCTAAGCATTTGCGCGGTGGATCAGTTGGCAAAACGGGGGGATAAATTGCCGTTTTTCTAAATAGATCGACGTAACCAAAAGACAACAAACACGAGTAAAAAGAACAAGACCAGGACCAGCCACCACCACCAGGGCCAGGGGCCGGGCTCCGCCCGGGGATCTTCCCGGCAGGTTTCGCAGTTCAGCAGTTCAGCCGTGGCGCTGTCTTCGCCGCTGATCAGCAGCACGGGTACGGGGTAAGTACACAGGGCCTCGTTGGCCAGGTCGTTGAAGCGTACACAAGCCTGCAATACACTATCGAGCGTGACGGGGTCAGCGTCGGTGAACGCCAGGAAGGACAATTCCACGTAGGTACGCTCGTCGCCGAGGCCCAACTCCTGCACCGATTGCAGGAACTGGTTGGTAAAGGTCCAGCGGACGTGGCTGTCGTCGATTTTGGTAAAGTTGACGTGGTCGTCGGAATTCAGATCCGGGCGGTAAGGATGGTAGGAAACCGGCGTGGTGACGATATCGTCGGCCAGCAACCCGGGCGGTAAAGCCAGGTCGAAAAAGACGGACGAAACCGGGCCCAGGCCATCATTTTCGGCGTGCAGGGTAAGAAACAGCTTGCGGCGCTGTTGGTCTTGCGGGCAGGGGCAGGCTTCGGCCCGCAGGTAGTTGGGGTCGTGTTCTTTGACGAAGGAGATGGTGTTGGTGAATACATCCACAACGGTTCCACCGGCTGGCACTTCGCCGTTGTCGCCGCCGTTTTCCTGAAAGGTGGTACTGTCCTGGGGTTGCAGGTAATTGTAAACCCCATCGGAAGGAAAAGCATTGGCGCGGGCCATGGTGGTGTCGAAGACCAGGCGGTTGAGGAGGGCCTGCTGTTGGTTGTCGAGGGGCGTTGGTGACTGGAAGTTGGCGTCGTGGGACACCAGGATAGCCGTAAAGTCGGTTTCGGCCCGGTTTTTACCGTTGAAGGTGGTAAAATTGAGGCTATCGACGGTATACGCCACAAAAACATGCCCTTCCTGGCCCGGCGCCAACTGGCTGATATTAAAAGCCAGCATTTTCTGGTACTGGCTCAGCAGGGGCGCGTTGAGTTGGGAACCGTATTGGTTGACCCGCGTGGCGGCATTGTTGGTTTGCACCAGGACATCGGTAATCGGGAAGCGGCTGAAATTGCCGGGTTTGCTGATTACGGCCTCGCCTTTGGGGGAGGTACTGATCTCCCGGATTTCGCCTTCGTAGAGCAAGTACAGGGTAGCGCGGCCCAGGGGAACGTCGGTGTTGTTCTTAAAGGCAACCACGTAGACCAGGGGTTCCCCTTTTTTAGCCTCGGCGTGGGGCAGTATTTTCAGTAAGCGGTTGGAATCCACCACACTTTTGCTTTCAACAGCGGGCGGCAAGGTCAGATCAGTAGGGCTGGGAAAAGGATCCGACTGCATCCGGGGTGGTGGCGGAAGGCCATTGCTGTAGGTACTGAGCGAATAAACCCGCGCGGTATAATTGGTAGGCGTCGACGGATTGGCAACCGGATACCGGTGCGGCGCGTTGTGTTCAACCCCATTGGCGGTCTTGTCAAAATCGAACCCACCGTCACCGTAGATATAGAATAACCGGTAGTAAGGCGTGATGGTATCCACCGAAATAACGGGAATGAGTTTGGGTAAATCGATCAGGCGATGGTTGACCGAATCTTTTAATTCCACCTTGGTGCCAGCGGTGGACAGTAATTGTTGGGCAGAGAGAAAGGAAACCGGGAGGAAAAAGAGACCAAATAGAAGGGTGTAAAATCGGTTTTTCATAGTTGCTTTAGGTTTAGGTTTTTGAGAAACAACTTCTTGCTACTAATTTACTATAAAACAGGGAATTACTGCTACGCTGCTCCCATTAATGTCAAAATCGGGTGGAGGGATCGGACCTCCACTCGTTCTGACGGTGTTGGCGGTTTGGCTACCGCCGGTAATTGGATGGTGTATGTTAAAGCTAAAAATTCTTAGGAGGAGAAACGCTGGGCAGGGCTGATAAAAAAAGGAACTGGGCAGTGAAATGAATCACCGCCCAGCCCGGAATAATAGCAACTATCTACTTATCTCCAATTGCCCTTCTGAAGATAATAAAAAACACCCTTGCGAGTCGGGCTCTAACAGCCCGGACTGATCGACAAGCACCTAGGGATAAATGCTTTCGACCGGCCCGGAATGCCTCGCATTCCAAAATATATGTCAAACAGATTTCCTTCTTTCAATAGGTTCAAAGGTGGATTGGTTCGTGTGTTTGAACCCACTAACCACTGAACTCACCTAAAGCGTCCCCTCGGTTGATCCGAAGATCAACCGAGGATATACCCTAACAAATTGTATCTCAATTATTAATTGTCTTTGTGAGACAGTGCGCTACGAACGTTTTCGCAGGTTTCAGGGTGGTTTTAGGTGTGTATTTGATCTTTGCTGTTCCGCCATGCCGTTCCGTTGGAGGGCTTGGTTACTCACTTAAAGTTGGGACGGTAATGCGGTGCATTACCGCCCACCAAGCTAAGTGAGTCTTAAGGACAGATGTAGTCTTGTTGGGTTTTCCGTTTTGTCAAGGAGCAACAGCGATTAATACTTTGTTAAGTCGTGCTTTGCTGTTGTCTCGTGTTGTACTCCGTTGAATACGCTACAAATATAGACGCACCACCTACAGGTTGAAAACCAAATCAAGAATATTTTTCGACTTTCTAATAAACGTTTTATTAATATAAAATATTAATAAACAGCTATTTAAACAACGCAAAGTTATACTTTCTAAATAACAAATAAAAGATAATAAATCCTTTTTTTTAAGCTCGCCTTAACATCTTTTTGACATTTTAACAATTCCTTACCATTCCTCCCCTTTATTCCACCCTTTCCTAAATTGAGGTTAAAGCAGTGCTCACCCGTAGGGCTAACCGCACCGGTGCCCCATCTTTGGTAAAACAATATCTCTTCAAAAAACGTGGCCAGGCCAATAACCAGGCTGTAACCCAAAAAAACGAAACCATGAAGACCATTAGCTTGCTTGCCATAGGTGTCCTTTTATTGATGGGCACCAACCTGAAAGCCACCGATCGGCCCGTGCTGGCATTCCACCAGGCCGATTTTCACGGGGAAGCCCTGACCCTGCGGGGCGACTGGACCGCGAACAGCCGGGGCGATTACTGGAACGACGCCATCAACGCCCTTATCGTACCGGCCGGCTACGAAGTCTACCTGTTCGAACACCGCGACTTTCAGGGAGCCTACCTGGTCATCCGGGGCGATTGGTCGAGTCGCCAGAACCGGGATTGGTACAACCGGATTTCGTCCATCCAGATTGTTCCGGTGGAAAATACGTACTACGGCCGCGGACGAGACGGACATCCCGGGCGGGAACGGGGACACGACAACAGCAACGGCCGCGGGCATGACCAACATGGGCATGTACAAAGGCCGCCCGTGCACGTGTGTGGTGCGAGCTGTGGCCCAGATTGCCGCTACCGCCCCCTACCCGAAGTCACCGTCTTCGAGCACCAGGGCTTCCAGGGGCAGGCGCTGCGCGTTGTGGGCGAATGGTCGGTGGCGTATACCGATGAGTTCTGGAACGACCGCATCAGCTCCATTCTGGTGCCCCGGGGGTACGGGGTCATTGTGTACGAGGATGCCCATTTTCGTGGCCGTTCACTGCTCATCGAAGGAGAATGGAACCCGTTCAGCGCCCGCGATTTCTGGAACGACCGCATCAGTTCGCTACGGGTGGTGCGGTTGTAGTCGGGGTCGGCATTGAGGGCCGCCAGGGGTTGGAGGTCGGAGGTTAACCAATTTCTAAATCCCAGCCGGGCGGATTGGAACAGGTAGGTTTTGTGCATTGCATTTTATTTTATTTTATTTTATTTTATTCCTGCCTGCTCAGCGTGGCTTCCAGGCAGGTGGGACTTTACTAATTATTTGAGGAAGTGAATTTATGATTTGACCATGCCTTAGTAAGAAAGTTAGGTGAAAATTTTAAATATTAGCGGGGCTATTCTTCCACCCCGGGTGTAACCGCCCCCAACGACCTACCCATGTTCCAGGATTCCATCTCCATCTTTGCCGTCCTATGCCTGAACATTGCCCTGGCAGAGTGGCTCACGACCAAGCCCTATTTCCGGCATGTGGGTTCGGCCCTCCTGGTGATTATCATTACGGCTATTGTGGCCAATGTGGGCATCATCCCCTCCTCTTCGCCCGCTACCCCGCTCTACGATACCGTTTTTTCAACCATCGCCCCGCTCTCCATTTTTCTGATGCTGCTCAATGTCAACCTCCGGAGCCTGAAGCAGGCAGGATCGCCGATGCTGCTGATGTTCGGTATTGGATCTTTGGCCTCCATGGCTGGCGCCGTCGTAGCCATTGGCGTATTGAATGGCCGCGCCGAAATCGGCGACCTTTTTTACGCCATTGGCGGTATGTACACGGGCACCTATACGGGTGGCAGTATCAACTTCAATGCGGTGGCCCTGAACTACGGGGTGTCTCAACAGGGTGATCTCTTTGCTGCCGCTACGGTTGCAGACAACGTTATCGGTTCGCTATGGATTATTGCGACCCTGGCGCTGCCCCAGATTTTAAACCGCTGGTTTCCCAAAAAAAAGCGGGATTCCCCCACTGCGACCGATACCACCACACCAGCAGCGGCATCGCTGGGAGACACCGAAAGCATCAACCCCTTCGACCTGGCGCTCATCTTGCTCCTGGGCCTGGCGGGCATCCAGGTTTCGGACTGGCTGAGTAGTCAGTTTCCGCCCATTCCAAGCATCATCTGGCTTACGACCATTGCGACGATTCTGGCTCAAATACCGGCCATCAACCGGCTCAGGGGGCACAAAATGCTGGGCTTATTCACCGTCTACCTGTTTTTGGCCGTCATTGGCGCCTACTGCGACGTGCCTGCCCTGATCAAAGACGGCCAACTGGCACTGATACTACTAACGCTGGTCACCATCCTGATCACGGTCCACGGGCTGATCATCTACGGTATTGGCGCTTTGCTGAAACAAGACTGGGACCTCATCTCCATTGCCTCCCAGGCCAACGTAGGCGGCGCCTCCACGGCCATGGCGCTGTCCAGGAGCCTGAACCGCAGTGACCTGACGCTGCCCGGCATCCTGGTGGGCACGCTCGGAAGTGCAACCGGCACCTATTTGGGGATTATCGTGGCTGAATTCCTTCAGTATTCGGGTTGGTTTTAAGGGGTAGTTGTACCGGCAGGGCTACAATTGTCCATCCAGATCGATGGCCCTGATTTTCTCCATGACTGCTGGATTGTGGTACCTGTTGGGATGAAAACAAGCTGCGTAAGTGGGCAGGTCCGGGTCTTCCAACACCGACTGGGCAGCGAGTTCACCGGCTGCACAGGCCGCCATGGTACCGAATCCTGCCAGGGCACCTACTACGTACACGCCCGGCAAGGAAGTAGCGCCGATCAGCGGCCAGTTTTCGCGGGTACGCGTGTAGTAACCGGCATACTCCATCACCGGTGCCGGCATGTGGCTGACGTAGGCCGCCAGCTGGGGAATAAAGCGACTGGCGCCTTTGAGCACCGCCAGGGGAAAATAGTCGAGGGGAGGGTGCTCCCAACGCGGGGACTCCGCAGCCGTCTGAAAAGCCCACCCCATTTTTATGCCCGTTCCTTCCGGTTTGAGGTGCAGACCGCCGGGAAATTTATCCAGCAACCACTGGCACCCTTCCTCTTCCGCAAAAAAAGCCTGCTCCTCGGCAGTCCAGTCCAGGTACTGGGGATCGGCGTAGATGGTGAAGGGCATATCTCGGGGAATAATTCCCTGGGGGTCGGGAAGGATAAACTTCCGCTGGAGGGTGTTGAGGATGGGAAACTGTAGGCCAAACAGGGCGCCCACCGTATTGAGGAAAGGCCCCGTGGCGATGACCACCTTATCCGCCCGGACGGCAGGCTGACCCGCCAGGGCAATTTCGAACTGGCCAGCAAGTTGATCCACACCTACTACGGTTCCCGTTATTTGTTGCAGCCCCTTTTGCCGGGCTTCCCGCAACAGCAGGCTACCCAGCGCGTAGACGTCAATTTTACCGGCCTGGTGGCAGATCACCATTTTCTGGATACCCGGATCGAGGTAAGGATACTGCGCGCGCAAAATCGCGGCGTCGGTAACCTCCTCCACCCCCACTGGAAAAGCGGCCTGGTGATTGATGCCAAAAATAGCGGCATCCCGCTGGTGGCTAACGAATTGGTAACCGGAGTACACCATTTGGAAAGCAGCCGGTCCGTGCATGCGGCGCAAGCCTTCCATCAGGTCGATGCTGTGACCCACGAATTGGGCCATGACCTCCTGGGGCCAGTAGGTGCGAAAGTTTTCTCCCGACTTGCTGGTGGTAAAGGACAGGGGCTGTTGCCGGTCGATTAATACCACCGACAAGTGGGGCTGCTGCTGCAACAGATAGTAGGCGGTAGCCACGCCCGCAATGCCGGCGCCGAGGATCGCAATGGTGGTTGGTTTGGTCATAGCGCCATCAAGCTAGGGAACAATCCGATGATTTGGATGAAGAAAAGGAAAATAAATTACTTACCGAAGGGCAAGCCTCCCTTAAACCAGTTTTTGCTTGTTTTCTTTACTCTTCCTGGCTTATCTTCACCGCATGAAGATCCACCTCTTTGCGCCTTTTTTCAGTGGCAGCCACCAGCGCTGGGCAGCGGCGTACGCGCGGCACAGTGGTCACCAGGTGCGCTTGTTCACGTTGCCGGGGCGCCACTGGAAATGGCGCATGCACGGTGGGGCCGTCCAGCTGGCCCAGCAGTTCCTGGCCCAGGCCGAGCAGCCCGACCTCCTGCTGACGACCGACATGCTGGATAGCGCTACCTTCCTGGCGCTCACCCGCCAGCGCACGCACGGCATTCCGCTGGCCGTTTATTTTCACGAAAACCAACTCACCTACCCCTGGTCGCCTACGGACGAGGATGTGCCCCTGCAGCGCGACCGCCACTACGGCTGGATCAACTACAGTTCGGCCCTGGCCGCGGATGCGGTGCTTTTCAATTCTGCTTACCACCGCACAAGTTTCCTGGACGAATTGCCCACTTTCTTGCGGGCATTCCCCGACTACCAGGACGTGCAGCTGGTGGACACCATCCGTCAAAAATCGCAGGTATTGGCATTGGGTATGGACTTGCAGATGCCCGAATCGCCCGCCTTGCCGACCAACCCCGTACCGCTCCTGCTGTGGAACCACCGCTGGGAATACGATAAAAATCCGGAAGGCTTTTTTAACTGTTGCCAGCGGCTGGCCGACTGTGGCCTCCATTTTGGGCTCATTGTGCTGGGCGAGCAATACGCGCAGGCTCCCCCTGTTTTTGCCCAGGCCCGGGAACTCCTGGCGGATAAAATCTACCACTGGGGTTTTGCCAAGGACCCCGCCACCTATCAACACTGGCTGCGGCGGGCCGATGTGCTGCCCGTCACCAGTCGGCAAGATTTCTTCGGGGGTAGCGTGGTGGAGGCCCTTTACGCCAATACCTACCCCCTCCTACCCGACCGGCTGGCGTACCCCGAGCACCTGCCCACGGCGGCTCAGCCGGAGCACCTTTACCAAAATGAGGAGGCACTTTTTGAAAAGCTAGCGGCCTTGTTGGAAAATCCGGGGCGGATACGTTCGGTACAGCCGCATACCTGGGTGGCGCACTACGACTGGTCGGTACAGGCGCCCTTATACGACCGGGCGCTGGCGGCCATCGTGCCGCCGAGAGGATAAGGCGAGATAATAAGGTTGGTTGGAGACCGTGGGGGCATAAAAAAAGCCGACCACTTTCGTGATCGGCTTAGGGTGGAGAATACCGGAGTCGAACCGGTGACCTCTTGCATGCCATGCAAGCGCTCTAGCCAGCTGAGCTAATCCCCCTTAATGGTCTTTGGTTAAGAACTTCTTCCTAACGGGATGCAAATATACGCGCTTAGTGGAATTTTTAAAATAATTTCTCAATTATTTATTTCTTTGTTTACCCGAACGCACAACCTGGTCTAACCTGATGTTAATACCATCGGTCAAACATAAGTAGGCAGAACGACCGGGCGAGGAATAAACAACCTTTGTACCACCCGGCATTACTGCCTTTTATTCATCTCATTTTTAGTAAAAACCACCAAATTATGAAAAAGTCCTTCCCCCTAATCCTACTGGTTGCCGCCATAGCGCTGGCGCTATACGGTATTAAACTTTACCAGGAAGCAACCGCCAGCATCAGCTTGCTGGGGCTTGATATTGAGGCCAGTGACCAGGGAAGCCAACAAACAGCTTTTCTTTTCCTGGGTCTGGCAGCGCTTTGTGGCGTGGGTAGCGTAGTGCTCTGGCGCCGGAGTTGAGCGTAGCGCGACGCTAGTGGTCTGTCAAGTGTTGATTTTCGGGTGGAGGGTGAACGAATTGGGGGCTAATCAAGGCGGGGGTTCCCGCACGTAGCACTGCTGCGTAAGGGGTTCTCCAACGCAGCGTAACCGCCAAAGCCCCCACCGGCTGCCCGAAATTTTAGCCTTGACAGCCCCCTGGGGTTGAAACGCTTAAAATGAAACGCTTATTCAAGTCTTCTTCGCTTCCGAAGGGTCGTTGCATGTAACAACATCCTTCTGAATTTTGAATCTGTTTATCTCCCATCGCTTTGCAAAAACAGCAGTATGGCAAAAGCTAAAAAGAAAACCAAAAAGGCCGACAAAACACCCAAAGTAAGCCACAACAAACAATCTGGTGGGCTGACGCTGCGGCAGTGGCAGGTGCGCTTGCGCCAACAGTTCGGGCAGGAACAGGCGTTTACGCTCAGCAATGAGGGGAGCCACCCGGTCTGGTCCGACTTTGTGGTCAGTAACGCGGCGCGCAACTCGGCTTACAGGGTCGCGCTGCGGGGCAAGGAGCCGGGGTCTAATTTTTGCGAATGCCTGGATTTCAAAGTGTCCGGCTTGGGCACCTGCAAGCACATCGAATGGGCGCTGCACCAACTCGAAAACACGCGGGGCAACAAGCAATATTTCCGCAAGCCCCAGGTGGAGCGGGCGTACAGCTCCGTGTACCTGCACTATGGCGACCAGCGCCGCACCCTCCGCATCCGCATCGGCACCGAGCAGCGCGAAGCCTTCGAGGTACTGGCCGGGCAGTATTTTGATGAGAAAGGGGTGTTTTTGGAACACTTCTACCTCGACTTCGACAACTTCTTGCGCCAAGCCCGCACCCTCAGCCCCGACTTCCGCTGCTACCCCGACGTCATGGACTGGGTGCTCCAAAAACGCGCCGATGCACGCCGCGCCGAACACGCCCAACGCCTGGCCGATACGCCCGGTGCCCTCAAAAACCTCGTAAAAGCCGAGCTGTATCCCTACCAGGAAGATGGTGTGTTGTTTGCGTTCCGCGCGGGGCGCAGTCTGTTGGCCGACGAGATGGGCCTCGGCAAAACCATCCAAGCCATTGCCACCGCCGAGCTGTACAGGCGCGAATACGGCATCAGCTCCGTGTATATCATCTGCCCCACGTCACTCAAATACCAGTGGCAGGCGGAAATTCAACAGTTCACCGACAGCAGCGTGCTAGTAGTGGAGGGAGCCCAACACCTGCGCATAGCGCAATACGACAAAGACGACAGCTTTTTCAAGATATTGACTTACAACGTCGTCGCCCGCGACTTTGCGCACATCAACAATGCGCGCCCTGACCTGCTGATACTCGACGAGGCCCAGCGCATCAAAAACTGGAACACCAAAATATCCCGCGCCGTCAAAAGCCTCGACGCCCCCTATCGCATGGCCCTGACGGGCACTCCGTTGGAGAACAAACTCGAAGACCTCTACTCCATCGTGCAGTTTGTAGATCAATACCTGCTGGGGCCGCTGTACCTGCTGCTGTACCGCCACATCGCCAAAGACGACCACGGCATCGTGGTGGGATACCGCCACCTCGACGAGATCAACGAAAAGCTCAAGGGCGTGATGCTGCGCCGCAAAAAGAAGGAGGTTATCAAGCAGTTGCCCAGGCGGCGCGACAAGAACCTGTTTGTACCCATGACCCCGCAGCAACGCGCTATGCATTCCAGCTTCGACGCAGACGTGGCCATACTCATAGCCAAGTGGCGGCGGCTCAACTACCTCAGCGAGCAAGACCGTCTGCGCCTGATGGGGCTGCTGCAAATGATGCGCATGTCCTGCAACAGCACCTACATCGTTGACCAAAAGACCCGCCACGACACCAAAATCGACGAGCTGCTTTACATCCTCGAAGAGCACCTCACCGATCCCCAAGAGAGCGTCGTCATTTTCAGCCAATGGCAGCGCATGACCCACCTGGTGGCCTCCGAATTGGAAGCGCGAGAAGTACCGTTCGTGCACCTACACGGCGGCGTACCCAGCAAAAAGCGTGGTGAACTGCTCGACCGCTTCCGCGAAGATGCGGCCTGCCGTGTGTTCTTGTCCACCGACGCTGGCGGGGTGGGGCTGAACCTGCAGAAGGCCTCCTTGGTCATCAATCTGGACTTGCCCTGGAACCCCGCTGTGCTGGAACAGCGCATCGCCCGGGTCTATCGCTTAGGACAAAAGCGGGGCGTGCAGGTCATCAACTTAGTTTCCACCGAAACGATTGAGCATAAAATGCTCTTTACCCTCAAGTTCAAGTCGGACTTGGCCAACGCCGTGCTGGACGCCACCGAGGACAGCGTGTTCATGTCTGAGAACCGCTTCAAGGAGTTCATGAAGAACATCGAGAAAATCACGGATACCAGCAATGTCGCAGCAGAGCAGCCCGTCGCGGCGGAGTCCGACGACGACTGGGAACGACCCGCCGCCGCCCACGCAGACGACCCCACGCCGGAAATAGACACCCCAGACGATTTGCAGGAAGACGCCCCCAACACTTCCGCGCCTAAGGAGTCCACGCCCAGGCCTGTCCGGCAGCCACAAGGCCAAAGCAACGGGCAGCCCGTCCGCACGGCGGACGATGCGCAGCAGTTGGTCAACGATGGCATCAGCTTCTTGAGTAAGCTAAGCCAAACCCTCAGCGACCCCAAGGCCACGCAGACATTGGTCAGCTCTCTGGTGCAAAAAGATGAAAAGAGCGGGCAGACCTACCTGAAAATCCCCGTCGAGAGCGAAGCCATCGTACAGCATGCCTTAAAGTTGCTGGGGAGTTTGTTTGGTCAACGTTAACCCACTAGTGGTCTGTCAAGGCTAAAACTTCCGGTAGCCTGTGGCGTCTTTTGCGGCTACTCTGCGTTGGAGAACCCCTTACGTAGCGGTGCTATGCGCGGGAACCCCCGCCTTGATTAGCCCCAAAATTCGCTCACACTCAACCGGAAAATTAACACTTGACAGACCACTCGCAACACCACTTACAATTTCGAGGGCCTTTCCTCCTCCGACTTTGCCCGCCCTCAACCTCTGCTTGCTGCGCAAGCGGTCTCCTGAAGGACTACGGCTATAACACACGTTGCGGGAGAATTAATATTAATTTGTTTTAAACCCTACGGTTGGGACATATCTATACGACCGCGGCCGGGAGGCCGCCTGATACTGCATCGTAGGCTGGAGCCAACGACGATTTTAGTAGCCCCAGCGGAGCGGAAGTTCATTGCCATGCTGGGCACAGCCTCAGTGGCAGGTATATATACGCTGAGGTCTAGACCAATGACCGCAGCGCGGTCAAATTATGTGTGTGCCAGGCATGGCCCTACACTAACGGATGCGGACGCTAATAAAATAGGGTCCAAGTTCCGAGAGAGCCCGCTGACGGGAATCTCATAGACGAAGCCAAGGGTGTCCTGGGTGACTGGGAATCTGAAGGAAGGATTAGTCAAAATCCAGGTGCGAACGAACAGAAATTGAATAGTAGGCCTGTTGATCTGGGGAAGCGTTCACGAAGGCGTATAATCCCAAAAGTCAGCCAGAAGAGAGACGGGTAAATTCAGTCGCAGCGGATGAAAGTGTAGGGCCTTACCCTGGGAGGGCTGACTCGTGGGCGATTGTCGGAGGTACGCGCGAGTACTGAAGAAATCCATGATCTCAGCAGTCAGCAGAAGGCATAGTACTCTTTGGAGGAAGAGGAAGGCCTGAATTTTCTAACCAAGATAGCGGACAGCAAATGAGTAAAAGTGACAAAAGGCCGAAAAAGACCAAAATCAAGGA
>Ga0208544_10000560_pt1 | contig 28636 bp, 17 predicted proteins | sample DEB08_DNA_9_FD_184526 | JGI IMG/M metagenome (GOLD analysis project Ga0208544, IMG submission 184526) | Aqueous microbial communities from the Delaware River and Bay under freshwater to marine salinity gradient to study organic matter... | ecosystem: Environmental > Aquatic > Marine > Coastal ... | reverse complement strand
GACATTTCAATCAGTTGAGTTTTTCTGACATATTAGTTTGGCAACCTTTTTGACGAAAATCAATAACTAATTGAAAATCAATGAAATAAATGACATATTTTATTTTTTAATAAGTTTAATTTAGTTCAAGGAAATATTACCACTAAAGCCAATCAAGGTGCGGTACAGTCAATTCTTAGAAATTTAGCTTTAATTAAAACCAAGAGAGTTGCTTCTAAAAGTCCAGAAAAATGGGCAGATTATGAAGTAGAAGAATCAAGTGGCAGTCGAATAAAAGCTTATGCAGGAGATAAATTATTAGAAGATTTTATTGTCGGTCGCTTTAATTTTAATCAAGAATCTCGTCAAGGAATTTCTTATGTTCGCTTAACTAAAGGGAATGAAGTCTATGCCGTAGATGGATTTTTGAGTATGACGATGGGGCAAGGATTTGATGCTTATAGGAATAAAGAAATCCTTTCCTTGGCTAAAGAGGAGGTGACAAAAATTGCTATTAATACTTTAGGCACAACGACTGTTTTACAAAAAGGTATTGCAGATTGGACGCAGGATGGAACAACAGTAGACTCTACGGCTATTGCTACTTATCTAACTGGTTTACAAACCGTTTCAGGCGTTACTTTTGTCAATGATTTTGAGGAGATTCAAAGTCAGTCGCTATTGTACAAAACACTTTCTTTAGAAGGAAATAATATAGCTAGTCCAATACTTATTAAAGCGTATAGAGATACGACTAGAACAGCACCTTATATTATTCAATCTTCTTTGAATGAGGGGAGTTATTTTGCTAGTGAAGCAGATGGCGTGTTTGGGAAGCTTTTTGGGAGTTGGTAAAAGAGGAGGTTTAATACCCATATTTATCCTTCCATAAACTCCGCATTTTTAGGCGAATTTTTTCTTCCGTAGGATTATTACTTGGTTCAAATAAAGCCTTTCCTTTAATCGCTTCTGGCATAAATTCCATATCCGCAAAATTACCTTTTTCGGCGTGGGCATATTTATACCCTTTGCCATAATTTAAATTTTTCATCAACCGAGTTGGTGCATTTCTGATTTCCAAAGGAACGGGTAAGCTGCCCGTTTCTCTAACTAATTGTTGCGCTTTGTTAATCGCCATATAAGTAGAATTACTTTTGGGGGAAGTAGCTAAATAAACAGTCGCTTGAGAAAGAATTATCCTTGCTTCTGGCAAACCTACTGCTGTTGCCGCCTGAAAAGCAGTTGTTGCCATCAATAAAGCATTGGGATTAGCTAAGCCAATATCTTCTGAAGCAGCAATGATCATTCTTCGGGCAATAAATTTAATATCTTCTCCGCCTTCTATCATTCTCGCTAAATAATATACCGCAGCATTGGGGTCGCTGCCTCTAATGGATTTAATAAAAGCCGAAGCAATATCGTAATGTTGGTCGCCCGCTTTATCATAAACTGCTATATTTTGCTGTACTTTTTCTCTTACTAACTCATTGGTAATCAATAATTTGGTCGTTCCTTCCTGAAAATTCGTTACTAACTCTAAGACATTCATTAACTTTCGAGCATCTCCTCCTGAGTATAATAAAAGCGCATCATACTCTACTACTTCAACTGGTTTCTTTTTTAATAATTCATCTTCTGCTAATGCCCTGTCAACTAAATTAATGAGTTGTTCTTTGGTTAAATGCTTTAAAACATACACTTGGGCACGACTTAATAAAGCAGAAATGACTTCGAAAGAAGGATTTTCTGTAGTTGCGCCAATTAAAGTAATCGTCCCTTTCTCTACCGCTCCTAATAAAGAATCTTGCTGTGCCTTATTAAAACGATGGATTTCATCAATAAATAAAATCGGATTGGGTCGATTAAAAAATTGTTGTTTTTTAGCTTTAGCAATCGTTTCTCTAACATCTTTTACTCCAGAATTTACCGCACTTAAAGTATGAAACGGACGATCTAATTGGTTGGCAATAATCGTTGCTAAGGTCGTTTTTCCAACGCCTGGAGGGCCCCACAAAATAAAAGATTGTATTTTACCTGATTCGATAGATTGCCGCAATACAGCCCCCTGCCCTGTCAGGTGTTCTTGCCCAACATACGCATCTAAAGTTTTAGGTCGCATTCTTTCTGCTAACGGTTGTAACATCTTTGGGAATTTTCAATTTATAATTTTAAACCTGCCCGACTATCCATCAGGCTGGCGGGTTTTCAATTGGGAGCATAAAGGTACTTAAAGTTTGAGCAAAAAAAATAGCGGCTTTCCGAAGAAAACCGCTATTTTTTGGATAAAATCTTAAAATATATTTCTAGCCAATTAAGGTTACTAATTTACTTTCGTCAATTCTACCCCATTATCCATCACTACATGTGCTTGGGCAAAACCAGCCGCCTTAGCAGCAGATGCCGCTCTTTGTGCTTCTCCTAAATTAGCATACCCCGCCAACAACATAATCGTCCAAGGTCCTTTTATTCTTTGTTCTACCGCACCTATCGTTTCTACCTTAGACCGTTGAAAATATTGTGGTTTCTTATAAGCCGCTAGTCTTACTTTATAACCAGATGTAATACCTGTATTAGTATTAGGATTGGTATTATTTCCTTTAGAAATATTGGCATCTGTAACCACTACTTCTTGACCTAAGCCTTCTAAGGATTCTGTCACTACAAAACAGTCTTTAAATCCCTTGGCCTTCGCTTGTTTAGCTGCTGCCACTGCTTCTGCCCTAGTAGCAAAAACACCCACTCGTACTTTCGTCTTGTTCCCTTGATATCTATTGTATACATTCCCTATAGTTCCTAAAGCTTTAAAACGACTAAGGTCCGTAGTTCTAGAAGAATTAAAAGCAGCCACTTGAATAGCATAACCGGCACCAATAGTCGGTTGACCAGTTCCACCATTATTATTATCTGTAACAGGGGTCGTAACACCCGAAGTCCGAATCGGATAACTCCCTAATATATTTCGCTCTTGCCCATTCCCTGTATTAATATTTCGGCTAACATCTGCGTAGCCAGGCTTAGAATAAGTGATTAAATAACTACTATAAGGGGCCAATGACAAAGCGTAAGTCCCCGTACCATCAGATCTAGTTTCTAAAACTTGTCCAGTTTGTTGATTGGTTGCAGCAATAAAAACAGAAGGTACATCAGCACCACTAGTTATATCATAAATTTGCCCTGCATAAACAGCAGTGTTAGTTGGATTAGGATTAGTACCATTACCTGAACGCCTAAGCAATACTTGTAAACTTTGAGCGCCTCCTAGTTGATTTTGAGATACATTTAAGGTGCTAGCTTGGTAACCACTTTTACGAATAATAGCTTGGCAATTAAGTCCTTGAGGTACTTGCAAGATATGTCTACCACTAATATCTGTTACAAAAATAGGTTGACCACAAGAAGAAAAATCAATGTCCGCCCCTACAACTGGTTGCATACTTAATTCATCTAAAACCGTAATTTCCAAATTATCCGAAGCCTTTGAGACTCGGTAAATATCTTCTTGTCCTTTTCCACCTGGACGATTAGAAACAAAATAGCCTAAATTTTTATTTTCATCATAAATAAACCCATAATCATCTCTAGAAGAATTAATTTGAGTATCTAAGTGATAAACTCTATCCCAGGCACCACCTGTTTTTACTGCTCGAAAAACGTCTAATCCTCCCATTCCTTTATGCCAATTAGAAGCAAAAAACAAATCTTTTCCATCAAAAAATGGTGTAATTTCGTCTCCTGGCGTATTTACCGTAGGGCCTAAATTGCGTGGAGTTGACCAAGTATTCCCAACTCCTATTCTTTCTGTTACAAAAATATCAAAACCTCCCTGTCCACCAGGTCGGTTAGAAGAAAAATATAACGTGTTCCCATCAGCTGAAAAAGAAGGATAAGCAGTGGAAAAATTAGAAACATTATGTGGGAAATATTTTGCATTCTGCCATTCGCCATTGGGTAATGCCTCCCCAATTTGTAAGTTTAAGTTAACGCCACTTGAAGGAATCTGCCTTTTACCATTGACAAAATTGTTTCTGGTAAGCGCAACCCAACGACCATTTTTTGAATACGAAATGGGTCCTTCGTTAGCCGCTTTAATTCTTTGATGTAATAAGGCTGGTTTTCTAAGATAATTATTCTGATCTCTACTTGTGATAAAAGGGTAATTCACTTCATCTCTTCCTTTATTACTTCCACTGTAATCTATTCTAGATGAAGCAAAAACAATTTGGTCTTTGAAGAAAGTAGGCGCAAAATCAGCTGCCCCTGTATTTACAAATTCCGCATTTACTCTATAAGCTGCTGGGCTACCTAGTTTACCTAATGCATGTTGTATACTCGCCGCATAATGAAGCCCTTTCTCTGTATTACTTTCCGCATATTTCAAAAACCACTTTTTAGCCGCTTCATATTTACCAAGTCCTTTTAGGGTCTCTCCATATTGGAAATAGAACTCAGGTCTTATTTTATTACTATAAATTATTTCTTCATACCATTTTGCCGCTTCTTCTAATTTATTAACGTGTCGATAACTATCGGCTAATCTTGCTTTAGGCGTTAATTCATCTCTATTTTTATTGATATAACGAAGGTAGCTTTTTATTGCCTCTTCGTAATCGTGTATCTGATAATATTTATCTGCCTTTTTTCGAAGACCACTTTGGGCAGATAAAGCCAAAGGCATTATACAAATACCTAATAATAGGATCCAAGTCGTTTGGAGAAATCTCATAGTTGTCCGATTGTGTTAAAGAATAATAGGAAAATGAACAAAACAATGTGTGAATACCTTAATGGACTAAATTTTAAGGTATTCACAACATGTTTTAAGTCTACTAACGATTTTGTTAGTAAAAAATTATTTTTATCGAATCTTTCCTTCTGGTAAGTGCTTTATAGTTATTAGGAATAAAGCTTTTGTTGAAGAGGTTTAACTGGGCATAAAAATAGGGGAAAAAATAGGGAAATGAAAGTTTAAGTCAAAAAAAAAGCATTATGTTGGGAAATTTTATTTTTTCATGTAAAATCATAAGTTATAAAAGAATCGCATAAAATAAGAAAATCTTAGTCTTGCATCACAAGACTAAGATTTTCTCCTCTAGCTTTTTCCCACTTATTAAAGATACTTTTTCACTATCCTCTAGCGGTATAAGTTCCATCAATTCCTGTAGGAATAGAAATTCTACCTTTCAATGGCATTGCCATTCTAAGCAATCTAGGGGTATTAATAATTTCATAAAAAGCATCAAAATAAGCGATAGTTCTTGCTTTAGCTACTTTATTAAGTGGTCTAAAATCTTGAATCATTTTATAAATGGCATTTTTCTTTGCATTGAATAACTCTACCGATGCTGCTCGTTCTTTTTTAGTATTAAAGAAGCCCATAAAAGCCCGCTGTTGGACACTCTGCAATTTCAAGTCTCTATCTGCTTTTGCATAATTAGCGGACACCAAACCAGAAGCATCAAAATCATAAGGAACTGGAATTAATCGTTCTTGTCCTTCTTTTTGAATAAATTTAATGTTTCTCATATATTCAACTCTCCAATCTTCATTGCCAATCATATATTGGAACATCGCAAAAGTATTCATTAAGTCCGCATCAAAATCATCCATTCCTTTATTAAACCCTTCTACCTCTTTCCCTCCTAAACGTTCTGCCAACTCATCAATGTCTTCTATTAAAATAGCATATCGTTTAAAATTCTCCTCAGAATTAGTGTCTTCATAATTGACTTTTATCAATTGTACTTTCAAACTGTTATTAGTCAATTCATTATACACCTTATAAGCCAAATACTCTTCCATGACATTTTGTAAAGCCCCTTTATCATCATTGCAATGCGTTACCAATTTCAAGGATTTATGAGAAGTTCTTAAACCAGAAGCCACTAATTCTTTCTTATTAAATTTAATCTTTAAAGGAGGGAAATCACAAACTTTTCTTCTGGAGCGTCCTCTTGGGCTTACTTTAATATTTCTCTTAATAATAAAACCATTACTATCTATATAGCTAATATTAGCAGGAAATGATTTTTCTGTTTTCTTATTAAGCAGTATTGAATCTAATTCCATTTTAACATTAACTGTCAAAATATCTGTTGTATTTAAAGTCTTAAAAATAGTTTTTGCTTCTGATCCCTGCGCAATCGTTGGGTCAGTATTCCCTAAAGCATATTGTTGAAAGCCTAAGGTAATTAAGGTACAACAGCATAAAAATATTTTAAAAGGAGCAGATTTCATTTTTTTAGTTTTAGTCGTTCTAGGTGATTTATAAATTATACCCGATGATGTTTATCTTTTATTTTTAGTTTTAAATACCTTACAAAAATGCCTAAAAAATAAGGTTAAAGCATTTTTAAGAGACCATTCAAGGCTATTTTTAGATAAACGCTAGGATTTTTTCGATTTTCAATTTCACGAAATTAAATACTAAAAAATATTTTATTTATTATTTAAAGTTCGTTTATTTTAGATATTCAAAATAAAAGATGGCACAATAGTGTTGCCAGTTGAATTATTGCATTCAATCCATCTTTTATTAAGTCATTTAATCCGAAGAAAGGGGGACAAAATTTCTATTTTGTCAAAGTTCAGGATAATTACCGATTTTAGTAAACTTGAGTGACCAAAAGGTAATTTTTAGTGATGAACGATTTAATATTTTAAGCTATCACACTTTATACTTCAAAAGACCATGCGTTTAGATCTTGGTTGCATGAATCGCTATATTAATTCTTAAAATTTTAGCGATTCATTAAGTCAAAAATTAAATCATTCCATTCGTAACTTTTCATAAGCTTTATTTTTTGTTTGCTTCAATTAATTTTATTGCTTTCGGACAATCGCCATTTATAAATCACCATTAAAATATATCAAAATAATTGGGTATCAATTGTCCGTTTTTTAAAAAATATGTTACTCGTTGTAACTACCTATTATATTCCAACAGGCGTGCCAATTTTACAAGTATCTGATTATCAATAATTTAAATACAAATATTAAAATTTTTAACTTTTTTTCTTGTCCGATTTTGGACGGCTTTGTTCGATATTGAACGAATAAAATTGATTACTTTTACAGAAATTTTTAATGCATCATGGAAGAATTATTATATACCGCTACGCCCACAAAAAATTATACGACCTTACTCCTATTAATTGGCGCAATAGTTACGCTGCTAACCTTTACTTATTTAATCCAAAACAAAAAAATAAAAAGTATTAGCGGCCCTTATCGCCAAATCGGATTATTATTAGGTGGTTTATTATCGCTTATCGCATTTGCCACTACCTTATTTACTATTTGGCATTTGCAAACTATCCAGCCAGTAAAACTTTATGAGACCTATATGGAAACTTACCACGGTCAAACGCCTTATAAACAAATAAAGCGAGCAGGTATTTTGAATGACCAAGAAAAATCCTTAATCAATTCCCAAATAGTCATAAGAGACGACCATATTTTAGTGGTAGAAAAAAGAGACAAAAGTGTATTGATGTTTGCAGAAGAGAACTTTGACCTAAAAGAATTGGCCAAACAAATTCAGGAAAAGATGGAGCATAGTAGGCGGTAGTGCTGGTTGCTAAAATAAAAAATCCCGAACGACTTTTCAGCTATTCGGGATTTCTATTAACAAAGTTTGATTAAATTTATTTTAAAGTTACTTCTTTTTTAATAATTTCGGTATAAGAATGTAATTCTACCGTATAAGCACCTTCTGTCAATTTGCTACAGTCTAATTCGTAAATAGTATTTACAGGAAGGTCCACTACATCATCTGAGATAATCGCTTTTCCATCTTTTGCTACAACTTTCACTTTAGTTAGATTCATGCTAATTGTCTCAAAATCAATATAGTAGATTTTGTTCTCTGCATCGTAAAAGAAAGACCATTCTTCTTGAATAATTCCTTTGGGTGCTAAATCGTTGGAGGCTAATAATTGGGAAGTGGAATTTTGTGCATAAGTTAGTAGGGTAAAAGCAATCAGAAAACAGGTAGTAATAGTCGTTTTAATCAGTGTCATTTTGTTCAAAAAATTTGTGGTGTTCATGGAAATTTTAAAATTTAAGTTTTTGGTAAAAAGAAAAGTTTTGGATATAATTCGTTTAAAAAGTTAGTAGTATTTTACTAATAACTTTTAATTAACTGCTAATTGCTAAATTTATTTCATCGGGGCAATCTTTTTTTTGAAATAATTTACAAACGACGGATTTTTGACATTTTCTACAGGAGGAGGCTACCACAAATAATCCGCATTATCATTGACTAGAATCTTCTAAAAATTAGCCATCTTATAATTCGTGTTATACCTCATTCGTGGTGAAATGTCACCAAGCAAAGCTTGGCGCGACAGGAAATTATCCGTGATTCAAATAAGCCTGAACAACCATTCGAATCGTATTATAAAGCGGTCTTTTCTGTAAAAATGTGTCAACAGGCATCCATTCACACAACTCAATATCCTCTTCAATTTCAGGTTTCAGTACCGTTTCCTTAGTCGTCATTTTATACCAATAAGTCCGCTTAATGACTCGTTTGCCCTTTCTATTTTTATAGGTATGATTGGTCTCTAGCAAAAACGCCCCTAATTCAACTACATCTAGGCCTGTTTCCTCTTGTACTTCTCTAATGGCTGCTGCTGCTCTTGTTTCCCCTTTATCAATTTTTCCTTTAGGCAAATCCCAAGAATCTCTTCGATACATCGTCAATATTTCTCCTTTTTCGTTAGCGACTACGCCACCTCCAGCTTCTAGAATTTTATATAAACTTTCAAAATCTGCCTTTAGTTGCTGAACATCATGGTGATACACCGTGACAGAATCCCAACGTTGTGTTTTTTCCAACATGTCGATTGGATTCATTAACGAACGAGCTTTTCCATTATACCGAATCAATAAATTTTTACTTGTATCTAAAGAATCTGTAACCAATTCGTCATTTTGAATTAGGAATAATGGGGTTTCATTGATGTGAATTTCGTACATTTGCCAAAAATTTTGCTTAGGAATTTTAAATGATATGAATGCCCTTTGGGAGAAACGAATTAAACAACTGATAATCAAATAGTTAAACTATTTTCAACAGTTTTATCAATTTATTCAGTCTACTATTACCTAATTTATTAGTTTACTGAAAATTGCACAATTTTGTTATTTCTCGGCAGGCTGCTATCCAATAAAAATTAGATTAGATGAATATAGCTGCTGAAGTTGCCAAAAGATTGCTGCAAATTAAAGCAATTAAGCTTAGTCCTCAAACCCCATTCACTTGGGCGTCTGGTATTTTATCTCCCATTTACTGCGATAACAGAATTGTTTTATCCCATCCAGAAGCAAGAAATTACGTCAAAGCTGCTTTTGCAGAATGTTCCAAAAAATTTCCAAAATTTGATAAAATTGCGGGTGTCGCTACCGCAGGTATTCCTCATGGCGCCCTCTTAGCAGATGCGCTAGATATGCCATTTATTTATGTGCGTAATAAAGCCAAACAACATGGTCGGCAAAATCAGATTGAAGGGGAATTGCATAAAGGAGAACGAGTTTTGGTTATTGAAGATTTAATCTCTACAGGAGGAAGTGCGTTAAAAGCGATTGATGCATTAGTTGAGGCGGGTGCAGAAGTAGTAGGCATTGCAGCTATTTTTACTTATGGTTTCGATAAAGCAAAAAATGCGTTTAAAGCTGCGGGTTATCAAATGGAAACGCTTTCCAATTATGATATTTTAATAAATGAGGCGCTAAAAACAAACTTTATAGCGGAATCCGACGTACAATTGCTCAAAAATTGGCGAAAAAAAGTAAATAGTGGCAATATTAAAAAATAATCAGATGAAGCACTATAAATATTAAATCCTATTATCAAGCTCATCTATAAAGCCATCAAATAATCTCCCATCACTTATCCAAGAAAAAAATTAAAGTTCAAGTAAACATTAAAAAATTATCAAATCGTATTAACATTTTTATAATATATTATACATTTGTGCATTTTTAATAGCGTAAGAACAATAACAACTGACATTTACACCTAAAATTCAATCTGTAAAATTTTACTAGATTTAATTTTAGTCATAAAAAACTGATTACAAAACCACATTTAATGAAGCTCATTACTGCAAAATCAGAAAAATTTCTAAAAAAATACTTAAATAATGCTTCTCCGACTGGGTTTGAGGCACCGGGACAGAAATTATGGTTAGAATATATTAAGCCTTATGTTGATGAATGGGAAATCGACAATTATGGTACTGTTTATGGCATTATCAATCCAGAGAAGAAATATACGGTTGTGATTGAAGGTCATGCAGACGAGATTTCTTGGTTTGTTCATCATGTATCTGATGACGGATTTATTGGTGTAATGAGAAATGGTGGTTCTGACCAAATGATTGCGCCTTCTAAGCGGGTAAATATCCATACAAAAAATGGCTATGTAAAGGGTGTTTTTGGTTGGCCAGCGATTCATACTCGTAAAGGAAAAGATGCTAATTTAGCACCAACTGTTGAGAATATTTTCATTGATGTGGGGGCAGAAGATAAAGAAGAAGTGGAGAAAATGGGTATCCATGTAGGTTGTGTCATTACCTACATAGATGAAATGGATTTCTTGAATAATAAATATTACGTAGGGAAAGCATTGGATAACAAAATGGGTGGTTTTTGCATAGCAGAAGTGGCTCGTTTGATTAAAGAAAATAAGATTGACTTACCCTATAGACTTTGTATTGTCAATTCCGTGCAAGAAGAAATTGGCTTAAGAGGGGCGCAGATGATTGCAGATACCATCAAACCTAATGTGGCAATCATTACCGATGTAACGCATGATACCCATACGCCTTTAGTAAATGTCAAGAAACATGGAGATGTAAAAGCAGGTAACGGCCCTTCTGTCACTTATGCCCCTGCTGTTCACAATAAACTATTAGGCTTAATTATAGATACCGCAGAAAAACATAAAATTGACATCCAAAGAGAAGTGGCTTCTAGAAGTACTGGAACAGATACGGATGCTTTTGCTTATTCTAATGGTGGCGTACCTTCTGCTTTGATTTCTTTGCCTTTGCGTTACATGCATACGACGGTTGAAATGGCGCATAAGAAGGATGTGGAAGGTGTGATAAAATTGATTTATGAAACGCTAATGAATATTGAAGATGGGCATGATTTTAGGTATTTTTCTTAATTTTTAATGATGCTTATTCTTTGAATAAAAAAAGAGACGCTTGTTGAGTGTCTCTTTTTTTGTTTAGCGTAATATTTCAATATAATATCATTCTGAAACGGATAATAAGATGGACAAATTATAATTGATATACCTCGGATTAATAAAGTACCTCAGATATTTAGAGCGTCCGCTAAAAAAATGATATTAAAATAATATTTAAAATCTCTTCTAGCTCGTCAAATCCGTTGTCTTCATTCATCCGTTGGTAGAATATAGGCCAACGGATGAATGAAGACAACGGATGATTATCAATTTTTCACCTGGCTATCTATTAACTGTTCAATTTTTCAGCATTACTTAGAATTTAAACCCAATCAACTCCCTTCTTCAACAAACTCAAAGTCTCCGCCTCTCTACTCCCTTCTTCTACTTGATGATTATAAACCCAATTAGCAACTGGCGGCATACTCATTAAAATAGATTCCGTCCGTCCATCCGTATCTAAACCAAATTTAGTACCTCTGTCCCAAACTAGATTAAATTCTACATAACGACCTCTGCGAATAAATTGCCAATTTTTTTCTTGGTCTCCAAAAGGTAAATGCCTATTTTTTTCGGCTAAATGCAGATATATTGGACAAAACGAATTTCCTACCGATTGCATAAAATCAAATCGTTGTTCCTTCGTAAAACCATATTGTTCGCTCAATCTATCATAAAAAATTCCACCAATTCCTCTTGTTTCTTTTCGATGTTTGATATAAAAATAATCATCTGCCCATTTTTTGAATTTTGGATAATAATCGGCATCATGCTGATCACAAGCTGCTTTTAAGCTTTGGTGAAAAAACTGACTGTCTTCCTTCACCACATAATGAGGGGTTAAATCAATACCACCACCAAACCACCAAGTTGTTTGCTCAGGGTTCTCTTTATTGACCGTTTCAAAATACCGCACGTTCATGTGAATAATCGGCACCATTGGGCTAACAGGATGCAAGACAATAGAAACGCCTGTTGCAAAAAATTGCGATGCTGGTAAGTTTAAAGCTTGACTTATTTTTTCGGGTAAATTGCCTTCTACCGCTGAAAAATTCACGCCTCCTTTTTCAATTAAAGCGCCTTGAATAACTCTCGAACGACCACCGCCACCGCCTGGTCTTTCCCACTTATCTTCTTTAAATTTGCCAATACCATCCGCATTTTCTAATTGTCGACAAATATCATCTTGCAATTTTTTTAGGTAGGCTACTATTTCTGTTCTGGTAATATTCATTTACTTCAATATTTTTTCATTAACCGTAGCTTGGACATTCTTGTCCGAGCAGTCATCTTACTTGATATGCTCGAACAAGAATGTCCAAGCTACGGTACGATACTATAACTCCATTTCCAAGTTCATTTTTGCATTCATTAATTCAGACAGGGCGTGTTGGTCTTTTATTTTTTTGGCGATTTCAATGCCTTTTTGATAAACCGCTAAAGCTTCGGCTGTTGCCTCCTCTTCTTCGTGCAATTTACCTAAATGATAATAAGTACCAACATAATCAGGGTCAACCCCAGTCAACTTTTCATAGTAGTCAAATGCCTCCCTTATTGCACCTAATTTCTCGTGTTCTTTGGCAATCGCAAATAAGATAAAAGAATCATCTGGACTGTCTTGCAAAAAAGTCATCAACTTCGTGAGTCTAGAATTGGTCATGGTAAAATCATTTTTAGCGAAAATTCGCTAGATTGGGTTTTTATTTGAAAACAAAATAAGTATATTTGCCGTTCAATTTATAGATTTTCGATAAACTATTTTTTCAGAAATACGTAATTTTATCAAAATCAATAATTTAAATCATTTTCAAATAAATACTTTTGATTAGCAAAGTTACGAGATAGCATCTCTAAAAACTGGATTAGCTATAAAAACAACAACTTTTAAGCAGTCTATTATTCCTTAACTAATCAATAAGCACTTATATTATAACCACAAATAGAAAATATGAAATTATTAGTTTGTGTAAGTAAAACCCCGGAAACAACCGCAAAAATATCATTTTCGGGAGATAACACGCAATTCAATGAAGCTGGCGTCAACTTTATCATGAATCCTTATGATGAATGGTATGCTTTAGTTAGAGCTTTAGAATTAAAAGAAAAAGCAGGCGGATCCGTAACTATTATTAATGTTGGCCCAAAAGCTAACGACACCGTTATTAGAAAAGGTTTAGCTATTGGTGCAGACAATGCCGTTAGAATTGATGCGGCGCCTAAAAGTTCACTTTTCGTAGCTAAGCAGATTGCTGCGCATGCTAAAGCAGAAGGATATGATATGGTATTCTTAGGTAAGGAGACAATTGACTATAATGGTTCTGAAGTAGGCGGGATGGTTGCTGAATTATTAGACCAACCTTATGTTTCTTTTGCAACTGGAATGGAAGTAAATGGTACGACAGCTACTGTGACACGAGAAATTGAAGGTGGTGAGGAAGTAGCAGATATTGATACTCCTTTTGTCTTGAGTGCTTCTAAAGGATTGGCAGAGCAACGTATTCCTAACATGCGAGGAATTATGATGGCAAAGCGTAAGCCTTTAAAAGTCGTTCCTGCTATAGATGCAGTAGACTTAGCAGTAATTGCAGGGTATGAGTTACCTCCAGCCAAATCAGCAGTTAAACTAATTGATCCAGAAAACATGGATGAATTAGTGAGATTATTGCATGAAGAAGCAAAGGTTATTTAGGACGGTTGACTGTAAATGGTCTCGGTTAGCGGATATTTAACCTGTCCCCCGAAACCTAATACGGGATACCTTTTTATTTATTCAACAAAAAAATTAAACCAATATGGTACTAGTATATGCAGAAAGTCCTAAAGGTAAATTTAAAAAGTCTGCCTTCGAAGCAGTTACCTACGGACATAAAACCGCTCAAGTATTGGGCACTCAATGCGTAGCTTTAACACTCGGTGATGCAGAAAATGCTGGACAATTAGGCCAGTATGGCGCATCCAAAGTAGTTAGCGTTGGCGATGCCGCTTTAAATAGTTTTGATAGCCAAGTACATGCAGCAGTTATTGCGAATGCAGCAGCAGCAGTTGGGGCATCCGTAGTCGTGATTAGCCACTCTTCTAGTGGAAAAGCATTGATTGGCAGATTAGCCGCTAGAATGGATGCTGGTTCTGTTTCAGCCGCTAAAGCCGTACCAACTAATGATGGGGCTTTCAAAGTAAAAACAAACGTTTTTTCTGGTAAAGCAATTGCAGAATATCAAATCAATTCTGATAATAAAGTAATCTCCTTAATGGGTAATGCCATTCAACCTGAAGTTACTGGTGGCGACGTTGCCGTAGAAGCATTGACGGTTGAGGTACCTGCGTCAAGAGTGACGATTAAAGAAGTGAAGACGGTTGAGGGTACGGTACCATTACCAGAAGCGGAATTAGTTGTTTCTGCGGGTAGAGGCATGAAAGGCCCAGAAAATTGGGGTATCATTGAAGAATTAGCAACAACTTTAGGTGCAACTACCGCTTGTTCTCGTCCAGTTGCAGATACAGGTTGGAGACCTCACCACGAACATGTAGGTCAAACAGGAGTAGCCGTTAGTCCAAATTTATACATTGCGGCGGGTATCTCAGGAGCAATTCAGCACTTAGCAGGAGTGAATAGTTCGAAGATAATCGTAGTGATTAATAAAGACCCAGAAGCGCCTTTCTTTAAGGCTGCTGATTATGGGGTAGTTGGTGATTTGTTCGAGGTTGTGCCAAGATTAAATCAAGCGTTGAAAGATTATAATGCGAATAACTAGTTTATTTAGTGATGAGTGATAAATGATGAGTGATGAATTGACTAGTACTCAATGCAGAAGCCCTTACAAGTTTGAAATTTGTAAGGGCTTTGTATTTTTAGATGTCAGACCAATCAACTCTAAATTCCTAAAAATTAGCAATTTAATTGGATTATTTCTGACTTCTGACAGTTTATGTAATAAACGGTCTGATTTCTGACATCTTATTAGAAAATCAATTTTTGGTCTGTCAGTTAAAAGCTCATAACCAACAATTAATAAATACAACATTTCTTCAATCCGACTTTGTAACCTTAAATTACTTCCAACGTAATCACAAAGGACGAATTAATAGAAAAATCAAGTTTGCTAAATTTTTGTCTTTTTAATTTCAAAAATTCGGGCATCCAAGCCATTTTTTTCTCAAATTTGTTACCAAAACAATTAAAAATTAGACATTTTTGGCAAAAAATCTTCAAGATACTGACCCTCAACATTTTGTAATTATTTTTGTCGAAAACTATTTTAAAATTGTTTATAAGTAGTACCATTTTCTCAGAAACCGACAAAAAGATTTTAACATGGGCATTATTTACACCCGTTTTGCAACTACTGTTTTAGCACATCGACTATTACCTAAAAGATATATTTTACCATCACACCACAAAGACAGAACGATTAGTTAGTTCACTTTTTAAAGAAGTATATCTACCTATATCGTTTAGCCATCTTTGGAAAAATTTATTATTAAATGTTGATAAACGAATTTTTTCGTCGTTTTCAACTTTAATAACTAGCATTTTTCCCAACCTATTTTCCTTAAAAATAATAGTGTAAAAACAAGGATTGTTTTTGCTAGATTTAACACCTTAATGGCAATTATTTTGCGATTAACCATTAAATCCGTAACCCGTTTTGAAACAACAAATTTTATCTTCTATGAGAATATTTAGTGTATATTTTCAAGCTTGTCTATTTGTAGTATTGAGTTTTGCTACTGCTCCCCTCTTTAGCAATAACCTGTCCACCCATTTAGACAATGACATTGAACCACTTCCACCTTTAATGCGGCTCGACACCGTTTGTGGTTTGACCGATACCGTCATTCAAATGAGTTTTCCAACTTGTATGGGAGATACCAATGCAACCGCAGTCATTCAATTAGAGGGCAATACTGGTCCTTTGGTAATTCGATGGGATAATGGCGCAACTGGCGCAATGGGTACTAATCTTAGTCCTGGCAAACATATCGTGAGGGTAACCAATCTAGATGGTTGCACTTTGATTGACTCAATTATCATTGCAGATAAACCTCCCTTAGCCTATACGATTACCGCTAATGATGCACTTTGTGTTGGCGTGGCGAATGGAAATATTACCATTGCGGATACGTCTTCCCTCTCTTATAGATGGAATACAGGAGATTCAACCAATACGTTAAGTAATTTAGCTGGTGGAATCTATACGGTTACCATCAGTGATACCTTAGGTTGTCCGACCATAGAAACCATTACCATCAATAATAGTACTAGAGCCAGTTTAGAATTAACGGGCACAGATGCAACTTGCTTTGGTATTAATAATGGTACTGCTATTGTTAATGATACCATCATGGATACTGGCTACAGTTATTTGTGGAATACGGGTGATACCACTAAATCGCTAATGAATTTACGTCCTGCCACCTATTTTGTATTAGTAACTAGTCCAGAAGGCTGTTTAAATGCAGATTCCATAGATATTCTAGCGACAAGGGAAGTTACCTTAGCTCCGACAGTTGTGGATGCCACTTGCGAGGGCGTTAACGATGGAAGTATTATTATTAATGATAGTATGGATGTCACCGCATTAAGATTTGGTTGGAACACAGGCGATAGTACACAAATGATTAGCAATTTAGCAGCAGGAGATTACTCCGTTGCTATCATAGATACTGCTGGATGTATTAATAGTACTGCTATTACTGTATCGAATAATCGTCAATTAACATTTTCAAGCAATAGTATCGATGCTACTTGTGAAGTTGCCTCAAATGGTAGCATTACGATTAGCGACACCATAGATATAACGGGTTATCAATTTAACTGGAGTACAGGTGATACCACCCAAACTATCAGTAATTTATCTAATGGTAGTTATGTTATCACGGTAACAGATACCGCTGGTTGTATCGCCAATGACTCCATAAGTATCGGTCTTACACCAAATTTAAGTATTACCAATACGATCACCAACGCCACTTGCAATGGTGTCAATGATGGAGCTATTACCATAAATGAGGGCAGTGATTTAAGCGGACTTTCTATTTCATGGAATACAGGAGATAGCACACAAGCATTAACAGGTTTAGGAGCAGGTACTTATCATGTAACCCTAAGAGATACCTTTGGATGCACTGTCGCTGATTCTTCGGTAATTAATGTAGGAATGACATTTTCTGCATTGGTCTCTAGTACCAATGCGACTTGTGAAGGTATTAATGATGGGAGTATCACATTAAATGATACGACGGATAATCAAGGATTAAGGTATATATGGAGCACAGGAGATAGTACACAAACTATCAATGGTTTATCAGTTGGAACTTATGATTATACGGTAACCGATACACTTGGCTGTACGGAAACGGGTTCAGTAACTATAGGCGCAACTAGAAATATCTCTTTAGTAGTCAATCGAACAGATGTAAGCTGTGTAGGTTTAAGTGATGGAGCCATTACGATTAATGAAGGCACAGATAATACTGACTTGACTTATAATTGGAATACAGGAGATACTACTCAAACCATCACTAATCTTGGAGAAGGCAGTTATAGTATTTCTGTCGCTGATTCCCTTGGTTGTTCCGCTACCAGTATTATTAATATTGTCGCTTTAAATTCTTTAAGCATCAATCTTAGTCAAACCAATGTTTCTTGTACAGGTTTAACCGATGGAAGTGTTACAATAGATGAAGGAAGCGATTTAACAGGGTTTACTATCAACTGGAATACTGGAGCAGATAGCCAAACACTTGCTAATGTAGGTCTTGGCACTTACACGGCAATGGTTACAGACACTTTAGGTTGTATAGCAATTGATAGTATTGAAGTAGCTGCAGATAGTAGTCTTCAAATTGGCTTAACGGGCAATAATATTGATTGTGTTGGCGAAAATACAGGTAGGATTACTGCCTCTGCTATAGATATAGCAACGAATGATGGGCTAAGTTTCTCATGGGATACAGGCGATACCACCGCAACTATTAATAACCTAGCTATAGGAAATTATGAAGTAACTGTGACGGATAGTACAGGTTGTTTTGGTACTGCTGGTGCGACCCTAGAACAAGGAGATACAATTAAAATTAACTTTGTCGTTTCAGATGTCGCTTGTATGGACACTATTGGTACAGGGGCCATTTTAGCCGTTGGTACTGGAGGTACAGGAAGTTTCAGCTACAACTGGAGTACAGGAGCTACAACAACTGCCATTGGTAATTTATTAGCAGGCACATACAATTTAACTGTAACAGATTCTCTAGGCTGTACACTTTTGGATAGTGTAACGCTTCTTAATCCACCGCTATTAAGTGTAACCGCTTCAACGGTGCAAGATGCAACTTGCGAAGGAACACAAGATGGTAGTGCAACAGTAATCGCTTCTGGTGGAACAAATCCTTATACCATTCAGTGGAGTAATGGAATCATTACCCCTACCATTAGTAATCTAAATCCTGGCGTATATACCGTTACCATTAGCGATGAGGCAGGATGTGAAATTATTGACACGGCAACTATTGGGCAAATTACGCAAATAGACTTAATGCTCACTGAATTAAGCGGCGCATCTAGTGTAAATGATGCGGATGCTATTGCTACGGTAGCTGCTGCAGGCGGAACAGCGCCTTATACTTTCAATTGGGATAATGGTGCTGTTGGAGATACTATAAATAATTTAAGTCCTGGCAATCATATAGTGATCGCTACAGATGTTAATGGATGTACCGCTACAGACAGTCTTAATATTTCTTTTTTTGAATTACAAATTTCCATTATTGATACTCGAAATTTAAGATGTAATGGAGATAATAGAGGCCGAGCAACCGCAGCTCCATTAGCTGGAACTGCTCCATTTTCTTATGTTTGGAGTACGGGAGATACCACGCCAACTTTAACCACTTTACCTGCGGGAACACATACCGTAACCGTTACGGATGTGGATGGGAAGAAAGGTAGAGGAAGTGTTACGCTATCACAACCTGATCCAATTTATTTCAATTTAGAGATAATTCCTCCTGGTTGTCCAAATTCTGGAAATGGTAGAATTACAATCAACGCTATCAATACCGTTGGTAATCCACTGTATGATTTCGGAATAGGTATCACACCCAATCCTTTTATTCTAGGTGTTACGGCTGGTCCTAAAAGGTATGGTATTATCGATGGTAATAATTGTCGAGCAGATACTACTTTTACCATTGAAGCATTGGCGCCAAATCCACCAACTGCCGCTTTTACCTCCTCAAGTATAGGCTTAGTAGCGACTTTTACTGACCAATCACTTAATGACCCTACTGAATATTTATGGAAATTTGGTGATGGAACGACCTCTGACCAATTTAGTCCAATCCATCAGTATCCAGATACTGGTACTTATGAAGTTTGTTTGATTACAACCAATCCATGTGATATAGATTCGATTTGTCAAATGATACGCATTCTAGAAATTCCAGTCCCTGGGGTAAGTTTAAATTTTGGTCGAGATACTAGTAGTTTGTCAGGGCAATCCGTAAGTATTCCTATTACCGTTGGTACTTTCGAAGACTTAGCGGGTTTCTCAGGTACTTTTGAATTAACAAATCCAATGATTGGGGCCATTCAAGGAGTTCGAGATTTTAATTTACCGAATTTAACGATTGGTAATTTCACCGTTCAAGACAATTTAATTTTTGTTGACTGGAGTGTAGCCGATACTAGTAATTTAGTAAGTCTACCAAGTGGCACGCAGATTTTCACCATTGATTTATTACTAACAGGCCCGTCCAATGCTTGTACGCAAATTATTGCTACAGACTCCGAAGCATCTTTACAGTTTACTAAAACTTTTATGGGCGAATTAGTGCCAGCTCCTTTCTCGCTTAATTCTGCTGAAATTTGTATTGCAGCCACCGTTTCTATTGCTGGAAATATCAGCGGAGAAGAAGCAGTCAATATAGCAGGAGTTACCGTTACGACTAATGGCGAAGTAACTTCAACCACCGCAGATGATGGCAATTATGCGTTGCCAGGCTTACCAGGTGGGGCGACTTTTAATATTGGCGCAAGCAAATCAGATGAAATTTTATTAGGCGTAACTACTTTTGATTTAGTACGCATCTTACAACATATTTTAACGCAAGAACCGCTAACTTCTCCTTATAAAATTATTGCTGCGGATATAGATAATTCTGGTACGATAAGTAGTTTGGATTTAGTGCAATTACAACGACTAATTCTCCAACAAATTAATACTTTCCCTAATAACCAGCCTTGGCGATTTGTACCAGAAAGTTATGTATTTATGAATCCTGCCAATCCATTGGCAGAGAATTTCCCAGAAACAATAGCATTGAATCGTTTAGAAATTGATACGGCTAATATTGACTTTGTAGCCATCAAAGTAGGAGATGTGGTTTCAAATGCCAATGCTGGAAATGCTCGTTATTTACCACAATCCATGGGTTTTGAAATAGACAACCAATCCTTTAAAAAAGGGGAATTAATTACGATTCCTTTTAATATCAATAATACAAATACTGCTTTAGGTTTCCAATTAGGATTAGATTTCAATCCTAAAATGTTAGCATTCAAAGGAGCTGCAAAAGATAGTTATTTACGGTTGTCTGCCTCCAATTTCGGACAAACAGCTATTGAATATGGGCATTTAAAAATGCTTTGGGTCAACCAACAACAATTACCTATTCGCCAATTAGCGAATGGCGTATTCCAATTGGAGTTTAGAGCTTTGGCGGATGGGCAACTTTCGCAAGCCTTTGAATTAAATGATACCCAATTCCCTGCTCAATTTTATACGAAACAAGCTGACAAAATAGGTTTACAAGCTATTGATTTAGTTATCAATAATGCTAAAATCGAAACCGAAGAAACAAACACACCTCCTACTTCTTTTATGATGACAGGCGAAAATGGTACAGCTGGAGGCTGCGGAGACGGCATGGATAACGACGGTGATGGTTTAGTTGATTGCGCAGATGCTGATTGTTTTTGTGAATGTAATACTGTAGAACAGGATAGTGCTAATTTAATCATTAATCCAAGTGCAGAGCAAAATGTAAGTTCGGGCGGATGGCAAATGGTTCAAGGTTCTTGGACGACTAGAGGTTTCAATCCAGTTCCACAAGATGGTGGCGCTTATTTCTATCCTTTAGATAGTGAACTCGGACAATTAACACAAGTAATTGACCTCAGTGCAGATTCAGCTGCGATTGCCGCAGGCTTAGTAACTTATACTTTTATGGGGTATGTTCGGTCTTTCGACCAAGAACCCAGTGATGAAACTCAAATTCTTGTAGAATATAGAAATGCAGCCGATTCTATTTTGGCAAGTTACGATTCTGGTTTAGTGACTAGTTTGACAGACTGGCAATTAGTAGGAGATACTACGGTAGCCCCTGTAGGTACTAAAACAGCTATCATCAATTTAATAGCTCGAAGAAAAAATGGTACTAATAATGATGCGTTCTTTGATAATTTATCTTTGACTAAAATGGTCAATGATAATTGTGAAGCGCCTTGTGATGCAGTTGATTTATTCACATTAGCTACAGATGCCATACCAAATGGAGAAGGAGGAAGCGCTAATACGACTTTAATCAATGGTACAGGAATGATTACCTATAATTGGAGTAATGGCGATACGACTAGTGAAATAAATAACCTACTACCAGGTATGTATACCTTGACCGCAACGGATTCGATTGGCTGTACAGTGATGGATAGTATTGAAATTCTAGCCGATAGCTCTTTCCTTGCGACGTTTACAAGTGTGTCTAATACTTGTAGTGGTGATTCATTAGGCTCAATCGTGGTTACCCTTATTGGTGGAACTGCTCCATTTAGTTTCACTTGGTCAGATACGACTTTAATGGGCGACACGCTACGAAATTTAGCTAGTGGAACTTACGATTTAACCGTTACAGATTCAACTGGAGTAACCTTACTATTGAGTGCAGTAATCGAAACTGGTTCTGACATTCAGCTAAATATGGCTGATAGCAAAATAGTCAATGAAAGTTGTCCAAATACAAATGATGGTCAATTAAGTCTAGTCGCAATGGGCGGTGTTTCGCCTTATACTTATATCATAAATGGAGATACTACCAATAATGGCGTTTATCTTGATTTAGCAGCAGGTACTTATACGGTTGCTATCTCTGATACCAATAATTGTACGGTAACCGAATCTATCGTTGTTGGACTTGATTTAGCAGGCACCTTATCTGCCGAATTTAATGCAGCAGTAGGTGATTCTACCGTTACTTTGACTAGTGCTATTCAGGATTCAACTGCAACTTATAATTGGACTTTTGGAGATGGCACAAGCGCAACTGAAATGAATCCAACTGTTACGTATGCTACAGCAGGTGCTTACGAAATTTGTTTAACCATTGGTAATGATTGCGGTACACAAATGACTTGTCAAACAGTCACTGTTGGCGTAACAGGGCCTGTTAAGTTTGTAATTAATGATTTGAATGGAATAGCAAATGATACGGTTATTGTACCAATTACTGTTGAGAACTTCGTAGATATTGTTTCTTATCAAAAAACGTTACAACTTCAAGATACCGCAATTGCTAGAATTGTAGGCGTAAGCAGTCCGAATTTAGCAGGATTAACGCTGGATAATTTCTTCCAAGTAGATGACCATACGGTAACGACTGTTTGGTTTGATGGCACAGGTTTAGGCCAAAGTCTACCAAACAATACCGTTATTTATAATTTAATGGTGATGATTGATAGTCAAGTAGATACTTGTGTAGAACTTAGTTTTGTGGCCGCTCCTGTCGCCAGTCAAGTTGTTGGAATCATAGTAGGCGAAGTCGCTGAAATTCCTTTTGAATTGGTCAATGGAGAAATTTGTACCAACGAGTCAGCAGAAGTAATCGGTAATATTGTGCGAGAAACAGGCAGTGCTGTTCCTGGTGTCCAAATAGGTGTAAGCAATTTTGAAAAAACACCAACTACGGATAGTGAAGGAAATTACTTAATCGAAAAACTATCGCTAGGAAACGATTATGATATTACCCCAGCGCTTAATACGCCGTTGCTAGAAAGTGTGTCTACTTTTGATATTGTCTTGATTAATAGACATATTCTAGGCACTCGCTCTTTCGATTCTCCTTACAAGCATATTGCCGCAGATATTAATAAATCTGGAACAATTACCGTATTTGATTTAGTGTTAATTCAACGAGCTATTCTTGGATTAAATCCTAATTTCCCAGGCAATTCGGCTTGGCGGTTTATTCCTAGAAACTATCAATTTATAGATGCCAATAATCCATTAGTGGAAGCTTTCCCTGAGTCTATTTCACTAACGAATCTTAGTGCGAATCTAACTGGTCAGGATTTTGTTGCCGTAAAGGTTGCGGATGTTTCTTATACTGTTCCTGGCAATGCTCGTACAATAACTCCTAGAAGCACCGAAAAATTAACTTTAAATATCAAAAATCAGTTCTATCAAGCTGGTGACATCGTAGAGATACCTGTTACGACTACCGATTTAAATCGTTTAGCAGGATTCCAGCTAGAATTAGATGTTGAAATAAGTGGTTTAAGTTTGACAAATATTACCCCTAATAAAACTATAGGCATGACCAATAATAATATTGGGCTTAAACATATTAATCAAGGAAAGATTCAACTAGTTTGGATTGCACCTAATTCTGCAATCACCACAGCTACTACTACCCTATTCACTTTACAATTCAAAGCGAAAACGGCAGGTGATTTAAACTCCGTGCTACAATTAAGCAATAGATATTTAGTAACGGAAGCATATTCCAAAGAATTAGGAATTAGCGAAGTTCAATTATCGGTTGAAACGAAGGAATTAATCGTTCCAACGGCGTTAAATATTTATCCAAACCCAACTAGTGGTTTATTAAATGTTGCTTTTGCCAATACGAAGCAGGAAAGTGTTCAATTAGCCTTATATAATTTAACAGGGCAATTAGTAAAAGAATGGACGAATATTTCTGATGATAACGTGCAATTGGATTTGAGCAAGGAAATAAATGGTACTTATTTATTGATGTTGAAACGAACGGATGGTGTGGAAGTGAAACGATTGGTTTTGAATCGTTAGAAAAAGTCGGGATTTGCTAAATCTATAATTCTCAGCTTTTAAATTTACTAAATTCTGGAAATTTAGCAAATTATTGCTACTAAAAACGGTCAGTACAAATTGTGCTGACCGTTTTTTGTTTTTCTAAATAATCACTTTCATACCCAAATATTTTACGGATGAACTATCAGACCGTAATCCGCCGCCGTCGAGCCACCACCTCCCAATTCTCCACCCACTCATTCCCTCGAATCACACAAGCTTCATCATGCAAAGCCACCGAAGGACAAACATGATAAGGCACCCCATATAAAACATCGCCCACTTTCAAGTCGGCCCAATTGCTCACTTTGACCATTAAATGTTCTTCGCTGTGTCCGCAGGCTTCATAATCTGATAAATTTAAAAATTGTAGCCGTTTATTTAAAGGATTTTCAGAACCAACCGATTTATGCCCTAAATCAACGGTAATGATTCCTTCCGTAGGTTTTGAAATAATTCGAGTTATCAAAACAGCAGCCCATTTTGCCTTTACTTCTGGTATCATATTGGCATAACCCACATCCCATAAAAGGACTGTTCCTGGGCTACAAAATACATTTTCTCGCATAGCAGCCGCCGAAAAAGAAGGGGAACCACCATTCACTACTTCCGCATGGATGTTTAATTCATTTTTAAGCCGGTCCAATAAACCATAAATAGGTCGAAAGGCTTGGTCACTTCCTTTTTTTCTTTCTGTCATACTACTTGACCTGAATTGCCCATCATACAAATGTAAACCTTTAAATGCCAAATTGGAAGTTTTAGCAATAGACTTAATTAATGAAAAAGTGGTCGCATCAAGCGGGCAACCTGTCCGATTCATGCCATTATCTACATCTAAGTATACATTTGCCGTCAGTCCTTCCTTTGCAAATGCGCTTGCCAATGCTTGGGCAGAATCCAAATTGTCCACTAAAGAGGCAATGGTACTAGCTGGATATTTTTTAGCCAAATTCAATAATCGGCCAATTTTGGGCCCTGTCATTTGATAGGCAATTAATACGTTTTTTGCACCCGCAGTAATCGCCATTTCCATTTCCGAAATCGTCGCACACTTAAAGCGTTCAATCCCTGCTTCCAATTGCATTTGTACAATTTCTCTCATTTTATAGGTCTTCACATGTGGAAATAATCTTTTGGGATTACCGCCAACATTCGCAATCATCGTTTCGATATTATGTTGCACTCTATCGGGGTAAACCAATAAAGCAGGACTATCAATAGCTTCAATATTAGTGACTTCGTACCAGTTCATCTGTCTTTATTTTAATAAATGAGTAAATGATTGATTGAATAAATGAGTAAATAAAGGTTTCCATTTTTGATCCTTAAGGTTTTGAATCATTTTGCAAGAAAAAATATATAATAATTTTCTGCATTATGGAACTTTATTTTCAAAAACTCATTGTATACTATCGGGGTTTTTAATTCCAATTCCAAAAGTAATTATTCTAGAAAATAGAGCATAAAAGCCATTTCATTGAAATAGAAGAAAAACAGTTTAAATAAAAACTTTAGTTTAAATCTCTTTTCTCTACGCTCGGTTCTCTATTCTAAAAAATTACGTTTCAAAAGTAAACAAATAGGCTTATTTTTGATAAAAATTGTGCAGATTGCCAGAAAAAGAGCAATAAATCTCTTTTAATTTAAATAGAAATAGCGAAAATGAATTTAGAGCCAAAGGATTTATACGAAAAATTAGAATTCGATAAAATATTAGAATTAGTAGAGGCGGAATGTTTTGGAGAATTGGGCAGAGAAGTCGTCAGGGAAATTAGTCCTGAGACTGCCAAACCAATTATTCTTAGAAAGCTCACCGAAGTCAAAGAATATCAAGTTACGCTTGGTAATGACCCTTTTCCGATGCGAGCTTATGAAGAGATAAGTCAGGATTTACGCATGCTGGAAATTGAAGATTATGTCTTGCCAATTGAAGGCTTACAGCGAGTCAATATTGTTTTGCGGTCCATCAATCTTATTTTCAAGTATTTTGCAGATTCCCGCCAACAAGTTTATCCTACTTTATATTCCTTAATCCAACCCATTATTTTCGATGCCAAATTAATCAAAGAGATTGAAAGAGTCATTGACGACGAAGGGCAAATAAAGCCTGATGCTTCCCCGAAATTAATGAAAATTAGGCGGTCAATGGGCGGAAAAGTCAAAGAATTAGACCGACAATTTAGGTCAGTTATCACCAAATATCGGTCAAATGGTTGGTTAACGGATAATGTGGAAAGTTTTAGAAATGGTCGGCGAGTATTGTCCGCCCCTTCCGAACATAAACGGAAAATTAGAGGAATTATTCACGATGAATCCACTACAGGTAGAACGGCTTTCATCGAACCAGAAGAAATCATCAGTATTAATAATGATATTTTTGAGTTAGAAGTAGAAGAAAAGCGGGAGATATATCGAATTCTGAAAGAGTTGAGTGCCACTTTACGGCCTTATGCGCCTTCCATGTACGCCTACCAAACATTATTGGTCAGAATTGATGTCATTCAAGCTAAAGCTAGACTTTCTTACAGAATGAATGGCACGATGCCTAAAGTAATTGGCAAACCGCACATGGGCATTAAACGTGGTTTTCACCCACTACTCTATCTAAAAAATAGGCAGGTTAATAAAAAAACAGTTCCTTTCGATTTAATCTTATTTCAAGACAATCGAATTTTGATGTTAAGTGGGCCGAATGCGGGCGGTAAGTCGATTACCTTAAAATCAGTGGGTTTAATGCAATTGATGTTGCAATCAGGGATGTTGATTCCAGTTGACCCAATTAGTGAGATGGGGATTTATGAGGATATTTTTGCAGACATTGGGGATCAACAATCTATTGAAGACGAATTAAGTACCTATAGTTCTCGTTTAGCCAATATGAAAGTGTTTTTAGAAAAAGCCACCAAAAGGTCGCTGATTCTAATTGATGAATTTGGTTCTGGCACAGACCCACAAATTGGTGGAGCGATAGCAGAAGCTATTTTAGGGGAATTAAATAAAAAACAAGTAAGTGGCGTCGTTACGACTCACTATTCCAACTTAAAAATATATGCGTTTAAGACCAAAGGAATTATCAATGGGTCAATGATTTTTGATAAAGATACCCTTTCGCCAACTTATGAATTAAAAGTGGGGCGTCCTGGTAGTTCTTATGCTTTTGAGATTGGCCAAAAAACAGGCTTAGATCCAAAAATTCTAAATTATGCTCGAAAGAAAGTTGGTAAAAAGGAGAATGCCGTAGAAACTTTATTGGTCAATCTGCAAAGAGATAAACAAGTTTTAGAAGAAAAATTAGCCGTTTCAGAAGAAAAAGCCAAGCAATTAGAAAAACTCATCAGAAACTATGATGAACTGCATAAAAATTTAGAGTATCGCCGCAAAAAACAAAAATTAGAAGCAAAAGAACAAGCCTTACAAAATACGGCACAAGATAATCGACTGTTAGAAAATTGGATTCGGGAATTAAAAGAAAATGAAAAATTAGCGGAAGCCGATAAATTAAAAAAGGCAAAAGAAATCGCCAAAAAGGTTCGAATAGAGCGCAAGGAAATTGTAGAGGAAGTGCAAGAATTAAAAGAAGAAATTTACTATAAACCAGAACGAACTCGTTCTACTAAACCAATTGAGGTTGGTGATTTTGTCAAATTAAAAACAGGTGGTGCAACTGGACAAGTAGAATCTATTAGGAAGAATAAAGTGGTCGTACAAATGGGCATTATGCACATGACCGTCTCCCTTAGAGATTTACAACAAGTTGGTGAACCCCTCGAAATTAAGCGCACCAAAAGTATTCAATTGGATACGACGGCTGCCAATGCAAATTTTGAAGCTAAAATTGATTTGCGGGGCATGAGTAAAGAGGAAGCTTTAGCCGTGTTACAAGAATTTGTAGACCAAGCCCTAGTGGCAAGTGTAAGCAATTTAGAAATTATTCATGGGAAAGGAACAGGGGTATTAAGAAAAGCAGTAAGACGGAAACTAAGAGAATATAAGGATATTCAATCCATTGATTTTGCGCCGCCAGAACGTGGTGGGGATGGGTTGACGATTGTACAGTTATAGCGTGTGAATCTAGGCCATTCAGAATTTAGAATAAAGTTTCCCAGATGTATGATTTGGAATTTTATCGAAAATGTAAACCAGTTTAGCATATAATAAAGAAAGGGTATCAAAAGATACCCTTTACAACAATAACAAACAAAACCAACTAAAAAATTCTTATATCGCTAGGTTCGCCCAAAATTAGTTAATAAAATAAAATATTATCAAAATAATATTTTGATTTATGTTTAAAATGCAGAATTTTATTTATTTTAAATAAACTCTTTTCAGGTTATTATTTTAGGGTTAA
>Ga0208544_10000559_pt1 | contig 28649 bp, 21 predicted proteins | sample DEB08_DNA_9_FD_184526 | JGI IMG/M metagenome (GOLD analysis project Ga0208544, IMG submission 184526) | Aqueous microbial communities from the Delaware River and Bay under freshwater to marine salinity gradient to study organic matter... | ecosystem: Environmental > Aquatic > Marine > Coastal ... | reverse complement strand
TTAATTATATTTATTTAATAAAAATAAATACGAACAAAATACTGTTTTAAAGATAAAAATACTTTTAATACAGAATATTATTTCGTGTAATTTATGTATTAATCAAAAATTTGAGCGAACCTAGCGTTACAAAGCTTTAAATATTGTCAATCTCCAACAGAGTCATTTTAGCAAGGAAGTTTTATTACATAATTATTATACTGAGATAGTAATCAATTTAAATAATACAAAAGAAAAAGATAAATTGTCTTTATTATTAAATGATTTTAAGAAAATTGCAGAAAAAAACATTGAAATAAACAACACTTATCTTACTCTATTTTATGCTTATAATATCCTAATCATTTATTATGAGAAAAAATCGAATTTTGACAAGATAATATTCTATGCGGAAGAAGCTATTTATGCTATTTCACAGAAAAAATACCCTTTACCAACTTTACCTTTCCTCTTCTTTTATTCTAAAAGTATTCCATACGCTTTCCAAAATAGGCAATGGACAAAAGCAAAAGATTTAGTCGATAAATGCTTAAAACTACTTCCCAATAAAACCTTTAACTATCATACTATACTAGTTTATCGAGCAATGTTAGGCTTCCACAGCGGCAATTATCAATTAGCCTATGAAGCCCTAAAAATGCACAAAAAAGCAAAACTAGAAGCCCCCTTGCTAAAAGAACAATGGCAAATTATAGAAGCATGGATCATGCTATTTGCAGGTTGGGGGAAAATAGATTTAGATGGGGAGAAACCAAATTTTAGAGTGTTTAAATTTATTAATAGTGTCCCTAATTTTGTAAAAGATAAACCGGGGCATAATTCGGTCATTCAACTCTTAAAATTTTTATTCTTTTTTCAAAAAGAGAAATATGAGCAATTGTACGATATGAGTACGCCTTTTAAACTATATGCCCATCGTTATTTAAAACCCAAATTAAATGCTCGGACTCGATATATTATTCGTACCGTTTGTGCCGTAGCGGATGAAGGTTTTGATAAAAAATTGGGGATACGGAAAGCTAAAACCTATTATGAAAAATTAAAAAATACGCCTGTTAATTTTTTGGAGCAGAAAACAGTGGAAATTGTTCCTTTTGAATTGGTCGCAGATACCGTTTTTGAAAATCTTTAATTCTTTGACTATGCATCATTATGATTCTTTACCAAAACAATAAAGCCCAACTACTCGCAAGTAATTGGGCTTTATTATTTTTAGTTTAGAAATACCTATCAGACAATAAAAAATTGTCCTATACAAGCATCCAAGGCTTATTAAGCACTCAACACCAACTCCTTCACCGCCTCAATCCATTTTGGATGATCATTCAAACTAGGAACTAAATCTACTTTTTCACCGCCTAATTCTTCAAATTCTTCTTGGTATTCAGTGGATACTTCAATTGTTGTTTCCAAACAATCCGATACAAAAGCAGGACAGAAAACCAAGAGCTTCTTATCCCCTGCTTCCGCTCGTACTTCTAAAATATCCGAAGTATAAGGTTTGACCCATTCTGCCCGACCCAGTCGAGATTGGAAACAGATGGTGTATTGATCTTCGCTAAGATTCATTTTTTTAGCAATTGCCTGTGCCGTGGCATTACATTGTGCCGTATAACAAAATTGATTTTTAATCGTCAAGGTTTTACAACAATCTTTACTCCCTAAACAATGGTTTCCTCTATCCGCTTTGACCATTTGGCGCTCAGGCAAACCATGAAAGCTAAATAAAACATGGTCATAAGCAGCCACATCGAATTGTTGTGCATTTTCAATAAACACATCAATCATTCCAGGGTTATCGTAATAAGAATTGATAAAAGTCAATTTAGGAATCGCCAATTCTTTAGACATTAAACGCATCACTTCCTGATGAACCGATCCTGTACTTGCCGAAGCATAATGTGGGAATAAAGGCAACACAATAATTTCTGAAACCGAGGCATCCATTAAATGTTTGATACCTGCTTCAATGGAAGGCGATTGATAACGCATGGCTAAAACGACTTCATAGTCATCTCCCAATAAAGGCTTAATGTCTTTCACCAATTTCTCCCCATATACCTTTAATGGTGATCCTTCTTTCGTCCACAACATTTTATATAACTTCGCTGAACTACCTGACCGAAAAGGGGCAATAATCCCTCTTACTAATAAGTTTCTTTGCAGCCAAGGAATATCAATCACTCGTTCATCTAATAAAAATTCTTTTAAATACTTATATACCGCCCCTCTCGAAGGGTCGTCTGGTGTACCTAAATTAACGATTAAAACGCCTTTTTTACCTAAAGTTGCCATGTCTATATTTATTTGCTCTATTGAGAATAGAGAGTTGAGAGGAGAGAATAGAGATTAAAGACGAATAAAATAACTAGTTTTTGTAATTTTAGCTATTATTTGTAAAATGCTCTCTTTAATCTATTCAGCAGTTTCAAAACCTCTTACTCTATTTCTATATGGTATTACGTTTCAAATTCACTAGCTAGTTGCCTCCTACCATACCACTAAATTTAATTTTCAACAAAAGTAGAACAAGTCGAGACAATGAAGGTTTATTTTATGTAAAAATATTCCTACGGCTAGAAAAAAAATAATTTACCTTTGCGATTAACAAAAATTTAGACGACAAAAATGACCAAACCTTTAATATTAATCACTAACGACGACGGTTTATTTGCACCAGGCATTAAAGCCTTAATCGAAGTAGTCAAAGAAATTGGCACGCCTATCATCGTAGCACCCGATTCGCCTCAATCTGGCAAAGGGCATGCGATTTCCATCCACGAACCCTTACGCTTAAATAAGGTTACTACTTTTGGGGAAGATATAGAAGCTTATGAATGTTCTGGGACGCCCGTTGATTGTGTAAAATTAGCTAGGAATGTTGTTTTAAAAGGTAGGATTCCTGATTTGTGCGTTTCTGGTGTCAATCACGGTTCCAATGTCGCCATTAATATTTTATATTCTGGCACGATGTCCGCAGCTATGGAAGCCTCTTTAGAAGGAGTGGATGCAATTGGGTTTTCGTTATTAGATTTCTCTTTTGAAGCAGATTTTGAGCCGAGTAAACCATTTATCAAAAAAATAATTGAATATACCCTTAAAAATGGTCTAGGAGAAAGTAAATTATTGAATGTCAATATTCCTAAGTTACCATTGGCTGACATCAAAGGGTTTAAAGTCTGTCGACAAGCGAATGCAGGTTGGAAAGAAGATTTCTTAGAAAACAAAGACCCTTTAGGTAAACCCTATTACTGGATGTCTGGGGAATTTGTCAATAATGATTCGGGCCCCGATACAGATGTACAAGCATTGGAAGATGGTTATATTTCTGTTGTTCCTTGCCAGCATGATTTGACGGCTTATAAAGCGATAAAAGAACTTAAAAATTTAGAAGAGATGTAGAAGAGGTTTAAAGGTGCAAAGGTTACAAGGTACAAAGGCCTCACCTCTATACCTTGTAACCTCTATACCTCACTACCTTATTACCTTGCAACCTCCAGAAATATGTTAGACAAAGACTCCTTACTCCTCGGTTTATTATTAGGTTTAGCCGTCCCTTTTGTAGGATATGCCTTAATTTTAACGTTATTTGAGCAACTAGCAGCTACGGAATGGTTAAGTTCAGATACTCGAACGATTACTTTTCGAGCAAGAACAATTGCCGTTTTAGCCATCTGCTTAAATGTTATTCCTTTTAGATACTATCAAAAACAATGGTATCAGACGACTATGCGAGGCGTGATGATTGCAACTTTGCTCTATGTTGGCTTGTGGTTGTTTAAGTTTTCGGGGGATATTTTTTAGATAGAAGTGGAAAGGTTCAGAGGTAACAAGGTTACAAGGTTAAATGCCCTGTCACCTTTCAACCCTGTCACCTTTCAACCTCGTAACCTCTACAAAGTGAAGTACTACCTAATAGCAGGAGAAGCATCGGGGGACTTACACGCATCTAACTTGATGAAAGCGTTAAGTCAAGCAGATACAACCGCCAAATTTCGGTATTGGGGTGGAGATTTAATGCAGCAAGCAGGCGGGAAATTGGTCAAGCATTATCGAGACTTGGCATTTATGGGGTTTTGGGAGGTCGTTAAAAATTTAAGAATCATTCGCCAAAATTTGGCTTTTTGTGAAACTGATATTACTGCCTATCAGCCAGATGTGTTGATTTTAATTGACTATTCTGGTTTTAATTTACGGATCGCCAAATGGGCAAAAACAGCCCGATTTAAAGTATTTTATTATATCTCTCCACAAGTTTGGGCTTCTCGCCAAAATCGAGTACATAAAATTAAAAAATACGTTGACCAAATGTTTGTGATATTGCCTTTTGAAAAGGATTTTTATCAACAATTTGATATGGAGGTCGATTATGTTGGACACCCTTTATTCGATGCTATATCCAATTATACAAAAGCAGCAACTACTTCGAAAATAACGCCTGCTTTAGAGTCTAAAAAACCAATCATTGCCCTCTTACCAGGTAGTCGAAAACAAGAAATAAATACCATCTTAAAAATAATGTTGGCTACCGTAAAAGAATTTACCGCTTATCAATTTGTCATTGCGGTTGCGCCAGCTATTCCGCTTACTTTTTATCGTGACATCATCCAATCGGCAAAGCTCTCCGAAAATAATATTTCTCTTATACAAAATCAAACTTATGCTTTACTTCATCAAGCTAAAGCAGCCTTAGTCACATCAGGTACAGCGACCTTAGAAACAGCACTTTTTGAAGTCCCTCAAGTCGTTTGCTATAAAGGCAATTGGCTAACTTATCAGATAGTCAAGCGCATTATCAAAGTCCCTTATATTTCTTTGGTCAACTTAATTTCCAATCAACCTTTGGTAAAAGAGCTAATACAAAATGACCTTACTGAAGCCAATCTAAAAAAGGAATTAGCGCTTATTTTAAAGCCCGAAAAAGTAATGGAATTAAAAAAAGCTTATCGCCAAATTAAAGAACAATTAGGAAATGCTGGTGCGTCTCAGAAGGCAGCAACATTGATAGTGGCATATCTTAGAGGTCACAAATAGTCCAAAATCACAATTCAACCCACAAATTCAACAACTTAGCATTTAACGCTTCCATGAAGTCTTAGAAAAATGCACCTTTACAACTCGTGAGTTTTGATTTTGTTTAGTTATCGGTACACCCCCGATAACTAAACTTTTTTTACGACCACTAAACCCCAACTAATCAAAAAGAGTTATTAAGAGAAACTTTTAGTTTATGCGCATAAAAAAGCGGTATCTTATCCCTCTTAGTCTTATTATCACCCTATACGGAGTCGCCCGATTAGAATTATTTGCTTTTCGAGAAAGTCCAAAAAAGCAAATAACGGCTATTAAAGCTGTTACCAAAATCACTCCGACTATTCAATGCTATGAAATTGGCAAACAACGAATTCAATACACCCATATTGGCGATACCACTTTACCATTAGCCCTCTTAGTTCATGGTTCTCCAGGTTCTTCGAGTGCTTTTATGAATTATATGCAGGACAGTCAATTATTAGCAAAAGTGCAATTAATAGCTGTAGATAGACCTGGATTTGGTTATTCTAATTTAGGTAAAACGCAACGATCATTAAAAATGCAAGCCAAGGCTTTTTTACCTATTTTAGAAAAGTATAGCACTAATAAAACGATACTAGTAGGACATTCTTTTGGTGGACCCGTTATTTCGAGAATGGCAATGGATTTTCCCGATTTAATAAATGGATTAGTCATTGTCGCAGGATCAATAGACCCAGATTTAGAACCTAATGAATGGTGGCGGAAGCCTTTAAATTGGCGTATCTTGCGTTGGTTATTACCCAAAGCATTACGCGTTTGTAATCAAGAAATACTGCCGTTAGAGGGCGAATTGCGTAAAATGTTACCGCTTTGGGAAAAAATTAAGATGCCTGTAACGGTTATCCAAGGAGAATTAGATAACTTAGTACCAAAAGGAAATGCTGATTTTGCCAAAAAGATGTTGGTCAATAGCAAAAAAGTGAAGATAGATATGGTCGAAGGCGGCAATCATTTTATTTTATGGAGTTTGCAGGATAAAGTAGTAGCTGCAATTATGGAATTATTGTAAAGGAATTCATTGGCGGTTATTATCTCATTATATAAATCAATGCGATGAAAATTTGTAAAAGAAAACAAGTATTAGGATTTGATGATACGTGGTTGATGATACTAGGTATCCCAATCGTTAGTTTAATCATGCCTTTTATGTTTGTGCAATATAATGGAGCAGGTGCGCACCAACCAGATTGGTATCGAACCTCCGTTATCATCACTTTTATTCACGCTTGTATTTATATTTTTGTTTTTAGAAAGATTTTTATTTTTGTAAGAGCTAAATTTCCGCTCTTTGAAGATGCGGGAAAAAGAATTGGTTTTGAATTAATTTTAGTCGTCATCACTTACTTTATATTAGACCCTATTTTATCAAAAATTTGTATTAGTGCTTTTATTAATATTGAAAGTATATTGCCAGGCGTCTCCATGTCTATCTCAACCCTTGTTATGATATTTTTAGTCGTGGCGATTTACGAAAGTATCTATTTTTATCAGCAACTAAAACAGTCAATTCAAGAAAAAGAAGAATTACAGCGAGAAAATATTAAGTCGCAATTAGAAGGTTTAAAAAGTAAAGTCAATCCTCATTTTTTATTTAATAGTCTCAATACTTTGGCTTATCTAATTCCAGAAGATGCGGAAAAGTCCGTTAAATTTGTGCAAAAACTCTCCAAAGTTTACCGCTATATTTTGGAAATGAGTGATGAGAAATTGATTCCATTACAGAAAGAATTAGATTTTTTAAATTCTTACATTTTCCTATTAAAAGAACGGTTTGAAGAAAATTTGCAAGTAGAAATCGACATCCCCAAAGCTCGATTAACGGATAAAATCATTCCCCTTTCTTTGCAAATCTTATTTGAGAATGCCATCAAGCACAATATCATTTCTTCTTCCAAACCCTTAAAAATAAAGGTACTGATTAACGATAACGGTAAATTAATCGTCGAGAATAATTTACAGAAGAAAAAGCAAATTAAAGATTCGACCAAATTTGGATTGGAAAATATTAAAAATCGCTATCGTTTCTTTTCTAATGAGGCGGTGGATGTGATTGCGACTTCTTCTTCTTTTATTGTTTCCTTGCCTTTGATTAATGTTAATAGATAATTTTCTGTAGTGCCAAGCTCCTACTTGGTAACAATTGGCAGCGGATGTATGGCAACGGATTTTATATGATACGTAGTTTTTCCAACGGATTTTATTCCCAACCGATTGAGCTATAATAGAAGTTTAAGCGACGACTAATTTATTGCTACAGTTTCATCGTATTGACCATGGTACTCAAACTCTCTATATTGTGAAAAGGCAAGAGTGCATCCACATAAGGTAAAGCCGCTTTCATTCCTCGTACTTCTGGTTGCCAATCTCCACTACCTGCCAGAGGATTGAGCCATAATACTTTTAACGCTTTTCGGTGTATTTGCTTCATGTTCTCCCCTACTAAGTCTACTTCATCGGTATCCCAACCATCACTTAACACAATTACCAACGTTTTAGATGTTAAGTGTCTGTGACCAAATTCGGCATTAAATTGCTGTAGGGAAGCGCCAATTTTAGTACCACCTGACCAATCAGGAATTTTATTAATGACTTCTTGTAAGGATTTATTAATTGAGTTTTTATTGAGTTCTTTAGAAATGTGGTGTAAGGAAGTTGCAAAAGCAAAGGTTTCTACTTTAGAAAAGAGGGAATGAAAAGCATACATAAACTGAATGAAAAAGCGGCTGTATAATTCCATGCTTCGACTAACATCACAAAGCAAGACGACTTTGATATTGTCTTTCTTTTTCTTTTTGTATAAAATATCGACTATTTCTCCATTTCGGACTATGTTTTTTCGAATGGATTTTTTGATATCTAAAATGGCTTTCTTCTTAGTTGTTTGGTAACGGCGACTTCTTCGGTTGGCAATTTTTCTGACTAGTTTTTGTACCAATTGAAAAACAACCTTCATTTCTTGGGAAGAAAAACCGACTTGTTCGGTCACACTTCCAAAACCTCCATCAGAGTATGTCGCTGTTTCTATAGTCTCTGTATTTTTATTGCCGTATAACCAACTTTTTAGGGCTTGTAAACTGGGTTGTTTTTGACTTTGTTGAGTGGCCTGTGCTTTTTCTTCCTTTTCGGTCGTTTTGCTATCAACGGCTTGATCTAATTCTTTCCAATAATCTTTATACAGTTGAGGAAATTGTTTGAGTTGAAAGGGAGTCCTACAAAGCGTCGCTTGTAAGCATAATTCAAAATGCTCAGTCGATTCAAATGGATTGACTAGATTGATGGCTAGTAAGGCATCTTGTTCTTCGGATGGGCCGATAGTGAAGTCATGCTGTCGGAGGTGACGGCAGAATGCGACTAGGTTGATGGAGAGGGTGGTTTGGCGATTTATCATGCAATTATTTATAGGCTATGTAAGCATCTTCCATTTCAAGAATTTGTTGAACAGTCTTCCTAAATTTTTTGTATGCTTCTGGTTGAATTGTCTTTCTATTAAATTTGACGCTTCTTACTATTTTCAGTTTGCGCTCATTAATTTTTTCTATAGATAAACTATAATCAATAACATCATTCTTTACAGAAACTCCTTTAGGTATTTCTACTATTTGGCTGTTTTTGGGCAATTCTAAATCAATTTCAACAGTATACCTATCATAATTTTCATATTTCCAATATACAAAGGGTTCTGTTCTATTTTCTTTAGAAAAATCATCTGGCAAGAAAATTTGTTCCATATATGGTATTTGGATAGCATTAATTCCACCAATTGACAAAACAGATTTATGCACATCAAAGTTTGTCTCTAGCTGAAGTTCAGGATTCAGATTATCTAAATTCTCAATTGCATATTGATGAATCGTCAATGATTTATCAAAATACTTATTAAACAAATCAGTTATTTGTTCTTTTAGTTTTTCAGAAGATAAACCTGCAAAGTAATCCCTGTAGTTAGAAGCAGGCTGTCCCATAACACTTAATTTAGTCTTCATCTTTAATTGGTCGCCTTCGATTTGAGCAGAAGTTTTTCTTGTTAAAGTATTAGCAAATAATGGCTGGTTGGGAATATTAATAAGGCTACTGTTTTTCATTTTTTCTCCCTTTCTAGGTATCACTAATGCCTGTGCATGTTGGACAGAATTGGGAATAGCTCCGAAAGGGAGTTTATTATCTGTTAATTCTTGGAATAGCGTACCTTCGGGAAGGTCAATTTTAATGATGCAATGGTTGAAATCAATGGAAGGCTGTAAAATACTTTTAGTTCCATTATCTCTTGTACTAACTAAGACTAAATTAGTCTTTAAGTTAGCTTTATTTGCCAAGGTATGATAAAGTGTTGCTACGTCTTTGCAATCTCCTAATCGAGTGCTTATGGTAACCATCGGTTTTTGAGGAACATAACCACTTTGTCTAAAAGAAACAGAACTATATTGTACGTTTTTAGCAATATACTCATAAATAGCATTTGCTTTCTCTCTATCGGTAAAATGCTGCTGCTTTGCAAAAATTTCATCATAAATAGTCTGTAGATTATAGTCTTCCTTCGCCTGTGGAAGTGCCAAGTCTTGGTACCAATTAGCTATTTTTTCCCAAGAATCAAGGCTTGAGATGGAAAGTGTTTTACCCGTTTCTGTAAGCGTAGGCATATATCCTTCGGTTTTAATTGCTGCTAAATCGGTTAAAGTCCAATCATAACAAACAAAATCACCAAAAGTATTTTTAATAGGTGCGTATTCAAAGTTATTATAATGGAAATATAAGGAATAATCTGGGTCAGCGAATATTCTGTACCGTGACTCAGCAATCGGTACAAAATCATTAAGACTATTAGTTTCCCAAAACTCTTTAGCCAAAATTCCACCTCGAATTACATCTAGACGGTACTCTACAAAAATTATATCTCCAATTTCTAAGGAAGTAAAAACAAATTCATTGTTATTGCGCTCCGCCATTAATTTCTCTCCATTTTTCTTGTATACTTCCGCTTTTTCAAAAGTCAGTCGATTATTTCGGCTATCGTAAGGAATATGCGATTCTTTCCATTTATTAATTCCTGCTTCATTTTGTATTTGCCATGCCGTACTATAGTATTTACTATATGGTCCTTCTGGGTAAAGCACTATACTTTTATCGTAAAATAAGTATTCATAATCTGCTTCTCCGCTGTAGCTAATTTCGCTATCTAATTTTTTCAAGATAGTAGTAGTTCTATCCTTATCCTTTATAAATTCTTTAATAGGTGTTTTACCCACTAAAATGTCTAAACGGTCTCGAACATCAAAAGCATTCGGATTATAAGTTATTGCCTTTTTCAAATCATTAATAGCTTCTGTATGATTCCCTAAAGCATTATTAACATAAGCTCTATCGCTCCAATAAGAAGAACGATATGGAGCATTCTTCAAACCTTTATCGATAAAATCCAACGTTTTTTGGTAAGCTTGCGTTTTATAATAATAGCTAATTAATTGATTGTATATTTCAATGTGGTTTGGGTATAATTGATGCAATTTTAATAATAGTGTTTCAACTTCTTTTGTCTTCTTTTGCTTATTATATTCTTCTTTTAAAAGCAGGTTTAGTTGGTAGCTATAATTATTTATTAGGTAATCTTCTAAAATTTTTATTGCTTTTTCTGGTTTCTGTTGCACATTATTCAGTATATTGAATTTATAACGTAAAAAGGTTTCATTAATAGGGTATTTATTGTAAGCTTCCTCCGCTACTTCAATTATTTTCTGAAGGTCATTCTTCAAAGTTAACCAATTGATATAGTAATGATAATAATCTTCACTATCAGCACCAATACAATCTATCATTTTATCTACATACTTTTTTAGGGTAGGGATGTCTTTTTTCTCTACATCTATTTCATAATCAAATACGGCAAAGAAACAAGCATCTTTGTCTATTTTTCTAAGCGCTTCTACTTGTTTGGAAATTTTAGTTCTATCACCAACTGCGTCATAATTTATTAGCAGTTCATAGTGAATCAAAATATTTTCAGGATAGTATTCCAATGCTTCCTCTAAAAGCTTAATGGCCTGATTAAATTTATTACTACGATAATAAGTTTTAGCCAATAGTAAATGGTTTAGAATATGCTTGGGTTCTTTTTCAATTTTATCTCTAAAAAACTGTTCTGCAAAATGAGGGAAATCCTTATCCACTAAGGTAGCTTCACCTTTATTATAGGAACGATATTGACTGGTACTCTGGAGGTCAATTAATTCCTCATCTTTATCAAATGCTCGTAGTATAAAATTGGGGTAACTCGTTTTTTTGTTGGTATAGCCTAGTTGAACTAAAATTCGATTACTGCCTTTAGGGATACGTACTTTTGCTTTTAAATAATCCATATCTGTACGTAGTTCTTCCGCCTCAGATAAGATTAATACATCATTTATCCATATTTTAATATTTCCAGCAAATCCAGTAGCAAATAATAATTCTTTTTCTTCCTCTGTATCAAAAAAGCTTTGTGCATAAAGTATCCCCGTACTTTCCGTAATATAGTAATTAGTACCTATCCAAGGCTGGTTATCCGTATGTTCAGGAACAAACCACTCAATAGGAGCATTATTAGCTGCCCTAAATTCATTCGATGGTTCTAGGCTATGAATAGGGGCATACCCTTTATCAAATCCACTTCCTTCCGTATTATTAAAGGAGCCAACTATTTGCCAATCGCTAATGCTTTTTATTTGTTTCCAGTAGTCTTCTGCCTTTTTCATGTCATTCCCCAAACCATAATTAAACCCTAACATATATTGAAGCGACCCATGGACAGTAGGGTTCAGTCGATTACTGTTTAGTATCTTGAGCAAAAACTGTTCTCTTTCTGCTTCTTTTTTATGTTGTCCATCAAGGAAACCATCTTCATACCATAGTGCAAAAAGGTAAGGGTTTGGAAATTTTAAATTAGGGAATAATTGTTTTGCTATTGCTAGATTACCATCTTGGAATTCAAATGTATTAAGGAACATTAAAATAAGACTAGCTTCTACTTTAGTAGTTTCCTTTTGCAAAGCTTCATTTAATAATTCTCTGGCGAATTGTCGGTCATTTTTTTCCAAAGCAGCCCAAACACCAGCAAATTCATTAGCTTGTAAAGAAAAAGTAATCAAACAAAAAAGAATTGAAAATAATAGAGACTTCATTCTCATTGGTTTATAAGATTAAACAATAGTTATACATTTACGAAGTATCTGTAGATTTAGGTTTAAAATCCGAAGAAAAATTTGCTATTTTGACAATAAAAACCTTCAATGCAACTTGCTTTGCACCCCAACTTGGTCCAATAATTCAGAAAGCGACATAGAAGTCTCTCGAATATCCTTCCAATCTTTCAAAATAATCCCTAAAGTATCTTCTACTATTTTTTTATCCAGATGGTCAATATGTAAAGCGGCTAAAGCTCTTGCCCAATCTAAGGTCTCTGCTATGCCCGGTACTTTATCTAATTTTCGTTGCCGAAGCGTTAACATAAACTGGCAAATCTGTTCGCCCAATTTTTTATCAATTTCTGGTACTTTCTTTTGTACGATTTCTACTTCTTTTTCAAAAGTTGGATAATCAATCCACAAATAAAAACAACGTCTACGCAAAGCCTCTGACAATTCTCGCATTCGATTACTCGTAATAATCACCTGTGGGATATGCGTCGCTTTGACCACGCCTAATTCTGGAATACTAATTTGCCAATCGGATAAAATTTCTAATAGAAAGCTTTCAAATTCTTCGTCTGCTCTGTCTACTTCATCTATTAATAACACAGGTGATTTCTCCCTAGTTATCGCTTTTAAAAGCGGTCTTTCTAATAGATAATCTTTACTAAAAATAAAATCTTCCTTTTGTTGAATCGACAATGTTTCTGACTCCATCATTTTTAGCGCCAATAATTGACGTTGGTAATTCCATTCGTAGAGGGCTTGTTCCGCATTTAAGCCTTCGTAGCATTGGAGGCGAATGAGTTCTGTATTATGTGCTTTCGCTAAAACTTTTGCAATCTCCGTTTTCCCTACACCAGGAGGCCCTTCCACTAATAAGGGGCGCTGAAGTTTTTGGGCAAGGAAAATGCCCATAGCGATATTGGGGTCGGCTATATAGCCTTGGTTTGCTAGTAATTGGTTAACTTGTTCGATGTTTTCGGTAGCCATATTAATTTTTAAACTATGAAAATTGGAGGTTAGGCGAAGATACAAAATCGTTACTTCTTTTATGGTTTAAATTCAAACTGCTTTTTATTTTCATTGGCCTTTATTAGTTGGCTCTTTGACAATTTTTGCAAATGTACAAAAGTAACTTAGACCCTATTAGTTTTATCATAGGCAAAAAAAGTGTTGAATTTTGAAGCAGGCATTATCTTAAATGCGACGTGTTGATTAATTACGACAAAAATAATTATTGGACTTTAAAAAATAGTTGGAGACTGCTTAAAAACGACTATAACTCGGGTTGTCTATTTGCTCTAAAAATCAAGATTTGAGACGAATAAACAGTCCACAGTACCTATTTATAATGAAAGCACTTAATACTGCAACAATAAAGAAAGAGATTGCAACAATGTATAAAGCTTAAAACAATTATATTTCATTTCTTTGAAAGAAATTTCTTTTTAAAGAAATAGATTCTAAAGAAATCCATTTAATTATCTGAAAAAGGTGTGGAGTATTCCGTCTAAAATGGGTACAAAAGCAATGATATCTTTCTAATAAAACAAAAGTGTTCGACACCTTTTGACCAAACAAACGCACTTAGAGCTAAATAGTAATTACTTAAAAACAAAAAAATGAAAGTGCTTTCCATTTACTTCTTGCTAATTTTTTGCTTTGGTGGAATTACCCTAAACGCCACCAATTATTTTGTCTCCCCTACTGGGAATGATACTAATAATGGACTTACCCTCCCCAATGCTTTTTTGACTTTACAGCACGCTGCTGACCAAGTAGCCGCTGGCGACACCGTTTTTGTAGCGGATGGCACTTATACTATTGGCTTTGACCATAGAGGGCCAAATGGAACGGCTAGTCAGCCCATTGTATTTAAGACTTTAGGGAAAAACGCCAACATTACTGGCCCTGGTCCCATCCGAAACGATGGCATCAATATTGAAAACGTCGATTACATTGTGATTGATGGTTTTAGAGTTATTGGAATGCCAAATCCAGGTAATGGTATTAGATTAGTCCATGCAGATAACTGTGTGGTAAGAAATACCTTTTGTGATAGCAATTTTGAACGAGGTATTTTTACTGCTTTTACAGATGATATTTTAATTGAACATAATATCTGTATCAATTCCGTAGATGAACATGGTATCTATGTCTCCAATAGTTCTGACCGTCCGATTATCCGCTATAATGAATGTTATGGAAATAATAATATTGGCATTCATCTAAATGGAGATTTATCAGCAGGAGGTGATGGTATTATTTCAGATGCCCAAGTGTATGGCAATATGCTTCATGATAATAATCGAGCAGCGGGCATTAATATGGACGGTTTAGAAAACCCCATTGTTTATAATAACCTTATTTATAATAATCATTCCGCTCAGGGTATTGCGCTTTTTCAAGAAGATGGGGCGATTATGACCAGAGGGGCAAAAATTTATAATAATACCATTATTGTTCCTAGTGATGGACGTTGGGGCATTTTAGTAAAAGACGGTGCCAATGAAGGAACAGAAATTTATAATAATATTATCATTAATCAACACTCCTTTAGAGGCTGTATAGCCATTGAAAATCAAAATAATTTTAAAAGCGATTTTAATATTGTTAACGATAAAATGAGTGCTAGTGGAGATGGAAGCACTATTCCACTAGCAAATTGGCAGGCACTCGGTTTCGACCAAAATTCCCAATTAGCAGATGACCTTACTGCTATTTTTATAGACCCTGCTACTAATGATTTTCATCTAAAAAGTGGCAGTCAAGCTATTGATATTGGAACAAATTTAGTAAACGCTATTGTCGGGATAGATGTAGAAGGAAATGTACGCCCATCTGGTACTGCGTACGATATTGGCGCTTATGAATTGGAAGGTTGCCTTCAGAATCTTACTATTGCGACCGATTATACAACGGGGGCTATTATTAAATCTGCTGCAAATATGATTACTGCTACAAATACCATTAGTGGTAATGCCAATGTAAGTTATACTGCAGGGACATCTATATCCCTTATGCCTGGTTTTGAAGTAATAACCACAAATGGTGGAAGTTTTCATGGTTTGATACAAGATTGCGATGTTGCTGCTTCTCAATCCCCTATAAAGGCTAGGGAAAGTCGAAATGGTGTAGTAACTACTCAACAACCAATAGTTAACTTACAATTAAAAATACAGCCAAATCCAATTAATCAAGAAGCGCAAGTCCAATTCTATTTACAAAAAGCAGGTATTGTACTGCTTAGTATGCACGATTTATATGGACAACCAGTAAAAGTAATCAACCGAGGTTTTTTGGAGAAGGGGTGGCATCAAACTATATTTACTAAAGATAATTTACCAAATGGCATTTATTTCCTGAACCTTAAGCTGGCAAATTACCAACAAAGCCAAAAAATCATTATTTTTAACAATTAACTTTCCAAACCTCAAAACCTTTTCCAATGACACCGTCCTTATTTCCCTTACATTTTCCTTTAAATCGCTTGAGATTTAGTTATAAAAAGCAATGGGTTTTCTATTTTTTAGTGATTATTGGTTGTCTTAGCTGGCAGCAAAATGGGTTTTCCCAAACTATCAACAATCCTATCCTATTCTGCACTCAAGTGCCAAATGCAAGGGATTTTACGACTATGATGTCCACTTTTGGCAACCATACCAATAGGATGAGTCAAGCACCTAGAGGAGGAGATTTATATATTTTATTTCCAAATGGCACGCTAAAAAATTTAACCCAATTAGCTGGATATGGAGAAACAGGCATGCAAGGTGCTAATGCCATTGCCGTCAGAGACCCTCATGTCCATTGGAGTGGAACAAAAGCGATTTTTAGTATGGTTATTGGTGCGCCAATAGAGCGATACCAATATAATGACTACTATTGGCAACTTTATGAAGTCAGTGGTTTAGGAATCAATGATACCCCAGTAATTTCAAAAGTGCCTAATCAACCAGCAGATTATAATAACATAGCCCCCATTTATGGAACAGATGACCGTATTATTTTTGAAACAGACCGTCCTCGAAATGGACAAAGGCATTTGTACCCTCAACATGACGAATATGAATCTTCCCCTACTACTACTGGCTTATGGAAAATTGATCCTAAAGCTTGCCCTGGTGTAAATAGTCTTGAAATGCTTACAACAGCTCCCTCAGGAGACTTTACACCAATTATTGATAGTTATGGGCGGATAGTTTTTACCCGTTGGGATCATTTAAAAAGAGATCAACAATTTGATGCAGATTTTTTAGGAGATGGAACTGCTTATGGAACGCTTAATTTTTCAGATGAAACGGAAAATGCCACTAAATATATTGAGGATATTGAAGTTTTCCCCGAACCACTTAACAATCGAACGGATTTATTTGCTTTACCTGAATGGCAAAATACCAATCCTATAAATATCAATATTTTCACTCCTTGGATGGTCAATGAAGATGGTAAGGAAATAGAGACTTTAAATCATATTGGTCGACATGAAATGGGTATATATTTTGCAAGAAATTTTACTAATGATCCTAATTTAAGTGACTTTGTTCCTATAGCAAAGCCTGTTAGAAATTTTTTCCATATCAAAGAATCACCTGTTACGTCAGGATTGTATATTGGTACCGATGCACCTGAATTTTCCACGCATGCTGCTGGACAAATTCTAAGTATGTATTTACCTGCCCATCAATCGGCGGCGAATCCAATGATTTCTTACATGACCCATCCTGATACTCGAAATTTCACCGCTTCTCCTTCTGGAAATCATTCTGGTTTGTATCGAAATCCTGTTCCATTAGCCAATGGTGCAATCATTGTAAGTCACACTACTGAAACGAATCAGGATAGCAATGATGGCACTATCGAAAACCCAACTAGCCGTTATGCCTTTCGACTTAAATATTTAGTTCAAAATGGGACTTATTATGAAGCTGGTTCTGCTTTAACCAATGGCATTTCTAAAAATGTTTCTTGGTACACCCCTGATAATATGGCAACTTATAATGGCGAATTATGGGAGACTTTTCCTGTAGAAGTGCGGGCTCGACCTAAGCCTTCAACAAGCACTTTAAATACGGTAGAAGTTCCAGCTACTGAACAAACTATTTTCGATGCTGTTGGCATAGCTGTCAAAGACATGAAAAGGTTTTTAACCAGAAATAAATTGGCTTTAAGTGTTACTAGAGATGTAACTAGCAGAGATGATTTAGACCAACAACAACCCTATAATTTAAAGGTAGTCAATAGTAATACCCAAACTGTTGACCCTAATAATTCGGATAATGTGTATGAAGTGGAATATTTACAATATTTACAAGGAGACCAAATCAGAGGTATTGGTGCTAGGGAAGGTTTAAATGACCCAGATATTAACCCTGGCCGCAGAACACTTGCTCAATACATGCACGATACAAGTGCTTTGCGCTATAATCTACCCACTACAGGAGATGAAGGCAGTATTAACTTAGCATCAGACGGTTCGGTAGCGGCTTTTGTACCGGGCAATAGAGCCATGACTTGGCAATTAACAGATGCTAATGACAAACCCATCGTTCGAGAAAGGGTTTGGCTGAGTTTTCAAGAAGGGGAAATTAGAGTTTGTACTTCTTGTCATGGAGAGAATGATTTGAACCAAGCAGGTACAATTGCTCCAATAAATGCACCTTTAGCCTTAACTCAATTATTGAATCATGTTAAAACAATTGACACGGATAATGATAATACTGTTGACTTATACGATGCTTATCCTCTAGATAATAGTCGGCATATCGGAGAAGTAGTCAATGATGACTTTAAAGATGCCTTAAGCAATTGGATTAATAATAACCCAGATATGGATGGTACTACTTGGGAAACAGCCAATGTTCCTTGTAAAGATGAAGTGGTTGTAATTAATAACCAAGCTGGAAATTCTGGCGGCACGATGGATCAGTTAAGTCGTTATATTGATTTAACAGAAATTTATGAGGCTTCTTTAAGTTTTGATGTTGCTTATGCATCTCTTGATGCTACTACTTTTGATGGACTTAGTGTTAAAGTACAATCCTGTGATAATACAAATCCGACCACCGTTTATGAAAAATCTGGAAGTGAATTAGCGACCGTTCCAAACCAGCAAACGCTCTTTTCTCCGAGTAATTGCGACCAATGGCGTACTGAAATTATAGATTTATCTGCCTTTGTTGGACAAGCTTTTGAATTAGTATTTGAAAATATAGGAGGCGGTGGCAATCAATTATTTCTAGATAATATTAAAATCCTGGAATCTAATAATTTAAGTGCTGATTGTACTATGGATAAAGTGACCTTAACGGATGATATTGCTAGTAACTCAACCATAGCGGTCCAAGATACCTTAACCGCCAGCAACGTTATTCTTGCTACTGCTACGGTGACCTATAAAGCAGGAAAGGCCATAAACCTCTTGCCCGGATTTCAAGTAACCTCAGGAAGTAATTTCTCCGCTATTATTGAAGATTGTAGTATGCCTTCCCTACAAGAAGAATCGACCACCTATAGTCAACTAAATAAACCCGTCATTTCTATACCAACAACAGAAAATCTGGATTTACAATTAAAAGTTTATCCAAATCCTTTTAATTACCAAGCCAATATTGCTTATTTTTTACCCCAAAAAGCGGTAGTTAACATTAAAATACTAGATATTATTGGGCAAGAAGTACAAGTAATCAAACAAAAAACGGTTCAAGCCGCTGGGAATTATCAGGTAAATTTCCAATCCCAAAATTTAGAAAATGGCACTTATTTTATAATGTTGCAAAGTGGAAAGTCTATTAATACGGAATGTTTAATATTGATAAAGTAGGGCTTAGTTACCGACTCCGTTACAGAGAAAATAGAGCGTCAGATAAAAAAATGATAAATATCCGTGTCCCTTCACTTATCCGTGGTATTGATTGCTACCACGGATAAGTGAAGGGACACGGATATTAGGCTAAATTAGATGGCAATAATATTTTTTGTAATATCATTTTTTTATCTGACGCTCTAAAATAAGTTGTACATGTTACATTTAATTTGGTACACATTAGGGTTTGTTCTAAGATAAATCGTATGGGAAGTGCTTCCAGAACTTGGAGTTCTGGAAGCACTATGCTTGTTCTTCTAAATTTATAAAAGTATATTGAAATGGCTAATGGATTTTTAATTGTTTGATAAAATCTAGAAATAAATTATCTTTGTTAAAAAAGAATGATATGAGTGCAGTATTAAGTAAGCTACCTTTAACCTATGAAGCGTTAGTCAAATTAGCTGGAAATGAATTAGTTCGAGTTCCTGCCTCCTTTGATGAATATTGGCATTTTATTGGTCAAGCAGAGTTTCGTGCTGATTTTTACCAAAATGAAATAATTACTATGAGTTATGAAAACGAACACCACAGCGATATTGTAACAGAATTATCGTTTCTTTTAAAAACTGCTTACCCAGGAAGGAATCGAAATTTTAAAGTCCATAATCCCAATCGTCCGATTTACATTGGCAATTTCACTTCTGACCATTCTGTTTTCAATCCAGACGGGTCTGTCATTGCCCAACCTCCCATTCATTATGAATATTCTCCAGGGATGAACGCAGAATCAACTCCAATTTTATTATTTGAAGTTTTATCAAAATCTACTCGTTCTTACGATTTTGGCACAAAACTACCGCTATATAAACAAATTCCTACTTTAAATACCATCATATACCTTGAAACAAAAAAGGTTTCTGTTTTAGTAATGGAAAGAGAAAGTAAAAATCGTTGGGTAGAAACAGAATACACCCAAAAAAATGACTTTTTCATCGTAAATAAAACAACAATTTATCTAAAAGATATTTACCTAGATTGGATTGACTAAACAAAAAAAATCCACCAACCTAACAGTCAGCAGATTTTTTATTTTATATTAAACAAAGCGGCTGTAATACTCCACAGCCGCCCTATTTATTTTAAGCTAAAGCACTCAACGCCTTCCGAGCATAAACGCCCGCCATGTGTTTTCGGTATTTTTCTGCTGCAAAATGGTCGCTCATAATAGAAACGCCATCTGCTACGCTTGCGGTAGCGGTTGCAATAGAACCTTCATTTAACACACTTCCTTTTAGTGATTTCTCCACATTACTGTCTCTAAAGGGAGTTGCACTAACGCCACTAAAAGCAACTCTAGCCTCGGTGATGTAACCATCTGAATTCGATATCGCTGCTGCACATCCTACTAATGCAAAACGAGAAGCAGGTTGTGGAAACTTTACATAAGTCGAATTCTTATTAAATGCCGTTTTAGGGATACGAATAGCAGTGATAATTTCTTCTTCGCCCATCGCCGTCATAAATAAACCTTTGAAAAATTGGTCTATATCGACTTCTCTCTGCCCACCAGCATGCGATAAAACCACATTCGCATCGGCTGCTAATAACACCGCTGGCCAATCTGCCGCAGGGTCTGCATGGGCAATACTACCGCCAATGGTACCGAAATTTCGCACTTGTATATCACCAATCATGGAAGCTGCTAAGGCAACCATTGGCGCATGTTCTTTTAATGCGGCGTTATTGGCAATTTCACCATGTGTCGAGTTGGCACCGATGGTAATTGACTTTTCATTGTCTCTAATCCCGCCCATTGAGTCAATTCCTGAAACATCAATGATATGTTCGGGGTCGTTTAGTCGCAGTTTTAAAACGGGCACTAAACTATGTCCACCTGACAATATTTTAGAATCGTCACCATGCGTTGCTAAGAGTGCAATCGCCTCTTTTACGGTGGATGGTTTATGGTATGCAAATTTACTTGGAACCATTATAGTTGATTTATTATTTTATTATTAATTATTTAAATCTCTTCTTTTGCCGATGGTTTAAGTCTCCAGACTTGAACCCTGTATCTGGTCGTCTCCTGACGACTGTGACAAATTATATTTTCGTTTATTTCGGTCCTCTGAAGACGACCAGATAGTGATTTCAAGTCTGGAGACTTGAAATATCGTAAACGTTAATAATCAATCAACTAACTCCCATGAATGATATTCCATACTTTTTGAGAAGTAACAGGCATCTCGACATCATGAATACCATATCCTTTTAAGGCATCCATTACTGCATTGACGACCGCAGGCGTTGCACCAATACAACCAGCTTCACCTGCTCCTTTCACACCCAATGGATTATGTGGACAAGGCGTCACCGTTCTATCAATCTCAAAAGAAGGTAAATCATCTGCTCTAGGCATTACATAATCCATGTACGTACCGTTAACCAATTGACCACTTTCGTCATAAATAGCCCCTTCACAGAAAGCCTGTCCAATTCCTTGAGCTAAACCACCGTGAATTTGTCCATCTACAATCATTGGATTAATCACATTTCCTACATCATCAACTGCTATAAAACGTTTGACTTTGACGACGCCTGATTCTTTATCAATTTCTACAATACAAATATGACAACCAAATGGATAAGTGAAATTTGCAGGATCATAGAAACTAGAAAAATCCAAACCTGGTTCTAAGCCTTCTGGATAGTTATGCGGTACATAAGCCGTAAGCGATACATCGCCAAAAGCAACCGATTTATCTGTGCCTCTTACCGTCCATTTACCTTCTGCATAGTCTAAATCTTCAACTGATGCCTCTAATAAATGCGCTGCTATTTTTGCGCCTTTTTCTAATACTTTTTCAATACTTTTTACAATCGCACTACCACCAACTGCCAAACTACGAGAACCATAAGTTCCCATACCAAAAGCAACGGCATCGGAATCTCCATGAATGATTTCAACATCTTCCATTGGAATGCCCATCTTATCTGCCACTACTTGGGCGAAAGACGTTTCGTGTCCTTGTCCATGAGAATGCGAGCCAGAATAAACACTTACTTTTCCTGTTGGATGAACCTGTACTTGTGCCGATTCAAATAAACCTGCTCTTGCACCTAATGCTCCCACAACTGCTGATGGTGCAATACCACAAGCTTCGATATAAGTAGAAAATCCAATGCCTAATAATTTACCTGTACCTTCTGCTGCTTTTTGGTCAGCTCTAAATTGCTCATAGCCAACCATTTCTAGGCCTCTTTTCAGTACAGGTGCATAATTCCCACTATCGTATTGTAACGCCACTTGCGTCACATACCCTTCTTGCTCTACCCCATCAAATGGTTCGATAAAATTTTGCAAACGTAATTCCGCAGGGTCTCTGCCCATTTCTAAAGCCGCTGTATCCATTAATCTTTCTAATAGATAAGTCGCCTCTGGACGGCCTGCACCTCGATATGCATCAACTGCTGTGGTATTCGTAAAGACTGCATCAACACTTACATTAATTAAAGGTGTTGTATATAAACCTTGTAATAAAGTACCATGCAAGTAAGTAGGAACGGCTGGTGCAAAGGTGGACAAATAAGCACCCATATTCGCAAAAGTATCCGCCGATAAAGCCAATACATTTCCATCTTTATCAAAAGCCATTTTTGCAGTAGTAATATGGTCTCGACCTGCTGCATCCGTCACAAAACTTTCACTTCTTTCTGCCGTCCATTTGATTGGTCGCTTAATTTGGTTCGACCCCCAAATCACTAATGCTTCTTCTGTATAATGAAAAATTTTACTACCAAAACCACCACCTACGTCTGGTCCAACCACCCGAACTTTATGTTCTGGTAAGCCCAAAACAAAAGCACATAATAATAGGCGAATTAAATGTGGATTTTGCGTAGAAGTATATAGGGTATATTTGTCATAAGCCGTATCAAAATGCCCAATCGCACTTCTTGGCTCAATCGCATTACAAATAACACGCTGATTGATAAACTCTAAAGTCGTTACGTGGTGCGCACCTGCAATAGCGGCATCTACTTCTTCTCTTGGATTACCCAATTCCCAATCAAAAGCTAAATTGTTCGGTACATCTGCATGCACTTGTGGTGCACCGTCTGCTCTCGCAGCTTTGGAATTGGTAACTGCTGGTAATACGTTGTATTCGACGATTACCATTTCAGCAGCATCCTTGGCTTGCGCATACGTTTCAGCAATCACCATAGCGATTGCATCTCCTGCGTGACGAGCCTTATCTGATACCAATAGTGGATGCGGTGGTTCTTTCATTGTGTCGCCGTTCTTAAAATCGACTTGCCATCCACAAGGAACGCCACCAATGCCTGCAGCATCGGTATCTTTTCCTGTAAATATCTTAACCACACCGTCCATTTGTTCGGCATGGGAAATATCTACACTTACAATTTCTGCATGGGCATGTGGACTACGCACCATACAAGCGTAAGTCATCTGAGGCAGCACAATATCGTCTGTATATCTACCTTGTCCGGTGATGAACCGTTTATCTTCCACTCTTTTTACGGAGGAACCTATATATGTCATTTTTTATTTTTTATTTTTTTAGAGGTCAGAAGTCAGACCATAAATTAAAATTTATTGTCAGAAGTCAGACGAGTCTAGTTGTCAAAGTCGTAAATCTGACTTCTGACAGCGCAGCGGTCTGACATCTCTCTTCTTTTTAAGCCATCTTCTTCGCCGCATACTGAATCGACTTCACAATATTGTGATAGCCCGTACAACGGCAGAAATTACCTTCTAAACCGTGCCGAATTTCTTCTTCGGTAGGTGTAGGATTATTTTTTAATATATCGGCAGCACACATAATCATACCGGGGGTACAAAAGCCACATTGTAGACCGTGTTCCATGTGAAAGCCTTCTTGAAGTGGGTGAAGTTCTTCTCCATTTGCCATGCCTTCGATAGTCGTAACTGATTTTCCGTTAGCTTGGACGGCTAACATCGTGCAAGATTTGAGGGCTTTTCCATCCAAATGAATGGTACAGGAACCACAACTGCTGGTATCGCAACCAATATGAGTTCCTGTAAGTGCCAGTTCTTCTCTTATAAAATAGACGAGTAACATCCTAGGCTCGACCATTTTGTCGTACTGTTTTCCATTCACAGTAATCGAAACGGGTACTTTCATAATTTAATTTAAGGTTTTGTTATTAGATTAAAAAGGAGAGAATAGAGATTAGTGGGTTAATATAAGTTATGTCTCTAATCTCTGTTCTTGATTCTCTTTTATTAAAAAAGATTAATATTCTGCCAATTTAGAAATTTTTTACGCTTTATTAGGTAATTTTACCCAACAAAAAATAAAAAGTTTACAATCCATGAATATTCAAGATATTTCTAATAAGAAGTTTTTTATTTTTGACGCTTTCGGGACATTGTTTAAGACGAGTGAGGTAAAAGCGGAGTTAACCAAAATAGCAGGCGACAAAACAGATAATTTAATCAATGTTTGGCGGAACAAGCAGTTGCAGTATACTTGGTTGCGCAATGAAATGGAACAATATCAACCCTTTAGCGTTGTGACTAGAGAAGCATTAGATTATAGTATGCGGTTAAATGGCATAACAGATAAAAAAGTCTTTGATATTTTATTACCACTTTATGACACCCCTCAATTAATTGATGGTGCCAAAGAACTTTTAAAGACTTTAAAAGATAATGGAAAAACAGTCGCTATTTTATCGAATGGTACTCGGTCTATGTTAGATAATGGGGTGCAATTAACAGGTATTCAATATTATGTAGACCATATTCTATCTGTCGATGATATTGGTATTTATAAACCTCGTCCTGCTGTTTATCAAATGGCGTTGGATAAGCTAGGAGCAACTATTGACCAATTGATTTTCTTTTCTTCTAATCAATGGGATGTTTCTGGGGCTAGTATTTTTGGCTTGGATGCTTGTTGGATCAATCAATATAATGAGACTAAGGAAGGATTGCCTTTTGGGAATGTAGTGGAAACGGAGTCTTTGAAGGAGTTGACAGGTTATTTTTGATAGTTTACAATTGAATGATAGATTCCAAAGCATCTATCAATGGCATCTGGTCACCATAAAAAGGGGCTTTTGTAAAAAAATCACATTTATAAAAATTTGGGTTGACCATTGCTTTTTCAATTTCAGCATCGGTGCGATTATACTTCACTTTAAACTCAAATAGCGGATTCTATACAAGAATTAGCGAAAGAAAACGACCCTTTTGACGTGTTAGCTAATCAATCCAACAAAGTGCTTTTTGATAGCAAAGAAAATTTTGATAATGCAGGAAATGGTTATAATTATTATCGATAAATGTGCTTAGATTGCTACTAGACTTGTTACCCTTTGAGAAGTGCTACAGTAAAATTCGTATTTTTTCGATAGTTTGGCTTAAAAAATTAGTGCATAGCCAAGTTACGGACTCATTTTTTAGGTTAAAATAGCGGAAAAAGACGTTTTTAATGGAGTATTTATTAAAGGGTAACAAGTCTACTAAGTAATACAGATTTATTACATAGCAGCATCTGTTGATTAATTGGTTAGAATTATTTTCCTGTCCTCAAATCTCCCCAAAATTTAGTTTCAGCGATGAACTGCGCCAATCGGGTTTTAACGTCAAAAGAGGTCGGAACCAGTTCGGGATGATGAAAATATTGATACCGTGGCCCACCGCATAATCCAAAATCATAAGCTATTCGATGGAGATATTGTGACAGCGGTAAAGTAAGTTTTGGATTAAAATTAGTCCAATGGTCTTCCAAATTAAGTAGGGTTGGATTTGACTTTCCTTGTTCAAACAACATTAAATTTCCCTCGTCCCGTGTATTGAAATCAAAATAGCGCAATTGAGCTCGAAAAGCCGTTTCAGATTCAAATGTTTGCGCTCCAAATAAGAAAGGTTCAGAGCTTGGTTCATCTGGTGTTTCCATGTATTCCATAAAGGCTATTTCTGGGGCAAAAGGACTTTCCTCTTCAATATCTTCGTATCTTTTAATAAATACATCCTCCAATGGTAATACGATAATTCGCCCATCAAACGGAGGGCCATAGATTTGCAATAAGTCCATACAAAAAGGCAATTCGGAGGTGTCTATCTCGTATTCACCCCCTTGAAATCTATCAGATTGCTTGAACATCCATTCAATAGCAAGTCCATTATGGTGGCTATAGAAAGCTTTAAGTTCGGGATGTAAAGGCGCTCCTAAATTCTTCTCCGCCTTTTCAATAGCCGCTGCACTTGCTCCTGGCAGAAATTGAGCCCGAGCTAACCAAATATCTGGATGAGCTTCTAGTGCGTTTGCAAGGTCTTCAAAGTTTATCATTTTATGACGATTTTAAGGTGGCTTACTCTATTTTGTCCTTCTTTTCCGCCCAATAGGGCAATACCGTAAATAACCAAAAGCTAATTAGTCCGACTAGTAAGGACATTTTACCTGCAAAGCCTAATTTAATTTGTAAAGCAAAATAATCAGGCGATAGATTGATAAAGGATGCGACTGCTCCAAATAAAATCATGCCTAAAGAAATAAAGGTATTCTTTTTCATAATTAATTCTTTTTCGTCAATTTTTGAATATTGAATACAATCCATCTAATTTTAATTTCGCAACATTTAAAGCCCGCATGGTAGATTTTTTCTTTGAACCGTGGGCTTCCATTTTTACTAAAATTCGTTTTAATAATTGAACTGCTTCTACGATATGATGCCCTTTATTTAACATGACACATTCTGCCTGCGCACTTAACAATAAATCAGAAACCTCTACTCTCTTTTTCTAAAATGGCGTGATAAACTTTAGTTAGTGCTGTTTCTAATTTCTTCATGAATATTTTAATAGGACTTAATTAACCGTTCTTTTTTAGTTACACATTTCCATTAATATCTTCTAGTAAAATAGCATAACGCTCTATCATTTTTTCACTTTCTGTGTCCTCATATCTTATTTTTTAGTAGTTGGGTATTTAGGCTCTTAGGAGTCAGCTCTTTATAAATTTCATAGACTAGATATTCTTTTAGGACATTAGGGTTAGCAGCGTAACCATCTAAACAATGAGTCACTAATTTCATTCTTTTGTGATTGCTACTAATCCCTCTTTGTTTTAATTCTTTTTTGGAAAATCTAATTTGTAAAGGAGGAAAATCACAATAATTTCTGCGAGATTTCCCTCTCGGTCTTAACTCTATAGATTTATTAATCAATGTGCCATCCAACGTAGTGTACGTCAATGTTGCAGAATGAATATTATCCGTCTTCTTATCTGCTACTAGTTTATTGATCGCTGTACGAATCGTAATAGTTTGAATTTTTTCCGCTTGTAAAGTCTTAAAAATAGTACGCGCTGCTGCTTCATCGTTTAAGCTACCGATTTTAATTGAATCATTCTCTTTAGCATTTAAGCACGGGAGTAGACATAAAATTGTTAAGCTATAAATAAAGAAATACTGGATGCTATTAATTTTCATAATTCCGAATTTTAAAGGATTACTTTACTAAAATTTTAATAAGGAACCAAAAGATTTTTGTCGATTACCTAACTCCATAGGCAAGGAAAGTTTAGGAGGTACTGCTGATACTACCTGAGGGTATTTTTCAAGTATTAAATGTATCGGAGCAGTACCTTTTAACACTTGTTCCTTTGTACTAAACCGTTTTACGACTACCGATTCCATTAAATTAAGCGTAGCTAAAGCGCTGTTATTGGACCTAAACAGTTTGGAGGACTTGTTACTTTTCAATGCGTTTTGTTTCAATAAATGCATTGATTTCATATTGTTATTTTTAGAAAAGTCATACAGTGCCATTTCGATAACTAAACTTTCGATTAGCCAATTGGCATTCATTACGCTTTTTTTAGCAGTCACTTTTTCGCCCCCATTATTATTAATTGCCGAATTAGTAGTGGATTGCCCATGACCAACCATTGCGGATAATAGACAAACTAAGGTCATTAGATTTGATAAATTTTTCATAATTCAGGGTGTTAAAAGGTTAAAAATTCCAGAGCAGTCAAATAATTTTGACTACCAACCAATTTGTGTCAGACCGCTCTGGACTTATATACGTATGAATCAATTTTCTTTTTAATTGCCTAAACGCTTTCGCTTTTTAATTATGAAGTAAAAGTACGTTTAAATTTAACATAAAACAAGTTTTATTATTATTTATTTTAGTTTTATTATCAATAATAATAGCTTTACTATTATTATAGCATGAACGAATGATGTTTTGCTCAGTAAAAGGCTAATAAAATTAATTTTTCCGACAAGTTTATCAAAGTAGTTGACACTTTTGTTAATTTTTAAATTCAAAATGTAAAATGTAAAATTCAAAATTAAAAAGTGGGGCATCGGGCATATCTATTTCATTATCAGAAAGATAACTAATTTAGTCTACTTTTAGATTTTAGATTTCTAATTTTCAATTTTAGATTTTAGATTAAAAAGTGTCAACTACTCCTATGTTGTAATCCAAATTTTCAGCTAAAAAAATAGAGAAAAAGCGTAAAAAAGTTGAATATTATTGACAACAAGGAAGCTAGAGGGCATACTTGGGCTAAAATAGTGAGTGCTCGATGCTCCTTCTA